>OCTX014517596.1_pt1 | contig 104400 bp, 87 predicted proteins | sample 1539691 | NCBI WGS metagenome assembly OCTX01 (sample SAMN02144231, study PRJEB22623) | gut metagenome | biome: sheep rumen | host: Ovis aries | place: New Zealand
ATAGGGATACGCCATTAGTGATAAGGCTGTCTGGGAGCTTGTTCACAAGCAGGATTATTACTGATGGTGTTGTATGCAACTATAGGAGCATTAGGCTCAGAAAGGTGGTTTTGAAGGTTTTTGTCAATTAAATATTCGTGTTAATTCGGACGATTCGTGGTCAGTCAGGGCGGACGTCGAGAACTGAGGTCAGGTCCTACATTTTTTCTTTTGAAAAATTGTTGGTTCAAAAATAAATATCTATTTTTGCCAATAGAAACGGTTGCAGGTAACAATCGTTAATGATAAGGAAACAATGACGAGCCTGAGGAGGAATATATCGACCTGAAGCCTATCCTTGAGGGGCTATATATAGACTCAGCGAGAAGGGCTTTTATGAGAAATAGGAAGCGACTGAGATGGAGAAAAGGGATTTGAGAATAGTATATATGGGGACACCGGATTTTGCGGTCCCCACGTTGGAGAAGCTGATAGATGCTGGGTACAACATAGTGGGTGTCATAACGATGCCTGACAAGCCTGTGGGGAGGCATCAGAACCAGTTGCAGGCCTCGCCTGTGAAGGAATGTGCCCTGCGGCATAATATCAGGGTTTTGCAACCGGAGAGGCTGAAGGACGAGGTGTTCCTGGCGGAACTGCGTTCGCTGAGGGCGGACCTACAGATTGTGGTGGCATTCCGCATGTTGCCCGAGGTTGTATGGAACATGCCCCGGCTGGGTACGTTCAACCTGCACGCTGCCCTGCTGCCTCAGTACCGTGGTGCCGCACCTATCAACTGGGCGATAATCAATGGTGATGAGAAGACGGGCATAACGACTTTCTTCCTGGATCATGACATTGATACGGGACGTGTAATACAGCAGGTGTCGGTGCCCATAGGGCCTGATGACAACGTCGAGGATGTGCATGACAGGCTTATGGTGTTGGGTGCCGACCTGGTGTGTGAAACGGTGCGTAATATCTGCGAGGGGAACGTGCATCCCATTGCGCAGGAAGATCTGGAAACGGTTGGAGAGTTGCGACCTGCTCCGAAGATTTTCCGCGAGACGTGCCAGATCCTGTGGAATGACCATACGGCACAAACGGCTCATAATTTCGTGCGTGGCTTGAGTCCGTATCCTGGTGCATGGACGAACGTAACGTTGCCTGACGGTCGCGAAACGACAATCAAGGTTTTGGCAACGAAGGTGATTGATACAAAGCCGAACGGTGTATGTACTGCAGTTATGGCAAATGTGAACGGTCGTCTGCTGGTACACTTGCCGTCGGGTACGTTGGAAATAACGCAGTTGCAGGTGTCGGGTAAAAAACGTATGTCTGCGGCGGATTTCCTGCACGGCACGAATATCGAGGGTTGGGCACTATAAGCCCCTTTTCCCCAACCCCTTTCCCCATCCGCTTCGCTATGGGCAAGGGGAGTATAATCCTAAAACTGTAAATCACAAGTAAACGGGAATAGAATCTGATAGAAATGGACAACAAACAAGAAAAATATCAGACGGCATATCCCGACACTTACAATATTGTTAAGGAATACGCCAGAGAAAACCGCAAAAAACTACAGAAAGATAGCGACCTGCTACGTAGCCAATGGCTATACAAACAAGGATATTACGTATTGCGTTTCACCAACGACAATGTTAACAACAACATAGACGAAGTAAGGGAAAGGATAGCCGAAGTTCTGTCACAAATCCAAACATAACACTCCCCTTGCCCCTTAGCGAAGCGGATGGGGAAAGGGGCAGGGGGTAAGGGGCTTTTACCTTGATATCGTAAACGGCGGGATGTCCTTGACAAGTGTGGGGGACACGGCTGCTCCCTTCAACGTGCCTGTCTGGCCGTAGTTGTTCATCTTGAGTTCGATGCGGTCCTTGTAGACCTTGACTATGAGTGCCTGTATTATGGGCGAATCGGCAACACCGGGTGTTGCATTGCTGTCCAGGCTGTTGTAGCGCATGCTGCCTACGAAACAGCTGTAGAATCCGCTGTCGTAGTGTGTAATGCGTTGTGTTAGCTGGTCGGTGATGTAGCTCATGTTCCTGCGCGAGGAATGGTCGTGCCCGTACAGGTATAGCAGATGGGGATGCTGTGACAGGGCTTGTGTGAGCAGGCGTGTTGCCTCGTTGTCCTTCAGCGTCTTGCCCTCGGTAGCGCCTACTGTACCTGGAAGGGGCAGGTGGTTGATGTATATGATAGTCTTCCTGCCCTTGGGGTCAATCTCGCGCAGCTTGCGCTCGACCCACTCGCACGACTCGCGGCTGTCCTGATAATCCCAGGCATTGGCAAAGAAATACTTGCCGCAGTTCTGCACTACGAAATGAATGTCTCCTATCTTGTAATGGTATGCTGCAAGCAGGCGTACGCTGTCGCGGTCACCGTTGGGGGCGTATTCGTAAAAACAATCGCTGTTCTTCAGTCGGCCTGTCTGCTGCATCATGGGGTAGGAATAGAAATCGCCTGCTACATAGGGTTTGGGGAGCTTGTCGAAATTGGCAACCTCGTAATCGTGGTTACCGACAGCATACAATACTGGGGTGCGCTTTGCTCCGGTCGGGAAGGCTGTAACGGCTGCCTGTGCCATAAGCTCGCGTACTCGGAGCCAGTTGGTTTCGGGGATAGTGACGTCGCTGGTGTAATCTCCGCAGAGGACAAGGGCATCAATGCGTTCCGACTGGTGAATGGACTTCAGGGTGTTGAGGAATGATGTACGCAGGCGCACGTCCTCGACACGCTTTGCAGCAATCATGCTCTGCTGCGAATGGATGTCGCTGAGGCAGGCAAAGGTCAGAATGGGTTTCCCTGCCTTCTGCCCGAACAGGTTGCACGCGCAGAATACTGCGCACACAACAGCAGTAAGGAAATGTTTCATGATTGACGTTCCTCCCCTCTCTTACACGGCGGGCTTGTACTCACGCGCAAACTTGCGCAGGACCTCGATAACTTGTGGACGGACGGTAGGAAGATTCTGGGGTAGTGGTAATGCCATAGGCGTATGTGTTATAGTGGTTATTAAACAACTATAGAACGTCTGTAAGCATCATAATATTGTGTCAAAAGTCGGATAATTACCAAAATAATTGCAACAAATTGCCAAAATTTCTTGCATTTCTCCAACAAAGGGCCTATATTTGCAACCGGTTTCGCTCATAAAAGCGCTATCTGACAGTAATTCGATAATAACAAATAAAAACAGAAAGCCTATAGAAAAGACATTACTCGCAGAAAACAAACTTTACAGTTAGTATGAGTAATCTCAGTGCTATGTCTGACCACCAGCTGGTGGAACTCTACGCAAGTGGAACAGATCAGGCTTTCGACGAACTGCTGGCCCGTCACCAGGAACATCTTTTTGCATACATCATGCGTCTGGCTCACAACGAGGATCAGGCAAATGACATATTCCAGGAAACCTTTATCAAGGCTGTCACCAGCATACGTTCGGGACAATACCGCACAACGGGCAAGTTCTGTGCGTGGCTCATGCGTATTGCGCATAATATTACTATCGACTGCGCACGTGCCAACCGCAACAGCCCTCAGCTGAGCGAGGACTGCCAGCACGACTTGCTGTATAACAATATACAGCTGAGCGAGGAAGGTTTCGAAAGGGAGTTGTTACGCCTTAGCGACAACCAGACGCTGTATGCATTGGTCTCTACCCTGCCCCAGGCACAGCAGGAGATTGTACACCTGCGCTTCTGGGAGGGCCTCAGCTTCAAGGAAATAGCGGCCATCACGAACGTGAGCATCAACACAGCGCTGGGCCGCATGCGCTATGCCCTGATTAACCTGCGCCGCATCGTCAACGAACGTGAACTGAACATTGCTGTATAGCCGCCAACACTACATACCCCGGCTCCAACCTACAGAACCGGGGATTATTATTGCTTTACCATATTTTTAATTTAATTGCATGTTTATGAGACGGATTACATTATTATTGTTTCTTGCATTTGCAGTAACGTACTGTTGTGCTGATGACGAGATGAAAAAGGAATCAGACGGCTTTACATGGACATTGCGCATTACGGCTGACTCTGTAGCAGAAGCTATTGATGCAAAAGGCAATGTGATCATCCCGGCTGACAGAGGATATCGTAGGATTCAATATTGTCCTTATATAAAAGGTATAATTTCAACATTGCCGTCCTTCCGTGTCAGTTACTATTCTGACAAAGAGATTTTTGGGATGTGTAATCAGAAAGGAGAGGAAGTGGTTCCTGTTGCTTTCAAATCAGTAGAGGGATTAAAGCGAAAAGAATTATCATTCTATATGGTGGTGACAGCAGATAGTCTGTATGGGATATATGATGACAAAGGCCACATTATTATCGTGCCTCGTTACTATGATACTATTCCTGTTGTCAGTAATGGCAGGTTTGAGATTTGTAGTCAGACACTTACAGAAAGTATAAACAATACTATTCCTATTGACAGGATAGCTTTTGAAACAGCATATATGCCTGTCTCGAACCCCATAAAGGACTACTACAAACAACAAGAACTATTAACCAAGGCTAATGCCCAACAGATAAATACAGATGATTTAGTGCTTGAGGCTTTTGACTTAGAGGACAAGGGGGAGCACAAACATGCCATCAACAGGCTATCTGAAGCCATAAAAAAGAAACCGTCCTCATTGGCTTATTATCATAGGGGGCTTTGTTATTATAAAACCAGGAACTGGAAGAATGCGCAAGAGGATTTGCGATACGTCTTTTTCCTTGACGACGCCACCCCTGATCTGATTATCAAGGCTGATTCTGTCCTGGACTTGGCGGATGCAGAGCAGATGGGTAAACTTCTAAGGCATAATCAACGTTTGGCAAAAGCGTACAACATCATAGACGCTATTCATTATGGTGTAAGCCAAGCGGCAGGTTCGTTAAACGGAGGAAATGCTTCACAAAACGCATATTCCAATTCTTTCTCGCAAACGCTGACAAACAATTCAGTTGCCGGCTCCGGCGGCAGTGCTTCGGGGAATGTGTCTTCGGGCAGTCATGCTGCTCACACACGCAGATGTACTGCATGCGGAGGTGACGGCAAATGCCGCGGCACATATCATTGTCACGGAACAGGTGTTTGCAATTGGTGTAATGGAAAGGGCATTACATATGCTTCGGACGGAACAGCAATAAAGTGCGTAAACTGTAAAGGATCGGGGAAATGCCCATTCTGCTATGGCACAAGGAAATGTTCGCGTTGTAAAGGTAGCGGAACAATATAAACAATGAACAACATAACCAACAAAACAAAAATTATGAAAAATTTCTTTTTGTAGCAGTATCAATACTGATTGGTACAGCATCTCAGTTGAAGGCTCAAACTGTTGAAGAACCTGAGTATGAACTTGAGCATATGTTTTGGCTACAGACTCAACACTTGGGCAAGCATTGCCGTTGGAAAATGCTTACATTAAGGCCAAGGCTGCTGCAAGTATGTTCATTGTCGGCATAGGCAAAGCCAAATCCTACTATTACGTCAATGGCACAACCAGCCCGCTGAAAGTAAAGCAGTCTGACTATATTGTTATAAATACTGGTGGCAAATCACCACTGCAGACACTTACCATCAACCGCTTTGAAATCCTTAAATCCAAGAGACGTTTCCAAAACGGCCAAATAGGAACCTTCACTGGTGCGCAATTTGGAACAGAAGGTGGAGAAAATTTTAAATACAAGAAATACGGCAAGGACAGTGTCAAGATTCCGCTGAAAGACCTGCAACCTGGCGAATACAGTCTGATGGTCACCAACAATATGACAGACAATAAATCAGCAAAAATCTACACTTTCTGCGTAGAAGAATAGAATCATATATATAATATTTCGAAATTAATCCCTGGTTCCTACCTACGGAGCCGGGGATTTTTTCGTATTGTGGACACTTTGTCGGTGTTTCTGACAGGGAATGTTTAATGAAGTTTAAACGGAGAAGGGAATGTTTAACGCAGTTTAAAATGGCTGACAGAATGTCCCTTGCCGGACTTCAGGTATGTTAGTTGCGGAGTGATGGGTGTAAGGCGAAAGACCTACACAGATATAGAAGTAATAATAAGTTAAACAAATAATTGGAGGACAAAACTATGTTACCATCAATTTATTCAACCAACAAGAATCATGGGTTCTTCCCATCATTGTTCAACGATTTCTTTAACGACAGTTTTCTGACATCACAGTTCCACGGCACTTCACCTGCAATCAATGTTTCCGAGGATGAGAAAGGCTATCAGGTCGAGATTGCGGCTCCGGGTATGACGAAGGAGGATTTCAAGATTTCGCTTGCCGGTGACGACATTGTGATATTAATGGAGAAGAAGCTGGATAACAAGGACGAGGGCAAGGACAAGAAGTATATCCGCCGCGAGTTCAGCTATAGTAAGTTTGAACAGCGTCTGATGTTGCCTGACAACGTGGAGCGCAGCAAGATTTCGGCTCGTATGACTGACGGTGTGCTGAACATCAACATACCTAAGACGACACCGCAGGAAAAGACTCAGGAATGCCAAAATATTGAAATCAAGTAACAAGAAGCGCACAACTTGAGTGTATATTGAACAATGGATGGCCGCACACACTGCTGAACGTGTTGTGCGGCCATTCTATTTTCAAACAATCAATCTTTTTATGTCAGAATATTAAACATTTTTGTATCTTTGTCCTGAACTAACCTCAAACAGCGATACTATGAAAAAACAGTTCATGATTTTCCCATGTCTTGGTGCATGTGTAGGTGCTTGGGCACAGACAGCCGAACGGCCTAACGTGATTCTGCTCGTCGCCGATGATCTTGGCTACGGCGACCTGTCTTGCTATGGTGCAACACGTGTGGAAACTCCAAACGTGGACAATCTGGCTGCACATGGAATACGTTTTACTGACTGCCATGCAGTTGCATCAACCAGCACGCCTTCGCGATATTCGCTTTTGACAGGTGAATATTGTTTCCGTCGCCCTGGAACTGACATTGCCGCAGGTAACGCGGGGATGATTATACGCCCTCACCAGTATACTATGGCGGACATGTTCCAGAGTGCCGGCTACAAGACGGCCGCCATAGGCAAATGGCACTTGGGGCTGGGATTGGAAACGGCACAGCAGGACTGGAACGGGGAACTGGATGCAAGTCCAAAAGACCTGGGCTTCGACTATCATTATATCATGGCTGCCACGTCTGACCGTGTGCCCTGCGTTTTCATAGAAAACGGAAGGATTGCAAACCACGACCCCGAGGCTCCGGTATATGTATCGTATACAAGCAACTTTGAGGGTGAACCTACGGGGGCGAGCAATCCTGAGCTGCTGACTAAGCTGAGGCCTAGTCACGGACACAACCAGAGTATCGTGAACGGTATCAGCCGCATCGGATACATGAAGGGCGGCGGAAAGGCTTTGTGGGTAGACGAGAACATTGCTGATTCCATTATTGCCCATTCGGTCAAATTTATAGAGGAAAACAAGGACAATCCGTTTTTCATGTACCTGTGTACCAACGACATTCATGTGCCGCGCTATCCTCATGACCGTTTCAGGAACAAGAATGCGATGGGGCTGCGCGGTGATGTGATAGTGCAGTTCGACTACACTGTCGGAAAGATATATGAGGCACTGGAGAACCTTGGAATAGCAGACAACACCTTGCTTGTCATTACGAGTGACAACGGTCCCGTCCTGGATGACGGATATCAGGACGAGGCTAAGACGAAAGTCGGCACGCACAAGCCTTCGGGCCCTTGGCGCGGGGGCAAGTACAGTGCCTTCGAGGCCGGAACGGCGGTTCCGTTCATTGTACACTGGCCTGCAAGGATTAAGGAGGGAAAGACATCGGATGCCCTTATCTCACACATTGACAACCTTGCTACCTTTGCCGATATCTTGGGAGTTGATATTCCACTGGGCTCGGCATACGACAGTCAGAGTCATGTGGGTACGTGGATCGGCGATGACGAAGAGGACAGGGAGTACGTAATAGAGATGTCACAAGCCCGTGGCCTGGGACTTCGCACGAAGAGGTGGAAGTACATCGAACCGACCAGTGGAAATGCTACACAGGGACAAACGGGCATAGAAACGGGATACAAGACTACACCGCAGCTTTACGACATTGCCGATAGTCAATATGAAGCCACCGACGTGTATTCGAGCCAGCCGGATGCCGCTGCACGGCTTTCCGGCCTGCTTGCCGAGAAGCGCATGCCCCTGACAAGTGCCGACAAGTGTTTTTATTATCATCTGTACACGCCTGAACGAGGTCCGCGCTATGCTACGTCGACAGGGGTAGGAGCGGGAATTACAGGCAATGCAAGTCCGACGGGAGAATCATCGCAATGGATGTTTGTGCTCCGTACAGATGGTGACTACGACATTGTGAACCGTGCGGACAAATCGTATCTGCAGCCTGGTGTAGTACAAAGACCTGCGCTGCAGATGAAGACTGCTGCCACATCGCCGGCAACAGGGTGGAAATTAACGACAAGCGGCATGATGAGCTGCCTGTTTGCTGTTGTGAATGGTGAATCGCAGGTAAATCAGGCCCTGAAAGACCGTAACTGGATAGTGGTAAACTGGGGTAACGGAACAAACACAACTGATGCAGGATGCCGCTATGCTGTAGTACTGGCGGATGCCGAGACAAAGGATATTCCTGACGGAATTGGGGATATGGAAATGCAACCTGAGGACATTGAGGTGCGTGACGGTAATTTTGTACTGTCAAACTCAGGTAGGAAGGTTGATGTATTTACCATTGATGGCAAACGCGTGCCTGCGATAAGCCGTAGCCGCTTGCACGGTATTTACCTGATAATTGACGGAAAGAAAACGCAGAAGGTCGTACTGTAACCCTACACAATCAGTCGTTTGAGTAGTCGGCAAGAAGCTTGCGGTAAACGGTCAGGATGGTGGACTTGCGGATGAAGCCTACGAACATTCCGTTGTTGTCTACGACGGGCAGTGTCCATGCGTGGGTGTTGTCGAAGGTCTTGACAACGGAATCCATGCTGTCCTCGGTGCCGAGACGGGCTGGGGGCTGTGCCATAAGCTGTGAGACGCGGAACTGACAGAACAGTTCGGGGCGGAATACCAGGTGGCGTATGTCATCCAAATAGACGACTCCTACGAGTTGCATTTGCCGGTTGACGACGGGGAATACGTGATTCTTGCTGGTTGCTACCTGGCTGGCTACGTCTCCGAGTGTCATTTCGGGATACAATACCTTGTCGTAATGTTGTATTACACTGTCGATACTGATAAGGGTAAGGATGCTGCGATCTGTGTGGTGTGTGAGCAGTTGCCCGCGCTGTGCGAGTCGCATGGCGTAGATGCTGTGGGGTTCGAAGAACCTGATGGTAAGGTATGCCCCTACCGAAACCATCATAAGGGGGAGGAACAGGTTGTAGCCTCCTGTGAGTTCGGCAATGAGGAATATGCCGGTGAGCGGTGCGTGCATGACGCCGCTCATCAAACCGCACATGCCAAGCATGGCGAAGTTGTTCTCGCATACCTGGATGCCCAGGACACCATAGATATTCCACACACGCGCGAAGACGAAACCTGCAATACATCCCAGAAACAATGAGGGTGCAAAGATACCGCCGCATCCGCCTGCTCCGTTGGTGGCAGTCGAGGCGAATACCTTGGTAAGTATGACGAGTGCAAGATAGAGCAGCAGGAATTGTGAGTGTCCTGCGAAGAAGGAGCCGTTCATTGCGGTGTTCCAATCTGCTGGGCCCTGTCCGTTCATCAGCAGTTCAATAAGCTCGTATCCCTCGCCATAAAGTGACGGGAAGAGGAAGATGAGCAGGGCTAACATGCTGGCACCGAACAGGTATTTGCGGTACTGGCCGCTGATACCGAAGCGGGTGGTGGAACCTATCTTGCGAAAACGGCCTTCGAGCCAGTTCGTGGTGTGTGTGAAGTAGAGTGCTATGAGTCCGCAGGCAACACCGAGCAGTATGTATGCGGGGGTACGGCCAACGACGAGTCCGTCTGTCGGAGTGAAGTGGAAGGTGGATTCGGTACCTGATATGGCGAATGTAACTGCTGCCGCGGTGACACAGCTGACCAAAAGCGGCAGAAGGGATGACATGGTGAGGTCTATCATGAGTACCTCGAGTACGAAGACGAGGCCTGCGATGGGGGCTTTGAAGATTCCTGCCACGGCTCCTGCGGCTCCACAGCCGACGAGAAGCATCATTTGTTTGTCGCTGAGGCGGAACAGTCTGCCCAGGTTGCTTCCTATGGCACTGCCGGTAAGTACGATTGGGGCCTCGGCTCCGACGCTGCCTCCGAATCCGATAGTTATGGCTGAGGCTACGACTGAGGTCCATGTATTGTGCAGCTTTATCTTGCTCTGTTTGCGTGCAATGGCAAAGAGTATCTTGGTTACACCGTGGCTGATGTCATCGCGTACTATATACTTGGTAAAAAGCATGGTTATCAGGATGCCTACGGCAGGAAAAACGAGATACAGCCAGTTGGCGCCCATATCACTGAAATTGTAGGTGAGCAGGTCCTTGATTTCGTGTATTATCCATTTCAGCACTATGCCTGCAAAGGCGGTGCATACACCGACGATGAGGGCGATGAGGAGTACGAACCTTTCGTCGGTGAGTCTCTGGCGGTGTTTCCTGCGCCAACAAAGGAGTGCTGCTATGCAATTACGCAGTTTCATCTGATTATCTTTACGCTGCTGTCCTGGCTGAGTTTGATGATGCGTGATGGCTGGTGGGGTACGTGGTCACCGCGGCGGAAAGAGCAGACATAGTCGGCTTGATCGAGTATCTCCTGGGGTATATCGCGGAATGTGAGTGATGTGGGCATACCGCTGATATTGGCGCTGGTGCTTACGAGGGGGCGCTGCAGGCGGTAGCAGATGTCGTGGCTGAACTGGTCACGTGTAACGCGTATGCCCAAACTGCCGTCTTCGGCAATGAGGCTTGGTGCAACGCCTTCGGCACCGTCCAGTATTACTGTAACTGGTTGGTCGGCACAGTCAAAGATGTCCCATGCTACATCGGGGACGTTACGGAAATAGCGCTGGATGCGGTTGGGATTGTCTACGAGGCAAAGCATGGCCTTACTGTCCTGGCGCTGCTTTATCTGATATATACGCTGTACGGCTTGTTCGTTGGTGGCGTCGCAACCTATTCCCCATACGGTATCTGTGGGGTAGATGATTACCCCACCCTTCTTCAGGCAGTCTACTGCATTCTTGATGTCAATATCGCAATTCATCTAGAACTCGCTGGTAAAATGGAAATTGAGGTGTTCGAAATCCTGCTGTGCCATGCTGAGGACGTAGCCGCTGTCGGCAAGGAAGACGTCACGTCCGTCACGGTCTTTTGCCATGTACTGGTACTTGCGTTTCTTGAAATTCTCCAGTTCCTGCTCGTAGCCTGGCTGGGATGATATCCAGCATGCCTTGTGCAGATGTATGGGTTCCCAACGGCACTTGGCATTGTACTCATTCTCGAGGCGATACTGGATGACCTCGAACTGCAACTGACCTACGGTACCGATAATCTTGCGACCGTTGAACTGGTTGACGAATAGTTGTGCTACGCCTTCGTCCATGAGCTGGGATATGCCTTTTTCCAGCTGCTTGGTCTTCATGGGGTCTGCATTCTCTATGTACTTGAACATTTCTGGCGAGAAACTGGGAAGACCACGGAAATGTAGGTTTTCGCCTTCGGTGAGGGTGTCACCAATCTTGAAGATGCCGTTATCTGGAAGACCTACTATGTCGCCTGCCCAGGCTTCGTCTATGGTTTCCTTGCGCTGTGCCATAAACTGTGTAGGCGATGAGAAGCGCAGTGTCTTGCCGTTACGGATGTGCAGGTATGGTGCGTTGCGGACAAATTTGCCGGAGCATACCTTGCAGAACGCAATACATGAGCGATGGTTGGGGTCGATGTTGGCCGTTATCTTAAAGATGAAGCCTGTGAACTTGGACTCGTCCGGCCGTACTTCGCGTTCCTCGGCCATAACGGGGCGTGGGCACGGTGCTATCTTTACGAAGCAGTCAAGGAGTTCTTGTACACCGAAATTATTGAGTGCCGAACCGAAAAATACGGGGGCTGTGTCACCCGAGAGGTATAGGCCGTCAGGACCGTTTACGTCACTGATGGCTGGATAGACTCCTTCTATCATCTCGAGGTCTTCACGCAAGCGGTTGGCATCATCGTCACCTACCCATTTTTCCAGTTCTTCTGTATTGATGTCTATCTCGACCTTGTCGGTTACTTTCTGCTTGTCTGGCTGAAAGAGGTTCAGATTCTGCTCGTAGATATTGTACACTCCCTTGAAACGCTGACCTTGGTTTATTGGCCATGAGAAGGGGCGAACGTTTATCTGCAGTTCCTGTTCGAGTTCATCAAGCAGATCGAATGGGTCCTTGCCCTCACGGTCCATCTTGTTGATGAAGATAATGACGGGGGTCTTGCGCATACGGCAGACGTTCATGAGTTTGCGTGTCTGCGTCTCTACTCCCTTGGCTGCATCGACTACGATAATGGCGCTGTCAACGGCGGTAAGGGTGCGGAAGGTGTCCTCGGCAAAGTCCTGGTGACCGGGTGTGTCAAGGATGTTGATCTTGTAGCAGCCGCCATCTGTATCCCCTGAGGGGGAGTAATCGAACTCCATTACGGAGGTCGTGACGGAAATTCCGCGCTGTTTCTCAATTTCCATCCAGTCGGATGTGGCTGTCTTCTTTATCTTATTGCTCTTTACGGCTCCGGCAACCTGAATCTGACCTCCGAAGAGGAGCAGTTTTTCGGTCAGCGTTGTCTTACCGGCATCGGGGTGTGATATTATGGCGAAGGTTCGCCTGCGTTCTATCTGTTCGTTCATTCCTGTGTTTTGTCGTATAGTTCTGCCAATGAGTTGAGCAGATGGCTGATTGCTGTAATTGCTGTGGATGTCTGGGCAGAAACGGGCTTGTCCTGCATCTTCAGGAGGGTGTATCCGTACATACTGTCCAGACATGTCTCGATTTCGTTCTTACGCTTGCCGTCGCCCTTCTGACGCAGTTCGACGATAAACGGCAAAGCCTTGTAATAGGCGGCGCTGTAAAATGGCTGCTGGGGGTCGGCAAGGAGTTCCTTGTGACGGTCCGAAAGCAGGAATATCGTATTGCGCACAACCTGTACGTGTCCGCGTCTGGTGCATCCCTCCTCGTGCATCATGCGAATAAGGCCGTCGTACCATTCCAGAACAGCATCCAGCTGTTCGTCATCGTAATCAAATCGTGTTAGGTATTCGTTTGCAAGACGTTCGATGTCCAAATCGTAGGTACGTATGACGTCCTCGACCTGATACATGTACAGAACATATGCAATCAGATTCTGTTTGCGCAATTTCTTGGCTATATACATATCAAAGGATTATTCCGAATTTGGGTAGCAGCGCCAATACACATCCTACAAGGGCTGCTATCATGACAATTACGCCTATGGTGCGGTTCATTTTCCAGATGGTATTGTCATGGAAACGGTTGCGCACCTTGTCGATAATGGCTGTGAGGGAGAACCACCATATCATGGCTCCGCCGAAGATGGCCAAATATCCTATGCTTTGGGCAAAATAGTTTTTGGATATCACAAAGTCAAACCGTGCCATAAGGGCAATGAACAGGAATATAATCAGCGGGTTGGACAATGTCACCAGAAAACCTGTCAAACCGTTATGCATGAGTGAGCCGCGCTTACCCTGTACGTGCTTGACCTTGCCCGGATGTGAAAGGAATGTATACAGGCCGAAGATAAAGAGCATGACGCTGCCTATGAGCTTGAGCCAGAACATATTGCGAGGCTTCTCGACAAAATCCATTACGAGGCTGATTCCCACAAGCGAAATGGCTGCGTACAATATATCCGATATAGCTGCTCCGATTCCTGTAACAAAGCCGTACCAACGGCCCTTGTTCAGGGTTCGCTGTACTGTCAGTACGCCTACAGGTCCCATGGGAGCACTGGCAATAATGCCGATGATAAGGCCCTTGACTATGAATTGAATAATTGTAAGCATAATAACTAGCGGTCGCAAATTTCGTATTTTTATTTCAATTTACATAAATTTTAGGCCAAAAAGTATCTTATATTGCATGGAAAGTACTATATTTGTGCAGAAAGCTAATATAAAGATTACCTTATAACATATTATCATGAGTAAAAAAACTTATGTTATCGGATTAGACCTGGGTGGTACTAATTCTGTTTTCGGTATTGTAAACAAGAATGCCGAAATTGTCCAGACGGTTTCCGTTCCTACCAAAGGACACGGGACGGCGGATGCCTATGTAAAGAATTGCGTAGAGGCCCTGAATCCGCTAATCAAGAAAGTGGGCGGCATTGATAAAATCCAGGCTATGGGCATCGGTGCTCCCAATGGCAACTACTACAGCGGCTGTATCGAGGATGCTCCAAACCTGGAGTGGCGCGGTAACGTGCCTTTGGCAAAAATGTTTCAGGAGGCTCTGGGTATCCCTGTTGTGCTCACAAATGACGCCAATGCCGCCGCTATCGGCGAGATGGCATACGGTGCTGCACGCGGCATGAAGAACTTTATCGAGATTACGTTAGGAACAGGCGTCGGAAGCGGTATCGTTGTCAATGGCCAGCTGGTTTACGGCAGCGACGGTTTCGCAGGTGAACTGGGTCATGTTATTATCGAGAAGAACGGACGCGACTGCGGTTGCGGACGCAAGGGCTGCCTGGAGTGCTATTGCTCTGGTACAGGTATTGCACGCAGCGCACTGGAGAAATTGTCGACGAGCCGCAAGCCCAGTGTGTTGCGCGAGAAAATGATTTCGGCAATCGAGGCCAAGGATGTGCACTTTGCTGCCCAGGAGGGTGACGAACTGGCATTGGAGATCTTGGCAGACACCGGTCGCAAACTGGGTGAGGCATGTGCCAACTTTGCAGCCTTCTCAAGCCCCGAAGCATTCATATTCTTCGGCGGACCTACGAAGGCAGGTGAACTGCTGATGTCGCACATTCGAAACGCCTACGACGAGAACGTTCTGTTCGTATACAAGGGCAAGGCAAAGATCCTGCTTTCGGAGTTGGACGGTGCAAGTGCTGCAGTTCTGGGCGCAAGCGCACTGGGATGGGAGGTACAGTAAGCCTTAATCCAAAATTTTCAGATTAGTAAATCCCTAATACTCAATAATTTTTGCGACTTATGAAAAAGTGTTTGTTTGTCGTCGTAGCTATATTGTTTACAAGTGTTGCGGCAAATGCACAGCTCAGGGACGACAAGAACATGTTCAACCACATGTCACTTGGTCTAAACCTGGGTACCGGAGGCATAGGATTCGAAGTGGGAACGGTTTGTACTCCTTATCTGGGAATACGTGCCGGATTCGAGGCAATCCCTTCGTTTACCGTAAGTCCCAAAGGTATTGCAAATATTCATGTAAACCTGCCTGCTGACTATCAGAACCTGCCTGAACAAATCAAGAACGAGTATCCCGTTCAGGAGTATATGGAATTTAACGGCAAGGGCAAGGTTACGATGAAGAACGGTAAATTCCTGGTTGACATCTTCCCCGGCAAGAACTGTATGTTCCACTTTACCGTGGGCTTATATGCAGGCACAAGGCAGATTGGCAACCTGATTGCCAGTCAGGTCGATTTCGGAACCGAACCGAACCTGGAGGTAGTCGAAAGGTACAACAGCGATGTCAATAACCCGACATCACAGGTATACGGAAGATCTCCCATTGATGTAAATATGGCTGACGGCACCCCGCTGTTTTACGCTGGCAATGCTGTTCCGGCAGAAATCAGGGTCAATCCCGTCAAACCTTACTTCGGTATCGGCGTAGGGCGTACAGTGCCCCGTAAGCGTGTTGGCGTCAAGGGTGAACTGGGTGTAATGTACTGGGGTACTCCGCAGATATACAATGGTTTAAGCAACATCACCGAATGCGAGGAGATTCATGACGTCACTAAGGTTTCAAACAAGTTGCCGGTATATCCGATGCTGAAGATTACAATCTTTGGACGTCTCTTCTAAAACTTGCCCGTCAAAACATATTTGACACTTTATTGGAAATTAAGAGAAAAAGGTGGAGTTCTCTGATGGGGCTTTCACCTTTTTTTCGTACCTTCGCACGCGGAAACAATAAACCGTAGCTAAGTATATGGCAATTTCTTTTTTCAAAACCGAGCAGAACAACATTATTGCTACTGCATGTAGTCACACCCTGACCTCCGCGGATACCGAAAAGCTTTGCTGGCTGTATGGTCAGGCTGTTAAACTGGATGGTGACAGTGTAGGAGGCCTGTTTGTAGGACCGCGTCGAGAGATGATAACTCCGTGGAGCACAAATGCCGTCGAGATAACACAGAATATGGCTATAGAGGGCATTTCGCGCATAGAGGAGTATTTCCCGGTTGCCAGCGAGGATGCTGAATTTGACCCTATGTTACAGAGAATGTACAGAAATGGTCTGAATCAGGACATCTTCACCGTCAATATCGAGCCTAAGCCTATCGAGTACATTACAGAGCTGGAGGAATACAACGAGAAGGAAGGTCTGGCTTTGTCGGACGAGGAAATTGCATATCTGCACAAGGTGGAGGGGCAGCTGGGGCGTCCGCTTACTGACAGCGAGGTATTCGGCTTTGCACAGATCAACAGTGAGCATTGTCGTCACAAGATTTTTGGCGGCACCTTTGTAATCGACGGTGAGGAAAAGGAGAGTAGCCTGTTTCAGATGATAAAGAAGACTACACAGGAGAACCCCAACAATATCCTGTCGGCATACAAGGACAATGTTGCCTTCAGCAAGGGACCTGTTGTAGAGTTGTTCTCTCCTGCCGATCACTCGAAACCGGATTACTTCCGCACCAAGGAGGTGGAGAGCGTTATCTCGCTCAAGGCAGAAACTCATAATTTCCCTACAACCGTAGAGCCTTTCAACGGAGCTTCGACAGGTAGCGGTGGAGAGATCCGTGACCGTATGGGAGGTGGTGTGGGTAGCATGCCTATAGCCGGAACTGCTGTCTATATGACATCATATCCTCGCAACAATGGAAATCAAGGCCTTATCCCCGAGCGTCCATGGCTGTACCAAACGCCTGAACAGATACTGACAAAGGCTTCGAACGGTGCAAGCGATTTCGGAAACAAGTTCGGGCAACCGCTTATTGCCGGTTCGGTACTGACGTTCGAGCACCAGGAGACTCCCAAAGATGCAATATATGCATATGACAAGGTCATCATGCTTGCCGGCGGTGTAGGCTATGGCACAAAGCGTGACTGCCTGAAGGGTGAGCCAAAACCGGGCAACAAAGTTGTTGTGATGGGTGGTGAGAATTATCGCATAGGTCTTGGTGGCGGTTCTGTTTCATCGGTAGAGACTGGACGCTACAGCAGCGGTATAGAACTGAATGCCGTACAGCGTGCCAATCCCGAGATGCAGAAGCGTGTCTACAATGTTGTGCGTGCATTGTGCGAGGAGGACGAGAATCCTATAGTCAGCATACATGATCATGGCAGTGCGGGTCATGTAAACTGCTTGTCGGAACTGGTCGAGGAATGTGGTGGTCTGATTCACATGGACAAACTGCCGATAGGTGACCGTACGTTGTCGGCCAAGGAAATCATCGCTAACGAGTCACAGGAGCGCATGGGACTGCTGATTGACCAGGAGGCTATTGAACGTGTGCAGAAGATTGCTGACCGCGAACGTGCTCCGATGTATACCGTGGGCGAGACAACGGGTGACCATCGCTTTGTCTTCGAGCAGGCAGATGGTGTCCGTCCTTTTGACCTGGCAGTTGACCAGATGTTTGGGTCTTCGCCAAAGACAGTGATGACAGACAAGACGGTAGAGCGTAAGTACGAGGTGGTTTCGTACCCGGTATATACTGACAGCAATTGGATAAACGAGCATCTGGAGGCTGTTCTGAATCTGGAGGCTGTTGCCTGCAAGGACTGGCTTACGAACAAGGTGGACCGTTGTGTAAGCGGGCGTGTAGCCCGCCAGCAATGTCAGGGAGAGCTGCAGCTTCCATTGAGTGACTGTGGTGCCGTAGCTCTTGACTATCGTGGCAAGAAAGGCATTGCTACATCACTGGGACATGCTCCACAAGCGGCATTGGCCAACCCTGCCGCAGGCAGTGTGCTGAGTGTTGCAGAAGCACTTACCAATCTCGTTTGGGCGCCACTCGTTGTCGGCGCTGACCGTGGTGCCAGTGCATTGGACAGCGTGAGCCTGTCTGCGAATTGGATGTGGCCCTGCCGTGCACAGGAGGGTGAGGATGCCCGTCTTTACACTGCCGTCAAGGCTCTGAGCGATTTCTGCTGCTCACTGCATATCAACGTTCCGACCGGCAAGGATTCGCTTTCAATGACGCAGAAATACCCCAATGGCCAGAAGGTTATAAGTCCGGGCACAGTCATTGTCAGTGCTGGAGGCGAGGTTGAGGATATATGCAAGATTGTGAGTCCTGTTCTCAGAACTGGCATCCCAAGCCGTCTGTATCACATCGATTTCTCTTTTGACGAGTTGCAACTGGGTGGTTCTGCCCTTGCACAGAGCATGAACAAAGTGGGAAGTGATGTTCCGACGGTACAGAATGCCGAATATTTCCGTGATGCTTTCCTGGCTGTGCAGCAGTTGATAAGCGAGGGTCTTGTGCTGGCTGGTCATGATATCAGTGCCGGAGGTCTGGTTACATGTCTGCTGGAGATGTGCTTTGCCAACACGACTGGCGGTCTGGATATAAATCTGAATAAACTGCGCGACACGGATATCGTGAAGGCCCTCTTTGCCGAGAACCCCGGTGTGGTTATCCAGGTTAGCGACCAGAATGCTGCACGTGTCAAGAAGATATTGGATGATGCAGGCATCGGCTATGCCAAGATCGGCGTGCCTTGCGAGAAGCGTGAGATCAGTATAGTATTCGGCCAGCAAACAGTTAATCTGGATATTGACCATCTGCGCGATGTATGGTACAGCGCTTCGTACCGCATGGACACGAAGCAGAGTTTCAACGGCAAGGCCCGTGAGCGCTTTGAGAACTATAAGAACATCCCTGTGAAGCCGGTATTTCCCAATAACTTTACAGGCAAACTGGCTCAATATAACGAAGGTCAGGAGAGTTCTACGCGTCCAAAGGCTGCCGTCATACGCGAAAAGGGAACAAACAGCGAACGTGAGATGGCATATGCATTCTACCTGGCGGGCTTTGACGTTAGGGATGTTACAATGACTGACCTGATTAGCGGGCGCGAAACCTTGGATGATGTGAATCTGATTGCATTCTGCGGCGGTTTCTCCAATTCAGATGTACTGGGTTCTGCCAAGGGCTGGGCTGGTGCATTCCTGTACAACCCAAAGGCAAAGGAAACGCTGGACCGTTTCTATGCACGCAAGGACACTCTGTCCTTTGGAGTATGCAATGGCTGTCAGCTGATGGTTGAACTTGGATTGCTGAACAACGATCACGCTGTCAGCAATGCACGTGAGTATGCACAGATGTTGCATAACGACTCGCACAAGTTTGAAAGCGCATTCGTGGGTCTCGAGATACCGGAGAACAACTCGGTTATGTTCGGCTCGCTGGCCGGAAGCTGCATAGGAACATGGGTTGCTCATGGCGAGGGCAAGTTCCGCCTGCCTATGGATGAGAGCAAATATAACATCTGTGCCAAGTTTGCATATACAGAATATCCCGGCAACCCAAACGGCAGTGACTACAATGTAGCCGCAATATGCAGTGCAGACGGCCGTCATCTGGCTATTATGCCTCATCCCGAGCGAACGATATTCCCGTGGCAGTGCGGTTTCTATCCACAGAACCGACAGGATCAGGTAACGCCTTGGTTCGAGGCATTCGTAAATGCCAGAAAGTGGATTGAACAGCATAGCTCATTGAACAAATAAACAGTCTGATTAGTATGTGGAGTTTATTCACCACTTTTTTCAGGATCGGTCTCTTTACAATAGGCGGCGGCTATGCCATGATTCCGCTTATAGAGCAGAAAGTGGTGGATGAGAATCACTGGCTCAGGCGCGAAGAGCTGATGGACCTGATGGCCGTAGCGCAATCGTGTCCCGGTGTGTTTGCGGTGAATATCAGCATTTTCATCGGATACAAAATGCGCAGGACTCCAGGTGCGCTGGTATGTACAATTGGCACTGCCCTACCCTCGTTCATTATAATCCTGGCTATTGCACTTTTCTTCCAGCAATTCAGGCATTACAGTGCCGTAGAGAGCATCTTCCGCGGTATCCGTCCAGCCGTTGTTGCCCTGATTGCCGCACCGGTATTCCGCATGGCGAAGACAGCAAGGATTTGTCGCTATAATGTATGGATTCCCGTAGTATCCGCCTTGGCAATATGGCTGTTGGGCTTCTCGCCTGTATACGTCGTCATATTGGCAGGTCTTGGCGGATATACATACGGACAATTGATGAAATAATGATATTCCTGCAATTATTCATAACATTCTTTCAGATAGGCCTTTTCGGTTTCGGCGGAGGATATGCCATGTTGTCCATGATTCAGAGCGATGTGGTTAGCAACCACCATTGGATTACAGCTGGTCAGTTTACCGATATCGTGGCTGTCAGCCAGATGACTCCTGGACCCATAGGAATCAATTCTGCCACCTACGTGGGATATACTGCAGTTGTGAATGCCGGATATCCTGTATGGGCTGGTGTGCTTGGGTCGTTCCTGGCAACTTTCTCGGTTATCCTGCCAAGTTTCATATTGATGATTATCATCAGCCGGTTCCTGATGAGGTTCAAGAACCATCCTGTCGTCGAGGACGTGTTCACAGGCCTGCGTCCTGCCGTTGTAGGTCTTCTTGCGGCAGCGGCACTGTTGCTGTGCACGGCAGACAACTTCAGCAGTCCTGACGTGGATGCATGGCAATTCTGGATAAGCATAGCATTATTTGCCTTTACATTCATAGGTCAGCGAACATACAAGATGAATCCTATCCTGCTGATCCTGATGTGTGGAGCCGCAGGATTTTTGCTGCTTTAGGGGATATTATTGTATTTTTTTTGCCTAACATTTGGACGTTTGCCCAAAATACCATATCTTTGCACCGCTTTTCCAGGCAAAGGCCTCAGGAACCAAGCAATCGGGATGTAGTACAGTTGGTAGTATACTTGGTTTGGGACCAAGGGGTCGCACGTTCGAGTCGTGTCATCCCGACCAACACAGACAGTTATCCACAATCGGATAGCTGTCTTTTTTTTGCAATATCAGTACGCTTTTATTCGAAAATAGTTTATTAATCAAAAGTTTTTACGTATTTTTGTCCTGCAATCTAAACCATAAACTTAAATAAATCCATTATGAAAAAGTACAATTTCAATGCCGGTCCATCCAAACTGCCAAAAGAAGTAATGAAGGCTGTTGCGGATGCATGTATAGAATTTGAGGGTTCAGGTCTGTCCCTGATGGAGATGAGCCACCGTGCCAAGAATTTCCAGCCAGTTGTAGACGAGGCAGTAGCCCTGTTCAAGGAACTGCTCAACATCCCCGAAGGCTACAGCGTCCTGTTCCTAGGCGGCGGTGCAAGCCTGGAATTCTGCATGGTTCCATACAACTTCCTGGAGAAGAAAGCCGCTTATCTCAACACCGGTGTATGGGCAAAGAAAGCTATGGCCGAGGCCAAGTTGTTCGGTGAGACAGTCGAGGTTGCCAGTAGCGCCGACAAGACATACAACTACATTCCACGCGGTTGGCAGATTCCAGCTGATGCCGACTATTTCCACATCACCACCAACAATACCATCTACGGCACTGAGATCTTGGAGGACTTCGACAGCCCCGTGCCACTGATTGCTGATATGAGTTCCGACATCTTCTCACGCCCCATCGACGTAAGCAAGTACGGAATGATTTACGGCGGTGCACAGAAGAACCTGGCTATGGCAGGTGTTACCTTCGTCATCGTCAAGGACGAGCTGCTGGGCAAGGTTAGCCGTACTATCCCCACAATGCTGGACTACCGCACACACATCAAGGGCGGCAGTATGTTCAACACACCTCCTACAGTGCCCATCTACTGTGCATTGCAGACACTGAAGTGGATTAAGGCAAACGGTGGCGTTGCCGAGATGGAGCGCCGTGCTATCGAGAAGGCCGATGCCCTGTATGGCGAGATCGACCGCAACAAGCTGTTCCGCGCTACAGTTGCCAATCCCGAAGACCGCAGCCGCATGAACATCTGCTTCGTAATGAATGATGAGTACAAGGATCTGGAGGCAGATTTCATGACATTTGCCACAGAGCGCGGTATGGTCGGCATCAAGGGTCACCGCAGCGTAGGCGGTTTCCGCGCATCTACCTACAACGCCGTTACAATCGAGGATGTTAACGCCCTGATACAGTGCATGCAGGATTTCGAAGCACAGCACTAATAGATTTAAGAATTTAAAGATTTAAGAATTTAAAGATGAAAGTTCTTATTGCTACAGAAAAGCCCTTCAGCAAAGTTGCTGTAGATGGCATAAAAGAAGTTACAGATGCAGCCGGTTACGAACTGGCCCTGTTGGAGAAATATACCGATAAATCCCAGCTACTCGAAGCCGTTGCCGACGCAGACGCCCTGATTGTCCGCAGCGACAAGGTCGATGCCGACGTCATTGCAGCAGCCAAGCAGCTCAAGATTGTTGTACGTGCAGGTGCAGGTTTCGACAATCTGGATTTGGACGCCTGCACACAGGCCGGTGTCGTTGCCATGAACACCCCCGGACAGAATGCCAACAGCGTCGCCGAACTGGTATTTGGCATGCTCGTAATGGCTGTCCGCAACTTCTACAACGGCACCAGCGGCACCGAGCTGAAAGGCAAGAAACTGGGAATCCTGGCATTCGGTAACGTAGGCCGCAACGTAGCACGCATTGCCAAGGGCTTCGGCATGGACATCATGGCATACGATGCATTCTGCCCTGCAGAAGCCATCGAGGCAGCCGGTGTTACAGCCGCCAAGAGCCAGGACGAGCTGTTCGAGCAGTGTGACGTTGTCTCCCTGCACATTCCCGCAACACCCGAGACCAAGAAGAGCATCAACGGTGCTCTCGTCGGCAAGATGAAGAAGGGCGGCATTCTCGTAAACACCGCACGCAAGGAAGTAATTGACGAGGAATCGCTGCTTGCCCTGATGCAGGAACGCACGGACATCAAGTATGTTACCGACATCAAGCCCGACATGGATGCCGATTTCGCCGCCAAGTGCGAAGGCCGCTATTTCGCCACACCCAAGAAGATGGGCGCACAGACAGCCGAGGCCAACGTCAATGCAGGTATTGCTGCTGCAAACCAGATTGTCGGCTTCATCCGCGATGGCATCACAAAGTTTAAAGTAAACTAATGTACAATGTACAATGAACGATGGACAACGGACAACGGACGATGGACAATGTTTAGGCCATGAATAAGGAGGAACATTATCTTAGGTTTAAGGCTTTTGCTATTAGAATAATAAAAATGGTAGATAGTATGCCAAATACTATTTCAGCGAAAGCTTTAGCTCGTCAGGTTGTTCGTTCTGGGACCTCTCCCTCTGCCAATTACAGAGCAGCATGCAAAGCGAAATCGGATAATGATTTCATAAATAAACTGAAGATGGTTGAGGAGGAATTGGATGAGACACTTCATTGGTTAGACATTATTATTGAGACAGAAATCTTGCCAGAAAAAAGATTGACTGACTTACGTAACGAATGTGAAGAACTGCTGAAGATAACAGTCAAGTCCATAGTCACAATGCGTTCTAAAATCAATCGTACATCGTAAATCGTACATCGTAAATCGTACATCGTAAATCGTACATCGTAAATCGTACATAAATTTATGGCCAGAATAAAACCATTCAAGGGCGTACGCCCCCCAAAGAACCTTGTAGAGCAGGTCGAGAGCCGTCCGTACGATGTCCTGGACAGCGAGGAGGCTCGTGCCGAGGCTGGTGACAATCCTATGAGTCTGTACCATATCATCAAGCCAGAGATAAATTTCGAGCCAGGCACAAGCGAGTATGACCCCAATGTCTATCAAGAGGCAGCAAGGCAGTTCCAACTGTTCCAGGAAAAGGGATGGCTGGTACAGGACCAGAAGGAGCAGTACTACATCTACGCCCAGACATCCTGCCTGCCAGCAAACGGCAACCGCCAGAAAACCCAGTACGGTCTGGTTATCTGTGCACATCAGGACGACTACAAGAATGGCGTTATCAAGAAGCACGAACTGACCCGCCGCGACAAGGAAGAAGACCGTATGAAGCACGTACGCGTAAACAGTGCAAATATCGAACCGGTCTTCTTTGCCTATCCCGACAACGCAGTCCTTGACTCACTTATCATGCGCTATGCCAAGACCGAGCCTGAGTATGATTTCGTCGCCCCGATTGACGGCTTCCGCCATCAGTTGTGGGTAGTGTCCAACGACCAGGACATCCAGACAATTACCGACGAATTTGCCAAGATGCCTGCCCTGTATATTGCCGACGGTCATCATCGCAGCGCTGCAGCCGCCCTGGTCGGAGCAGAACGCGCCGCACAGAACCCCAACCATACGGGTAACGAGGAATACAACTACTTCATGGCAGTCGCATTCCAGGCAAGCCAGCTCACAGTCCTTGACTACAACCGCGTGTTCAAGGACCTGAACGGCAACACATCCCAACAGTTCCTGGACAAGATTGCTGTCAACTTTACCGTCGAGAAGAAAGGAGCCGACGAATACCGTCCTGCACAGCCGCACGAATTCAGCCTGTATCTGGACGGCGAATGGTATTCCCTGAAAGCAAAGCCAGGCACCTACGACCCCAATGACCCAATCGGCGTTCTGGACGTAGATATCAGCAGCCGCCTGATACTCCAGGACATCCTGCAACTGGGCGACCTGCGCAGCAGTCAGCGCATTGACTTCGTCGGAGGCCTGCGCGGTCTTGGTGAACTCAAGCGTCGCGTGGACAGCGGCGAGATGCGTGCCGCCCTGGCATTGTACCCCGTCAGCATGAAACAAATCATGGACATCGCCGATGCCGGCAAGATAATGCCCCCAAAGGCCACATGGTTCGAGCCCAAGCTACGCTCAGGACTCGTAATCCACAAGTTCTAAGAGAAACTGTAACTAACACATTTATCCCTCTAAGCCCATTCCGGTTTAGGGGGATATTTTATTTAACGAGTGCGCTCGGTTGTTCAACTGGGCTTGTCGATTACCAAATGTACTTGATTACTAAGAAAGGTTGCACCTTGTTTAGTAAGAAAGGTAGTACCTTAATTACTAAGAAAGGCGGTTGCTCTTTTCTTAAAAGAACGGATATGCCGCAATCGCAAATCAATGCAAAGATGCAAAAGGTCGTTGGAAATGCCTTTCCTTTGAAGAATTGGTTGATCTGACTGGAGAAGAAAAACAGAGAGGAACTTATAACACAATCCTTGATGAGTTCTGGATTAAGAAATGGTACTGAAACTCTAAAAGATACGATTAAGTAAGTGGCTAAGAGTTTGGTTCTTTCACTGGTAATTTATATTTTTGTTGGCGAAAATTCAATATGAATTATACAGTATACATGAGAATCATCATTACAATACTGCTTGCCATCATCGCAATGTCTGGGTTTGGGCAGGATAGGCTTACGGGGGTTGACAGCGCTGATGTCGCATGGCGTCAGAAATTCAGACATACAAGGTTTTTCGACAAAGAGAAGTCAAGACTTCTCATACCGGAATATGCTGAGTTCGGGGTGGAATGCATCCCGTCTTTTTCGCCTGAATGGGCGCTGACCTACGATTCTGCCGCTCATACACTAGTATATATCGAGGCACAGGAAAGCATCTGGCAAACCACATACCGTTCTGTGTATAAACTGAAGAAAGTAAGCAGGGATCGTAGCAAATGGGTCGCAAGGAAATATCCCCGGAACTATGTGGCTCCAAAGGTTCTTGTCTATAGTTTGAATGTTTCTGATGAGGATATTGCGATGCTTAGGGCTGTCTGGTCAGATTATGTCTTTAATGCGGAGGAAACTAGCGGCAGTGCTATGTTGGACGGTACTAAATGGGAATACTTTATCGATGGCAAGCGTGCTAAAACCCATAGGGAAAATAACGTGTTCGTGCAGTTTACAAATAAGCTAAAAGAGGCTATAAGGAATAATGATACCAGTTGCTGTGATTCGCTTGTGTATGACATGACTGATTTAACAACTAAACGTCGCTAACCGCTAACCCTTAACTGCTAACCTAAAAAAGCGCCTGCTGGTCACAGCATAAAACCAACAGGTGTATTTTTGGCATGAGCCAATCGATTGATCGGCTTAAGCCAAATGCCAAAATGGCTCTATCGGGGAAAAAGGGCTCAACTAAAGCTGCTTCAACCTGCTTTTAATGTCTTACGCAGTTTTACTGTAGCTGCGGCAAGCACAATCAAGCCACCGCAGATGGCAGCGGCAAGGTATTTTCCGTTGGATGTGTCTTCGGCGCTTTCCTGTTTTGCTGCTGTCAGCGCAGAGGTAGTGTCTGCTGCACTTTCCGGTTCGGCATTGGAGCGTGACAATGCCATCGATGCATCTATTTCACCGGCAGGCCATTCCTCGGGTTCGGCATAATCGACGCGATAGATGTTGACTGCATTGCCGCCGCAGTCACGTCTGCCTTGCGAGGTAACGATTACGTATTTCCCGTCCTCGGAGATGTCGAGTCCTACGGGATAGGAATCGACGTCTATCCTGACGATTTCCTTCATGGTGCGTGTATCCACCACACACAATTGACTCTCGATATTGCATGCCACGAATATGAAATGACCGCTGGGGGACAGTTCGAGTGTTCGGGCTCCATTGCCTACCTTACAGCTCTCCCAGTTTGTCACCTGGACGGTCTTTCTGTTTCCCAGACCTTCGGCAGCCTGCAGGAAATCGGCAAGCTTGATGCGCTGTACATATCCGGCACCGTTGATGCTGAGATACAGATATCCGTTGCGTATGACGAGATGGCGCACGTTGTCCATCATACCGAGAACCCTGCCCATGTATTTCTGCTGTGCCATATCGATGACGGCTATGCCTCCACCGCCGCCCATACAGCCTACCAACAGGTATCGGTCGTCGGGTGTGAAGACGGTGCCTCGCAGGGCGTATCCGCTACCGTTGTCCCTGTCCACGGAGACCGTAGTGCTGTAATTCAACGGCAATACGTAATCTACGACCAGGCATGCAGCGTGTTTCCAGTCGGTGGGATTATTGCTTTCTACATTGATTAACCCAACGGTGTTGTTGCCCCAATGGGATATGGCAACGTATTTGCCGTTGTGCGACGTGGCAATCATCTTGGGTAGCGGTCCTGTTTCCATCAGGCGTACGATACTGTCTGTTTCTGTGTCGATAACAGCCACTGCCGACGGGTCCTGTGCGTTGATGTCGTAACTGCGGCGATAATAAGGCACCCACAGATAGCGTCCGCCATGACTAAAAGTGGCTTCGACGGGTTTGCCCATGAAGTTGTTGTTCTTCTCGTAATGGGTGAATGGGTAGAAGCTGGACGGTTCACTCCATAGTGTAGCATGCTGGGGCCCTAATACGTGTTTTATGATTTTCAGACGTCGGTTGGTAACCATTTCATAAACTACGGTTGAGCCTCCCTCCAGGGAATTGATGTAGTATTTTTTCCCGAGGGGGTGTATGTTTGCCGATTTTGGCGAATATATGGCAACGTCCCGTGTATCTGCCGTTCCGCCGAAATTCTGACGTTTTCCTTCAAGGGTCAGCGTGATTTGTCCATCTTCGCTTTTTGCTGTCGTCCCCAAAGGTGGATGTATCTCTGGCGGCACATCGGTTTGTGCATTGACAGATATGCTTAGAAAGCATGTTACGAAGAAGGCTATGGTGTAAGATAATCTTCTGCTCATAATCAATATGATGTTTTTTGTATTCGTTAATCTGTCTCTATACGGACGACGCTCTGACCATTGACTATAAAATAGCTGCGTACGCGGTCGACATACGAGAGGCGTATGGAGATACGCATCATGACGGAGCCGTCGTCGGTATAGTCCTGCGAAATTATTCGGGGCGAGAGGTCCTTGACCATACGCATGACAAGATTCATGTGGTCGTATGTGAAGGTCAGTTTCATCTCCTGTTCAACGAGGCGTTCGATTTTGTTTGCCGCAGCAAGTGCTTCGCTGGCTGCAGTGCGATATGCAACAATAAGGCCGCTGGTGCCGAGTTTCACCCCGCCAAAATAGCGTACGACAACTAAAAGTACGTCGCTGAGATCGTGACTGATAAGCTGTCCGAGGATGGGCTTGCCGGCTGTACCACTGGGTTCGCCATTGTCGTTACTGCGGTATTCCTGTCCGTCCGCTCCCAAGCGATATGCCCAGCAGACATGGCGTGCATCGAAATATTCCTTCTGATATTGTGCCACCCAGTCCAGTGCCTCGTCTGCTGTACGGACGGGGATGGCAAAAGCAAGGAACTTACTCCTAAGCTCGGAATAAGTTCCCTCTGCTATATCTGTTATGGTTGTGTAACTGTCTGTCAATTACTCGGTCTTTGACTCTTCGAAATCTGTGATACCGTTCTCTATAAGGATATTGTACCACTGGATGAGTTTCTTCATGTCTGTAGGATAGACATGGTCGCGGTCATAGTTGGGCAGGGCTTTCTCCATAAATGCTGCCAACTCGGCTGTCGAGGCTTTTTTGTAATCCACTGCCGTCTTCTTGCCGCCCTCGTTTTCGAAGATGGTCTTGAAGACCTGGCGCAGGGGCACCTCCTCGGCATCGGTGTACATAGCTATGTCTGCCAATGATATGACTTTGTCCGATGCGAAAGCGGGCATACGTTTTTTCTGCGAGTCGAGTGTCTCGACAATAAGACTGCGGTTACCACGGCTTACCAGGCGGAAAAGGCCGGGTTTGCCAGAGATTGCAAGAATTTTTTCTAACATAGTATATAGTTCAATAGTAGTTCAAAAATAGTTCAATCGTTGTTTATGATTATATCCGGGTTGGGATATTGGGTCTGGCGGTTGATGCGGGCAATGATTTGTTCGCGAGTGGCATTGTCTCTGCTCATTGCCCTGTGAATGCGCGTTTCCAGAGGAGAATCTACGCGAATAACCTTGTCTACCACACGGTCGATACCGCTTTCCATGACCAGGGCGCTTTCTATGGCTACAACCTGTGCATTCTGTCTTTCTGCCCAGATGAGGAAATCTTTTATGACGGCGGGATGTACAATGGCATTTACTGTTTCGGTATTCTCCTGGCTGGAGAAAAGCCATTCGGCAAACTCGCTGCGCCTGAGACGTCCCTGTTCGTCGTATAATTGCAGGCCTGTGATTTCTGTCAGGCTTTTGCGTAAATTGTCTGATTCCTCGATAAGGCGTTTTGCTTCTCTGTCTGAGTCATATACAGGAACACCCAGGAGCTGTGTCATCTGGCGCGCAATATAGCTCTTGCCGCTGCCTATTCCGCCTGTTATTGCAAGTTTTATCATTCCATGACAGGTTGATGGTCTGCTTCCTCCTGGGTCTTTTCCAGAAGATAATCTACCTCGCGTGGTGTAATCCTGACATTGCTTACACCCATAGGTATCGACTTGAGACGCAAATGGTATTTGTGTGCATTCTTTGCGCGAAGCAATTCCTCGTACGTAACTGCCAAGACGAAATTGCTGGCATGAATCTTATCTGCCATCTGGGCTCCGACACGATATGTGATTGTTGCCTCGGCAGGGAATGTCTTTAGCGAGATCCCGGCAGGGAAATTGGTTCCTACAATAGGGACATGTATGGTTCGCTCGGTATATATATCAACCTGTGCAGTCATCTTGATTGTAGACGGCTTGTACAAGACACCGCGGATTGGCATAAAGCCGACATCATAGGAGGCGGTGCGTCCAACATCCTTGCGTTCCTGAGGTACGATATAGGCATATCGCAATGTATCACGAACTGCCTGGGGAGCATATACAGTGACACTATCCGGGTTGAACTCGACATATCGCAGGTATGTCTGGTCCTGTGTCTCTATCTTTCCCTGGAACTTGACTGGCACACGCCTGGCTACACCACGGTTGTAGAAAAACTCGAGAGTATCGGGACTGATACGCTGTATACGTGTACTGGTAAGCAGCTGCTGTTGTAATGCATGCTGTATGTCCGACATTGGAATATGACCTATGCCTGTCAGGCTTCCGTTGTCGTATAGCGAGAAATCAAGGTGTATTGGGGCTCTGAGCCTTCCGGAACGTATGTAATGGAACAGGTTGGTTCCACGGTCGCGTATTGTAACCGTCAACGTGGATGGCAAGGGGGTGGTGATAATTACACTCTTGGGGACACTGACCAGTTCCAATGGTACGTGTACCACTGATTCGAATGTGTCATTCAGTTTCTGCAGAAGCCAGAAACCTGCACTGACAAACAGGAAGAATGCAAAGACCATCATATCCCTACTGCTTTCACGCAACAGGGACAGGAAGCTTCCGGGGCTTCGGAAATTACTTATTCTCCTGGGGCTGGGCACTTTGGAATACGCTGTTTCGGTCTATACGGATGTGAACGTTCTTGGCGATTTCCAATGAAAGGATATTATTGGTTTCGTCGATTGCAACGACTGTTCCGTATATACCTCCTGCCGTTACGACCTGACTTCCGACTACTATTGAATTACGGAATTTCTGAATCTCCTTCTGCTTTTTCTGCTGAGGACGAATCATGAATAACCACATGATGGCAAAGATAATTACCATCATAATGAGGAAACTGGCGTTGCTTCCTCCTGCTGCTTGCATAAACTGTATCATTCTGTTATTTCTTGGGTTGTTGCTTTATCAATTTGTGATCTGCCATCAATTTCCTGGAAATATTGTCCAGTGTTGCATTGATGTACCTTGGGCTGTTGGGGGTCGAGTAGTATTTGGCAATCTCGACATATTCGTTGATGGATACCTGTATAGGTATTGTCGGGAACGATGTTATCTCGGCCAGGCCTACCTGCAGAATCACACGGTCCATCAATGGGATGCGCTCCATATCCCAATTATGAGTGTGTGAACCTATCAGATTCTTGTAGTAATCTGCTGCACGGACGCTCTGCGAAACAAGGCGGCGTGCAAATTCCAGGTCCTCGGGACTGCGGAACTCCGGCAATAATGGTTGGAAGTCATTGGTATCCTCCTGAAATTTATTGATTGTCTTTATGACAAATGTGTCTATCACAAAGCGATCATCATTCCAGTATAGGTTGACATCCTCCAGGAAGTTGTCCAGATTCTCGTTATCTGAGATAACATTGCGATATATGTGCTTCCACAAATCACGATCTTCCTGATATGAGGTCTGGGGATTGGCCATATAATCGCGATAGAAATCGCTCTCCATGACCTGATTCAGCAGGGTGCGCACAAATTCTTCCTCATTGGACCAGTCGATTCGCTGAATGTCGGCATTTTCCTGTAACTGTCGGTTACCCTCTAACTGCAACATGAAACGATTGTCGACGAACTTGCGGTTTGGCTGAACCTCGCCAAGACGTTGCGCTCGGACGCACTGGGCGTCAAAGGAGCGTAATGCCAGACGGGAGATTGCCACCATGAGCGACAACATGGTATTATACAGATCATAGGCCGTTCCAAGACTGCGTACCAGTTCGTCTTCTACCTCATCGGGACGCCGGTCTGAATTTACCTCGGTCGAATAGACTACCTGGATGGTTTTAAGCCTTATGAGTTCACGATTTATCATAAAATATACATTTTAGCACACAAAGGTATCTAAATTTCTGTCATATTATATAGTTATATGCTTGAAATTGGGGCTTTTTGAACTTTTCTTCATAAAAATATGGATTAGGGAACATCTAATATGAAATATTTTCTTACCTTTGCACCCGCTTATTAAAGCCCGTGTGATGGCAAATTAAGCAAATACAACTTAATTCAGAGTAACACAAAAACAAAAAAACATGAAAAGTATTGACGTAAAGGGTACAGCACGTACCGAAACTGGCAAGAAGGCTGCACGCAACCTTCGCAAGAGTGACCTGATTCCATGCAACCTGTATGGTGAGAAGAGAGAGAACGGTCTTCCTGTTGCTGAAAACTTCACTGTTTCGGCTGCAGAGGTTCGCAACCTCATCTACACTCCTGACATTCACAGCGTAAACCTGACCATTGACGGCAAGGAGCATAAGGCCATCGTTAAGGAGTTGCAGTTCCACCCAGTAACAGACAAGCTGTTGCATATTGATTTCTATGAAATCACTGACAAGAAGCCTATCGTTATTGCTGTGCCCATCAAGCTCAATGGTCTGGCCGAGGGTGTTCGTGCAGGTGGTAAGTTGGCCGCAAGTGTACGCAGTCTGAAGGTGCGTGCCGCATACACTCAGATTCCAGAGCGTCTGGAAATTGATGTTACAAACTTGGGCCTTGGTAAGACAATCAAGGTTGCCGACCTGAGCTTCGAGGGCCTGGAGCTGGTTACACCTGCCAGCGTTGTTGTATGCCAGGTTAAGATGACACGTAGCGCTATGAGTGCTGCTGCCAAGGCTGCTAATGAATAATGGCAAAATTCTTGATTGTTGGATTGGGTAATCCTGGTATCGAATACCATGGTACCCGACACAATATAGGATTTAGAGTGTTGGATGCCTTTGCGAAGGCATCCAACATTTCTTTTGAAGACCGCAGATATGGATTTGTGGCTCATTGCCGTGTGAAGAATGCTGAGCTGACACTGCTAAAGCCCACGACATTCATGAATCTGTCCGGAAATGCCGTACGTTACTGGCTTCAGGAGGAGAAGATTCCGTTGGAAAACCTTTTGGTTGTCGTTGACGACCTGTCACTCCCCGTTGGTGCCATCCGTTTGAAGCCAAGTGGAAGTGCGGCAGGACATAACGGTCTGAAGCATATTGCACAGATGCTGGGTACGGAAAAATACAACAGGTTAAAGTTTGGCATCGGCAATGATTACCCCAAAGGCTGTCAAGTAGACTTCGTATTGAGCACTTTTCCTGCAGAAGAGGACAAACTATGTGATGAACGCGCATTGGTTGCAATTAATGCGATTAAGGCTTATGTCTTGAGCGGAATAGATTTTGCCATGTGCCATTACAACAACAAGTGATTGTCTACTGGAAATGAGCAACGAGGCAAGAATTGATAAATGGCTGTGGGCTGTGCGCGTATTCAAGACACGCACGATTGCTGCATCTGCCTGCAAAAAGGGACAAGTGTGTATAGGTGGAACGCAGGTCAAGCCTTCACGCGTTGTACGCGAAGGCGATATCGTTTCTGTACGAAAGCCTCCGATTACATTCAGCTTCCGCGTAAAACAGCCTATCGAGAATCGTGTCGGGGCTAAAATGGTTCCGGAGATGATGGAAAATATTACTGCTCCAGAGCAATATGAGTTGCTGGAAATGAGCCGTATTTCGGGATTTGTCAATCGCGCCAAGGGACTGGGCAGGCCTACCAAAAAGGACAGACGAAGTCTGGACGAATTCAAAGAAGAGGTGCCTGATTTTTGTCTGGACTTTGATTTTGACGACATTTAAGTGGATTTTTTCTAGGACATATATTTTTTTTTATTATCTTTACTGCCAAATATGATAAAACGGGGTTGAGACAACACCCCACTCTACGTTATGGCAGTAAAAATCTTAAGTGTGGATGATGAAGTAGACCTGGAGTTGCTTCTAACACAATATTTTCGCAGAAAAATACGCAAGGGAGAATACGAATTCTATTTTGCCCACAATGGTTTGGAGGCACTGCAGACTATGCTGCAACACCCAGACATCGAAATTATCCTGAGTGATATAAACATGCCAGAAATGGATGGACTGACCTTGCTGGCACGTATAAACGAGATGCGCAACCCGGCTATTCGCGTAATTATGGTAAGTGCCTATGGTGACATGGACAATATCAGGCAGGCGATGAACAACGGCGCCTTTGATTTCGCCACCAAGCCAATTGACTTGGAGGATCTGGAGCGTACAATTGAGAAAGCTGTCGAACAGTTGGAGTTTGTACACTCAGCACAAAAAGATAGCAAGGAACTGAAAGACATACATTCGGATTTGTCTGTTGCACGCGAAATTCAGCAAGCAATTCTTCCACATAATTTCGACCTTACTGGTTATAAGTTGCAGACCGACTGTGCGTCTGGATACCGATTGGCTGCCAGCATGGAGGCGGCAAAGGATGTGGGCGGCGATTTCTATGATTTCTTTGCTGTAGATCCTACTCATCTGGGCTTCGTAATGGCTGATGTTAGCGGAAAGGGGGTTCCTGCTGCAATATTTATGGCCGTAAGCCGCACACTGATAAAGGCAACTGGCATGCGTGGCATAACAAGCAGCGAATGTATGTCAACAGTGAATGATATGCTGGCTGACGAAAGTGTCAATTCCATGTTCGTTACTGTATTCTATGGTATCATCGATCTGGAAACAGGCGAAATTGATTACACTAATGCAGGTCATAATCCTCCTTATATTGTTCATAATAACGGGCAGGTAGAAGAAATTCCAACGGCCGGCAATATGGTTCTTGGTGCCTTTGACGGCATAGAGTTCCGTTCGGGACATATAACATTGGCAAAGGGGGAAACTATATATCTGTTCACCGACGGCGTTACAGAGGCAGAAAATATGGCCCATGAACAGTACGGCGAGGAGAAACTGACAAGACTACTTTCAAAGACTTCCCAATCCGCTCCTGATGAAATCATCCATAGCGTATTGAGTGACATTCATGATTTTGTCAAGAATGCTCCACAAAGTGATGATATTACGCAATTGTCCATCAGACGTCTGTAATCTATGCGCAAACACCTTATATATATAGTGGCGATTCTGGCAGTTGCACTTATGGCAAGCGGAATTATCTCCTATAACATAGGACGCGGCATTGCCAAGTTGCAGGTGCAGGAAATGCAGGATCGTCTGGATTCCCTTTTGGCTAAACAGCGCGATGCTATTATCACAAAACGTGTCAGCCTGCAAATGGAGGATATTGCTTACCAGCAAAAGGAGATATCGGACAAACAGCGCGAAAGGGCTGAGCAACAAAGTATTCTTGCATTGAAGAATGCCGCACGTGCAGAACAGGAATCCCAGATTGCGCGAAAAGCCGAAGCTCAGGCGAAAAAGGCAGAGGCTCAGGCCAGGGAGGCTGCTAAAGAAGCAAGGGAACAGAAGCAGATTGCTGAAGAACAGGAGCAGATTGCCATATTACAGAGAGACGAGGCTGAACACGCACGCAGACTGAGTGACACACTCACATACCGCAGGCTTGGTAATACTCTGGGGGCATCATCCATAAGCCAGTTTGACAGTCAGGGTAATGACATTGCTTCATTGTTGGCATACTGGAGCTGGTATTTCCAGAAAGAGTATGATGGTAATACCTATTTCACACAGACGTATTTGTCTCTGGCGATGAGCAGCAACTCAACACATAGCGTACCAATGCCCACAAATTCCAGCGCAAATGCCATTGTGCCGTACAAGGATGGCTGTCTGGTAGCATCAGGCTACGGAGAGATAATGTATTGGGGAAATACGCAAGAGGTCCTGTTCCGCAACAATACATATGATTTCCGTGGTATTGCGGTTGTAGGTGACCAGATATACGCCTTGTCGCATAAAGGCCAGATGATTATCCTTGAAAAAAGCGGAAAAGCGAAAGTCATTCAAGTTCCTGTTGGCAACTACCAGAAGGTTCTTAAATATGGTAGCGACCTTTTGCTTGTTGCACAGCAAAGTATCAGCACATTCAACACAACGAAATGCAGTGTCACGTATACATTCAGTACTAAAGACAGAATCAGTTCGACACACATGGTGGGTGAAAAGATATGTATTTTCTTCAATACCGGCATGGAGGAGCATAGGAGTATGGATGGCAAACTACTGGCTCAAAACAATACTAAAAAAATAACATTCCTGGGCAATGCTGCCACCGAAGTAACAGCATCGCTCTATGATCCGATTACAGGGTGTACGATTTTGGGACAGCGCGACGGCACTATTGACATCTACAACAAATATGGACGTATGATAACCAATGTAACAGGACATAAGGGTGCTATTACAGCATTGACCATGTCCGGAAATATTCTTGTAAGTTGTTCGTACGACCACAGCATACAGATATCCAACCTGCCTAATTTCCATTTGGACAACGGATACTCTTTTATGGAAGAGACTACCATGGAGACGGTCGTTCCTAGGAAAATCACAAATAAATTGGAAAGAGAATGGGTTATTCCTGTAAACATCAAATATGAAGGCTGGCCTTTGAGTGTTACAAGTACAACAGGAAACCTGATATACGTAGGATTGAGCAACGGAAACATTGTAAGCCTTAACACGTCAACAGATGAGATGGCTGCAATCATAAAGAACAATCTGGTCAAGAAAGGTCTAAACCTTACGCGACACCAGTGGAATTACTATATAGGTCATAATGTCCCGTATAAGACTATTGATTAGCATACTGCTGTTTTCGGCAGTTGTCAGCGCCCAAAACTATGGCGTTGCCTTTTACCATAATTTCAAGGCCAGCGAATATGGTGGCCATAACCGTTCGTTTGATATTGAATGTGACTCGCTGGGGCATGTCTATGTCGCAAATTTCGAAGGACTGCTTATTTACGACGGAGTAAACTGGCGCATGATACATACTCCAGGTATTAGCCGTATAACCAGTCTGTATAAAGCGCATGACGGTCGCATCTGGGTCGGGGGCTGTAACGTACTTGGGGTATGTTACCCTACTGCCGACAGCGTTGAGGTCAAGTTCCTGTATGGAGACAAGATTCCCAATAAGAATAAAACGCGATTCGGAGAGATTGAACTGATTTACGAGCGAAATGGAGAAATTCATTTCCTGACGGATGATGACATGGCATATATATTCCGTCATCAGCAGGTAATTTGCAAAGGGCCTGCCTCGACCATCGTCGAACTTACAAGGCTTCTAAGTAATAGTCAGAACAAATGTAAACTCACCATTCCTGACAGACATTTGACTATTACATCGCAAATAGGAGAAGGACTCAAGGTTACTGCACCTGATGGCAGCATTATCAGTACGCTGACGACAGCCAACGGCCTGTGCAGCAACTCGATTACTGACATTGCTTATGATGGCAAGGGTACAATTTGGGGGACAACTGACAATGGCATTTTCGCCGTCTCGGCTTCACCGGTGTATTCGCGTTACGGAGCAGATGAGGGTCTCAAGGGGCAGATTACATGTCTCCTGGAAAACGAAGGAAATCTTTATGTTGGAACGCTATTGGGCCTGTACAGGCTGAAAGACAATCGTTTACACAGAGTCGAAGGAATCGGACAGGCATGCTGGCAGATGGTTGAATCAAAACAGGGAACACTGCTGATTGCTACTGCCGACGGTATCTTCGAATGTAAGGACAATATCCTGCGTCAGATAACAAAACGTCATACTCTCTCTATTTATGTGAGGTCTGACGGCAAATTTATGAGCGGAGAACTGGATGGAGTCTATCTGAATGACCTAAACGGTAACTCCAGCATATTGGACCGCAATATAAAAAACGTATGCAAAATCATACGTGACCCCGGTAAAGATAAGTACAAATACATTAGTTTGGACAATCCTGATTCCAATGTATTGTTTTCATATACAGATGACAGGAACAATACATGGACTACACGTGAAGACGGTTCCGGTCTGACATGCAGGGATATTTCCAAAAACATACAAAAATGGCTTACACCTTTTGACAACCTGAGTATTCAGGCAATGTATGTCAAAAATGGCATTGCCTGGATTGGCGGGGCATTCGGCCTGTATAGGCTTAATATGGCTATTACAAGCCAGATTGCGCCACACCTGCCCAAGGCATATATAAGAAATTTCAGCATTGACAATGGTTATTTGTCGTTCGCTATCGCATCAGACAAACTGGATCTCGTCGGTAAGACAATGTACTCTTACCGATTGAAGGACGATGATGCCTGGAGTGCATGGAATGATGAGCAGAAGGTTGCATCGGCTAATATGGCTGTCGGTGATTACGAACTGACAGTACGCGTCAAGGATGCCAACGGAGATATTGCCGAAAGCCCAACAATAAGATTCACAATTCCAGAACCATGGTATTGGAGTTGGTATTCGCTGTTGTTATATCTGGCATGCGGCATGTTGGGTGTATATGGACTGTCTCTGTGGCGAATGAGCCGCATCCGTCAGCAAAATGAAAGACTTGAGAAAATTGTTGATGCACGAACCAAAGAACTGAAAGAAGCACATGCCCAACTTGTGCGCAAGGAAAAGGAAGCTACTGCAGGTAAATTGACCAAGGGATTGATTGACCGCATTCTGAATCCTATGAATTATATCAATAATTTCTCGCACCTGACATTAGGGCTTCTTAAGGATTTGTCCGGAGACATCGCTGATGTGACTAACAAGGATGCGAGCGAGGATGATATTCAGGATGCAATAGATGATGCAGAGGATATTATGAGCATGATGCATCAGAATCTGGAAAAGATAGAACAGCACGGATTGTCTACAACTCGTATCCTGAAGGCAATGGAGGAGATGCTGAAGGAACGCCAAGGTAAGATTGAACCTACGGACATTGCCTCCATATGCCAGCAGACAACAGATATGCTGAAAAAATACTATGCTGAGGACATAAAGAGCATTGGTATCAATATAGAATGGAGCAAACCCGAATATCCTATTGTAGCAGATGTTAATGCCGAGCAATTGGAGAATGTAATATCCAGCATGCTTTCAAACTCCATTTATGCCCTCAAAAAGAAAAATCCAGCAAATCCAACTATTCGCCTGTCTATAAAACCGCCAACCGGAACCGAACCTCCATCCATAGTAATCTGGGATAATGGCATAGGTATCGAGGAAGGCTCCATAAACAAGATCTTTGACCCGTTCTTCACAACGAAGCCTACTGCCGAAGCCCCTGGTGTGGGTTTATATCTGGCACGCCAGATAATTGAGGACTTTGGCGGTACTGTGGGCGTTAAGAGCGTGAAGAATGAATGGACTGAATTTACAATACAACTTCCATAGGATATGGAACAGGAAATAAAGAAACTGCAAGAGAAACTTGCACAGCAGCAGAAACTTGCATCACTGGGACTTCTCAGTGCCGGAATTGCACACGAGATACAGAATCCTCTGAATTTTGTCATAAATTTCAGCAAAATGTCATCTCATTTAGTGGATGACATCGAGGATATCGTACAAGATCTCTCGGACAAAATAGATCCGGAAGATTGCAAGGAACTTCAGGACATTTCCGCTGACCTGAAAGAAAACATGACGAAAATTCAGGAACACGGACAACGTGCAATCAGCATAATACAGGGCATCCTGCTCCTAAGCCGCGGTAAAGAGGGAGAAAAGCTTCCAACGGACATCCCTGCACTATTACATGAATACGTATGGCTTGCGTACCATGCCATGCGGGCGTTGGACAAGAATTTCAACATAAGCATTCGTGAGACATACCCTGACAATATGCCTAAAGTCATGATTGTCCCACAAGATTTGTCGCGCTCTATCCTGAACCTTGCCAACAATGCCTTTTATGCCGTTAATGAACGTTGGAAGGCAGAAGGCAAGGACTTTAGCCCTGAATTTGAAATACTGCTAAATTACAGCGACAGCCGGGTCTCCATTACGATCAGGGACAACGGGTGCGGAATGAGTGAGGAGATTCAAGGCAAATTGTTCCACGAACTGGTTACGACCAAGCCGATTGGCAAGGGAACAGGCCTGGGAATGAGAATCACGCATGACTTGATTACACGTGGTCTTAACGGCACAATTACATTCCAAAGTGTTGTGAATCAAGGAACAACATTTCAAATTGATATACCATGCGAACAGTGTTGAAGATCATAGCCCTCATATTTGCCATTGGATTCTGTTCTGATATATCTGGTCAGACAAGCAATAGCGATGAGCAAAAACTGTTGGAGCAGGCAGATAATGCATATCAAAATGGACATTTTACAAGAGTCGATTCACTACTAGCTAATAGTGCCGGTCGCATGCAGAGCCAGAACAGGGTCAAGGCATATCGTTTGTTGGCCCTGTCTGCCTTGTATACAGATCGTGTGGAGTTGGCAGAAAGTTATTCGGCAAAACTTCTGGAAACAGATCCCTTTTTCACGGCATACGATGACACTCAGCGCTTCAACGATATATTGGAACGACTGAAAAAAGGTTCCGAGAAGATTACTACAGCCTCGGCATGGGCAGAGAGTCTGGAAGAAGCTCCCGTTCCTGTTACTCTGATTACCGAGGAGATGATAAATCATAGCGGAGCCCAAACCTTGCAGGACCTGCTGTGTCTTTATGTCCCCGGAATGACACGAATTGATGGTATCGAACGCAGTGTGGCAATGCGAGGCATATACAGTATTATGCAGGAGGCCATCCTTATCATGCAGGATGGTCATCGTCTGAACTCAGGAATGACTAATGCCGAGAGTCCTGACTATCGCATATCCCTTGATAAAATAAAACAGATTGAGGTTCTGCGCGGACCTGCTTCCTCGCTGTATGGCAATGTAGCTCTTGCTGCAGTAGTTAACATCATAACCAAGCAGGGCTCTGAAATGGAAGGTGGTCAGTTGACTGCAATGGCAGGCATGCATAACAGTTTTGGAGGTAGCGCGGTATATGGTCGCGGAAACCTGAAGAGTGACGTAATGGGATGGGCAAACGTATACTATTCAAGAGGAGAGACATTTGACACTGGAGCTGACATAAGATACATCGGAGGATTCAACCATAAACCGGCATTTGACATCGGAATGAATGCGCGATGGGGAGATGTCTCCATGAACATAACTGCACAGCATGCAAAACAGGTTCCGTTCTACAACATGGTCAGTGCCGGTACTACATACAACTATGACAAATATGCATCCAACAATGGCAACACACCGGGAACCAGCCGTATGACGCTGAACGCCTCAATTGACTATAAGCATACCTGGAACAAGTTCACCCTTAACGGGTCTGCTTATTTCGGCAGTGAAGATACACAGATTTACAACGTTCTTGGAGACAACATAGATAGTGATTTTTCTCAACTAATGTACCTTCTGGTTACTGGTACACTTACTGACGACCCAAGTACCGAAGGAGTATGGCAGGCTGCCAACTGGAAAGACTATACTATGGGACTTAACATCAACGGAAGCTTTCCATACAAATGGGGGAAGCAGAGAGGCAACATTCTGTTTGGCTGCCAGTTTGACTATTTCATAATGAATTCATCATGCTTCAATTTGTGTGATGAATATTACAAAGTCAACCTCAGTAACAACCAAGGCATAGACGCTGGCAGTGAGTGGTCACTGAGCCCGTATTTCCAATGGAAGCACTATTTCACAGAAAAGATTATATTTAATGGAGGATTACGCTTCGACCTCAAAAAACGGTATAGCGGCAATGATATCCGCACAGCATCGCCACGAATAGCACTAATCTGGATGCCAACTTCTGTCGCCACTTTCAAGATAGGTTATGCACGCAGTTTCGTTGACGCCCCATACTTGTACCGTGCCAGTCAAGTGCGACTGCTAAGCGGCGGAAACGATATGCTGCCTCAGTTCCTGAACAGCATACAGATAAGTTCGCTACTCCAATGGAAACCGATACACTTGAAATGTGAAGTAAACATGTTCTACAACATTGCCAAGGATCTGGTACAATATTCTGCGAACAATCTAACCAAAAAACTATATCCATTTACTAATTCAGGAAAACTGACACAGGGAGGTATCGAAGCCATATTGGAATACCACGACAGCAAAACGCTGGCAAACATGAACATGACCCTACAGCACACCTTCGACCAGACCAGTGAGTACATGCAAAAGAATCTGGAGCACTGGATTGGCAACGAATCGAAATTTATCATGAATATGACTGCAGGACGACTTGTATACCAAAATACACATGCCGGAGAATTTTGGGTCCGTGCCAATATGCATATACAAAGCGGAATGTATATGCTTTGGAACAATTACAGTCGCATTATACATGGAGAACCGCCAACAACCACAACCTGGCAGAACGGAAAAGTAATGCTTAACGCAGGATTTGACTGGAAATGGAAAAAGAGACTGACCATATCATTGGACGCCTATAATCTTACCAACACATTGTATGGCATAGGTACCCTGTTAGAGGCTCCAATGCCTACAGAAAGTGCACGGTTTATGGCAAAAGTAAAAGTACATCTCAACTAGATTTATGCAAACACCTAATGCCTTTAAAGTGTACAAACAACATTAAAAAACCATAAATAACGAATAAAATACCCTCATTTTGAGGATATTCCGACTAAAATTCGTAACTTTGCCGCCGATATGGGTATATTGTGAAAGTTATTACACAATCACAAACCGCAGACAAACTATGGAAAAAACTCTCGTTTTACTCAAGCCAAGCACAATTCAAAGGGCATTGATTGGAGAAATTATAAGCCGCTTTGAGAAGAAAGGACTGCGTATCTCCGGAATGAAGATGATGCAGTTGGACGACGCTATACTTGAGCAGCACTATTCGCACCTTCTGAACAAGCCTTTCTTCCCTTCACTCAAGGCTTCTATGAAGAAGACTCCCGTCATTGCAATGTGTCTGGAGGGTGTTGATGCAATTGCAGTAGTACGCTATATTACAGGTTACACCAATGGCCGTAAGGCTGATGCAGGAACAATCCGTGGTGACTATTGCATGAGCAATCAGCAGAACATTGTGCATGCATCGGATTCACCGGAGGCCGCCGAGGCAGAACTCAAGCGCTTCTTCAAACAGGAAGAAATATATGACCTGGGTGACCTCAATATGGATCGCTTGTATTCGGTAGACGAGGCTTAACGATACACTTAGCAGAAGATAATGATGAAACAAAATATGATGAATTTGAAAAGCAAAAATACAATTAGGACAGTATTCCTATTCATGGCCATAACTCTTTCCAGCGCAACCTTTGCACAGGATCGTATGGCCATGGTAGCTCCTGCAGCTAAAAGTATCCGCACAATCGACTCACTCAGCATAATACGTATGTTGGACGAGGAAAATCTTTCCAACCCTGCTTCATCGCTATATCCAAACTGGTCAAACAAGTACACCACCAACTATGGTGTAGCACTGCCAAAGGAATTTAAGATTGACCTCCGCAGTTTCCACATGCCATGCAAGAGCCGTCTTGTGACCAGCCATTATGGCTATCGTGCATCATTTCGCCGCAATCATTACGGAACCGACATCAAGGTATATGTAGGCGACACCATATATGCTGCATTCAGCGGTAAGGTCCGTATCGTTGCGTACAATGGAAATGGTTACGGCAAATACATTGTAATCCGTCATCCTAACGGACTTGAAACCGTATATGGTCACCTGAGCAAACAGCTTTGTACTCAGGACCAGACTGTCAAGGCAGGACAGCCAATCGGACTGGGAGGTAATACAGGACGTTCAACAGGAAGCCACCTGCATTTCGAGACGCGCTTCCTTGGAAAGTTTATTGACCCGGAGAAATTGTTCGATTTCGTGGCACAGGATGTTCTCTCGGATTTTTATGTATTCCGCAGCAATGGAAAATCAGACCGTGTCACCGCTAACAGCGAGAAAAATGGTGGCGAGGGAGAAGAGTTGACAGAACAGCAGGCACTGGCACAGGCTAAACAGCAGGAAAGTAAAGAGTTCCAGGCAGAACGCAAGCAAGCTGTCCGCTCACACATACACCGCGTAGTTCGTGGGGAAAGCCTCTCATCCATTGCACGCAAACGTGGCATTAGTGTCAGTGAGTTGTGCAAGATGAACAATCTGAGCAAGAATTCTGTTCTGCGTCCAGGTCAGATTTTGAAATACAGCTAAACCAAGCATAATAATAAATACGAGATACAAGAACCGGTTCCCGGCCGGGAGCCGGTTTTGCTATTATATAAATATATAATGGAAACGCGCGAGCAATTTGAGAGGATTATGGACGAGTGCCGCGCACTCTTCTCCAAAAAACTTCACGACTACGGAGCAGCATGGCGCATAATGAGGCCACAGTCCATCACGGACCAGATCTATATCAAGGCTAATCGTATACGTTCTATCGAAATGAAGAAGGAAGCTCTGGTGGATGAAGGCATCCGTCCAGAGTTTATTGCTATTGTCAACTACGCCATAGTGGGCCTAATCCAATTGGAACTTGGTGCCACAGATGTTGCAGATGACATGACACCGGAAGAAGCACTTGAAGCTTATGACCGCTATGCAACGGAAGCTTTGCAACTAATGCTCCGCAAAAACCACGACTATGACGAGGCCTGGCGTTCCATGCGCATATCCAGCTACACAGACCTCATTCTCATGAAGATATTCCGCACAAAACAGATAGAGTCTCTCGGCGGAGAGACACTCGTATCCGAAGGTATAGATGCAAACTATATGGATATGATGAACTACGCTGTTTTCGGCCTCATAAAACTGACTTTCGGTGAGTAAAGACCAGTATTCCATACGTCTGAAGGTTATGGCTGTCAACATATGCCGTATCCTGATGGGAGCTGTGTTGGTATTTTCCGGTACAGTCAAGATCATTGACCCGCGAGGTACCGAATACAAGATACAGGATTATGCTGCAGCCCTTGGCTTTAGCAATGACCTGCCCACCTATATGCCTCTGGCATTAGGAGTCGCTCTTGCTCTGTTGGAATTCAGCCTGGGCATATATCTAATGTTCGGCATACGCAGGAAGTGGACATCACGTATAGTCCTGTTAATGATGTTGCTCTTCACACCATGGTCACTGTATCTTGCAATAACCAATCCCGTACATGACTGTGGTTGTTTTGGAGATGCCATACAACTAACCAATTGGCAGACATTCGGCAAGAACATAGTTCTACTGACCGTTGCTCTTATCCTGTGGAAATGGCATCATCTGGGGAAAAGGCTCATCAGTCAGCACAGCCAGTGGCTTGTGGCATTGTACAGTTGGCTCTTTGGCTTCCTGCTTGCGGGCTATACAATATACACGCTGCCAATAATAGACTTTCGTCCATATCACATAGGCGCAGATCTGGCAGAGCAAATGGCATGGAAGGAAGATGGCACGGTGCCGCCCATATCAGACCTTATGATATTGGACACCGAAACAGGACAGGATCTTACAGACAGTATCATCGCAACACCTGGATGGAAATTCCTGTTAATAGCGCCACGGCTGGAGGTCGCCGATGATGGAGTAATGGACCGATTGGCCGAATTGACGGATTATTGCAAGAGAAACCACTACTTGCTAATCTGCCTAACTGGAAGCGACCATGACGGTATAATGAACTGGTGTGATATTACTGGAGCCGAATACCCTTTCTGCCAAGCCGACGAGACAGCTCTCAAGACAGCGATACGCAGTAACCCTGGACTTATTCTGCTAAACGGAAGCATAATAGAAGGCAAATGGGCATCATCCCAATTACCAGGTTATAAAGAACTGAACGCACCGGTAGAGGAACTAAAGTGGGCACACCAGAAACAGGAAACCATGCGTCAGCATGTAATAGCATTGTTCAGCCTGTACGTCATACCACTGTTACTGCTCACATTACTGGACTTTATATGGTCAATATACAGAAAAAACAAAAATACAATTCATAAACCAATAAAAACAAATAAAATGAGAAAGCACATCGTAGCAGGTAACTGGAAAATGAACAAGAACCTGCAGGAAGGCGTAGCTCTGGCTACCGAGTTGAAGGAGATGTTGGCTGCAGAAAAGCCAAACTGTGATGTAATAATTGGTACACCATTTATACACCTTGCTACTGTCAGCGATCTTCTGAAGGATAGCGTCATTGCTGTTTCTGCCGAGAACTGCGCTAACAAGGCAAGTGGTGCATACACAGGCGAGGTAAGCGCCGAAATGGTTAAGTCAACAGGTGCCGAGTATGTAATTCTGGGACACAGCGAGCGTCGCGAGTACTACAACGAGACCCCGGAGATCTTAAAGGAGAAGGTGGACCTGGCCCTTGCTAACGGCTTGAAAGTCATCTTCTGCATCGGAGAGTCTCTTGAGCAGCGCGAAGCTAATGAGCAGGAAGCTGTATGTAAGGCAGAACTTGCAGGCAGTGTATTCCACCTGACAGCAGAGCAGTGGAAGAACATTGTTATAGCATATGAGCCCATCTGGGCCATCGGTACAGGCAAGACAGCCACCGCGGAACAGGCTGAGGAGATTCACTCTTATATCCGCTCTTGCGTAGCAGATGTATACGGCAAGGAAGTTGCCGACGAGACATCTATCCTTTATGGCGGTTCATGCAAGGGTAGCAATGCACCTGAATTATTCGGCAAGGAAGATATCGATGGAGGTCTGATCGGCGGTGCCTCACTGAAGGCAGCAGATTTCAAGGCAATCATCGATGCGTGGAAATAATTTCAAAGCGATGAAGCACACATTCATCTACAGCATCATCATGGCACTGGTTCTTGCATTTGCAGCCAGTGCCACCATTGATGCCCAGCAGAGAATGCCACGTAAACGCCTACGCATAGACGGATGGCGTATTCAAGTGTTTTCAGGGGGCAATACACACAACGACAAGATTGAGGCACAGACTCTGGGCAATCGCGCACGCATCTGGTATAGCGAACATACAGTCTATACACATTTCAAGTCCCCACACTGGACGTGCCGTATAGGCGATTTCCAGAAGCGCGAGGATGCAGAAGAATTATTAAAGCAAATGCGCCGCAGCGGCAGGTTTCCAAAGGCTGCCATTATTAAGAGTGTCATTAACATCTACGAAGACGAGAAAATCAAGGATGAACAAGAACACATACCTGAACAATCTGACTCTACCGGAATCGGCCTTGGAGGAGATTCAATCGTCAGTGCACCGGATACTACAGTTATTAGGTGAGGATCCTAAACGTGAAGGTCTGGTGAAGACGCCATTACGCGTGGCACGCGCCATGGCACGACTAACCAGAGGCTACACCCAGGATCCCATTGAAATTCTGAACAGTGCCAAATTCCACGAAGAAGGATATAACCAGATGGTTATCGTCAAGGATATCAATTTCTACTCCCTATGCGAACACCATATGCTACCCTTCTACGGAACTGTCCACATTGCCTATATACCCAATGGTGAAGTTACAGGCCTGAGCAAACTGGCACGCGTCGTAGATGTTTTCAGCCACCGCCTGCAGATACAGGAGCGAATGACCAAACAGATACGTGAAGCCATTCAGGAAGCACTACATCCCATGGGCGTAATGGTTGTTATTGAAGCCCAGCACATGTGTATGCAGATGCGAGGCGTCCAAAAGCAAGGAAGCATTACTACTACCAGCGATTTCTCCGGAGCCTTTAACCAGGCAAAAACACGAGAGGAATTCCTGAGCCTTATCAAATAAGGACTAAATTACAGTACACGGTCACCAGCCTCCTTGGCAAGACGAGCTTCGACCTCCTTCAACTCCTTGAACCTAACCAGCACCTGCACACGTTGTTCCTTAGAAAGAGACGAGTCCTTCATCTGTTTCATGATACCCTTGATATCACGACGTACTATGCTGAGTTTCAAATCCGCAAGGATATGATTTGTAGTATCCATTAGGCGCTCCTCGTCATGTGCTGTCTCCTTGCCATGATAAATACTCAGTTGCTCACGGTCCATACTGAGGCGTGATGCCAATTGGGAAAGTCCCGGATCTTCATGATTCAGGAAATACTGCTCGGCGGCAAAGCCATTATCATTGAGATGCTTCATTGCCTCGTCCATGATCAATGCGGCATTTGCATTACGCAACGACAAGCCGTCCTGAGACAACGAATGGAATATAAACTCTGCAACTGACAACTGACGTTTCCCTCCATTCTCTGTCTCGACCTCACAAACCTTTCGTTCACCATATCGGACGATGAGCTGCGCCAAAAGCATCTCGATGCCATTTGTCGCCGCATCATCAGGATTTGATACAGCCTTTACAGCAAGGCCTGTCTCCGTCTTACCTTCCTGCTTATGAACCTCATCTGTAACCGTTTCCGTATCCGAGGCATTTACCTCGTCAGAGTTCTGCGTCCCACCGATACGGCGTTTATGTTCCTCCTCACGTATCTTGGAAATCTGACGGGAAACAGCACGCTTTATCAGGTCCTCGTCCATCCGCATTGTCTGCGCAGTCTGAGTAATGTATATGGTGCGTGTAATCTCATCCGGGATTACAGATATACTTGCAACAATATCGTTTATCAGCTCGCTTAGCTTGCGAGGGTCGCCCTGCGCCTCCTCCAAAAGCAGCTCCATCTTGAAATGGAGGAAATCCACCTGATGCTGCTGGACATAGTCACGAAACTCGGCCGCATTATGTTTGCGGGCAAAACTGTCCGGATCATCACCATCCGGTAAAAGCAGGATACGCACGTTCATTCCAGCTGCCAAGAGCATATCCGTACCACGCTGCGCAGCATGGATTCCAGCCTCGTCACCATCGTACAGCAACGTGATATTATTTGTAAAACGATGCAGCAGATGTATCTGTTCCTTTGTAAGCGCCGTACCGCTATTGGCTACAACATTCTCGATACCGCACTGGTGCATGGAGATAACATCCGTATATCCCTCCACCATATATACAAGGTCATGCTTGTTTATCGCCTGCTTGGCCTGGAACAATCCGTATAATTCCTTGCGCTTACTGTAAATACTGGATTCCGGGGAATTCTGATACTTCCCGGCAACACCCTTGGTCGCAGCATCCAATACACGACCGCCAAAGCCAACCACCTTCCCGCCAACTGTATGCCACGGGAATATTACACGTCCCCAGTATCGGTCATACAGACTGCCGTCATCGCGCTTTACGGACAGGCCGGTCGCTACCAGGAACTGCTCGCGATATCCCGCTTTCAGAGCAGCCTTCGTCATACTGTCCTTTCCCTTGGGACAGAAGCCCAACTGGAACTTACGCACAATATCATCACGGAATCCACGCTGACGGAAATAAGCCAGCCCCACAGCACGACCATCCTGCGTTTCGTACATCTGCTCCTGAAACCATTTCAAAGCCCATTCGTTCAGGATAAACATACTGTCACGCTCAGTTTCGGCAGCCTTTTCCTCCGGGGTCAGCTCACGCTCCTGTACAGGAATACCATATTTCCTGGCCAAATAGCGCAACGCATCGGGATAAGACAACTGCTCATGCTCCATGATAAAACTTACGGGATTACCTCCCTTGCCACAACCAAAACACTTGCAGTAGTTCTTGGACGGCGACACAACGAAGCTGGGTGTACGCTCATCATGAAACGGGCACAGTCCCTTGAAATTGGCACCAGCCTTCTTCAGAGTAACAAAATCCGAAACCACATCTACTATTCCGGCAGCCTCCAATATCTTTTCCTTTGTAGCGTTGTCTATCATTCAATGGCAAAGGTACGAAAAACAATCCAAACCGGCAAAAGTATTTGGACGAACCATTAAAAATCCCTATCTTTGTTACGACATACATTTACCAAAACACGCTACAGACCATGAACCACGAACTAACAGACAGATTTCTCAAGTACATCAGCTACGACACACAATCCAGTGAAGATAACGACACAAAATGCCCCAGCACAGACAAGCAGCTGATTCTGGCACAATATCTGCACGATGAGCTGCAAGCCATAGGCATGCAGGAAGTAACAATGGACCAGCACGGCTACGTGTACGCAACGCTGCCTGCCAACACCGAAAACGTGCCCGTTATCGGCTTCATCGCCCATATGGACACCAGTCCGGACTGCAGTGGCCGCGACATACACCCACGGCTGATTGAAAACTACGACGGCAAGGACATCGTGCTATGCGAGGATACCGGTAACGGAGCAATTGTCACACGGGTACACCAGTTCCCCGAATTACTGCGTCACGTCGGCGAGGACCTGATTGTCACAGACGGCCATACGCTGCTGGGAGCAGACGACAAGGCCGGCATTGCAGAAATTATGACAGCGATGACATACCTGATGGCACATCCTGAAATAAAACACGGCAAGATACGGGTTGCCTTTAATCCCGACGAGGAAATTGGGGCCGGTGCACACCTTTTTGACGTCGAGCACTTTGGTTGTCAATGGGCATACACAATGGACGGAAGCGAAGCAGGCGAGTTGGAATACGAGAACTTTAACGCCGCCAGTGCCAAGGTCACCGTCAAGGGCCTGAGCGTACATCCAGGATACGCCAAGAACAAAATGCGCAATGCCATACTTATTGCAACCGAATTTGCACAACTGATGCCCGAAAACGAAGTTCCGGAAAAAACCGACAGCTACCAGGGCTTCTATCACCTGATGAATATCACAGGCGGGGTACAGGAAGCCACACTCAGCTACATTATCCGCGACCACAACCAGCAAATGTTCGGGATGCGCAAGAAAGTACTGCTGGACATAGCCGAACGGATTAACGAAAAATATGGCCACGGCACTGTCCTGGTGGAAATCAATGACACATACTACAACATGGAATCTCAGTTGCGTGACAAACCGCACATAACCGACATCGCCAAAAAGGCCATCCAACTGACATGCGGACACTGCAAGGTTGTCCCAATCCGAGGCGGAACCGATGGAGCCCAGCTTTCCTTCAAGGGACTCCCCTGCCCCAACATCTTTGCCGGAGGTCTCAATTTCCATGGCCCGCACGAATTTGTATCCCTGCAAAGCATGGAAAAAGCCATGATGACAATCGTGGAAATATGCAAGCTTACAGCAATAACTGTAGGAAAGGTGTAGGAAAGGCGTAGGAATTTCCCCCACCTAACATCATAGAACTCGGATTAAAAATTCTAAAACACTTCTTGATTATTAACTCTGCAGTTCTTGAATCAGGCTGTCAATTTTCTGACTTACGAACAGAAGCATTTAGCAGAAAACCCTATTTCCCTATAGAGCCATTTTGTCGTTTGGCTTAAGCCGATTGATCGTTTGGCTCATGCCATTTGATCGTTTGGCTCGAGCCAAAAAGACGGGGTCACAAAAAAATACGCCTGCTGGTCGCTGACCAACAGGCGGTAATTGTATCTCTCAATTATGAAGACTGCAATTAAGCGAGAGCAATAATAAGCTTGCTTAATTATTGCCGAGCGTTAGCAGTATCGAAGCGAAGCTTCAATTATGAATTATGAATTGAGAATTATGAATTAAACTTCGTTTACTCACCTCCCGCCATAATCCACAATATCTTGGTCACGTCACCAATCTCAATCTCACCATTTTGGTTGGCATCGCCTGGGAGACCTACCACTCCTACGTCAATGCCCTGGATGTTGGTAAACCGGCTCCAGGGGCTGGTGGACTGGTAGTCGCTGACTGCGGCTTTAGCTACATACAGTGTGGCATTATTAGGAACAGAAACAAAGGCGTTTGTTTCTGTTGTAGGAACGCTTTGTGTCTTACATGTAATTGAGTTCAAACCTGTACAGTTATTAAAAGCGTAATTGCCGATGCTGGTTACACTGCTGGGGATGGTGACTGATTTCAGAGCTGTGCAACCATTGAAGGCGGCATAGCTGATTTTCTCTACTCCTTCCGGAATGACCAAATCTGTAACCTCCTGACCACCGATATACAGGTGTTGTGCATAGAACAGTGGATTGCAGTTGACGGAACTATAAGTAATCTTGCACATACTGGCTATGCTGGCAAACTCGGCTTTTGTCAGGGCTGTGCAGTTTGTGAAGGCACCGGAAGCAATCTTTGTGATGCTTTCTGGAATGGTGACGGATGTCAAGCCTGTGCAACCATTGAAGGCTTCACTGTTGATGGTGGTAACATTTCCGGGAATCTTGACTGACGTCAGACCTGTACATCCACGGAAGGCATAAGAGCCAATAAAGGTTACTGTACTTGGGATTGAGAATGACGTCATGCCAGAGCAGTTCTGGAAGGCGTAGTGGCCTATTAACTTAAGGGTGCTGGGCAAATTGAAGGATTTGACACCTGAGCATCCGTAGAAGGCATTGTCGCCTATGCTTGTAACGCTGCTGTCAAAGGTGTATCTCGTTACCTGAGGGCCGAATATAGTTCCGAGGTTGTTGCTTGATGTGTATGTCTTGGATGCAACGGCATTGGAGTTGATATATACATATACCAGTTTCTCGCAACCAGTGAAGGCGTTATAGCCAATGTCGCTGACGTTGCTGGGAATGGTGACGGATGTCAGGTCTGTGCAGTTTTGGAAGGCATAGGTGCCGATGGTCTTTACACCTGCAGGGATGGACAGTGATGTAAGGCCTGTGCAATATTGGAAGGAATTGTTGCCTATAGCGCTTACCTTGGCTGGGATGGTGATGGATGTCATGTCAGAGCAACCATTGAAGGCATAATCACCAATGCTGACAATATCATTGCCAAGGGTGTAGGTCTTTACCTGAGAGCCAAAAATGCCGCTGAAGTTGGTGGATGGATTGTATTTCCTGGAAGCAACGGCATTGGAGTTGATAGTGACGGTTTCAAGCCATGTGCATCCAGCAAAGGCATTATAGCCAATTTCGTCAACAGAGGCAGGAATGGTGACGGATGTAAGGCCTGTGCAGTTTTGGAAGGCTGACAGTCCAATGAGCTTTACGCTGCTGGGGATGGTGATGGATGTAAATCCTGTGCAACGATTGAAAGCATATTGGCCGATGCTGGTGACACTGGTTGGGATAGTGATGGAATTCATACCAGTGCAATTATCGAAGGCAAATTCACCAATTCTCCTGACGTTGCTGCCAAGGGTGTATTCATCTACCCACCAACCAAAAATAGTCCTAAAGTTATAGTCGGAATTGTATGCCTTGGATGCTATCTGATCAGAATTGATGGTAACAGAATTAAGTACATCGCAGTCCGAGAAGGCTTTATCGCCAAGATACTCAACGCTGCTGGGGATGGTGATGGATGTCAGGCTACGGCAGCCACCGAAGGCTTTACTGCTGATGGTAGTGACTGTAGATGGGATAGTAATGGATTGCATCGCGCAACCTGCGAAAGCGTATTCGCCAATGCTGGTGATGCCGTTAGCGATTGTTACAGATGCCAGTTTGCCGCAACGTAAGAAGGCACAATCACCAATGGTTTTTACACTGCTGGGAATTGTAATGGACTTTAGGTTTCCACAGTCACAGAAAGTGTAATCACCAATGCTCTTTACGCCGCTGGGGATATTGACAGATGTCAAAGCAGAACATCCATAGAAAGCATATCCGTCAATTTGTTTTACACTGCTGGGTATAGTAACTGATGTAAGACTCGTACAGTTTTGGAAGGCACTGGAATGGATTCCTATAACATTAAAGCTTCTACCGCCTGTTTGTACTTGTGATGGAATAACTAATGAACCTGAATAATAGCCGCTGCCCTTTTTTGTCACATATGCCTCAGAAGAATAGGTACCATCATCAGACAAACGCCCTTCATAGAATATTCCATCGACTTCAAATCCTTGGGCCCATGTGAGGGTGCTTACTGTAAGAAAAATCAAGGAAACGAAAAACCTCAATAGAGGGCTCTGGGGGGGGTAGTTTTTCTCTTCATAACGGTTTATTGATTAGGTTTAACAAAAATTATCAGCACGATGCGACAAAGTTAATATTTTTTGCAATACGAACAAAGTATTTGTGTAAAAATTCACATTATGAGCAGTTTTCAACTGATATTGCTCCAGTCCATTTCGTCGCGCTTGAGATGGCGTAGGCGCTCCAGCAGTATCGCGTTATCCGGATGTGACAACTGCGGATCGCTGTCCAGAATCCACGCAGCAGTATCCCTGGCCAACTGAACAATCTGCCCGTCGCGTGCAAGGTTAGCCAATTTCAGGTCAAAGGCCATACCACTCTGCTGTGTACCCTCCAGATCGCCAGGTCCACGGAAACGCAAATCCGCCTCTGCTATCTCGAATCCATCATTAGTTTCCGTCATTATATCAATACGCCGACGCGTATCACGCGACAATTCGTACTTGGTTACCAGCACACAATAGCTCTGGTCAGCACCACGTCCCACACGGCCCCGCAACTGATGCAACTGCGAAAGTCCAAAGCGCTCCGCATTCTGTATGACCATTACCGAGGCATTCGGCACATTCACGCCGACCTCTATGACCGTCGTGGCTACCAGAATCTGCGTTTCACCCCTGACAAACTTCTGCATCTCCGCCTCCTTGTCCTGCGGTTTCATCTGCCCATGAACCATGCTCAGACGATAGGCAGGAAATATCTTCTGCAGATGGACATACGCCTCCTCGACATTCTTCAGGTCCAATTTCTCACTTTCCTTGACCAAAGGATACACCATATAAACCTGACGCCCCTGCTGAATCTGCTGGTTGATCCCACGATACAGCAAGTCGGGATTGTTGTCATACATGTGAGTCGTCTTCACAGGCTTGCGCCCAGGTGGCAACTGGTCTATTATCGAAACATCCAGGTCACCGTACACCGTCATAGCCAGAGTACGCGGGATAGGCGTTGCCGTCATCACCATCACATGTGGCGGAATGAGGTTCTTGTCCCACAGACGTGCACGCTGGGCAACACCGAAGCGATGCTGCTCGTCAATCACCACAAATCCCAGATTCTTGAACTGAACGTTATCCTCTATCACAGCATGCGTCCCAACCAGGATATGAACCTTGCCATCCTGCAAGTCCTGCAGGATAGCATTTCGCCGCTTGCCACGAACCACACTCGTCAGCAACTCGACACGCACATCCATATCCCCGAGCAACTGGCGGAAAGTAGCCAAATGCTGTTCTGCCAGAATCTCCGTCGGAGCCATGATACATGACTGATAGCCATTCCCTATGGCCAACAGCATCGCCATCAGCGCAACAACGGTCTTGCCGCTACCCACATCACCCTGAACCAGACGGTTCATCTGATGCCCGCTCTGCATATCCTGGTGCATCTCGCGTATCACACGCTTCTGAGCCTCCGTCAGCTGGAATGGCAGACGATTATTGTAGAAATCATTGAAATACACCCCCACCTGACGGAACACATGCCCCTTAATCGTTCCCTGCCGGAAACGCGCATACCGCATTACCGCCAGCTGGACATAGAACAACTCCTCGAATTTCAGCCTATAGCTCGCCCATGACAGCTCGTCGGCAGTCTGAGGATAATGAATATTCTGCAATGCAGTAGGCAGATCCACCAGACGCAGCCGGTTGACTATATGTGCGGGCAGAGTCTCCTTTATTCCCATCGTCGGACCATAATCAGCATGCATGGTCTTGAACAACGTGGTCATGAACTTCTCTATGCTGCGCGATGTCAGCCCCTCCTTCTTCATACGCTCGGTGGTATGATAGTAGGGCTGCATGCTCATCTTGCCCAGCATGAGGGTTTCGGGACGGTCTATGTCGGGATGACCTATATTGATACGCCCGTTGAAAACCGTCGGCTTTCCGAAAATAATATAATCCGAGTGCAGCTTTACCGTCCTCAGGATAAACTTAATACCGGCAAACCAGACACAGTCCACCCATCCGTTGCCGTCGGTAAAATGACCCACCAGACGCGTCTTGCGCCCCTCTCCTATCTGCTCGAAGCTGGCAAACTGCCCCTTTATCTGCACAAAAGGCATGTCCGTCGTTAACTCCGACGTCTTGTACAGACGGCTTCTGTCAATATGCTTGTAAGGAAAGAAATACAGCAAGTCCTCCCAGGTCTTCAAACCCAGTTCGTGCCGCAGTGTCTCGCTCCTCTTGGGACCGATTCCCGGCAGGAATTTCAATTCCGAAGAAAGATCTGCCACAAGCTCCCCTTCGTTTTAGGCCTGACGCAACAACTTGCTGTACATCATACCCTCGCGCAAGGTTGCCGACTCGGCAGCCTTACCCATAGCCTCGGTTATCGTATAGCCGAACTCCATCGCAGCACCCGGACCGCACGCCGTAATAAACTGCCCGTCCTGCTGACAAACCGCCGCCGTATATTCCGCACCCGCCAGTTCTGTTTCAAAACCCGGGTAGCAAGTCGCCTTCAATCCCGCCAGAATGCCCAGATGACCGTAAACCATGGGAGCAGCACAAATGGCAGCCAGTTTCTTCCCCGCCCTGTAATGCTCCATGATACCCTCGCACAGAGGCTTGCATGCATCCAGATTAGCAGCACCCGGCAGACCACCCGGCAACACCAGCATGTCAGCCTTGCTGAAATCTATATCATCCAGCAGCAAATCTGCCACGAAACCGACACCATGGGCAGAGGTCACCACCTTCTCGCCCGTAATACTGACTGTCCGGGCCTCGATGCCGGCACGGCGAACTATATCCAACGGGGCTATCATTTCGATATCCTCAAAGCCCGTTGCAAGAAAAAAGTAAATCATATAACCTTATAATGTTTTACAGGTAACTCTTGGGGAAAATTTCATTATTCCTTCTGCAAAGTTAAAAAAAATACTTAACTTTGCCCGTCAAGATAAGGAAATCGTTATGCGAAAACTTCGTTTTGCTCTTTTTGGCAATATCTATCAGGCTAAGAAATCGACATCGGCACAGAAACTGCTGGTATTGCTGGAGGAACGTCAGGCTACTTTGTTGATAGACCGGCCTTTCTATAATTATCTGGTCGATGAAATGAAGATTAACGTCAAATGCAGCGAGCTGATTGATGGTAATGATTTTGAGGCTGATTTCGTAATATCCATGGGAGGTGACGGGACTTTTCTGGAGGCTGCGCGCCGTGTCGGGGATAAGGGGATTCCTATCTTGGGTATAAACATGGGGCGACTGGGGTTTCTTTCGGATTATCAGGCTGAGGATATTCCGGCTGCAATCGATGCTATTTATAACAGTGATTTCAAATGCGAGGAACGAAGCTTGCTACAGGCTGATTTCTCGGACAGTTGCAACTGCGATAATCCTGCCCATTGTCCATTTGCGCTGAACGAGGTTTCGGTTTTAAAACAGGATAATTCGTCCATGATAAGTATTCGGGTTGATATCAACCATGAGTATCTGACTACGTATCAGGCTGACGGTCTAATCATAAACACTCCGACTGGCAGTACGGGGTATGCCATGAGTGTAGGCGGAAGCATCATGGCTCCGGGTAGCAATACCATAGGGCTGGTTCCGGTTGCTCCTCATTCCCTGACGGTTCGTCCTCTGACGCTGCCTGATGATAATGAGATTACATTAACCGTGGAGAGCCGTTCGCACAATTTTCTGGTTTCAATTGACGGACGTAGCGAATCGTATCAGGAGGGGACGCGCATTACCGTAAAGAGGGCGCCATACTCGGTTAAGGTATTGAAAAGAAGTGAAGCGAGTTTCTTCCGTACACTGCGAACAAAACTGATGTGGGGGGCTGATCCCCGGGAATAAGAAAGGTATGCTGAGATAAATGACTGCCAGAGAAGCTTTACATCATCCTGAGGTCTTGCGCTGGTTTTGGCTAACCAGCCATGGCATACGCATGAAGGCTATAGTGAATATCATTATAGGTCTGGTTATTGTCGGTATGGACTTCCTGCTCATCTGGACGACTAAGATGTGTATCGACATCGCTACGGGACAGAGTAACAGGTCGTTGGTTTTGGCATGCTGCATAATGGTAGCCATAGGCATTGTCAACATAGGACTCGCCTTCTCTCGCCGCTGGGTAGGGGCGCTGCTTGGGCTTAAGAGTCAGAACCTGATGCAGCTACGCACCTTCTCCCGCCTTATGCACAGCGTATGGAACGGCAAGGAAAGCCTCCATTCGGGAGATGTCATGAACCGCCTCATACGCGATGCCAACGAGATTACCGGCGTCATCACCGACACACTCCCCATGGCGATATGTACGCTTGTAAGACTTTCAGGCGCATTCGTCTTCCTCTACAAGTTCGACTCCGCCCTGGCATGCCTCCTCATGGTCGTTGCCCCCGGCTTCGTAGCACTCAGCAGGTTCTATATTCGCAGGATGCGTACACTGACACGCGAAATACGCGACACCGACAGCAAGATACAGAGCATACTTCAGGAAAGCATCCAGCACCGCATGGTCATCAAGACATTGGAGCAGACAGACGGCATGGTCGAACAACTTGCAGATGTACAGGCGCAGTTGCGCCGTCAGGTCAGGCACAAGACTTTGTTCTCCAGCTTCAGCACTCTGATTGTGAATTTTGGCTTCTCGGCTGGTTATCTGGTTACTTTCATCTGGGGAGTGTACCGCCTGCAGGCTGGAGAAATATCATACGGTACCATGCTTGCATTTATTCAGCTGGTGGGGCAGATACAGGGGCCTTTCCGCGAAATGACACGTTTTGTTCCTGTTATCATTAGCGCTCTGACTGCTGCTGAACGACTGCAGGAACTGGAAGAAGCACCCCTTGAAGAAGAAGGAGACCCCATCCTCTTCCCACACGGAGCAGGCATACGCTTCCAGAATGTCAGCTTCAGATACGAAGACGGACACCGCAACGTCCTCAACAATTTCAGCCACGACTTCATGCCCGGCAGCACCACCGCCGTCCTGGGCGAGACCGGCGCCGGCAAGACAACACTTATACGCATGATCCTGGCACTACTGTCACCCGACCGGGGAAGCGTGGAAATATATGACAATAACAACTCCGCCCCATGCTCCCCGCTCACACGATGCAACCTGGTCTATGTACCGCAAGGCAATACACTGCTCAGCGGAACCATCCGCGACAACCTGCTCCTCGGCAACCCCGAGGCCAGCGAAGAAGACTTGATTGAGGCAATACACATGGCATGTGCAGATTTTGTCCTTCGCCAACCAACAGGACTGGACACGCCTTGCGGCGAGGGAGGCGCAGGACTCAGCGAAGGTCAGGCACAGCGCATTGCCATTGCACGGGCACTGCTACGACGGGGGAACATTATTCTGCTGGACGAGGCTACTTCTGCCCTGGATCCGGAAACTGAACAGAATCTTATCAACAACATCTCCCTTATGGCCAGGTCACAGAAACGCACCGTTCTGTTCATCACCCACCGCCCCGCCATTGTCGACTACTGCAGCAATATATTAAGGTTAGAAAGAATTTAGGTTAGCGGTTAAGGGTTAGCGGTTAGCGATTGCGGTTATTCCCCGTTCGCCATTATCGTCAGTATCGTGGTTACGTCACCGATTTCTATCTCGCCATTGCCGTTGGCGTCGGCTGCCTTGGTATCGTAGCCCGTAGCCTCCGGCGTAGCCATCAGGGTCAGGCCGGAGCAACTAGAGAAGGCACTTTCTTCAATGCTTGTCACGCTGTTGGGAATGTTGACTGATTTTACCCACTAAACCTGCCAGAAAGAGACACAAGAAACCCCTACCTCGTTTTTATTGCCGACAAAAACCTCATTTTTATTGCCAACGAAAACCTCGTTTTTGTTACCTACGAAAACGAGGTATCGGTTTGAGAACATAAAACCAACCCTTAAAAACCTCGCGATGTATAGGTAATCGACGTACTGTTATGATTGACTACAAAGTATTTGCCACGAAGATTTAAAAACTTTCCTACATATATGAGCGCGTATAATATTTTTTCATACCTTTGCGCCAAATAATCAAACACAGGATACAAACCACACACCCAAGTATGAAAAGGACGGTTATCATAGGCACAGTGAGCCTGCTCATCATTACTCTGGCAGGCGTTATCGCATGGCTTTTGCAGGAGAGGAAGATCCAGGAAGAGGAAAACAAGCAGATGGTCCAGATCCTGGAAATGGACAAGGCCGAGATGGAGAACCAATACAAGGATTTCGCCCTGCAGTATAACGAGATGATGACGCAGGTCACGAACGATTCGCTGCTCGAGCAGCTGTCACGGCAGGAGAAGCGTACACAGGAACTGCTCGAGGAACTGCGACAGACAAAGGCCAATGATGCAGCAGAGATCATGCGCCTCAAGAAAGAACTGGAGACATTGCGCAGGATCCTGCGTGACTATGTCGTTCAGATTGACTCCCTGAACCGCGAGAACCAGAACCTGCGTTCCGACAACACGGCATTACGCACCCGCAACGAGGAAGCAGAAGCGCATATATCCGACCTGTCCAGCAAGAACGAGCAGCTGACCGACAAGGTCAACATTGCCAGCCAGCTGGATGCAACGGGCATTCGTGCCAGCGCACGCAACAAGAAAGGAAAGGACTGTGAGAAGGTCAAGGATGCCAAGAAACTTGTCGTAAGCTTCAACATCTCCCGCAACGTCACGGCACAGACAGGCATGCGCACAATATATGTACGCATTTCCACGCCGACAGGTGAGACGCTGACACGCGGTGGCTCTTTCCAGTTTGAGAACCGCCAGCTGCAGTACAGCATCGCCAAGGAGATCGAATATACGGGCGAGGAGATCCCTGTTACAGTATACTGGGACATTGCCGAGACGCTCTCTGCGGGCTCATACCATGTAGATATCTTTGCCGACGGCCATGCTATCGGCAGTACGACATTCAGTCTCAAGTAATGGGAAAAGGTAAGCTGGCCAAATTTGCCGAAATGGCGCAGAACCCGCTTGTCTTCGAGCCGCGGTATAACCCAACGGCCGAGAAGGCAGACGATTTTGCCATGCAAGGTAACTGGAACCGGGAATTCTTCCACAACCAGAACCCGATTGTCCTGGAACTCGGCTGCGGCCGTGGCGAATACACGGTGGGGCTTGCCCAACTGTACCCCGACCGCAATTTCATCGGCGTGGACATCAAGGGCTCGCGCATGTGGACCGGTGCAACGGATGCCCTCAACAAAGGGCTCAGAAACGTTGCCTTCCTGCGTACCAATATCGAATTCATCTGGCAGTTCTTCGGCAAGGACGAGGTCAGCGAGATATGGCTGACATTTTCCGACCCGCAGATGAAGAAAGCCACAAAGCGCCTCTCCAGCACATACTTCCTGGAGCGCTACCGCCGCTTTATGACAGACAGCGGGCTCATACACCTGAAGACAGACAGCAATTTCCTGTTCACATATACCCAGGAAATGCTCAAGGCCAACGGCATCACTCCGGAGGTATGCACACGTGACCTGTACAAGCAAACTGGCGACGATACTGTCGAGGCACGCTCCTTCCAGACTTATTACGAGGGGATGTGGCGCGACCGGGGCATCGATATCAAATACCTCCGGTTCCGTCTGCCACAGCAAGGCACACTGACAGAGCCTGATGTAGAAATCCCATTGGACGAATATCGCTCTTACAGCCGCGAGAAGCGCTCGTCCCTGGCTACGTCCAAATAGCGATTAGCGGTTAGGGGTTAGCGGTTAGGGGTTAGCGGTTAGCGAGGGAAGGCGAAAGGCAATGCGGTCTGCAACGCGGCCTGCCAGTATACCCATGTATGCCCGCCATCACGAACGCGCAATTCGCCGGGAATCCTGCGTGTACGCATCAGCTGATGCAGCCTGACACTCTGGTCAAACAGGAAATCATCATCCCCGCAATCCAAGTACCAGCGCACCGTGCGCAGGCTGTCCTTACGTGCTTCACTTGCAGTCTCTACAAACTTCAGCGCCGAATTCTGCGTAACTGCAGCCTTGACCAGAGCAACCTTATCCGGGTTATTACCAGGGCGTACTGTATTTTCGGCATCAGTCAGCCAAGGGCTCATAGCATAGCAAGCACAGAACATATCGGGATGACGCTGCGCATAGACGGTACTGCCGCCGCCACCCATGCTCAGGCCCATTACGGCACGCATATCCTTGGTGCCTCCACAGTGATATTTCTTCTCAACCTCGGGCAACAGTTCCTGAAAGAAGAAATCATGATAAGGCCATCCCGGCATATTGAAATACCCGTTCCATGTCTCGGCCGTCTTCGGACCTCCGGCATTCGGCATGACAATAACCATCGGACGGGCTTTTCCCGACTTGATGGCCTCGTCGGCAATCTTCTGCATATTACCGCGCTCCACCCAAGCAGTATAGGTGTCAGTAAAACCATGCAGCAGATACACTACCGGATAATGCAGGCTCCTGTCATACCCGTCCGGCAGGTAGACATTATACTGAACCTTTGCATTCAGCAACTTGCTCTTAATGGAACAAGTCTCTACTTTGGATGCACTTGTACCCAAAGTGACAATTACGGCAAGCGCAAGAACCAGATATTTCTTCATAATACTATTTTTATGGCATTCAACATTTGTCATCTGTGTGCAGCAAAGATACATTATTTATTTATGTGTATAACACTATTCTCGTTTTTTTGTTATATTTTTGTACCTACATATTAATACCGGACAGAAATTTTACGAAATAAAAGACATGGAACTCTACCCCAAACTTATCATGGATGCCCTTGCCACAGTGCGCTACCCGGGCACTGGCAAGAATATAGTTGAGATGGAAATGGTCGAGGACGACCTGCGCATAGCAGGCATGCACGTCAGCTTTACGCTAATCTTCGACAAGCCCACCAACCCCTTCCTCAAGTCACTCGTAAAGGCCAGCGAGGCTGCCATACATGCCTATGTCAGCAAGGACGTACAGGTAGAGATAAAGACCAAGACCCTGCAGGCACCGCGTCCCGATCTGCCAGACCTGTTGCCAGGCGTAAAGAACATAATTGCAGTATCCAGCGGTAAGGGCGGCGTAGGTAAAAGCACCGTGGCAGCCAACCTTGCAGTCAGCCTTGCACGGCTGGGACATCGTGTAGGGCTTCTGGACTGTGACATCTTCGGCCCCAGCATGCCCAAGATGTTCCAGATCGAGGACGCACGGCCATACAGCGAGAATATCGATGGACGTGACCTTATTATCCCCATCGAGAAATATGGCATCAAGATTCTCAGCATAGGCTTCTTCGTTGACCCTGCCACCCCTACCCTGTGGCGCGGCGGCATGGCAAGCAATGCCCTGAAACAGCTCATCGGCGATGCAGCATGGGGCGACTTGGATTATTTCATACTGGACACTCCTCCCGGAACCAGTGACATCCACCTCACACTTGTGCAGACACTGCCCATAACGGGAGCCGTTATTGTCTCCACACCACAGCAGGTTGCACTTGCCGACGCACGCAAGGGAATCAACATGTACCGCAACGAAAAGGTCAATGTACCGATTCTCGGTCTTGTCGAAAACATGGCTTGGTTCACCCCCGAGGCACATCAGGATGAGAAATACTACCTCTTTGGCCGGGAAGGCGTCAAGCAACTTGCCCAAGAGATGCAGGTCCCGCTGCTGGGACAGATTCCCGTCGTACAAAGCATCTGCGAGAACGCCGACAACGGAACGCCCATTTCACTTGATGCCACATCCCCCGTCGCACAGGCATTCCTGCAGATGGCGGCACGTACAGTCACCGAAACCGACCGCCGCAACCTCCAGCAGGAAAAGACCCGCATTGTAAACATCAGGAAATAAATATTCATTAATATCAAATTAACCTAGGATAGCCTAGGAACACCTAGGACATCCTGGCTATAAACCCCATAACATGACTCACAAAGTGCTAAAGAAAGCAGTAGTATGGAAAGACCTCTATTTCTACCGCAAAAGTGATGTCCTCTACAGGCTGACAGTAGAATTCTGCAAGCGCTTTTTTCCAGTTCATGGAGACCGCACCGTTGACCAAATGGTACAAGCAGCAAGAAGTGGAAAGCAGAATATCATAGAGGGTAGCGAGGATGGCCAAACCAGCAGTGAGATGGAAATTAAGTTGCTGAATGTGGCTCGTGGCAGCTTACAGGAGTTACGCGCCGATTACCAGGACTACATTAACACACACCACCTTTCCGTTTGGCCTAAAGACAACGAGCGTCAACAGCGACTGCGCAACTTCTGCCACTCCCATAACGACTACAGCGATTATGAGACATTAGTCGCCAAGATGAACGATGAAGAAATAGCCAACATGGCTCTTACTCTTTGTCATCAAACGGACAAAATGATGTGCGCATATATTGAGAAATTGGGAAATAAGTTTGTGAAAGAGGGGGGTATCAAAGAACGAATGCATGCCGCTAGAACAGGTTATCGCGCAGAACAAGACTCTCGCATGAAAGCACTAGAAACCGAAAACCAACGCCTAAAAGCCGAAAACAAAGAACTTAAAAGAAAACTCGAAAAAATTGAATCACAAAGTATATTTTAGTAATGGCTGTGATACCATAGGATAGCCTAGGGTTTCTATGCTCGCCTAGAAAAAAATACAGCCCCCGGTGACAATTCCCTCGGAGACTGTATTTTTTGCAGGAAATCCTACGATAACTGATTACAACTTGTCGTTAGAGCCCAGTACGTTCACAATCTTGTGGATGTACATCTTCTTCATGTTCTCACGAGCGGGCTTCAGATACTGACGTGGGTCGAAGTGATCCGGATGCTCTGCAAAGTGCTTGCGGATAGCTGCAGTCATTGCAAGACGTGAGTCTGAGTCGATGTTAATCTTACAAACGGCACTCTTTGAAGCCTCGCGCAGCTGCTCCTCAGGAATACCTACAGCATCAGGCAGCTTGCCACCGAAGGCGTTGATAGTGTCAACCTCGTCCTGTGGAACTGATGAAGAACCGTGCAGTACGATGGGGAAGCCTGGGATACGCTTCTCGATCTCATGCAGGATATCAAATGCCAATGGAGGAGGCACGAGCTTGCCGGTCTTAGGATCGCGAGTACACTGCTCTGGTGTGAACTTGTAGGCACCGTGGCTTGTACCGATGGAGATAGCCAGACTGTCGCAACCGCTACGCTTTGAGAAGTCCTCAACCTCCTCGGGGCGTGTGTAATGGCTCTCTGCAGCAGAAACCTCATCCTCTACACCAGCCAACACACCCAGTTCAGCCTCAACGGTTACATCATGAGCATGAGCATATTCAACAACCTTCTTTGTCAGGGCGATGTTCTCCTCGTAAGGCAGTGACGAACCGTCAATCATTACGCTCGAGAATCCATTGTCGATACAGTCCTTGCAGAGTTCAAAACTATCACCATGGTCCAGATGAAGAACAATCTGAGGATTCTCGCAACCCAACTCCTTTGCATACTCGACAGCACCCTGAGCCATGTAACGGAGGATAGTACCGTTAGCATAGTTACGGGCACCCTTTGAAACCTGCATGATAACAGGAGACTTGGTCTCAACTGCTGCCTGAACGATAGCCTGCATCTGCTCCAGCGTATTGAAGTTGAATGCGGGGATAGCGTAGCCACCTGCTACTGCCTTGGCGAACATTTCACGGGTGTTCACAAGACCCAATTCCTTGTAACTTGTCATTTTTGTTTAATTTATAAATTATTAATGTAACTGTTTGAAATCTATATGTCTGATACTTAAAGCACCTTTACCAGATATGTAACTGTAGGCAGATGGTCGCTGTATCCGTCCAGCCACACGCCGCCGGATGTAGTACGCTTAGGCGTATTCTTGAACCTGCCCTCGCTCTGCAACAGGTATGGACGCGTAAATATATGGTATCCATACAAGGTAAGGTGTGAATACTCCTTTGTCTTATACTGCTCCATCAGCCTGTTGTTCAACACAATCTGGTCGAACAGGTTCCAACCACCCTGATATGACAGCGTTCCCTTGCCCTTTTTACGCAAGATGTTCCACCATGGATTGTAAAAGTCGCCCGGCTCCATCTCACTGATCTCACGACGCGCCTTCAGACACTCCGCCATAGAGGCATTGTCAGGATCATCATTCATATCACCCATTACGATTATGTGCTGCTCCGGATCAGCTGCATGAATACTGTCGGTCAGAGCACGTACCTGACGACCGCCATATTGGCGGAATATATCCTCTGCACCACGGCTGGGCCAATGACATACAACAACAGTCAGCTTGTCACCTGCCAGAATACCCTGGACGCACAGGAACGGACGCGTCTGGCGTGTAGTGTCTCCATTCTCGTAAACATAGTGCCTATCAAAGAATTTAGTCACCTTGAAAGCCCTAGGATTATATATCAGGGCACAGTCAACACCTCGGCGGTCAGGACCCTCGATATGGACATAACGGTATCCTCGTCTCTGCATATTGGGCTGTGCCATCAAGTCATCCATGACATGATCGTTCTCAATCTCACTGACACCGATTATACTTGCACCATAAGGACACTTGTCAGTACCCAGGTCACACAGCACCTTTGCCATATTTGCCAGCTTGTGCTCATACTTTATGGCATCCCAGTGATAGGAACCGTTGGGAAGGAAGTCATAATCATTCTTACCCTTGTCATGCTGGGTGTCGAAAAGGTTCTCCAGATTATAGAAGCATACTGCATGCGTCTGCAAAGTACGGCCTTGTGCAATAGATAAAGTTGAAATTGAAAGTGCGCACAAGAGCGAGAAAAGGAGTTTGTTCATCGGCTTATACCTTTTATGATTATGTTCAGGGGCATTACCCCATTATATCACCCGGTGCAAAGTTAATATTTTTTTATAAAATTAGTATTGCTATCACAAAGTTTTTTAAAGAAATCCTAACAAATAAAAGTTATCTTTTGTATATTTGCATAGGATAAGAAAACCTAAACAAACAACTACTAATATGAGAAAGAAGCTTCAGTTACTTGCACTGGCCCTGATGGCAGCGCCTCAGCTTTTTGCCCAGTCGCCAAAAAGTGCAGAGACAGACAGCATTCCAGATGATCTTGACGGTATGGACTTCACCATGACTGAGTCACAGTTAGGCGAAGACGACGACATGACCAACGATGTTATCCAGGTGGGATCGTCATCCAACGTCTACACCAGCAACATCAACTATGCATGGAGTGCAGCACGGTTCAAGTTCCGTGCTTTGGACAACAAGTACAACGATGTGTACATTAACGGTCTGCAAGTGAACAATGCAGAGAATGGACGTTTTCAGTTCTCGAACATCGGCGGTATCAACGATGCCACAAGAAACAGGGATGCAGTCAACCCCTTCGAGGACAACACCTTCTCCATGAGTTCCCTGGGCGGTAGCACCAACTACGATTTCCGTGCAGGCAGCATGGCTGCAGGTCAGAAAATCACCCTCAGCGGATGTAACCGCAACTACACATTACGTGCCATGTATTCCTACGGCAGCGGGTGGACCAAGAAAGGCTGGGCCGTATTTGGCACAATAGGCTACCGCTGGGCAAACATGAACACCGCTTATGTAGACGGAACATTCTACAACAGCCTGTCATATTTCCTCGCCGTTCAGAAGAAATGGGGTGAGAAACACATGCTTAACCTTGCTACCTGGGCAAACCCGACCGAGCGCGCACAGCAGGGAGCCAGTACCGACGAGGCATACTGGCTGGCCAACGACCGCCAGTACAACCCATATTGGGGATACCAGGATGGCAGAAAGCGTGCAAGCCGTATTGTCAACGACTTTGCACCCAGCGTACTGTTGACATGGGATTTCAAGATCAAGGACAATATCAAGCTGGTAACCAGCGCATTCTTCAAATACCAGAAATACAGCAGCAGCAAGCTCAACTATAGCGGCACAAACCCCGCTCCTGACTATTGGAAGACCTTCCCATCATACTATTATGACGTATGGGATACAGGTACAGGCGACAAAGATTATGATGCCTGGAGCGATGCTTACGACTACTGGACCAGCGGGACCTACGCCCGCCAGATCAAGTTTGACGATCTATACTTTGCCAACACACAGCTCAACAAGAGCAAAAGCGACGCCATCTACTATATCCAGGACCGTCACAATGACCAGATGACCCTGGGCCTGTCCAGCAACTTCAACTGGAATATCGACAAGACCTCCAAGCTGAGTGCCGGTATCCAGCTGAATACAAACACGGGCTATCACTATCAGACAATGAACGACTTGCTGGGTGGCGAGTATTTTCACAATGTCAATACCTATGCCATTGGTACATATCCAGACACCGATCCACGCGTGCAGTATGACCTGAACCATCCCAACAAGCGTATCTACGAGGGTGACCGCTTCGGCTATGACTACGACATCTATGTACAGAAATTCAACGCATACACACAGTACAGCAAGGACAAAGGCAGCTGTCACAGTTTCATAACCGGACGAATCGGTGGTACCCGTATGTGGCGCGACGGTCACATGCGCAACGGTCTGTTTGCAGACAATTCTTACGGCAAGAGCGGTATAGGCGGTTTCCTTGACGGCGGTTTCAAGATGGGAAGCACCGTTAACTTGGGCAAAGGTCATGCCGTTACAATGGGTGTAGGCATGGAGGCCAAGGCTCCTCATGCCAAGGATGCATTCATCAATCCCGAGATGTGCAACGATTTCGTTATTAACCTCAGGAACCAGAAAATCGTCAGTGCAGAGTTGGAATACGCCATCAACAACAGCTGGTTACGCCTCAACCTTAACGGCTACTTCTACCACAGCTACCACGGTACCGAATGGCAGTGCTATTTTGACGATAACGAAGCCAGCTTCACATACGTGAGCATGAGCAATATAACGAAGAATGCGTATGGCGTCGAACTGGGTGCCAAGTTCAAGATTACAAGCAGCTTTGACATTGTAGCCTTGGGCACATATTCCGACACCAAGTATGTTGGCGAGACCGACGTAAACTACATGCTCTCCAACAAGGGCACCATGCAGTACTCACGCTGCTATATGGACGGCGTACGCGAAGGCGGCACACCACTTGCCGCAGCCAGCCTGGCACTTAACTACCGCATCAAGGGATGGTTCCTGAACCTTACCGGCAACTACTACGACCGCATCTACCTGAGCGCAACTCCTGTTACACGCCTTGAGAGCGTTTACGAGCTGTGGCAGAAGAACAACTACCGTGACGCCTATATCGACAACAATGGCCGCTACCGTTGCGACAATGTCCAGCAGGCACGTGGCAACGGAGGCTTCATGCTCGACGCAAGTATCGGCAAGCAGTTCCGTGTTGCCAAGAGGCCACTGAGCGTAAACCTGCAGTTGTGCAACATAACCAACAACACCGGTATAACAACAGGCGGATATGAGCAGAGCCGCAGCAACTACAGCGTTGGTGCAGACGGCACCATCAGCGGCCGCACATACAACTTTGAGAAGAACCCCAAGAAGTTCTATGCACAGGGATTCAATTTCATGTTGAACGTCAACTACCGTTTCTAATATATATTAAGGTAAAGATATGAAAAAGTTCAATATACTGTTTGCACTTGTCATGGGTGCTGTGTCTTTCACATCCTGCATGGACGAAGACTGGAAGACCCCCGAGAATATTACAGACAACCCTCCCTACGGAAACAACGATATTGCCGTATACTGCGACGAGACTGCCCAGCTATATAATAAAAAGGTTATTACCATCCAAGAGCTGAAGACAAAGTATGCCAGCGTCATCTCAGGTAACGGTTGCCAGGAGATTACGGACGACGTCCAGCTTCAGGTTGCCATCAACGGCAATGACCAGGGCGGCAACATCTACAAGCAGATATCAGTCCAGGATGCTACCGGCGGTATTATTGTCGGCATCAATGCAACAGATCAGTTCGCATTCATGCCCGTCAATCAGAAAATCCTGATTAACCTGAAGGGTGCCTATATCGGAGGCTACGGACAGATGGCCCAGATCGGAACCCTGTACAATGGTGGCATTGGACGTATGGACCCCAGTGACTGGAAGGACCGCATGCGCATCCTTACCCAGCCCGAGTCTGCCGACTCCGTTTCTGCAGTAGCTGACACCATCGACTTTGACGGAAGCATATCAAAAGAACAGTTGTGTGGCCGTATCGTCCGTCTGAAAGATGTCACAATCTCCGGAGACGGCACCCAGACCCTGGCCCCTGACGACGGTTCTGTAACACTGTCCAGCAACTGCGCCAACCGCAAGATCACCGGAGCCAAGAACTCTACCGACATCGTTCTGCGCACCAGCACATACAGCGATTTTGCATCACGCCAGATTCCAGAGGGCAAGGTAACCCTCTATGGCGTATGCACCTCATATCGCAGCACATTCCAGATCCTGATGCGTACCAATAGCGACATGATCGAACAAGAATAAGAACAAATTAATACATATACATCATGAAAAAGATTTTTAAAAGTTTGATGTTTCTTGTCATGGGCGCATTTGCTCTGGCAAGTTGTGAGGATGTTCCCGCACCATACGTTGTTCCAAGCGGGGATACAGGCAGTCTGCCATACACCAGTACGAGCCTCAATACCGATTGGACAACCGAAGCACTTAACGAACTGGGCAACCCGTGGATTCAGGGCAGCAGCTACACCCAGGCCACAGGCTATCAGAAGTGGGACGGTGCAGCGACCAAGTCCAACAAGGAGTGTGAAGGTCTGCTGACCTCACCTGCCCTCAACACAGCCTCAAACAGTGCAGACGGCGTTGCTGTTGCATTCCAGTACATCCTGGCATACGACGACAAGGACCCCCAATACACCAATCACATCAAGCTGTACGTCTATCAGTCCGACGCAGAAGGCAATACGCCCGATATGTCCACATGGACACAGCTTCCTCTCCAGCTCAAACCACGTTCAGGAAGCTCCTGGGACGTATTCAACACAGAAAGCATCCAGCTTCCCGAAAACTTTGTAAACAAGGAGAACGTACGCCTGGCATTCTGGTTCTATGCCCCGGCAGACAAGTCTGTAACCTACGAGCTCAAGAACTTTACTGTTCAGGACGGCAAGGCTGGAGGCGATGTTGACCCGACAGGCAAGGGCAGTGCCGAAGACCCGTTCGAAGTATCAGACCTGCAGGCCAGCCAGACTGGTGCTGAAGTTTGGGTACATGGTTACATCGTAGGTTCCATTCCACAGGCTCCCGAGGGTGTCGTTTACCAGTTGAAAGACATGACCTTCACTGCAGAAAATGCCTCTACCACAAATATCTGTATCGCACAATCTCCCAATGAAACCGAGTATGTGAACTGCGTTCCAGTGCAGATTACTACCGCTGCGCGCAGTGTCCTGACATTGGCCAGTGTTCCCGACAACCTGGGCAAGGAAGTCTGGCTGAAAGGTACAAGCGAGAAGTATTTTGGTTCCGCTGGTCTGAAGAACGTATCAAAGTACAGCTTTACCTTCCCTATAGATGACGAAGGCGGCCAAACCGAGGAAGGTATACCCGTTACTTGTGACGAGGCTGTAGGGTTGACCAATGCTCTTACCGATGGCGCCACATCTACGGAAACATATACCGTTACAGGTTACATCACAGAGGTTGTTGGTAATGTCAGCAGAGGACAGCAGAGCTTCTGGATGGCTGACACAAAGGATGGCGGAAAGGTATTCGAGGCTTATTATGCCAATCTACCAGAAGGTGTAGAGAAATTCGTCAAGAACTCTAAGGTTAAGATTACAGGCCAACTGACAAAGTATGTTAAGAATGGCGTCGTTACACCTGAAATCAAGAACGCTATTGTAGAAATCCTTGAAACTGGCGATGATAGCGGTCAAGGTGGTGACGAAGGCGGCGACGAAGGTGGAGACGAAGGCACCACAAGCGAATACCTCAGTATCGCCAACATGCCATCCACTATCGGTACCAACAGTTACGGGTCACAAGCTGTAGCTGACGAGTCCACATGGTTGTCATGGACATGGAATAGCGTTGGTTTCAAGGCGGCAAGAATCTGCAGGGCCACAGATGCCAATGGTGGCGGCATTCAGATTCAGGGTAATGCAAGCGATGCAGCCAAGCAGGGCTTTATCTTCAACAACAGTGCATGGCCAACTGATATCAACAAGATTACCATTGTACTCAAGGTCAAGGTTGCACAGACAATGTATGATCCCGCATACACCCTGTATGTCGGTCAGGAGGCTCACCCGACTACTACAGCTGTTACTCCAGCAAGTCAAAGCGAGGATGGCGACAGCTTCAGGGTTTATACCCAGGTATTTGACTTGAGCAATGCAAACGCCAAATACTTTACCATTGCCAACAACCAGCAAGGTGCACTCTACATCGACAAGATTTATGTAGAATAAAAATAAAGACGTACCTTATTTATATATATAAAAGACTGCCGGGAATTACCTCCGGCAGTCTTTTTTTGCATCAAACAGAACTGGAAATTTTTGCCTGAACCTATTTAGACTGTCAATATCCAATCCGTATGTAACAGTGTCCACCGTGTTATCTGGTACCAAATCCGCCACACGGCCGTATGCATCAATCACCATTGTACCTCCGTCATACGCACACACAGGGTCCTGCCCCACCCTGTTAACGCCCAGTACATAGCACTGGTTCTCTATAGCACGGGCCTGCAGCAGTGTATTCCACACACGACTCCTGCTTTCCGGCCACGAAGCAACATATATGGCAGCATCGTACTCAGCCACTTCCAAACCATCCGCCTCCACAATACGATTACGTGCAAAGCACGGAAAACGCAGGTCATAACAAATCTGTAAAAGGAAGCGCACACCGCGCCAACAGACCACCGACCGCTCCTCACCAGCTACATAATGCAGGTCCTCGCCGCCATAGCCAAACAGATGCCGCTTATCGTAATACCATATATCATCAGGAGTTACGAAATACAACCTGTTCCTGTACGAACCGTCCTGCACCCTTACTGCCAGCGAACCGCAAACTGCCGCATCCGTCTCACGAGCCTTGCTAATCATCCATTCCAGTGCCCGACCATCATCAGCATGCATATCGTCCACATTCACCATATATCCCGTAGCCCACATCTCGGGCAGGACATACAGGTCACTCCCGCCCTGGGAATCCATCAATTTCGATGCCGTCTCAATATTAGCCTGGATATCGTTCCATCTGACATCCATCTGGACCAATGTTATAGTCATATATATATACTATTCGGTGTTTAGTGTGTCCAAATATACAAAATACATGCGAAACGTTTGGCTAATTAAGATAAATGTTTTACCTTTGCACTCGCAAAAATTATTAACACTGCCCCTTATCCACTTCCAGATGGGTGTCAAGAGAAGAGTCGGGGGCGCAAAATGAAACACTAAAATGAAAAAAGGACTTCATCCAGAGAATTACCGTCCCGTTGTGTTCAAGGACATGAGCAACGGTGACATGTTCCTCAGCCGCTCTACCTGCAAGACTACAGACACAGTAGAGTTCGAAGGCGTGGAATACCCCGTAGTCAAGCTTGAAATCTCAAGCACATCTCATCCTTTCTACACAGGTAAGAGCAAGTTGGTTGACACCGCTGGCCGTGTGGACAAGTTCATGAGCCGTTACGGAAAAACCCGCAAGTAATTGCTGTCTCATTTAACGACTACAGAAAATATGCATAAGAGTGTGATTGACTTCGGCAGGAGTCTCTCACACTTTTTACTTTTTTACACACCACCATATATACTGACCACTCCTATGCTCAAGAAAAACATTCTCCTCTTTCTGCTTACATCCGGCATGTGCCTGTGTCTTACCTCATGTGGAGACGATGAGCCCGGCAGTGATTTGCCTGTACCGGACCCCATTGACCAGAACAACACAAATGCCAACAAGTCCGCTACAGCCGAGGCTTCCCGTCTGGAGATTCCCCGTCTCGTAGGTGGGAACAACATATTTCTGGTAAAGAAAGCAAAACTCAGATCCAAACTAAGCACTAATGAAGACTCGATGTTCGTAAATTTCTGTATCGAGTGGGATTGCAACAAGAAGGCCCAGCGATGGACCGCATACCGTTGGGACATCGGCAATATAGTAGACAACAATATCGGCCGTACAGAAGCTTGGGCAGAAGACACTGATATTCCCTCGCAATACAGATCAACACTCAGCAATCACGCCAGCAACGGATATGACCGCGGACACATGATTGCCAGCGAGGACCGCCAGTGCTCTGTCAGCGCAAATTCACAGACATTCCTGCTTTCCAATATGCACCCCCAGTACAACAAATTCAACGGCAAGTCCAATAACGTTTCATATGTCTGGCTCAATCTGGAAGGTCGCCTGCGTAACTTGTACAAAGCATGGAACAAAACCTACAATTACGGTGACACCATATACATAGTAAAGGGAGGTACTATTGCCGACGGTCAGATTATAGAGATAAAAAAGACCCTGCCAGTGCCCAAGTATTTCTTTGTTGCACTGCTGTACAAGAAGGCTAACGTCAATATCGGCTACAAGGGATACAGGGCTATAGGCTACTGGATCGAGCACACAAACGGCACTAATACCGCCGACGGATCAGCCCTTAACAATTATTGCGTCAGCATTGACGACCTTGAACAGAAGACAGGCATAGATTTCTTCTGTAACCTGCCGGACGACATCGAAAATAATGTCGAGAGCACACGCAACCCGACCCAATGGGGCTGGTAACATTCCTCCTGAATAAAAAGAGATATATTCTATAACCTGACTACAACAGGCTGCAGGCACTTGTCCGCAGCCTTTTTCATATCCCTGGTGAACTCGTCGGTCTGCAGTTCCCATGTAAGCGTATTATCCGTCTTGGAAAGCGAACCCTTTATCAATGTCAGTATCTTTGCCTCAGCAATCAGCAGAACACGCTCATCTGCACCGAGCTTTGCATCCGTACGGATAAATGCCTCAACCTCGGGACGTGACACAACCTTGATAAGATTCCACTTGCTGTCATAGACCTTGACCTGTGTGTCGGCAGCAGGTCCCATACATGTCTCTGAGACATACACCCTGCCATCCACAATCTTCATCTCTGTGCTGCTGACCTTGCTTGTAACCAAACGCAGATAATCAGCTGTCATTTCTTCAAGAACAACATCATTGTCAAACCTGTCCTTGACACGCGCTTCCATGTTGTTCTCTATAAAATCGATACAGTCAAGACGATTGTTCCTCGTCATTAGCGGCAAGACATCATACGGTGCTGAAGCAAAAACCTCACTCATCTTCTGGGCATGACATACTGCTGCTGCAGCAAAAACTAATATAGAAAAAAGCAATATACGTTTCATAAACACATCAGTATTCAATATCTACCAGGAACAAAGCATTGCCCGGCACCGACTCACCGGCGCTGCAACGGTCCTTTTTCTCAATTATCCTACGCACGTCATCAACTGTCAGCCTTCCGCGGCCCACTTCCAACAGAGTACCCACTATAGCACGCACCATATTGCGAAGAAAGCGGTTGGCCGTAATTTCAAATACCCACTGATCCGTTTCCCCTGTAAGCGAGGATGTCCTAACAGGTTTCCACTCCGCCCTAGTTATCTTACAGTCGTTTGTCTTTGTATCAGTATTTGTCTTTGAGAACGAGGTAAAATCGGTATACTCCATAATGACCTTCGCAGCCTCGTTCATCCTATCAAAGTCTAACTCATTATATGGCACTTTCCACGAATAGTGCCTCAGGAACGGATCCTTCTGCAGATGGATGAAATAATGGTATGTCCTTGATTTTGCCGAAAACCGCGCATGCATTTCATCCCCTACAGGCTCTACTTTCTGCACCGCAATATCCCCAGGCAGTATCTTGTTCAACTTGTAACGCAGTTGCGAACACCATTCGGAACTGTCAGCCACGGCATCGAAATCAAAGTGCGCTACCATCATGCCCGCACTTACACCCGTATCCGTACGTCCTGCACCTACAATATCCACGTCCCGGCGCAGTACGGTCGACAATGCCCTTTCTATTGTCTCCTCGACACTGGGCGCATTAGGCTGTATCTGCCATCCATGATACGCAGTGCCGTCGTATGAAAGAGTTATATAGTATCTCAACGTACTACTTGCTTACGACCTTCCTGCCATTCCGTATTACAACGCCCCTTGACGTTCCTGCAGTTTTTCTGCCGGACAAATCCCACGACTGGGTGCATGCCCCATCCTGACCGGCATTTATATCCCTGACTGCCGTCCCTCCGTTATAGTCCGTCATCTGGATATCATCTATGCAGGCACGCTTGTTGCCGGTATTCAGGCTCTCAATCTTGATACGTACCTTGCCCTTCTGATTCAGATTGTAGCTGTACTGCACCATTTCACCGGAACCCAGAGATATGGATTCTGCCACATTCAGCCAAGTCTGACCACCATCCAGACTATAAGTAACCTTAATCTTTACACCTGTATCAGTTCCGTATGATGTAGCCCAGAAACTCAAATCTCCCACACCATTCTCCTTGTCCGATACCATCATAATATGAGCAGGAGTGATAACTGTACCGCCACTGGCAACATATCCCTTCATGCGTACGCACTTGCCGTCACGTGGATGATCCTTCTCCGCGTCACTTGCATACATTGCGTTGCTCAGGTTCCAAGTCGCAGCATTACCCGTTACATCTGCAGCAGCGTATGCTCCCTTGGATCCAACTTCGAAGTTCTCCCAGAACGACACCTCTGAAACCTTGCATACGGCAGTCAGCACCCTACTGTCCGCTCCGCTTGCATTGCACACAATCTCTCCCTCATAATCCCCCGTTGTCTCGGCGCCGGCAAAACGCACATAGAATCCCTGTGTGGCATTTACCGTAGTAACCTCATCACTCCACGTCTCGCCGTCCAAGCTGACCTGATACGGATACTCTGCCTGTGCCGTACATCCAACCGGATCGACATTCTGCATATACACCGTCGTCTTGACGGCATTGCTTGGATGACCCGGTAATGCTGTAAATACCAAACTTTGCGGACTTACACTGAACTTCACCGTCTCACTTGGATCAGGATCAGGCTCAATGATGACATCAGGATTCTTCTTGTCCTTTATCTGCTGGATATCAAACTCCTGACCGCTCTTGTCGCCCCACACATATTCCGCCAGTTCCGGGAAATCCACGTATGGGTTACGGTTGCCCTGAATCCATTCAATCTCGTCAGCACGACTTACTTCTATCTGGTCCACAGGATCATTCTTAGCCCATTCCAGCATCAGCTTGTAAACCCCTTCACGCATAACCAGGCGGCTATCCGGATCTACTGTACGCAATCCCTCGGCCGTAGTCCACAGTTGCAGTCCCTTGTATTCATCCCCTGTTTTGCCTGCCGGAACCTCAAGGTTTCCAAAATTGCTGTAAACCGATGCCATGTAGAAATATGTACGGGCAAAATCTCCCTTCCACTGGTCTGCCGGCTCCCATACCGTCTGCGTAGTGCCATCACCCGGATCAATACCCTTGCCTACCTTCACAACGCCATTGTCGAATGCATCACTGGCAGTAACCACTCCGATAGGGTTATTACTCTTACGCTGATTGGCAGTTGCATCGCTCGGATACAGGTTAAACAAATCCTTGTATGCAAAGTTCTGTATATGACCCCACCAGCTGTTAGCCCATATATGCTCTATATTCATTCCGCTCACATCACCATTGTTAGGCGTGAAATAGCGGGTCGTATTACTGTATCGGTCACGCACCGAACCGTCATCCAGACGGTCGGTCTTGTTAAAACCGCTCCACGTCTTTCCACTGCCCCCGCCATAGCCCAGGACCTTAATCGGCATACTCAGATTGTGTATGGAATCAATCAATGCCGGCATCCTGACATTCTGTGCAAACAAAGATAAGCCAAGGCTCAGCAGAACAAACGACAGACCGCTCCTTTTCATGATATATCCTTTCCTATTATTCGTTACCGGTTGTATCCACAACCTCAAACTCAACATACTCCGCCTCACGTGCCATACGCTCGGCCTTCTCCTTTGCCTCCTGCTGCCTGGCATATATGCGCGAATAGTGTCTCGCACGAAGTGCAAAGAACATATCCGTCAGGCCGTAGTAAATCAACGTTCCACCTATAATCTGGAAGGTTATCTTTGCTGCCTCCTGTGCATGCCTCAGCGAATAAACGCCAATGCCGATCAGGATAAACGGCATGATCATCAACAGCCACGAAAGCGGTGTAACGCGCCTGTTGACATACATGTTACCCAACTGCGACAAACCCGCAAGCGTAATAATCACACCCATCAGGATAATCAGATAATTGGCAAATTCCTGAGGGAATGCCAGCAAGTAAGCACCAAACAATATGCTGCCAATACTCACAATCGGAAAACTCGTCTTGATTATAGCATTTGGATTCAGTCTTGACCACACGTACATCAGTACACCGAAACATCCCGGGATCAGGAACAGCACACCTATCACGCTCACCAGTATACTGGGCATCTGTTCGGCATTTATCACAAGCAAAAGTCCCACCAGCAACGAACACATTGCCCGAAAGACATAACCGCCAATAAACTTCATATTCTGTCTTTGTTTATATCAATTATATTGCACGCAAATATACACAATAAATCCCATTCAGCAAAATAAACAGACATCGAAAATAATGCCTCTCGCTATCAGAGAAACATATCACAACGCACAGCGTTGCGTCTATACAACATTTTTTACAACAAGTGTTGCGCATAAACAACAATTTTGCTATATTTGCAACGCGAAATAATGAAAACAAATTCTTATGGACGCATTATTCAGAAAGAGTGATCGCTTGCTAGCCAACACCCGGACAGATATTATACGCGACAAGATGGACGAGATTCATTGGAATGCGCAGTTAATCAGTATTATGGGAGCCAAAGGCGTAGGCAAATCCACTCTCATCAAGCAATATCTGAAACAGCACTACGCATTGGGCGACCATCGTGCTCTGTATTGTTCGGCAGATACTGTTGACTTCTCCATGCGCACACTCGTTGGATTGGCCGAGGAATTTGTGATGCGTGGCGGTGAGTTACTTGTTATTGACGAGATTCACAAATACCATTCCGGAACTACTGATTGGAGCCATGAAATCAAGGAAATCTACGAACTTTTCCCCAATCTGAAGATGATTGTGAGCGGATCGTCCCTGCTTCAACTCAGGGAGGGCGACGCTGACCTTTCCCGCCGCGCCATCAAATATACGATGCCCGGATTGTCATTCCGCGAGGCACTCCGCTTCTATCATGGTCTGTCGTTTCCACAATGGGCATTGGAAGATATTCTTGCCCATCCCTACGACCTATGGCAGACGGTTTCTGAAAAATGCCGGCCCGTCGCTCTCTTCAAAGAATACCTGGAGAAAGGCTATTACCCATTCCTGCTTGAGGGCGAAGGCGAGTATTACACCAAGATAGAGCAGGTTGTGAACTATATCATAGAAACAGAACTGCCACGTATCTGCAAGGTTGATGTGGGTAACGTCAGGAAACTTCAGGCACTCATTGCGCTGATATGCAGCGAGGTACCTTTCGAGTTGAACGCCAACAGGATTGCAGCTGCCCTTGAGATTGGCCGCGATACGGTAGTGGAATACCTCAAGTATCTTTGCGATGCCAGAGTCCTGAACCTACTATATTCTGACAAGAAGAAGATAGGTAAACTTACCAAGCCAGACAAGGTTTATCTCGAAAATCCTAACATCCTATATGCGTTAGCTCCCACGAAGGTGGAAGTAGGCACTACGCGCGAGACATTTGCTATTGGCTGCCTCTCTGAGTCGCATACCGTAGAATACGGCAAGAAGCAAGGCGACTTCAAGGTAGATGGGAGATATACCTTCGAGATTGGCGGACGCAGCAAGGATTTTTCACAGATTGCCGGCATACAAGACTCCTACGTATTCGCTGACGACTGGGATATGCCCGATGGTGCCAAACTCCCCCTTTGGATGCTCGGATTTATGTATTAACATCGTGCGTCTCACAGAGAGACGGCCTCTCGCTACCCGAGAAACGCCATGTTACCCCTCGAGAAACGGCCTCTCGCTTTTTTTGCAAAAAACCGCGGTGAAAGTGGTCAAGGTCAAAATGGTCAAAATCATTTTTGAACGCAACCTTCCAGAGGGGATATATGCCCCCTATTTTTTGAGTGCAGTGAAAAAATACTCCTGTTGGTTCGTCACAACCAACAGGAGTATTTTCGTTTACTGTTTACAGTTTATCGTTTACTCGCCACCGGTAGCCATAATCGTCAATATGGTTGTCACATCACCAATCTCAATCTCGCCGTTGCCGTTGGCATCACCTGTGGGGTTGACTCCCAGTGCTACGATTTTGCCGAAGTTGCTCCATGGTGCGGTTACTCTGTAGTTTTCTATTGATGATTCGGGCACATGCAATGTGGCGTTCTCTAGAGTTACGGAGGTCAGGTTGTTGCAACTATTGAAAGACATAACCACCAATAAACCTCATATTCCGTCTATCTTCTATATATCAATTACATTGCACGCAAATATACACAATAAATCCCATTCATCAAAATAAACACACCGAAAGACGATAGGAAAAGTGTGTTTTGCAGTATAGACATAGCATATGATGTCGGCAGGGATTCTATCTCCCTTCGAGAGCCTTTAGACAGCAATCACTCTGCTCTCACCCTGCTTACAGAGTGCTTACAGAGTGTCTATAGAGGCAAGGTAAAGCGAGACTGAAGCGAGACTGAAGCGAGGGAGTAACGAATATGATATCCGGACAGGATAGTGATATAGCACCATCACTAATTAAGTCTGATTACTCCTGCTTTTGAATTATTCATCTCCGGCATTGTCAAACCGACAGGAGCGCCAATAAACGTCGGGTCACAAACAATATATCTTTTTCCATCCAACTCAATATAGTCACCGTTCACTGGTATCGTGAAATTAACAGCAGACGCGAGATGGCCAGGATAGTAGAGAAGGACACACTCTAATCCTACCAGATCTCTGACAAGACGCGTAAACAAAACACTCCTGTCCTCACAATCACAGTATGGATAGAACAGGCTTTCCTCCGAGAAGAATACCCTGTCACGTCCCCACACTTTATCGTCATACTCGTAATCAAACCCGGTCTGGACCCAATTGAGCAATGTATTCACCTGTTCCTTTTCTGAAAGACCCGCCAACAGTTTCTTGAAACCAGGATAAACATTCTTCACTATTTGCGGATCCATCGGAGTATTTGCATACTGCGACCATTGTGTCATATAGTTGTCGTTATAGTACGAGCAAGGGTAAGACTCATAAAAGGACAACAGATTTCTGTTAGTCTGCACCTCTACTTTAAATGCCGGAAACGACTTTGAAACCACCACCCTCTTAGCATTCAACTCCACCGAAAATACAGGTTGCTCCGATATTTGCAATGATATACACTGCTCCTTTGGAAAACTCGCCTTAGAAATATTTAATCTTGCTGGCAGTTCGTCTAATCCATAATAGAACTCACCGTCCAACAAATAAGGTCTTCTTTCAAAAATACAATGCTTGCTGGCATATAACAAATAAAGTTTATCACCAGAGTATGCAATCCTTATCTTGTATCCTGACTGTATCAGCAAATAGGCTGCCAGCAATGTAGACTCGTTAGAAGTACCACATGCTTTCTCTGAGAACTTCTGTACCAGTTGAAGATATGCCCAATCACAAAGGCGATATTCCTTCCTGATATTAATACAGTCAATAATACTGTTGTCATATTTATCTGTAGCTAATATTGTTAAAGCATTAGCAACGTTCTTCTCGGATATTTTCCCTATTTGATAATCTTTATTTTTGAAATACCTGATTTTCAATGGAGTCCCATAAAAAGACATGTTCAGATAACTTTCATCGGGATTGTCATTCTCAGGAATATCTTCTATAGGCTGTGGTTGAGGGGTAACTGGATTTGGATTAATTACATCATTAATAAAAATAGGATTGTCTTTGATCCTTGTCGTATCTTTATCCTCGCCAGACCATACTATAGGAGGCACGGGATCAACCTTGGGTTTCGGAACAGGAGGAACCGACTCAAATTCTTTCCATGGATTCTTTATGAATTCTATGTAATCACGCATGATTTCTGTACGGAAACTTTCAAAGTCCCTATACACCTCTAAACGGAATTTATCAAATTCCCTTTGATCCTTTTTAATGTTCTGTGCATGGCAGGTGAACATTCCCACTGCCATGCACATTGTCATTATGAATCGGTTCATCTTGACCCTTTATTAAAAATCACCTTTCAAGACACTGTCCACAATATCGTTCAAGTCTTCGTCACCCTCCTGTTCCAGTTCCTGCTGCAATCTTCTTTTCAAACGAGACGACAATTCCTTTTTGTCAAATGCAACCTGTACCTGCACCTCATAGTTGTTCTGTGGCGTCAGTCGATAGATCGACAACACTGTGTTAGTATTTGTCAGGCAAGCATCAATTATTGACTTTGCTCTTTCATGGAACTTTTCAACAGTGTTTGCTGTAATAGATGTGGTCTGTTGGTTATCCAACTTTACTTCCATTGCCGCAGCAACCTTTGTCTGCAACATTGCTGCCAGTTCTACCTGAGCATTTGTACGCGCTGCAGCAACTCCTGCATTGAATGTTCCTGACAAAGCCTGTGCTGAGCGAATGATATAACGCTTTACCGGATTGCCGTTTTCGTCAGCCATAAGCTCCTCGCCCAGGAGTTGGACTTCCGTTATCTGCTTGGCAATAGTCTTACCGCCTGCAGGCACCAACCAACCTTGCTTCACCAACTTCTTTTCCTGCTTGCGTGCATCCTTGGACGGTTTCATGTTCAACAGCCTCATATTAATTTCGTTCAGCGCTCTCTGCTGTTTAGCCAACTCTGATACACTCTGCGCAAAAGTTACCGATGCACTGATGGTCATCACCATCATCAAAATAATCTTTTTCATCATGTCTAATATTTAGTTTAACTGGTTTTTACTGTTTATGTAAGTAAAGCATCAAAGTGACCCAATTACTTCAACATCTTTTTCAGAGCTGCACGCTCTTTCTGCAACTCTTCCACTCTGATTTCCTGAGCCTTTATCTCATAAATAATCTCTTCATCTTCTTTGTTTCCCTTGCTTCTCAATTCATTCAGAATGCTGTCAGAAACAAACAACTCCCTTTCTATCACAGACAATGCCTCTTCATATTTTCCATGCTCAATCAGTTCCTGAACATTCTCCAAACTTGACCTAACAGCCTCATCTGCAGGTGTCGATGCCGGATTTATACCAACCATAAAAAACACACCTACCATGCAGGCAGCCATCAGCACACCAACAAAAGAAAATACGCGAACCCTATTTTTTGGACGCTCATAACTCTTGATGATTTCCATCTTTCTATGACGTTCTTTAAGCCTGTCAATGATAAGTTTATGCATATTGTCGTTTATTTCTTCAGTAGACATATTATATCGTAAGGTTAAGCCGATTACACATTTCAGTTATCTTTTCACGTAGCGAGTTCATACATTTGTATTTTGCGCTCTTTAGCCCGACTTTGCTGGAGTTCTTGTCCTTACGGATCTGCATGATTTCATCCAGAGTCTTACCTTCTATATAAAAAAGGGTCAGGATTTCCAAACACCTTGGCGGCATCATCTGGATACACTCGTCAACAACCCTTACCTTTACTTCTGTTTCATCATCCTCACCCAGGTTATACATAATGTCGTTGTTCACATTGCCAAAATACCCGTCAACATATATCTCCTTAGTGTTGCGTACTATCTCCCGGTATTCATTCCTTGCTATAGAAAACAGAAAGGTCTTCAGCGAGCAAGTCATCGGCTCATACTTTCCATCTTTCTGCTTACGACATACCACATCGTGCTTAATGGAAATCACTCCATCCTCTATCTGAGTCCACAGACGTAGGAACGTATCCTGAAAAATCTCAACCTTCTGGTCTTCGTCAAAGAATACCTTGTTAAAACAGCTCATAAAATATCTTCTGCAGTTGTCATAGAACCATTCCTCCGTATCCCTATCTCTGGACTGCAGTCCTACGACTATCTCGACATCCGTGTATGACATTTTCCTATGTTTTTCATATATATGCATATTTCAACACAATGTGACCCATGTCCAGTTCATTTTTTCCCTGAAACCACAGGATTCTGAGGCAATCTCCCGGGATGCTCCTCCATATAGCGGTTCAGTTCAGACTCAAGTTCACCGTTGCTCATATCGAAGACACGATTACCCAACTCATACAATGCGTATGTCAGTTTTCCTACTTTTGGAGATTTCTGTTCAAAACACAACTGATATGGCTTGCATGCGCTTATTGTCAGCCATTTTTCTTCAACATGCCTTGACTGTCGTGTGTTCATTCTACGCGGAATAACGAATTCCTTATCAACTCCACGTACACACTCGTTTTCATTTCCCCTTGTCGCATCCCCACTATGACAGGCATCCACGACGACATACATCTTTCCTGACGATCCAATCCTTTTTCTTATCATGGACAAATAATTGGCAATTTCATCATCACAAAAATGCTTCTCTCCCCTATCTTCTTTCGAATAATACATATACGCATCATACGGAATCCAGGACTCATCCCACTGGGCATGTTTCCCTGTCCATCTTTCTGCCTCATCACCATCCAAATCCGTCATATATTGTCCATGACCAGAATAGTGTATATATACCACATCACCCCTTTTACAGACTCTTATCAAATCCAGGAACGCCTGTGCCATACCCTGCTTCGTGGCACGTTCGTTGGTCAGTATACGTATATCCCTGAATCCGCATCTCTCCAGCATCCTGCATACATAAACCGCGTCTATGTCACCGTTTATCTTTGACCAATTACCATCTTCCTGCCTGCCCAGTCCAAAAATAAGAGCATGCCTGTTCTCTGCTATCGCCGTAGCAGATATGCACAAGCATAATACCAGCGAACATATAAATCTTGCAATGCGATACATCTTATTCGTCATAGAAATCCCCAGCATTGTAATACCCGAACTTGGGATCTGGCTCAGGCTGCCATGTGCGGACTTTGATAAACGGAGAATCACCATCCGACATATCAATCATCAGGAACAGGTAGCCCTGATCTGCATACGATGAAGAATTATAATCCTGAGCCAACTGCACACAAATGATATCCTGATTGGATGACTTCTCCAGTTTCTGAATGTCACTATGCCTGAACCGAATATTCACAAACTCGTTATTCCTGAAGCAACGGGCAAGATTCTCCAGATACTTGTCCTTAGTATACCTGTTGGTAGAAATGATGTTCCTGCCCTTTAGTGACATATTGCCGTCACCGGGCTGCCTGGTATAGACACGCGTGACATTGCCGACGATTATAATGGCATCGTCAGCAAAAATATCACGAATATAGTCCAGACGCTTCAGGCAATAAGCCGTCTTGTAGTTCTCCAGGAATTCTATCAGGTCTTCCCTGATCTCTTCCTTCCACCTGACCTTCTTGACAAGGATATCATTTTCTGCATTCTTGCCAAGGCCAAAGGCAATATTTTTTATCTTGCCCTTGTCATTGAAAGTAAATACCACATCCTCTACAAATGTGGTCTTAGTACCATTCCTGAACGAAAAGCTCATTTGCAATCCTCTTGCAACCACATCTCCGTCGTGGCTCTTATAGTAGTTCATCTTAGGCTCACCTACGACCCTTCCCTTGCCATAGCCAATCAATTTGTCAAACATCTCGCGCCCTTCAAGCGTAAAACAAGGATAGGCATCGGTATGCCTGTGAGCCCGTATTGCACCCAGAACCCTGTTCATAGCGACTTGGTATGTCTCGCTTTGTTCTGCCAACTGGGTAGCAGACGGAACGATCTGCTTGGAAACAGCCTTTCTTGCAGAATGGTTGCCAGACGCAATTTGCCTGTTGATACGGAAGTTCAGTTTCTCAAATGCCTCCGGCAATGTCAGTCGCCCGACCACGTTCAGCACGCTCTCCATCTCCGAGTCCCCACGAGACAGGCTCTTGTATTCATACTCTATGTTCAGATGATACATGTCTCCGTCAAAATCAGGAATCATCAGCATAGTTCCACGTCCATCCTTTGCCTTGCCTACACATATTTCCCTGCCATCGTTGTAGTTGAATTCCAATTCCGATACAGGCGAGCCCTTGTACGTAAACAACAAGTCCACGTTTTCACCATCTTTTTGATCCAGGGAAACCTTTATGTCACCCAATATGTAGCGCATCTGTGACGGAATCCAATTAACAAGGATATGCCCCTCGTCGTCAGTAACCTCGTTGGGATATTGCGTAGAACACAGTAAAGAATATGCCCAGTAATAATACTGGAGGGCAATACCCACCTTGTTCCTCTCAAGAGCCTCACCTGCCATGGCAACCATGTCCTTTGCCTTCGCAATCCTGGACTCGTATATACGCGACAATTCCGACCGCTTCATCCAGCGACGCACAATCTTTTTGGAACCAGAATCCAATGTCATGCGTTCGCAGTTTGTCAACGTAGAGGACGTGTACGTCAATATACATTGATGCACAAACTCGTTATGCTCCATCTTGTGGTCTTTGACTGTATGGCTATAAGCAGATCCGAAATCACTCGATACATGAACGGCAATCATCGAACATAGCCTTGACAAAGCTTCCTTGTCCGCCTGCTCTTCAGTATCTGACACAGCCTCGCCATAATAGTATTCTCCTGAATTAACGATGTAATCCCAGTTCTGGGAATAAATATGTTCAAATGCAGATACTATTAGAACTATTAATATAATAATTCGCTTCATACTTTGCTCTTGACTATGCTTTAATATCGTCTGTATTTTATGTTGCTTTTAACTATTGGGGGTATTTCCTTTATCCCTTTTGACTTGAAATTCAAATCAATCATATATTTGGTAGTTTCAAAATCAGCACATGGTCCAATTATTAATTTCTTTATAGCATTAAGAGGAACTGCTACATTTTTGTACGGTACAATATTCCCATTTTTATTCGTCCGAAATTTTACTCCATCTGTTGGCGATTTCAGTTCCCAATGCCTCATTTCCTTTTCATACTTGTAGTCACCACGTTTAATATATGCCGCAATGATTGACGTATATGAAACTAAACTCTCTAACATTAAATTAAATTTCTGTTCCTTGTCTAATTCCCGTTCATGTAAACTATCTAGATATAGTGAATATACTGTTTTCAACATATCGTAAGCCGTGTATCCCTCATTACGGATTTCTGAATCATAACATACATCATAAAGACATAGCTTATTTTCTTTTAGCCTCGCATATGAAAACACCAAACAGATTCCAGATGCATCATCCGAATACATTCTAAACATCGGAAGATTATCTATTTCATGCGAAAAAGACAATACATAAGGAGTTTGTTCCTGACTATATATAGATTGTTCTAATTCCCGGTTGAGAAGTTTTTTCTTTTCAATTCCTGCTATGTCCCATATTCGAGAAAGTTTCTCGTCGTCTTGGACTCCAAGTTCTTTCTCTACTTTAGGAAGCCATTGACGTAATACGCGATATCCATCTTTAAATTCACCATGATCATTTAAGGCAAAAATATTAGATGCCCATAGATTTATACAAAAATGCCCTTTTTCTTGTGTTAAACTATTGAGCATCCCATGAAAACCCTCTATAGTTGTATAGTGGGCTATCATAGTCTTTTCATCTTCGTTTTGTACTATACGAGTTATCATTTCATCTGTTGGTTCCACCATTATCATTTATTAACATTTTATGTCCTTTAATTATATACAAGCCTTTCTTTCCGGGATTTGAAATCTTCCTTCCCTGTAAATCGTAAATACCATCGCGAGATTCTTTCTTGTCATGTCTGAACTGCAGGATTCCTGTTGCGACGGACTTGTCCAGCCATTCCTTTATTAAGTCTTTCTTGTCTGCGATATTGGACGGACACAGCCTAAGCAACTGGGCGTTGGACGAGGTGCCTGCCTCGTCAAACAGGTCATACTCGATATATGCCACAGACTTCGATTCCAGAATATCCCTGTTTTGGAAACAGAATGTCTGCATAGGTGCTGCCATTGCAACATTCCATATTGGATAAACCAATATCACATCATCATAATCGTTGACCGCCACGCTTAGCTGTTTAATCTCAGGATAGCTTTTAACATCATCGGGAGACAGTGTTATAACATTCATTACAGAGTCGCGTACATACGCATCATGGTTTGCATCGTTGATTCTTACATTGGAGGGCTCTATCTTTTGCGTGTGCACCGAGTTGCCCAATCCCGCAATCTGATTTGTCAGTTCCGCCACAATACCATCTATCAATGCGGACTGTGAGTAATAGGCAACCAGCGTCTTACAACCCTCAATGGTTTTGCCAAGAACCTCTATCTCCTTCGCCTGCTCTGCAGGTTCGTATTTATAGTTACCCTGTTGATATACGGAAACAAATGCTTTACCCTGCTTTACAGGGTTAGCATACACCACATCTCCCAAATCGAATATGGACAGCACATCTGGGTCACTGGAACTAAACGTTACTGGCAAACCACTGCTTGAACCAGCTTCCAGCACAATCATCTCCCCGCCCTCCTGGCAAGTAAGTGCCTCCTGATTCCAAATGATTGACTGCTTATGCCTCTTTACATGAACTTGACATGAAGCGGAAAGTTTTGTACCATCGGTTGTTGTTGCTATAATAGCGACATCACCCTCACCCATTGCCGTCACGATTCCATCTTGGGAAACTATAGCTATTTCTCCATTAGTTGTCGACCAAACAACATTTGCATTATCTGCATCAGATGGCATACAATTTGCTATCAGTTGCACCTCGTCGTCAACAAGGAGTTCTAAAGCCTCGTGTTCTAATTTTATAGAAGTCACTGGTGTCGTTACATTAACAGTACAACTGGCAGTTATTTCAGAATTAGATGCAGAAGAAACTATAATTGTCGTAGTTCCTGTTGACATTGCAGTAACAAGTCCTGACTCATTGACTGATGCAATTCCACTGTTTAGCGAGGTCCATACCAATCCCTTGTTTGTGGCATCTTCTGGAGTAATATTACATACTAACTGGTAGGTTGCATCCTTAATTAAATCTACAGATGTTGTATTTAACGATAACGAAGTAACCGGAGTCGGAACAACCGTTATCTTGCAGGTGGCTTCGATACCATTTACCGAACGTGCAGTAATTATTGCATCGCCCAGTCCTCTTGCTATAACAACCCCATTGTTAACAGAAGCAATATCTTCATTATTGGAAGACCAACTCACATTTATATTATCTGCATTGGATGGGGTACATGTAGCCTGTAATGTCATTTGTTGTCCAACCATTAGTTCAGCACTAATCCTGTCCAAAGTTAATGCAATGACGGGATTTGTAACATTTACAGTACATGATGCAGATAGATTAGTTCCATCAGTAGTAGTAGCCGTTATTACTGTTGTCCCTGTCTTTATTCCTGTTACGACACCATTGTCAATAACAGCAATTTCTGGGTTTTCAATTTTCCAATATAATGCTTGGTGTGTGGCCGTAATTGGCAAAACAGTGACATCAATTGCTTTTGACTCACCTACGATTATATCATATTGTGCTTTTGCTATTTCAACGGATTCAACATTTACCATTTCCACAATATTGAAATCCTTCCAATATGTCGCACTGGTATATTTTTCCTTACAACCATGTGGTACATATACAATAGGTGTACTACCTTCAAATGTAGTTTCTGAAATCCTTGGAGGATTTTTTGATAAAGAATAAATATTGGTCAGACCGGTGCAACCATAGAAGGCAGAATAGCCAATGCTGGTGACGCTGTTGGGGATGGTGACCGATGTCAGGCCGGTGCAGCCATTGAAGGCGTCCCAACCAATGCTGGTGACGCTGTTGGGGATAACTAAGTCTGTTACTTCCTTACCATTGATGTATAGGTGCTTGGCATAAGATAATGGATTAGAGGCAGAACTGCTAAATTTAATCTTACACAGACTCTCTACACTGGCAAACTTGGCTTTTGTCAGGCCGGTGCAACCATAGAAGGCGTCCCAACCAATGCTGGTGACGCTGTTGGGGATGGTGACTGATGTCAGGCCGGTGCAATTATAGAAGGCGAGTCCGCCAATGCTGGTAACACTGTTGGGGATGGTGACTGATGTCAGGTCGGTGCAGCCATAGAAGGCATGACCTGTAATTTCTAATGTTCCTTCTTTTATGACAATCTGTGTTCCTGATGGCATAGTTCCTTTATATGCGTATGCTATTTTGTTTATATACACTATGCCATCTGCTTGATTATTATACCATGCTGTTCCACGGAAGGCATACGAACCAATGCTGGTAACACTGTTGGGGATGGTAATTGATGTCAGGCCAGAGCAGTCCACAAAGGCACCAATGCCTATACTTGTGACGCTGTTGAGGATGGTGACAGATGTCAGGCCGGTGCAACCATAGAAGGCATAATCGTTAATACTGGTAATACTGTTTGGGATAACTAAGTCTGTTACTTCCTTACCATTGATGTATAGGTGCTTGGCATAAGATAATGGATTAGAGGCAGAACTGCTAAATTCAATCTTACACAGACTCTCTACACTGGCAAACTCGGCCTTTGTCAGGCCGGTGCAACCATAGAAGGCGTCCCAACCAATGCTGGTGACGCTGTTGGGGATGGTGACTGATTTCAGGCCGGAGCAACCACGGAAGGCATAACTGCCAATGCTGGTGACGCTGTATGTCTTGCCGCTATAGGTTACTGTAGAGGGAATGACGACGGAGCCGGAGTAGCTGTTGTAATCTGTGTCTTTGTACGTCACAGCGACTGACGTTTCGCCTAATTTGTTGTAATAAATGCCGTCTCTGTAGAAATCGTAGGCCCGACAGAGAGTGGTGACCATAAGGAAGAACATGGTGGCTAAAAGCCTATGACAAGGTAATATATGTTTCATTTGGATAACAATAGTATCTTTATTCATCATAGCTTAATTGTTTTGTTTACGACAGATGATATTGAACTTGATTCTGCTTCCTGGGTAACCGGCACGAGTAGTGAAAAGGTGCCGTCGATATCAGTCAACGTCAATCTTATGGCACCTGTGCGTGCCGTGCCGGTTTCGTTTGCCGGAGCTACGACGGTTATAACATCACCTGTCTTGACAAATCCGAACCAGGTTCCTATCTTGGAAACCTCGTATGTACCATCGGTAGTTACATTAAAGGATATATGTCCTCCTGTCTGCAGGAAATTGACTGATGTCATGTCTGTCTTGATGTATTTTCTGTTTTGCAAGACATCGACAACATATGTAATTACGTTCGGGATCTCTATTTCTATCTTACCTGAACGGTTGCTTACAGTCTTGTTCTCCGTAACACTGATTGCTATGTCTGCATCGTTCGTTCCGCCGGACGGTGTAATGGAAATCCAGTCGCTGCCCTCGCCTACCATGGCCTTCCAATCGGTATTGGAACTGACGGACAGCTGTACGCTGCCAGCCCGTGAGTCGAAAGTGAATGCAGAAGATGACAAATGCAGATACTTGCAATTCTGATATATAGATATGGTATAAGCCTGGTCTGCGATAAGGAGTGAAATCTTTCCCTCCCTGGCCTGTCGCAGAGTGTTTTCCGTGACGGTAACTGTCAGCGTGGCACTGCCGCTACCTGATGTCCTGTCAACGGAGAACCAATCAGCATCCTGTGTGAGCGACCAATTGCCGTCCGTAGTAAAACTGACGGACTGAGTGCCGGCGGTATAATTAAACTCCAACACAGCATCGGCATACTCTACATTCTTGGCCTCCTGCCTGACTTGTATAGTCTTAGACGCAATGCCATTGTCGGTCGCTATTATTATCTCTCCGCCTCTCTCTACTGTGGTGTTGTTTTCAGTGGTCGTTGCCTGCAATGTTGCATTACCACTGCCCGAAGTCTTGTCAAGACTAATCCAGTCCGGCTTTGCCGTGACAGTCCACTTGTCATTTGATTCGACGACAACTGACTGGCTGCCCATAAACGAACTGAATGTAATATCATCTGGCGAAACGTTTAGCGTTACTCCTTGTTGCACTACAGGCACCTCAACCCTATTGTTGTCGGCAACTGTGAAATACACAGAACCGTCTCTGCCTAGTACTGAAGCGTTTTCAGGAACAGATATTGTCACCTGCGTTTTGCCACCTTCTCCCGACTGTGGAGAAACAGATATCCAACTGGTGGATGTTGCTGTCCACGATACTTCAGACTGAATTTCAATAGTCTGGGACGCACCTGTATGCCCAAAATACAGTTTCTCTGATGTGGCTGTGATATTTGCTATTTTCTGCCTGATACTTATCGAAGCAGAGACTCCGCTATATAATTTAGATCTGAGAGTCAAGATGGCAGTTCTCTCGTCCCCGGTGTTATTCTCGTCAACGCTGAAAGTTACGGCAGTTGCATCGTGAGATTGTAAATGAAGCCAGCTTTCTGCCGTATTGGCAATTGTATATTCGGTATTGGCATTGACTGCAAATGAGAGTCTCTGCTGTATCGCGGAACAACTGATGCTGTTTTCTGCCAGTGTGATGTACGGGCTGTTCTTGTCTTGAGTAACAGCAATAGGAAACGAACGGCTATAGTCCGCAACATCCGAAGTCACCGTGGCGACACACACGCGAGACACATCTGCAGATTTATTGAGTTCTGTCGTGAAATCTACTGATGTCGACGTGTTTCCCGAACTTGGACTGACCGAAACCCAACTTGCAGGAATGGAAATATTCCATTCCGTCTGTTCTGATTCTATTCTTACCTGTTTTGATGATGGCTGTGCATCGAATGACAACGAACTGGTAGGGACATATAAGTATCTCCTGTTTAACGAAGGTGCTCTTGTGCCATCATATACACTTTCAGTGCAGCTTCCCAGAACACAAAGTATTGATATGTAGAATAATATCTTTTTCATCACTCAATTTTTAGAAGAAAACACTAAGGCCTAACCTGAAATTAAAACCGGAAGCAAAGCCTTTGACTGTCGAGGAAACAGTTTCCATATCCTTATAATAATTCGATTTCTTAACAGCAAATGAATATTCGGGAATTGCATAAACGCCTAAACAACTAAGAATCGCATACTCGTACTTTACACCTATAGAAGCATTTACTGCATACGCTTTTGATGCGTCGAAAGATGGTGTCTCATTATATGTTTCTGACGAGTTAATTTTCACTACTCCCATTCCTATCTGTGGAGTCAGTCGCATTCGTGTATTTAGCGTTATGCCATATCCAAATCTGAATCCCATTGTATTTGCCTTGTAAGCATAACCGCAAGGTCTGTCATTTCCCGAAATCGGGTTCCAATAAATCATTTCACTCTCCTTCATTCCCATAGCATAAAAGCCTTCGATATTGACATTTGCAATATATCCTCCGATTGCAGCTCCTGCCGACATGTTACTACCCACCTGCAAAAATGGCTGGATATAGAACGAATAGCGTCGCTGGAACTGCCTCTTCATGGCAATCATGACAGAAGGGTTTGAACTGTCCAGATGTACTGTTTGGTGGAATGTCTTATATTTCTTATGCCGGATTTCGATATCGTAGTCTCCTGATGCCATTTCTTTGGAATATGGGGTAGAACCTACATTCTCTCCGTTTATAAACAATTTCCCAGCAGAGGGTTTGCTGTCAATGGTCATGTGGGCAATGTCACTTAACTCTCCGTCTATATTTTGCGTTTCTCCTTCTTTGACATAAATTTTATATTGCTCTGTCTTGTGATTAGGCAATACAAGCCTAACTGTATGCTCGCCAATGATTACATTCTGAATCAGTTTGGGTGTAGAACCATAATTGTCTCCATCTATGTCTATAGACGCACCCGTGGGTTTTGACCTAACATAAATAGAACCAGTAATGGCTACAGGTGCAGGAACAGTAAAGGTTTCTACCTTGTCTGCCTTTACATTTATCGATATGCCTGTTGGTTTATGATTCTGCTGCTTGCATTCTACAACGTATTTTCCTGCTTTTAATGGGCCAGTCCATGTTCTACGTCCTTTACTTTTTCCGTCTATAAATATCTCAGCATCGGCATCCACATTAATGGTGGTCTGGGCAAAATCAGATTCTAACTTTGGAGACAGACGGGTTGTATCGCCCTTCTCTATTGTGAATGTTGAATTATATGTCTTATACAAGTCTCCGTTAGTCACTGTAACCTTGTGGATACCGCAACTCCACCTTTTGTTTGGGTCACGATATGGAATCGTTCCCACTTTGACATCATCGACGAACAGCTGGGCTCCAGATATGCCATACGCATCTTCTACAACGAGAAAACCGAAATTAGGCCTTAAAACAACTTTCTCGACATAGGTTTTCATTTTATCAGACAATGTGACCCTACCTGTTGAAGACTCATAGTTAACTGCACTTACCATATAGTCGTAGGTACCAAAGTCCATAAGTTTGTCTATTGAGCCGGTTTCGTCAACAGCTCCCCATATCTCGAAATCATCGGTTGAATTTGCTTTTTTGATTTTTACGATAGCATTCTCTTGGGACGGAGTGACTACGAACTGCAGAACCTGCTTTGTAATATCATGCCTGATTTCCGTGCTGACACGACTCATGGTAATACGCATCACATATACCTTGCCTGGTTGAATGGTTGTGTTAAGATTGTATTTCTCTATAGTCTTGTAACCAGGCCTTTTTATTGTCACGGTTTTTGCATTACGCTGTACATATACCCACAATTCGTCATCATGGCTTTCAACAATACTATTAAGAGAACCAAAATTAAAGGTGAATCCATCAAGACCTCCTTCTCCATCCGTAGCCTTGACCTTAACAATGGCGTATCTGTTACCATCACCGTCTATTTTTTCAAAACGTCTGTCCTGTGCTGTTGTCGAAAAGGGATCAATCTCAAAACCTACAATGTGAAAGTCTAACTTTTCTTGCGCAATTGCAATTTGTGCAAAAAGCATTAGAAGATTAAAAATTACAATTTTATGTAGAAGATACTTGTACATATATGGCTACTGTTTTTTCTTTATGCATGTTTTAAATAAAAGTGACCCAAGCTAAATAAATTAATATAACATAAGGAACCTTCCTGATTCGATATGGAACAGGAATGTACCTATCTCACGTAGCTATCCTGATATGATTACATTCACCAGAGGCAATAATTTCCCGAAGATAATTTACGAGAAGAAATCCCTCGCTATTGTCTATAAGCGTATTTTCAATTTTCCTCATTGCGATATAGTTTTGAGAGGCACCAAAACTATATCTTCAGGCTTGCTTACAGGTATATACTAAGAGACCTCAGGATACAAAAGAAGCGCGTTCATAACTCTTCTCTCGTATCGTGAGGTTCTCGCATACCTGTAACACTAGATATAAGTCATGCCCGCGCTATTAGCACGGGCATCGGCTGACTTACTCAAAGTGTCACAATCATAAAATTTGCGAGATTTCACGATACACTGAATAAATAGCTGATGCTATATTTTACACTAAGGTCATACTGCCACCCTGCGCTCAGGGATCATGCTGCACGGTGTGTACTTTACATGCGTCGTTTACGACGATTGGCCGTACTTGGGTGTAAAAATACAAAATTAAATGAAAAAGCAAAAGGGAAAGGGGAAAAAATAATACTATAGCAGCAGGGTGGATGATATATACAAAAAAAAAACACCTGCTGGTTAATGGGCCAACAGGTGTTTCTTTATCTTCCCCATCGGGGAACTATTCTGAGAATAACGGTGCTATTCCGATAGCATTGTGACCTCGATGCAACGCTTCGCCTCCAGCAACCGCTTTGCCATGCGCTGGACGTCAGTGGGTGTTATCTGCCGGATCATGTCGCAATAGCCGGTGTCGAAATCGGTATCGTCTTCCAGCTCGTGCCAAATAATGTAGTTCCAGTAGTCGTTGGTTATGGCTGCCTGCTGATATTGTTTCAACAGGTATTCCCTGACTTTCTGCATGGAACTGGCTGCGGGACCGTAGTCTGCAATATTCTGCAGCTGACGGTAGATTATGGGATTGAGTTCGGCGTAACGGCTGGGGTCTGCGTTGTACGAAATCTTCATGGTCGTATTGGGCTTGTCCTCCTTGTCCATTTCCACACTGACGCTGACGCCGTATGTGCCGCCTTGTTCCTCGCGGACGGAATCGGTGTAGGCGATGGAGAGACAGCGCTTGAGGAAGTCGAGTTCCAAATCGCTTTGTGGGCTGAAAGGTACGTCTGCGGTCAGGAATATGCTGACATTGGCAAGGGGTGTTGCCTGTGCCTTGGTAAACCTGACGGTCTTTTGTCCATCTACAATACGTGGTATGCGGCTGTAGTCTGTCTGCTCGTGGCGGTTGGTGGCTGGCAGGGTTGCGAGATACTGGCACAGCATCTTGCGCAGTTCCTGTTCGTCGTAATTGCCTATAATGACTGTCTGGAAATTGGCTGCATCAGCGAAGCGTTCCTTGTATATCTGCAGGATGCGGTCGTAATTGACATGTGCCAATGTTGACTGTACAACGGGTTGCAGACGTGGGTGGTTGTTGTACAGGACTGAGCGTATGGAGTCGTTGTAATCGACCTTGGGCGAGGCATTGCGGTTGGCAAGGAAGGCGTGCTGACGGTTCATCAGGCTGGCAAAGGCTGTTGTGTCCCTGCGCGGCTGGGTAAAATAGAGATAGGCAAGCTGGAACATTGTCTCCATGTCCCGGAGCGAGGAAGTGCCGCTGATGCTCTGGCCGGTGCTTCCTATAGAGGGACTGACGCGAACGCTCTTGCCCGTGAGCATCTTGCGCAGAATGATGGCGTCAAACTCTCCTACTCCACCCTCGGTGACTGCGCTGGTGACAAAGGCAAAATTGGGGATGTCCTGGTCACCGTACAGGGATGTTCCGCCATCTGCTCGCATACTGAAGGTTATGGCATCGGCTTCGTAGTCTGTCTTACGGGTATAGACTTTCATGCCATTGCTGAGGGTTAGCTCGGTAAATCCGTGACGGTATGGTTTTTCGCTCAGGATTGTGCCTGCCTTGGGCATATTGCTGACAAGGGACTGGCTGAGCTGTGCCTCCTGATAGGGGGCATAGGTCTGTCTCTGTGCTGCCAGGATGACTGACTCTATCTGCTGGGCGGTGGGTACGTCGTAATCCTCCTTGTCGGGGGCATACATGATGACAACCTGATTGCGGTCGGTGATTAGTTCGCGGACTGCTGCGTTGACCTGGGCAAGTGTTACCTGGCTGTCCAGCTTACGTGTTACCTGCAGCTTGTAGTCTGCACTGAGTAGCGGTTCGTTGGACAGGAAATTGTTCAGGCAGTTGTTTACGTAGTGCGAATTGCGATAGTCGTCCTGCATCTTGACCCTGCGCTCGGCTGCGTTGAGGCGCAGTTTCTTGGCGCGTTCCAGTTCGGATTGTGTGAAACCGTGCTGACGGGCACGCTCGGCCTCGGCTACAGCGGTTATAATACCGCCCAGGATATTGCCTTTCTTGCAGCTGATGCTGAGCGAGAAGGCATCCTTGGTACGGCTGACCAGGAATTGCGAAACTCGGCTGGTGGCGCTCAGGAACGGTGGTTGGGCCTGCTGTCGCAGTTCCATCAGGCGGTCGTTGAGCATGGTACTGACGAGACTGCTGACATAGTCGTCACGCAGATATTTCTCACTGTCTTTTTCGCTGTCGGGTGTCGTCTCGCACTTCTGGTATATATTGCAGAGGGCAATGGGCTGTTCCTTGTCCTTCTGTATATCTACAATCATACGGTCGTTGTCGCCCACGGGGTAGTATATGCGTTTGGCGGCCTTTTTGGGCATTGGTATTGAGGAGAATGTCTTGCGTATCTTGTTCTCCATCTTGTCCACGTCGATGTCACCTACGACAATGATGGCCTGCAGGTCGGGGCGGTACCATTTGTGGTAATAGTCGCGCAGGTCCTGATACGGGAAGCTGTCAACAATGGCCATGGAGCCGATGGGCAGGCAGTCTTGGTACTTGGTGCCGCGGTAAACATTGGGCATTGCCTGTTCCTGCAGACGCTGCACAGCCCTGCCTGCACGGCGGGTACGCCATTCCTCGTGAATAACGCCGCGCTCCTTGTCGATTTCCTTGTCCTCGAGCAGAAGATAATGGCTCCAGTCGTGCAGTACCAGCAGGCATGAGTCTATGATGCCCTCGCGCTTGAGGGGTGCTGAGCCAATGTGGTATACCGTCTGGTCGATTGATGTGTAGGCATTGAGGTTGGCTCCGAACTTGACTCCGATGGTCTCACACCAGGGGACAATGCCCAGTTTGCTTCCCTTGCCGGGGAAATTCTTGGTCCCGTTGAATGCCATGTGCTCCAGAAAATGTGCAAGGCCTCGCTGGCGGGGTTCCTCGAGAATACTGCCAACGCGCTGTGCAATGTAGAAGTCGGCAAGTCCTGCTTCCCGGGCATTGTGTCGGATGTAGTAGGTCATGCCGTTCTTGAGACGGCCTTTGCGGATCGTGGGGTCTTGTGGTAATCCCTGGGCTGCAGCCGCAAGGGACAGCAGCACCAGTGCTAAGATTGAATATATCTTTTTCATACAATTATTTCTTCATCGAAGGTGTTTGTCTTGCCTCCATGTCATTTGTCGAGTTGTTTGTATCAATGTATTTGCCGGCTGTGTCTTTCTTACGCTTGATGGATGTTCCGCGCTGTGTGGTGTCCTTGGAGTTTGCACGGCCTGCAACCCAACCTGCATCCAGTGTCTCGGAAATAACGAACCAGCCGAAGTCGTCCTCGGTTCCAAGATTGACTGCGTCCAGTACCCATTCGTTAGGAATCTGTACTTGCTCGCTCTTCATCAGCTTGCCTGTTGTGGCTGTATATGTGGGTGTTTCGCTGTGGTTGGCCAGGAAGGTCTCCTTGTTCTCCCTCATACGGGCTATGGCATAGCTGCGGTTCTGCTGTACCGAGGGTAGCCAGATGGTATTGGTGTAACACCATATATATTCCAGGTTGGGTGTGTCGTAATCGGTGTCCATGCTGTTTCCGCCATTGTCCAGATATACTTCGAAATCGGCTCCTGTCAGGTCATACGAGTTCTCGTTGACTGTAGTGTGGTCCATGGCATTGTTGGCAATCACAATACTTTCGCCTGGCTGAACGGGATGCTCGGTTCCGTTGCCAGGTATCATGAATACTGCTCCCGAAGGTATTGCGTAGGGGCGGACATCTGGATTCCATGGATTATTTCCGGTACTGGAACTCTGATACTGAGATTCGATAAGGACGATGCTGTCGGCATAGAGTACGACGTCACTGTTGTTTGTGATTACGAAATAGGCGTCGTAGTTGTAGTTCTTGTTCTGTGGCGTAAGTGTGCCTGTTGTGCATATTTCTGAGAGGACGAAACCACCCTTAGCCTCGAATGAATTTACCACCAATTTAATTGACGATATATCCTCGCTCAGAGATACATCGCTGCTGTTTATCTCGAAGTCGGTTGAGCCGTCAACTCCATCCTTCTTAAAGGAGATGTTACCCTTTGCAGCAACATTGTATCTGCCTTCGACAAGATTTGGAAGGATAATCTCGTAGTTGTCGCCGTTCTTTACCGGTGTTGGCAGAGTCATCTCTTCGCCGGTCAGGACATTGGTTACTGTACCCTCGAAACTGTTCAGTACAACATTGGTCACATTCATTGGCATTTCGATAGTGATTCGGCCATTGTCAACAATTACCGGACCATCGTTCTCGCTACATGAGAAAAACAACACGCTCATTGTCATGAGCATTACGCTAAAAAACAGATTCTTTTTCATTTTCATTTTTTTTGTTTGGTTTATTCATAAAATTATGCTATTGTCTCGAATTAACTAAAATACTATTCCAAGAGCACCTTGTACGTTTGCTTCGTACTCGCCTTCTGTACAATACTTCCATGCTGTAGCAACCTGGCCATATAATCCAACTCGCCATTTCTTAGGCCTGTAGTCTGCGCGTAAGCTCGCCTGGGCATGTGCATAACTGGCTTTCTGATATATGTATGTTGTGTTTATATACTTTTTTATACTTGGTGACATATTGGCATACGGCATAACTATTTCGCTGCCTACGTTGCCTGTATATCCTGCCAATAGATTGAGGTCAAGCTTCACGTTCTCCTTTACCGCTTTTATCCATTGTGCCGTGAATTCACCATAAAGGTTGGAATATCCCATTTTCCGTTGCACGTATTCGTACTTCTCGCTATTGCTGAAATAACCGGCTTTCAACATCATGTGCCAATCTCCCCTGCCGTACACACCGGTAGCACCGACATCAAACCTATGCTGGTGGTACATTGTAAGGTTTGCCAGTATGGGATAATCCTGACCTGCTGCTGAACCGGCAACATGCTCATCGCTTGCTCGCTTGTCATACAACGCGTGCACCAACAGGGCTTTCTCGTTTTTTGATGTCTGTTTCTTCCATCCGACTTTCAAGTTGGTCTGCTGACGATAAAGAGTGGTAATCGGCAATGAATTATATTCGTCCAGAATGCGCTCGTATTCATTTATTGAATGTGAAAGATGGACAATCCATCCTGTTTTAGCCGATGGTTGGACGTCAAGGGCAAGTCGCCCGCCTTTGCCTTTGTAAAATATACTTCGGTTAGAACCGGAGAAACGTACATAGTTAGTACCCAGACCTGTCATCTGCAACTCTCCCATACTGCTCATCTCGCTATATAAATCAACGTCAGCTGTCTGTCTGTAAATATTGCCCTCGGCTGAAAAGCCCAGGTGGTATTTACCAATGGCAAGAGCGGCACCTGCATTTAGGGATATATCGTAAACAATACCGCGCATACGGGGGTCGTAGGTACGGTATTCCTGCTCGGCACGCAATTTTAGCTCTCCACCCAACAACCAACGACCGGTTTCAACAGCGTATCCTCCTGCAAAATAATAACGTTCGCGATGAGTGTCACCGCCAATACTGTCAGCTGTAACATCGGGGTAAAGCAAATCGAAATCGGCTACACTGTTGTAGGATTTACTGAATTGCTTGCCATTGCGGTATGAAGCCTCGCCCCATACTACCGACTTTGGAGTAAGACGTATGTAGGTCTTTGCCTGTAATTCCGGAAATAAATAACCATTACCCTCCTCTACGCGAAAAGCATCACTCTGGTGTCTGTAGTCAAACTGCAAGCACAATTGTGTATGGGTTTTCATGTAAGCGTGCGTCATGAGTGCAGGATTCCTGAGTGCAAAGTCACTTGTTTGTCTCCACAGCGAGTAGCGCTGTACGTACACCGAATCATAATTGGCTGCCTGAACCGATGACCAAGCAGCAAACAGCAGCACCAAAATATATCTTAAACGCTCCATTATTCCAACAGTATTATGTTCAATTTAGCAGCACTTCGGCCTTCGGTGGCTGTCAGCTCGACATAATCGCTTATAGCACGAAAGGAACCTATCTTGCGTGCACCGCTCCGGTCTGTATAACTTATCGTGCCTTCTATCAGCACCTGATATGCACCACGCAACAATTCCACTTGCACCTCGGGGCCGTTGAAGTTTGAGGTACTTGTTATGTGGCGGGTATTCAGGTTTGTAAAATGAGCCATTGCCTGAACACGTTCTATGGACTGTATCTCGTTACTCTCTAAACGAATTACTGCAATGGTCATATATTCGTCGTTGTCCTGATGGCAACCACAGAGCATTGCTGTAAGACACAACATGATAAATGGTATTATTTTTCTTATCATCATATTCTAACATTTGCCTCCAATCCGAAATAAGGTTTTGTATGGCGGCGTATGGTTTTACCGTAACTTTCGTAATCGGGCGAGTAATCCCAAATCTTATTAAAGAACATTGCCAACTTCAAACGGTCTTTAAGCAATTTCTTGGTTATCTTTATATTCAATGTCAAAGCAAACGGAACTGTAGTGTATGTGTAGTTTGTGCTACCGCGAACCAACCATTTCAAATAAGGATCACTTGCACATTCCGGTGTCCAGGGGTGAATCGCGCCTTGCGAGTCCATATATTCGTCCGGTTCGCTACTGAGTGCATTATGTTCACTGGATGTAAACCACTGGCATTGCGTGGATATAGAGAATCCTAATTTCAGTTTAGGAACATCTGTATCAAACATAAAGTTGGTATTTGCCATCTGGTTTACTACATTCTCGTCGTCGTGATACAAACCCACATATTTTACTCTGCTGTTGTCTATCACTACACTTGGGCGTTCCATTATCAACTGAGAATTACGATATGTCGTCCTGAACCAGGCTCCGGTAATTGTAAGACGGGTGTATATCTTGGGGATACGCTTGGATGCAAACGTAAGCTCGACGCCTTCTTTCTTGGTCTGGCTGCCATTTTCGTAATGTGTGTAGGCACATAGTTCGGTCAGCAACTGGTATGGCATATCCGAAAGCGAGGGTGGACCTGTCAGTGCAGATGCATCTACACCCGAGGCATCGTATTTGCGGTATGGGTAGGCTGCATAGTTGGTCTGGTTGCGGAATCCAGATTCCATATTCTCGCGGAAATATGTTACGGTAAGACGGTTGCTGCCTATGCTCAGATCACCGGTCAGTTCCCACTTCAGATTACGTGCAGGCTGCAGTGTGGGATTGGTTCCGGGAATGATGTAGGTACGGTAGTTTATACGGCTGTATTCGGGATTCACATTATAGTACTTGAGCTGCAACAGGTCAATATAGGCAGGATCGGGAAACAGCTGGTCTATAGTGGGCATTTTGGTATGCTGCCCTATACCGCCCGAAAGCCTGACGAACGAGGGCTTGCCGAATGCGGTGAATCGTGGAAACGTAAATCCCATGTTGGCTCGCGGGTCAAGATAGAATCTGGAGTGCATAGCATACTCGTCTGGCAGATTGAGCATGTGCAGGACACGTACACCTGCCATAAGTTCCAGCTTGCACTTACCTAACGGCAATGTTGCTGTTTCCTCGACATAGAATGACAAAGTATGATTGGCAGGTTTTTCGGACAGGCTTCTCATCCTGACCTGTGCCGTAGGGTAAACAGGTCGCATAGGATCGAATACCTGGCCCAGGCCGTAGTTTTTGTCCACATTCCAGTCTATGCCCACCAACAGCGTGTTTGCCAGTCTCCTGTTGGGAATCTGCAAACTGGCGTTCAGTTTCATGAATACATTCAGAGGCTTTCCGTCAACATCCTGCGTAGCATCATAGACGTATGGCAATATCAGGGCGTCATATTCACCTTCGTCCTTGTTCAGTACCGCTCCTGTCATACTTTGCAGGCTGACGGTCCTGGTACGCGAAACCTTGTCATGATGATATGATGCGGCTGCCAGAAATTCAGCCCCTTTCAGCCAGGTCGTGCGTTTCATCTTTAGTTCCAACTTGGTCGAAAAAGCCATCCTATTGTAACTCTGCTTGTATTTGTCAACGGCACCCTTGTTCAGGTCCGGATCCTGCTTCTCTCCATCAAACGAGCCTGTATAGTCCAAATTGGTACTCAGACGCAGATAGTAGGCGGGACGTTGCCAGGTATGTCCGATGCGGGCCGAGAATGTAAAACGGCTGTAATTGTTCAGCGAGTTTCTTGGGTCAGCCTTGGAATACAGAAAGTCAGCACTGATATTCAGTGTCGTCAGGTTCTTCCATTCAAAACCCTTGGCAACGTAAACCAGCTTTGACTGCATGTCCGATTTCAGCCTTGCCTGAAAATCACGGCCTCCACGACGGCGTTCTATCTTTACGAGTCCGCTTGTCAAATCACCATACTGGACCGAGGGAATACCACGTATAATCTCGACACTCTCGATGTCGTCAGTCGAAATAGTGCGCATATCAACACCCGAATTTGTACTTTGTCGATCCAAGGCTGACGACTCCCATGCACCGCTCAAAGACTGCATATTGGCATTTGTAGATATACGTGCTCCGTCCACCAGAAAACTGGTTCCCAGCGAAGAAGTAGCATAATTACTGCCCATGGGACTTGCCTCGCGCAGACGTATATTATTGACCACATCAAGCATAGGGTCCTTGCTTGTCCCTCCAGGCAGCAATTCGAGCAAATCCGTAAAACTGGAAGGCTGCAGGTGTTCCATGGCGTGTTTCCTGATTTTCGAAGCACTTGTCAGTCCACGACTCTCCTCAGCCGTAACAACTACCTCACCCAAAAGACTGATTTCTGTCTCCAATCGTATTTTCAACTCGGATGTATCAGCTTTTATGTCAAAAATTTTGGGCTTATATCCTATATAGGTAATCTTTAGTTGTTTAGGATAACAATTTTTAGGTATTACAAAACGCCCCTCGCTATCAGTAACAGTTAACGGCTTTTTCCTTACTGCATCCGCAACTGTAGCACCGATGACAGGTTCCCGGGTATCTGCATCAACAACAAATCCCCGTATAACACCCTGTGCATAAACCAGTTGCGCTGAAACCAACAGTATAATTACACATAAAAACCTGATAATCTGCATACAATCTTATAATTATATGCAAATTTACCCCATTTAGACAATCCACGCAATACCAAAAAATTATGAAAAAACGGCGGCTACCTACTGCATTTTGACCGATGTCACCCCTCCGTCACGAGTGGAGACTCACTCCCCTTTGTGAGGCCGTAGCCACATTCAGTGGCTACTGTAAACACCTCAGTCGCCCACTGCGTGGGAGAGCAGGTAGCCATACACGACAATAGCCCGGGACTTTCGTCTCGGGCTATCTCTTGAAAACGGCGGCTACCTACTCTCC
>OCTX012291447.1_pt1 | contig 104182 bp, 97 predicted proteins | sample 1539691 | NCBI WGS metagenome assembly OCTX01 (sample SAMN02144231, study PRJEB22623) | gut metagenome | biome: sheep rumen | host: Ovis aries | place: New Zealand
ACTTCAAAAAAATCCAAGATCATCATGAGGTAAACGATGCCTAGACAACAATTAGGAATCGTGCCTTTCAACTAAATTGCAGAAGAACCATTTCGGTTGACAGTTTTTTGTTAATTTCCTGATGTGGTTGACAGTTGTTTTCCTGAATAAGTTGACACTTTCCTGAAAGAGTTGTCACCTGAAAAGGTTGCCCCAAAAAAGCAAGATGCCGGATCACGAATAGCAACACGGCCTTTCTCGCATAGCGAGAGGCCGTTTCTCCTAACGTGAGAGGCCGTAACTCTGAAACGGGAAGTTTTAGCTGCGGAGGAGGAGGATGGTAATGTCGTCGCTTTGGGGGTGGGTGCCGGCAAAGCGGTCGATGGAACGCAGGATGAAGTCCGGACTATCCCCGGGGCTGAGGCGCGATGCTGTGTTAAGCAGTCGGGCGTCGCCGTACAGCTGTCCCGTGGTGCTGCGTGCCTCGTTTGCTCCGTCGGTGTACAGCATGAACTGTGTGCCGGGAGTGAGCTGGAGGGTTTCCTGCTGATACTGGAAGCCGGGTATGAGTCCGAGGGCGATGTTGGGAAGTACGTCGAGGTATGTTGCCTGGGAACCGGGTGTGATGAGTATCGGTTGGTTGTGACCTGCGTTGCAGTATGTGAGCATGTGTGTGCTGATGTCCAGGACTCCGACAAAGAAGGTGCAGAACGTCATCTGGGGATTGTCGTTTGCTAGTACCTTGTTGATGTTCTGTGCTATTTCCACGGGTATGGAGGTCTGGGCGACTGCACTGCGGAAGAGTGATACGACCTGGGTCATGAAGAGTGCTGCTGGCATGCCCTTGCCGGATACGTCTCCTATGCAGAATATGAGTTTGCCGTCCTGATGTATATAGTCGTAGAGGTCGCCTCCTGCCTCGCGTGCGGGACGGATGGTGGCTTTCAGGTCTATGTCCGCGACGTGGAGTGCGGGGGTCTTGAGTATGGACTGCTGGACGCTGGCTGCCATTTTCAGTTCGCCCTCGGCAGAGGCTATGCGGAGGACCTTGTGGCGTATCTGGCGGGATATGACGACGCAGCAGATGAGCATGAGGAGCATGCCTATGCCTGAGACGTAGAGTACGGTGCGCTGTGTCCTGTAGACTTCACGGTATATGGCTTGGCGGGAGCAGGCGATGAAAATGGAGAAGGGGGTGCCCTGGACCTTGCTCCTGTAGATGACGTTTTGCTCCTTGTCTATGGTGCTGACGGTCTTGAGGTCCTTGCGTGTGGAGAGGATGACATTGCCGTCGTCGTCAAGGAGTGTTATGCTGGATCCTTGCTGGGAGTACGGGAGGGTCTCCATGAGCATTCCGCGCAGGATGTCGTAGCTGACATTGATGGCAAACAGGCCGAATCGGTCCCCGTTCTGCTTGTAAAGGGGTATGTAGTAGATGATTGCCTTGCCGTAGATGGGTGACTTGCGATTGGGCAGGCGCCATGTGCTTTTGCGGGAGCTGATGATTTTCTTGTATGAGACGGACTTGCGAAGGTCCAGGTTGGCGGCTATGTTGCGGCGGCCTGGAATGCCGTGCTCAATGATAGGTGCATAGCAGTGGCCTCCCTCCTGGGGATATACGCTGGGGTCTATGATAAACATGGCTGCGGAAAGCTGCGGATTTATCATCATGAACTCCTCGAGGATATTGTAGACGTTGTCATGGAAATAGTCGAGCTTTTCGTCCTTGATATATATCAGGGTGTCGCCGTTTTGGACCGTAGTCGAGAAATTTCCCATGAGCAGGCTGTTGGCAATGCATTCCTGTATGTCCAGGTTGAAATTGAGCTCGTTGCTGACGTCATCGATGAGTATGTGGTTGATGCGGTCGGACTCGAGTTCTGAGGACTGTATCATATACCTGTAGGTCGTGAAAATGGTCCACAGGAATATCATGATAGCGGATATGAGCAGGATAATACTACGTTTCATGCCGTACGAATTTCGAGTCAAAGATAGCATTTATTATCCAAAAACCTTGTATACTGAGCGGTATTTTTGTATATTTGAGGTCAGAGAACCAACAAAAGGGCACAATATCATGTCTGATGCAAAGGAACTGTACATCGAACAGATAGGTCTGGTAAAGCATGCTATCAGGACCAGGTCCAGCTGTGCCGAGATGATCGAGTACATGCGCAATGTCCCGTATAACGTGGGCAGGACGGACCTGTATACGACAGATGAGCTGTTTGATGTATTTGACGTAAGGCACCCGGAGACTTTCGAGCAGTGTATGGACACGCGTGTGTACAGGCATGTGGTGAATACGGGGAAGCAGACGTGTGCGCCTTTTGAGCTGGCTGCACGCAGCCTGCACGACCTGTGCATGCGCATGGCGATGGAGGGTTTCCTGAACAACTATGAGCGCAGCAGGATTATAGGCATAATGGGAGGACATGCGCTGTCGCGCACGTCGCAGGCATACCGCCAGGCGGTGGATGTGAGCAAGCGCCTGACGGAGGACTGCCACCTGATGATAAGCGGAGGGGGTCCCGGTGCCATGGAGGCCACGCACCTGGGTGCATGGATGGCGGGTCGCACGGATGCTGAGGTGGACGAGGCTATAGAGATACTGAGCGCGGCGCCTACGTTCGAGGACGAGGGCTGGCTGAGGCAGGCTTTCCGTGTATGCGAGCGTTTCCCTAATAAAACCAAATACGAGAGCCTGGCCATACCGACGTGGTTCTACGGTCACGAGCCGCCATGTGTATTTGCTACAAGGATAGCCAAACTGTTCGAGAACAGCATTCGCGAGGACACGCTGCTGACGGAGGCATACGGTGGGCTGATATTCTTTGAGGGAAGTGCAGGAACGCTGCAGGAGATATTCCAGGAGGCGGTCCAGGACCATTATGTAAGCCTTGGCTATCCAAGCCCTATGCTGTTCGTAAACCGCGAGTTCTGGGCAAAGCAGGTTCCGGTGGTTCCGTTCATACAGCACATGTTGGAGAACGGAAGGTATAAGAATCTGTTAGTCAGTCTGGTGGATACGACGGACGAAATCCTTTATTCAATCAGGAAATTCAAGCCGGGGGCTTAGTTTTTCCTGGATTTCTGTTCCTTTTCCTTGGAGTATTTCTTGATCAGGCTGTATGCCTGGTAGAGTCCCAGCTCACCTGCCTGGGACAGGTCTGCAAGTCCCTTGTCGATATTGTTCATCAGGATGTATGCAATGCCACGGTTGTAATATGCCTCGGGCATCCTGGAGTCCTGGCGGATGGTCTCGGAATATGCCTCGACTGCGTCGCTGTACTCCATCATGCGTACCAGGATATTGCCCCTGTTGTATGCGGCATAGGCGAAGTCGGGTGCAAGGCGCGATGCCGTCTTGAGGTCGTGGCATGCGTTGATGAAGCCGAGACGGACGTCACCGGGTTTCATGGTGCTCTGCTGGACGTTGATCTGTGCAACGCGGACCTGTGCACGCAGGAAATACAGCAGGGCGTCGTTGACCTCGGTCGAGCTGCCGTGGACAATCATGGAGTCAATGGTCAGGTATGAATTGTGCAGGTCTCTGACCTGATAGTAGTCCAGGGCCGCCTGTACGCCGTTGCCGGAGGCAATATCGACGGGTATGCGCTCGAGGTGCAGTTTCTGGAGCATGGTGTCCAGCTGCTGCTCGTGGCCGTACAGGATTACGGACTGTTCCATCCTGTATTTGCGGTTAAGCTTGTCAAGCAGGATGCTGTAAGGTACATACTGGGATGCCTCGTCGTTGAAGCGATAGAAGCCCAGATGGTAGTCGTCCATGCACTTGAGTTCGGACTGGCGGTTCTGGACCTTGCCGCGGATCTCGCTCAGGTACTGTTCATCCGGCTTGGCATCGTCCTCGACAAGCTGGTCATATTCATCTATATTTACACTGCTCTTCTTGCGGACGCTCTTGTGTGTGGCGCGGTATGTCCCGGTACGGACTGCCATCTCGGCCTTGGTAACGGCAAACTCGTCACGCTCCGCACCGTATATGTCGCCTACCTTGCGGCGTATGGCTGCACGCTGCATGTATCCGGGCCAGAACTGGGGATACTGGCGTATGACGGTGCTGATGTCGCGTATGGCTCCACGGTAGTCTCCTATCTTGTCCAGCAGGAGGGCGCGGTTGTAGATGAGCAGGGTGTTGTCGGGATCGAGCTTAAGAACGTAGTTGAAATCCTCGATTGCGTGGTTTATGTCGTTTACCTGGGAGCGCAACAGGCCGCGGTTGAGGTGTGCCACGTAATTGCCGGGATCGAGGTCTATGGCGTGGTCATAGTCCGACATCGCGCCGCGGTAGTCGTCCAGCTGGTAGCGTGCCATTGCGCGGTTTACGTACAGTGCCGCACGGCGCGGGAGCTGGTTGATGGCACGTGTCAGTGCCGAATCGGCTGCTGCATACTGTTCGCGCTGGAACAGGAATGCGGACTTGGTGGCCCATGCATTTCCGTCAAATTCGTCAAGGGATATGGCGCGGTCTATCCATGCCTCAGCCGTGACACTGTCCTTGCGTGCCATGGCAACCTGGGCCTTCATGGTGTACTGACCTGATTCAGCGGGCCAGAGGCGCATCATGCTGTCGAGGGCAAGGTCTGCCTCGTCGTACTTGTGCTGCTCCATCTGGCAGAGTATCATGTTGTGCCAGGAGCCTTTCTCCATGGGGTTCTGCCTGAGCGAGAATGCATAGTCCTCCTCGGCCTTGCCGTACGAGCCGAGGTTGATGCGGCACAGGGCACGCAGGCTGTAGTAGCGGGCGTTGAAGGGGCTCTTGTCTATGGCAATGGAGGTGTCGTACTCGGCACCGTTGTAGTCCTCGAGATAGAACTTGGCCAGGCCGCGGTAGAAATAGGGTTCGGAAAGATACGGCTTGGCTGCGATGACTGCATTGAAGCGCTTGATGGCCAATACATAGTCCTCGTAATACAGGGCGTTACGGCCTGTAAGCATGACCTGGTCGGTATTGATCTGTGCATACGACATACCGACGGACATAATGAGCAGGGCAAGGAGGAAAAGGCGCTTCATTGCAATTTCCGATAATACTTATTTGCGGAAGGGCTTTACGCGGTAGTTGGCGGTAAAGTTTCCCTTCAGCAGCTGCTTGAGCTTGTTCTGCATGAGCTGGCGGCGCAGACCTTTCAGGTGATCTGTGTATACGACGCCGTCCAGATGATCAAATTCGTGCTGCATGACACGTGCCAGATAGCCTTCGACCCATTCGTCGTGCATCTGGAAATTCTCGTCCTGATAGGTGACGTGTATGCGCTTGGGGCGGGTAACCTTCTCGCTCAGGCCGGGCAGGGACAGGCATCCTTCCTCCATGGTCTCGGTCTCGTCGCTGACATCCTCGATATAGGGGTTGATGTAGGTGCGGCGGAAGCCCTTGTACTGGGGTTCGTCCTCGCTGATTACATCCAGGTCGATAATGGCCATGCGTATGCCTACGCCGACCTGCGGGGCGGCAAGCCCTACTCCACCGCTGTGGTCCAGGGTGTCCCACATGTTCTGTATGAGCTCGGCCAGGCCGGGATATGACTGGTCTATCTCCTCGGTTTCCTTCTTGAGGACGGACTGCCCGTAAGTATATATAGGTAAAATCATCGTTCTGCTTTGATTTGGTCAGAAGACGCTGCGCTCCATCCATCCCTGCAGGATGATGGTGGCGCTGATCTCGTCCACGAGGGCCTTGTTCTGGCGTGCCTTGCGGCCTATGCCGCTATCCAGCATGGCGCGGTGTGCCAGTACGCTGGTATAGCGCTCGTCCCACCACTCGACGGGAATATCCGGAAGGGTCTTCTGTAATTGTGCAACAAAGGCTCGGACACGAGGAAGATTCTCGCTGTCCAAGCCATTTGTCTGTTTTGGTAATCCTACTACGAAGCGTTCGACCTGCTCCCTGCGCGTATATTCTACAAGGTATTTGAGCAAGTCCCGCGTTTCGACCGTAGCAAGCCCACCGGCTATGATCTGGCAGGGGTCTGTGACTGCAAGTCCCGTACGACGCTTGCCATAGTCAATGCTCAGTACTCGTGCCAAAGCCTGATCAGGGGACTATTACTTGTTGTACAACAACCAAGCATCTGCAAATTGGCCTTTTTCACGTACACGTACCTTGTTACGGCTCTCGGCTGCAGATGCCTTGTCGTCGTGTGTGCTGAAGATAACACGGTACATGTTGCTTGGACTCTTGACGATCTGAGCGTCGTTGCCTTCGCTCTTGAGTATCTTCTGCAGTGCCTCGGCGTTGGCCAAAACACCGAAACTGCCGACTACTACGCTGTAAGCCTTGAGGCCTGTACCGTTCACCAGGGAAACGTTCTCGGTGCGTACGCTGACGTTGTTGTCAACGGGTGTTGCAGGGGTCGTGGCAACGGGTGTAGTGGTAACAGGGGTTGTGGCAACAGGTGCGGTGGTCTGTGCAGGAGTCTGTACAGTTGCCTGCTCCTGAGCCTTCTCGTAAGCCTTCTTGTAAGCACTCTCGTTACCCTTACATGATGTCATGGCAACAGCAGCAACCAGGGCTGCGCCCATCAAAATTGTCTTTTTCATAATCTATATTACAGTTAATTGTTGAGTTACTTTCCTAAATAATCACGTGCAAATATACGACAATTCGCGAAATAAAAGAAACGTAGTGGAACAATATATAAGGTATTTTCACAAAAAAAAGGTTAAAAGGAATACTTTTTGACATTAAAGCCGGCAAGGTAACAATAATTTGATTATATTTGCCATGCAAAACTATAACACAACATTAAAAGATACGACTATGAAGGGAATTAATTATCTGGCTGCTTTCATCGGCGGCGCTGCAGTAGGTGTTGCTTGTGGTATTCTGTTTGCTCCCGAGAAGGGTTCGGACACCCGTGCAAAGATTATCGAGGCTATCAAGAAGCGCGGCATCAAGCTGAGCCACAAGGAAATGGAAGACCTGGCAAGCGACATTGCCGAGGATCTTGGCATCGGTGCTAACGAATAAGGAATGGATGAATTCAAGAAACTGTTTCTGCTGCTGAAGGAATATCTGGAGGCACAGAAGGACAATATGGCCCTGGCTGCTGCCGAGAGCATGACGGTCATGCTGTCGGCGGTTGCCCTGGGGTTTATATTAATCCTGCTGGCTTCCGTACTGCTGCTGCTGCTGAGCTTTGCCCTGGCGCATGTCGTAGCGGAATACAGCAACAGTGCCGCACTGGGCTTTGCATCCCAGGCTGTCCTGGTGGCAATCATAGGCATGGTTGTGTGGCTGCGCCGCAACGCTTGGATCACACAGCCGATAGCGCGTTTGATGGTGCATATCTTTATCGAGCGCCGCAAAGCTGACAAGGAGGACAAGAAATGACGGACGCACAGGAACTGTTGGCCCAGAAGGATGTGCTGCAGGCCATACGCACGGCGCACCTGAAGAAGCAGATTGCAGCGCAGGTCCTGCAGGACCAGCTTGTGGAGGTCTATCACAAAGCCGTTGCTCCTGTTCCCGAGGCCAAGACGCGACTGGAGCGCTACGTGGGTATTGCACGCAGCATATTCGGGATATGGCAGGGGGTATCGCTCGGCATCAAGGTTGCCCGCGGATTCCATTCGGCCTTCCGTCGTAAGCGCTAAGGATGAGCGACGGTAATTTCAATACTGCCCTGTTGCCGCATACGCCTTACGCAAGCGGCCTGAAGACGGGGCGCATGCAGATGCGCAACCGTGCATTGGCTGCACTGCAGGAGATACTGGACAGGCATTTCCCCTCGCTGACGACCGAGGAGAAGGACAATATAAAAGAGGAATTCAAAACCGCAACGCGCTAAGTCCTGAATTCCTCTTGTTTTTTTCTATAGCTTCACTTTTACTTCACGCTGACCTTTGCTGCAAGTGACTTGCACTTGTCACGCAACTGGGTCTGGTCGGTATCCAGGGTATCCCAGCATACGACGACGCCCATGCGGCGGCCTACGTGTGCCTCGGGCTTGCCGAAGATGCGCAGGTATGTGCGCTGTGCTGCGGTGACATCTGCCATGCCTGTGTACTGGGGATCGTGTGTCTCGGCACCGCTGAGTATGACTGCGCTTGCGCCCTGGCGCTCCTGTGTGATCTCGGGGATGGGGAGATGCAGGACGGCGCGTGCATGCAGCTCGAACTCGTTCAGGTTCTGTGTGCCTGCAAGTGTTACCATGCCGGTGTCATGCGGACGTGGTGAGAGCTCGCTGAATATTACTCCTTCCTTCTCGCTTACGAAGAACTCTACGCCCCAGATGCCCTGGCCTGTGAGGGCTGCGGTCACCTTGGCTGCCATCTCCTGGGCTGCCTGCAGGTGCTCGGGCTTCATTGCACGGGGCTGGAAACTTTCGCGGTAGTCGCCTCCCTTCTGGACATGTCCGATGGGTGCGCAGAACAGTGTGGGGGCATCCTTCTGTGTTACGGTGAGCAATGTTATCTCGTAGTCAAATGGTATGAACTGCTCGACAATGACCTCGGCTATATCACCGCGTGCTCCCTCGGCGGCACAGTTCCATGCCGTGAGCAGCTGGTCCGGTGTATCTACCTTGCTCTGGCCGTGACCGCTGCTGGACATGAGTGGCTTGACGATGAAGGGATAGCCTATCTCGTCGGCTGCCTGACGGAATTCGTCAAATGTCTTGGCATAACGGTAGTTGGCTGTCTTGAGACCGAGCTCGGTGTGTGCAAGTTCGCGGATGGCCTTGCGGTTCATGGTGTAGTTTACTGCCTTGGCGCTGGGCACGACGCGGATGCCGTTGCGTTCACACTCGTACAGCTTCTCGGTACGTATTGCCTCGATTTCAGGTACTATGACATCGGGGTTAACCTCGTTCACTACCTGCATGAGGGCATCTCCGTCGAGCATGCTGAAAACGCGACGCTCGTCTGCTACCTGCATGGCAGGTGCATTGTCGTACTTGTCGCATGCCACGACATACTGACCCAAGCGCTTACACGCAATAACGAACTCCTTGCCCAACTCTCCTGAGCCTAACAGTAAAATCTTCATAATAATTGTTTTGTGTTATTTGGTGTTTCTTGTATCACGTATCCTGTCGTTCTCCTGGACGTGGTAGAACTGTGTACCGACTAGGGCATCGGGCATGTACTGCTGTTGTACGTAGTGCCCGGGATAGTCATGGGGATATTTGTATCCGTCGCTGTATCCGAGCTCGGACATAAGTTCGGTCGGGGCATTGCGCAGATGCAGGGGTACGGGCTGGTTGCCTGTCTGGCGTACGTTGTCGATAGCTGCATTGACTGCATTGTATGCGCTGTTGCTCTTGGGCGAGGTGGCAAGGTATACGGTTGCCTCGGCAAGGGGAATGCGTCCCTCGGGCCATCCTATCTTCTGCACGGCATCGAATGCTGCATTTGCCAGGAGCAGGGCATTGGGATTGGCAAGGCCTATGTCCTCGCTTGCGGATATGACGAGGCGGCGTGCTATGAAGGCGGGGTCTTCCCCACCCTCTATCATGCGTGCCAGCCAGTATATGGCCGCATCGGGATCGCTGCCGCGAATGCTCTTGATGAATGCGGATATGATGTCGTAGTGCATCTCGCCGTCCTTGTCGTATGCAAGCGGGTTCTGCTGAAGGCGCTCGGCAACGAACTGGTCCGTGACATGCAGTGCGGGCTGGTCCGTATCGGACTTGAGCGGGGCTGATTCGGATACGAGCTCTATAATATTGAGCAGCTTGCGGGCATCACCGCCGCTGTAGCGGATAATGGCGTCCGTGCCGTCTATCTGGATATTGCGTTCCTTGAGGTATACATCCTCGTTAAGCACGCGCTGCATGAGTGTCAGCAGGGACTGTGTGCCAAGGGGCTTGAGGGTATAGACCTGGCAGCGGCTGAGCAGGGGTCGTATGACCTCGAAGCTGGGATTCTCGGTAGTAGCACCGATGAGCGTGACAACGCCCTGTTCCACGGCACCCAGCAGGCTGTCCTGCTGGGACTTGCTGAAACGGTGTATCTCGTCGATGAACAATATCGGGCTTGCCGAATTGAAGAAGCGTGTGGAACGGGCCTTCTCTATTACTTCTCGTACATCCCGGACGCCGCTGGTGACGGCACTGAGGGTAAAGAAGGGCACATCCAGGGTATTGGCTATTATTGTCGCCAGGGTGGTCTTGCCCACGCCGGGAGGTCCCCACAGGACAAAACTGCTGATACGTCCCGATGCAATCATACGCGAAAGAACTGCTCCTTCACCTACCAGGTGCTCCTGGCCTATATAGTCCGCAAGCTTGCGCGGACGCATTCTTTCTGCTAATGGCTGCATATCGTCTGCAAAATTATAATTTTGAGTGGAAAGAAAAAACCTTAGAGCAGAAAACTATCGTTATTTAATAGTTTTTTTGTACTTTTGCCAAGAATATAAAGTTAATGAACAGCGTATATGGCAGAAATTGAAGTTGCTACGGCTCCTGAAAAGAGCCTGAATTTTATAGAGAAACGTATTGTGGAGGATCTTGCTGAGGGTAAGAACGGCGGACGCCTGCAGACGCGTTTCCCACCCGAACCGAACGGCTACCTGCACATAGGTCATGCCAAGGCTATCGCAATGGACTTCGGTGTTGCGAAGAAATTTGGCGGTGTATGCAACCTGCGCATGGACGACACAAATCCCCAGAAGGAGGACATCGAATACGTGCGTGCCATAGAGCGCGACATAAAGTGGCTGGGCTTCGAATGGGGCAAGGTAGTATATGCCAGTGACTATTTCCAGGACCTGTGGGACTTTGCTGAGTGGTGCATACTGAACGGACGTGCATACGTGGACGAGCAGACATCCGAGGAGATCGCGGCGCAGAAGGGCACGCCTACGGAACCGGGTACGGAGAGCCCGTACCGCAACCGTCCTGCCGAGGAATCGCTGAGGCTGTTCCGCGAGATGAACACGGGCAATGTGGAGCCGGGCAGGATGATACTGCGTGCCAAGATAGACATGGCAAGTCCCAACATGCATTTCCGCGACCCAATCATGTACCGTGTGCTGAACATGGAGCACTGGCGCACGGGAAACAAGTGGAATGCCTATCCCATGTACGACTTCACACACGGCCAGTGCGACTACCTGGAGGGTGTGACACACAGTATATGCACGCTGGAGTTTGTACCGCATCATGAGCTGTACGACCTGTTCGTGACCTGGATCAAGGAATGGAGGGGCGACGAGGGTGACATCGAGGACAACCGTCCGCGCCAGTTCGAGTTCAACAAGCTGAACCTGAACTACACGCTGATGTCGAAGCGCAACCTGCTGATACTGACCAAGGAGAAGGTGGTAAACGGATGGGACGACCCCCGTATGCCTACGATATGCGGCATACGCCGCCGCGGATACAGCCCGCAAGCCATCCTGAACTTTATCGACAAGATAGGCTACACTACGTTTGATGCGCTGAACGACATAAAGCTGATGGAGGCTGCATGCCGCGAGGACCTGAACACACGTGCCCTGCGCATAAGTGCAGTGGTGGACCCTGTAAGGCTGGTAATAGACAACTATCCCGAGGGTGTGGTAGAGGAAATGGAGGCAATAGACAATCCGGAGCTGCGTGATGCCGAGGGCAACACGATTACGGAGGGCAACACGCATACAATCAAGTTTGAGCGTGAGCTGTACATAGAGCGCGAGGACTTCATGGAAGACGGGGGCAAGAAATTCATGCGCCTGGGTCCTGGCAAGGAGGTGCGCCTCAAGAATGCCTACATCATTGCGTGCAGCGAGGAGAAGGACGAAGATGGTAACTACAGGTGTATCGAGAAGGATGCCAATGGCAATATTATCTGCATCCACGCCACTTACGACACGGAGAGCAAGAGCGGAATGCCGGGTGCAAACCGCAAGATAAAGGGCAAGACTCTGCACTGGGTGAGTGCGAACCACAGCATTCCTGCCGAGGTACGCGAATACTCGTGCCTGTGGACTTGCGAGAATCCCCGTGACGCGATAAAGCAGTATGAGAATGAGAACGGTGTCAGGGGAATAGAGGCTATGCGCCCGTTCCTGAATCCCGACTCGCTGCGCATAAACAGAAATGCATTCGTCGAGGAATATGCTGCCGGACTGGAGCCTTTCAGTTACCTGCAGTTCCAGCGTATCGGCTATTACAACGTAGATACGGATTCGACACCGCAGCATCCTGTATTCAACAAGACGGTGGGTCTGCGCGAGAGCAAATAATGGAATTCATTACGCAGGAGACCATCAGCAGCATGCTGAAGCCGAGGCCGAAGGACAGTCACAAGGGTACATTCGGCCATGCATTGCTGGTTGCCGGCAAGTACGGCATGGCAGGTGCCTGTGTCCTGGCTTCGCGTGCCTGCCTGAGGAGCGGAGCGGGAAAGCTGACAGCACATATTGCGCAGCGCAACAACGACATTGTGCAGGTTTCTGTTCCCGAGGCGATAATACAGCATGACGACAGCCTGGTAATGTTCACGGGGGCAGTGGACCTGAGCAACTATGATGCCCTGGGCATAGGTCCGGGACTGGGGACTGACGAGGCGACGGCATTTGCCGTACACGACCAGCTGCTGAATGCTCGCCGGCTGGACATACCTACCGTAATAGATGCGGATGCGCTGAACATACTGGCAATGTATCCGCAATGGTGGAACGACATCCCCGGCAGGACGGTAATAACGCCTCATGCAGGCGAGTATGCGCGTCTGGAGAAGGCGGGGCTGGACTTCAGCCGCGTCACCCTGGTGAAGAAGGGGCATAACACAGTCATAACGGCCCCCGGCAGGACGTCATACGTATGCCCATGGGGCAACAGCGGCATGGCGACGGCGGGCAGCGGGGATGTACTGACCGGCATGATACTAGGCTTTCTGGCACAGGGATATGGTACGACCGAGGCTGCCATACTGGGCGTATCGTTTCATGCCATTGCCGGAGACAGGGCTGCATCAGTATTGGGTGAGCACAGCATGATTGCGTCTGACATAGTGGATAACATACGGATAGAATAATATAAATATGTATTTCGAAGGACTGATAATCGCCGTTGTGACATTCCTGATTATCGGGGCATTCCACCCGATAGTCATCAAATCCGAGTACTACTGGGGTGTCAGGTGCTGGCCGGTGTTTGCCCTTGTCGGGATTATACTGCTGGGGATCTCGCTGTTTGTCCAGAACGTCCTGCTTGCTGCAATAATAGGCATCACGGGATGCTCGTCCCTGTGGAGCGTATTGGAGATATTCGAACAGCGTGAGCGTGTGAGGAAGGGTTGGTTTCCAATGAACCCTAAAAGAAAAAACAAAAACTGAGTGATTCCGCCGGGGCTCGAACCCGGGACCCACAGCTTAGAAGGCTGTTGCTCTAATCCTACTGAGCTACGGAACCAAAACCGGATGCAAAGGTAATGCATTTATGGCAAACAGCCAAATTTATCCCGTACATTTCGGTTTTTGGCATGGAAATTGTTGATTGCTTTTAGAAAAAGAGTACATTTACGAAGCGCTATACATATTAAATGATAAAAGACAACGGATTTTGTGATGACTTGAATATGGCGGCGGGGCTCCCGGACGGAAAGGCAGGACGCACCGACTGTGACATTGTGTCACACGGGCATCTGCAGCGGGGAGTGCTGCGCCAAAATGTCAGCGAGACTCCCGTGGACGGATATTACGAGGAAGAGTCGCCGTACAGCGATAATGAGTTTGAGATGAGCGGCTCTGCCGAAGAGGATGTACGCCAGTCGAACGCAAGGAAGAGCAGTACGCCTGCACTGGACAGTTACGGAACGGACCTGACACAGATGGCGCGTGACGGGAAACTGGATCCGGTAGTGGGCCGTGACAAGGAGATAGAGCGTGTTGCGCAGATACTGACACGTCGCAAGAAGAACAATCCGATACTGATCGGTGAGCCGGGTGTTGGCAAGAGTGCCATAGTCGAGGGACTGGCACAGCGCATAAACACGCGCCGTATTGCACGCCTGCTGTGGGACAAGCGTATAATAACGCTGGACCTGGCCGGTGTAGTGGCGGGGACGAAATACCGCGGACAGTTCGAGGAGCGCCTGAAGAACATCATAACGGAGCTGGAGAACAACCCGGACATAATAATCTTCATCGACGAGATACATACGATGATAGGTGCCGGAGGCGCAAGCGGCAGCATGGATGCTGCTAATATGCTGAAGCCGGCATTGTCGCGCGGCAAGGTACAGTGCATAGGTGCCACGACATTGGACGAATTCCGGAAGACTATAGAAAAGGACGGTGCATTGGACCGCCGTTTCCAGAAGGTGGTCGTGGCAGAGACGTCGCACGAGGAGACGCTGCAGATACTGCTGCAGCTACGTACGGCATACGAGAAGCATCATAACGTGCAGTATACGGACGAGGCCCTGCAGGCTTGCGTAAGCCTGACTGCACGCTACATCAGTGACCGCAGTTTCCCGGACAAGGCCATAGATGCCATGGATGAAGCGGGCGCACGCGTACATATAAACAATGTTCCCGTAAGTCAGGAAATAGAGGCTCTGGAAGAGGAGCTGCGCTCTATGGAGGAGCGCAAGGCGCTGGCAATAGAGGGGCAGAACTACGAGACGGCTGCCGACCTGCGGGACGACATGCTGGAGAAGGAGGCTGTGCTGGAGAAGAAGCGCAAGCGCTGGATAGAGAAACAGGAGAATGCGAACACGGTTGTGGATGCCGGGGATGTAGCGCGTGTAGTGAGCATTATGACAGGCATTCCTGTAGAGCGTATAGACAGCAAGGAGCACAAGCGCCTGCAGAAACTGGAGGATTCGCTGAACGGTAGCGTAATAGGCCAGCGCGAGGCTGTGGCAAAGGTTGCACATGCAATACAGCGCAGCCGCATGGGCCTGAAGGATCCTAACCGGCCGATAGGTTCATTTATGTTTGTAGGTCCTACGGGTGTTGGCAAGACGTATCTGGCAAAGCGCCTGGCGCTGGAGCTTTTCGGAAGCGAGGCAAGCCTGATACGGGTTGACATGAGCGAGTATGGCGAGAAGCATACGGTGAGCCGCATGATGGGTGCTCCTCCGGGATATGTGGGATATGACGAGGGCGGCCAGCTGACAGAGCGTGTAAGGCGCAAGCCGTACAGCATCGTGCTGCTGGACGAGATAGAGAAGGCGCATACGGACATCTACAACGTGCTGCTGCAGGTTATGGACGAGGGGCGTCTGACGGACGGCAACGGCACGACGATAGATTTCCGCAACACGGTGATAATAATGACGAGCAACTGCGGTACAAAACAGGCCAAGGAGTTTGAGAATGCAGTGGGATTTACCAATACCGCGGAGGGCTCTGCTGGCAATGACGGCTCCAGGATAAGGGAGCTGATACGCAAGGCTGTAAAGAAGCAGTTTGCCCCGGAGTTCCTGAACAGGCTGGATGACATAGTATATTTTGACCAGCTGGGACGCGAGGATATAGACAGGATTGCGGACATAGAGCTGAAACCGCTGATGCGCCGGATAAAGGAGATTGGATATACCCTGCGTCTGAAGAAGGAGACGCGCGCCAGGATTGCAAGGGAGGGATATGATGTGCAGTATGGTGCAAGACCCCTGAGACGTGCAATACAGCGCATAGTAGAGGATCCGCTGTGCGAGAGGCTGATGCACAGGTCACAGGACAAGAACAGGACAAAAAACATAACAATAACATTATAACATCAATAATAGTATGAAACAAGGTAATATAGGGGTTACAACCGAAAACATATTCCCCGTAATTAAGAAATTCCTGTACAGCGATCACGAGATATTCCTTCGCGAGATCGTGAGCAATGCAGTGGATGCTACCCAGAAGCTGAAGACACTGGAGGGCAAGGGCGAGTTCAAGGGTGAGCTGGGCGAGCTGAAGGTGAGCGTTAGCTTTGACAAGGATGCAAAGACCATAACGGTAAGCGACCGCGGTATCGGTATGACTGCGGACGAGATAGAGAAGTATATCAACCAGATTGCCTTCAGCGGGGCAAATGACTTCCTGGACAAGTACAAGGACGATGCCGCACAGATAATAGGTCACTTCGGCCTCGGCTTCTACAGCTCGTTCATGGTGAGCGACCGCGTGGACATCATAACGAAGTCGTACCAGGAGGATGCTCCTGCCGTGAAGTGGAGCTGCGACGGTTCGCCCGAATATACACTGGAGGAGGTAGAGAAGGCAGACCGCGGTACGGATATCGTCATGCATATCAGCGAGGACTGCGAGGAGTTCCTGGACAAGTGGAAGCTGGAGGGCCTGCTGAAGAAATACTGCCATTTCCTGGCTGTTCCGGTGGTATTCGGCAAGAAGACGAAGTGGGACGAGGAGCAGAAGAAGTCGGTGGAGACTGACGAGGATGAGGTTATCAACAACGTGGAGCCTCTGTGGACAAAGAAGCCGAGCGACCTGAAGGACGAGGACTACAAGGAGTTCTACCGTCACCTCTACCCCATGGCCGACGAGCCTCTGTTCTGGATTCACCTGAACGTGGACTATCCGTTCAACCTGACGGGTATCCTGTATTTCCCGAAGATAAAGAACCAGCTGGACATACAGCGCAACAAGATACAGCTATACTGCAACCAGGTGTTCGTGACGGATCAGGTGGACAGTGTTGTGCCTGAGTTCCTGACGCTGCTGCACGGTGTGATAGATTCGCCGGACATTCCGCTGAATGTAAGCCGAAGCTACCTGCAGAGCGATGCCAATGTAAAGAAGATCTCGCAGTATATAACAAAGAAGGTCGCAGACCGTCTGAACGGCATATTCAAGAACGACCGCAAGGAGTTCGAGGAGAAATGGGACGACATAAGCATCTTCATCGACTACGGAATGCTGAGCGAGGAGCAGTTCTACGACAAGGCAAAGCAGTTCTTCCTGCTGAAGGATACGGACGGCAAGTACTTTACCCTGGACGAATACAAGACATTGGTAGAGAGCGGTCAGAAGAACAAGGACGGCAACATCGTGTATCTGTATGCCCAGGATCCCGAAGCACAGTACACATATATCGAGGCTGCGAAGAACAAGGGCTACAACGTACTGCTGATGCAGGGTCAGCTGGATACTCCGCTGATTAACATGCTGGAGCAGAAGTTGGAGAAGACGACCTTCAGCCGTGTTGACGCTGATGTTGTGGACCGCCTGATAGTAAAGGACGACACGACGAAGGAGGAGCTGTCGAAGGAGGATGCCGAGAAATTGCAGAATGCCTTCAAGGAGCTGCTGCCGAAGATGGACAAGACGGAGTTCAGCATACAGACCAGCGCACTGGGAATCGAGCAGCTGCCTGTAATGATAACGCAGAGCGAGTACATGCGCCGCATGAAGGAGATGTCACGCATGAACCCTGGCATGGCGTTCTATGGCGAGATGCCGGATTCGTACAACCTGGTACTGAATACCGACAACGAGATTATCAAGAATTGTCTGGAGAATGCGGACAACGAGAAGATCTCCCAGCTGATAGACATTGCACTGCTCCAGAACGGCATGCTCAAGGGCGAGGCCCTGACACGCTTCGTGAAGCGTTCTGTAAGCATGATTAAATAAAACTACAATAATATGAATTACGGTTTAGTACGCGTAGCAGCAGGAATTCCCGAGGTGAGGGTCGCCGACCCTGACTGGAATGTCCAGCAGATAGAGAACCTGATACTGCAGGCACAGAACCAGGGGGTGGAGATACTTGTAACACCCGAGCTGAGCCTGACCGGTTATTCATGCGCCGACCTCTTTGCACAGCAGGTGCTTCTGGACGAGGCCGAGATTGCGCTGATGAAGCTTATGGACTTCACCCGCAGCATGGACATCATTACCGTAGTGGGTACGCCTGTTGCCTATCACGGATGCCTGCTCAACTGCGCGGCCGTGATTCAGAAGGGCAAGCTGCTGGGTCTTGTACCCAAGTCCTACCTGCCTAACTACAAGGAATTCAACGAGCGTCGCTGGTTTACGCCGGGAGGTGATATTCCCAAGGGCAACGTGCTGATTTGCGGACAGGTCATACAGATGGGCCGCCAGCAGCTGTTCCATACTCCCACATGTACCTTCGGCATAGAGATATGTGAGGACCTGTGGGCTCCCATACCGCCTTCGAGCCGCCTGGCACTGTCAGGGGCAGAGATTATCCTGAACCAGTCTGCAAGCGATGATGCAGTGGGTAAATACAACTATCTGAAGTCGCTTGTACAGCAGCAGAGCGCACGGACGCTGTGCGGCTATGTATATGCTGCTGCAGGATTCGGGGAAAGCACCCAGGATGTGGTATACAGCGGCAAGTGCCTGATTTGCGAGAACGGGGCATTGCTGAAGGAAGGCAGGCGTCACTCACTTGAGCCTCAGCTGGTGACTGCTGAGATTGACGTGGAGAGGATACGTATGGAGAGACGTGTCCACACCACTTTTACGTCATCCATGCACGAGGTGATGAACAATGATGTACTGAACATAAACACGGACAAGCTGGTACAGTCGCATGTGGAAATGACAGGTCCTGTAAACCCGCATCCGTTTGTGCCTGCTGGTAATATGCTGGACGAGCGGTGCGAGGAGATTTTTGCAATACAGACAGAGGGTCTGGCAAACCGCCTGAGGCATACAAACTGCAAGGTTGCAGTAGTGGGCATCAGCGGGGGACTGGACAGTACACTGGCATTGCTTGTATGTGTAAGGACATTTGACCTGCTGGGGTTTGACCGTCACGGAATCGTGGGTATAACAATGCCGGGGTTCGGTACTACGGACCGTACATACACCAATGCCGTGAACCTGATGAAGTACCTGGGTATCACAATCAGGGAGATAAGCATCAAGGATGCCTGCATACAGCATTTCAAGGACCTTGGTCACGACCTCGCCAGCCATGACGTCACATACGAGAACAGCCAGGCACGCGAGCGTACCCAGATACTGATGGATGCCGCAAACCAGATGAACGGCCTGGTAATAGGCACGGGGGACCTGAGCGAGCTGGCACTCGGCTGGGCGACATACAACGGTGACCACATGAGCATGTATGGAGTGAATGCCTCGGTACCGAAGACATTGGTAAGGCACCTGGTTACGTGGATTGCCAACGGCATCGAGGACGAAAATACACGTGCCACACTGCTGGACATCGTGGACACGCCTATCTCGCCCGAGCTGATTCCTGCAGATGCAGAGGGTAACATAACGCAGAAGACCGAGGATCTGGTGGGACCATACGAACTGCATGATTTCTTCCTGTACTATGTACTGCGCTGCGGTTTCCGTCCTGGCAAGATATTTATGCTTGCGAAGAAGGCTTTCGAGGAAAGCTATACCGACGAGGTTATCAAGAAATGGCTGACAACCTTCTGCCGCAGGTTCTTTGCACAGCAGTTCAAGCGCTCGTGCCTGCCAGACGGCCCCAAGGTGGGCAGCTGCTCACTGTCACCGCGCGGCGACTGGCGCATGCCAAGCGATGCCTCAAGCGCTGCATGGCTAAGGGAATGCGAAGCATTATAAAAAAACAAGCGGGATTGGCAATTGCTAATCCCGCTTTTATTTTCAGGTTTTGTTGTGTTCTTTATCAGTGAAGAGGAGGAGACTCGAACTCCCACGCCTCGCGGCACTACCACCTCAAAGTAGCGCGTCTACCATTCCGCCACCTCTCCTTCGAACCAATAAATTTAAGTGCCCAAGACAGGACTCGAACCTGCACATCTCTCGACACACGCACCTGAAACGTGCGCGTCTACCAATTCCGCCACTTGGGCATAAAAGAGCGGAAAACGAGACCCGATGCTTTTAGAACCTTGAGCTCGTTTTGCTCAATTACTGAGCGGAAAACGAGACTCGAACTCGCGACCCCAACCTTGGCAAGGTTGTGCTCTACCAACTGAGCTATTTCCGCATTTTGTGGTGTTTCAACGCAAATGGTTGATGCTCTTCCGCCGAATTGCTGTGCAAAGATAAGTCGATTTTGTGAAATGACCAAACAAACGGGCAAAAAAAATCAAATATTTGCAGGATTGGCAAATAGTTGACGAGGGGTATGGGGCGAAAATTGCAGTTATGGGTATTTTTGTGAGTGGCAATGTACAAATATACAACCTAATAATATATTGTTATGATACGATTGAATTGTTTCTTCCAGGCAAAGAAGGGTCATTACAACGAGGCATTGGAGGCTGCCATGCTGCTGACGGCAGAAAGCCAGAAGCACAAGGGCTGCATTGCATACGATGTGTTTGAGAGTGCCACGCGCAAGGATGTGTTCATGATATGTGAGACATGGGAAGACGAGGAGTCCCTGGATGCGCATGCCAAGACGGAGGAGTTTGCCCTGTATGTGGGCAGGATGGAGGCTTGCGGTGCCCTGAAACTGGAAAAGTTCCTGTTCTAGAAGACAATCCACAACAGGGTTATGGACATCATGGCGAGCAGCAGGTACATGTCGGTGGTTGCGAAACCGGACTTTGTAAATGCGCTGCTGTAGAACTTGTGTGACATCGGGCAATAGCGCTTGACAATATATGTGCCGATGTAATAGACTGCGGCACCAATTCCCATGCCAATGAGTGCACCGCAGAGGACATCGCTGGGATAGTGCATGGCAAGGTATATGCGGCTGATGCCTACAAGTGTTGCCCATACGTATAGGGATATGGTGGTAATCCTGTGACGGAAGACGAGGGAGAGATAGGTTGCTATGGCAAAGACGTTGGCTGCATGTGAGCTGGGAAAGCTGTAGCCGCCTCCCCTGCCTGCCACGACTCGCAGGCTATACATGATATCGGGTTCCAAGCTGGGACGCAGGCGCTGGAAATATGGCTTGATAAGCGTAGAGGTTATCTGGTCGGCAAATAGTATGCACAGTGCTATGCCGAAAAGCATGGGGAGGGATTGTGAGATCTGGCGGTCCTTGGATATAATGTAAATGGTGACGAGCAGCATCAGCATCCATGTGGCGGTAGAGGACAGGGATATCATGATGTGATCCATGAACTTGTTGTCGCAGCCGTTGATGAGAAAGAGGATATATCGGTCCATCCTGGATGTGTGTTGTCGGTGTTAATGGCGGTCAGATTTCCTGGAATGTATTGCGCTGTATCCATCCGGACTTGCCGTCGGCAATACTTATCTCGACCCAGTCCTTCATGCTGTCGTCCTTGATCTCGACGCGTGTGCCCTGGTGTATGACGAAGAGGTCATTGCCTGTCTTCTCGGGGGTTGACTTGACGGTAACGGCCGGCTGCATAAGTATGCCTGCGCTGTGGTTTTGGTTATAGTGGCGCTGGCTGTATGCGCATATATTGCTGAGAATGCACAGGAGTATGCCTATGATGGCTGAGAAGAAGCCTATCTTGCGCAGAATTATATTTTGACTCCACAGGTATATGCCTGTCATGAGCAATGTAAAGACAAACAGATATATTGCTGTATATGCCCATCCTGTTACCGACATGTAGCGTGTGAGGCTGTGCCAGGCGGATACGAAGAACATGCTATGTACAGGTGTTATGCGGTCTATTGTCTTGCCGCGTGCCATGGCGAGGTTGTGCTTGACATCTTCGTCCGAGGGATCCAGCTTAGCTGCACGTTCGAACCATAGTACGCTGTTGGGATAGTCTTCGAGACGGTAGTAGGTGCATGCAAGATTGTAGTAGATGCCCAGGCTCTGACCTTGCTTAGTGAGCTGAAGGTAGAGGTCCCGGGCCTGTTCGTATTTGCGTGCGGCGTATGCCGAATCGGCCTGTACCTTGATTTCCCCTGGGGTGGCTGCCAATGTTGTGCCGGCAGCTGCAAACAGGAATAATGCAAGCAGCAGTATTATATTACAGGTATGTTGTTTCTTCATCGTGTGTGTATCAGATGACATTTTCCATTTCGTTGATTGCCTCTATTGCAGAATGGTATATTGTATCCATCGTCTCGCCGGGATCACCGGGGGCAAAGCGTGCAAACTCGCACTGGGTAAGTACGTCGATGAACCGTGTGACGAGTTCCTCTCCCACCCCGCGCTGACGGAATGAGACAGCGACGTTTTCCTTGTTGAGTTCCTGGGTAGATATGTTAAGCTTGTCGCCGGCATATCCGAGCAGTGCCCTGAGCACCTCGTCGTAGAATGCATTGGCGTCATTCCTGGCAAGGAGGACAGATGCCTGCTTGAGGCGCTTCTGTGCTGCACGCGAAGCACGGCGGCCTCGCTGGCGTGCTACATTGGCGTTGAGCTGTGCCCGACGGCGCAGGATAGCAAAGACTATGCCGAAGAGTGCAAGAATACCGATGTACGAGAGGATGTATGACAATGTTCCGAAATAGTCGTCCTTGTTTTCGGAGATGTCTGCATCGCCTGTCATGATATAGCGGATGTCGTTGCTGAGGACCTTGAGGTCTTCCTGTGAGGAGGTGCTGCGGTGCGTACCGCTTCCCTTGGCAACGTTCATTGTGTATTTGTCGGTCTTGAGTGTTACGTACCGGCCTGCCTCGGGGTCGAAATAGACGAAATGCATAGGCTGTATCTCGTACTTGCCTTCGTGACGAGGTACGACGATATAGTCAAAGGCTATGTTTCCTTCGTTGCCCTTGGCGCTGATATGTGTCTGATCGTCTATCTTGGGATCATAGGCCTCGAAATCTGCGGGGAACTTGGATTTTGGGGCGCTGATGAGCTTCATGTTGCCGCTGCCGGAAACGACAAGGCGGTATGTTGATGCGTCGTTTGCCTTGATGTCGGTGGGACTGAGGCTGGACGATATGGTATAGTGTCCTACTGCTCCGGAAAAATCATCGGGCTTGGGTGTCGGCAGGGACTTGACGTCTATATTCAGTGCGGGGGTTGCTATGGTCTTGACGACAACATGGGCAAGACCGCCTCCATTGAAAAATTCGTCTATAAGGTCCATTGACGGGTTTATGGTTTCGCACTCGGCATCGAAATTGACGCTGGGGATGTGCAAATGGCCGCTTTTCTGGGGAATGAGGATGTATTTGCGCCATACGGCGGTCAGATAGCGACGGCCGTTGTATGTCTCGGCGGACAGTGAGAGCTGTGGCTTGTTTTCCAGTTCCTGGCAGTGGAAACCGTCCATTTCCGGCATCTTGCCTGTAATGTTGCGGAGATGTACGGCCGAGTAGATCTTGTATGTGAGGACGATGGCTTCCTGTTCGTAGACATTGCGCTTGTTTACCTCGGCAGTAATGAAGAGGTCGTCCTTGCTGATATGGCCTGATGAGGCTGCACGGGACGGCGCTGAGGGCTGGGATGCAGAGGGTGAGTTGCCGGGGCCTGAATTGCCGCTGCCCTGGGTTACCGTGACCTCGGCAGACTTGCTCCTGCAGTTCTTGCCTTTGGTGCGGATTGTGATGGCGGGTATGTGAAACTTACCTGTCTGCCTTGCCACAAGGGTGATGGAGACGTATGTCACCTCGCGCTGTGTGGCACGGCCGTTGATATAGCTGTACTCGGAACTGGAACTTACGCTGGGTCCGTATATTATGTCAAAGCCCGGGAAATCGCCAAGGCTTATATCCTCGACGGATGAGACCTCGATGGTATATACGACCTGGATCTTCTCGCCTACGGTACAGCGGCTGGGGGCATCCAGCTTGACTGTCTGTGCATATATGGCTGCACCGAGGAGCGATAGTATGAGGAATATGTATAATCTGCGGAACTTCATATATTACCACTGTTTATGCAGGTGACGCTCGGGTCTGTTCTGCTGGGAACGCTGGACTTTCTGCTGGGTGTTCTTCTCGTTTTGCATTACTGCCTTGAGAAGCTGCTCGGCATTTTCCCTGGACATCTGGTCGGGATGCGGCTTGGGCTTCTGGTCCTCGGGGTTCTGCTTGTCCTTGTCCTGCTTGGGCTGCTGTTGCTTCTGCCGGTCCTTCTGGTTCTTATCCTGCTGTTGCTGCTTGTTGTCCTTGTCCTGTTTCTGCTGGTCCTGCTGGGGAGGATTCTTCTTGAGCATGTACATTGCCATGAGGTAGTTGTAACGTGACTCGTTGTTGTCCGGATCACGGCGCAGGCATTCGCGATAGGCTGCAACGGCCTTGTCGTACTGCTTGTCAAGATAGAGGATAAGCCCCATGTTGTGGAATATGTCCGAGAGGCGATTGGGGTCTTTCTCCAGGCGTGCCGCCTTCTGGAATTCGTTGATTGCCTCCTGGGGATTGCCCTTGCGAAGCTGTGCACATGCGAGATTGTAGTGTGCTATGGGGTTGTTGGGATTATGGTCGACGGCCTTGCGGTACTGGATAATGGCCTTCTCGGACTGTTTCTGTATTTCAACGGTGTCCCGCATCAGACGATTGCCGCGGCGTATGTAGTCACGGTCGTTCTGTGCACTGGTTGTGAGTGCATAAATGCATAGGGATAGTATGATGAGACAGATTCTGTTCATTATTTGCTGAAGAATGTAAATCGCTGCAGGACGTGGTTCTCACGTTCCATAATGAATATGTCTATAATCAGGAAGATGAGTCCCAGGAGGATAAGTCCCTGGTATTGTTCGTCGTACTCGTTATATACCTGTGATTCGAATGATGTACGGGAGAGGTTGGATATGTAGGCATCAAGCTTTTCCTGTGCCGAGCTGCTGTTGTCGACGTATATGTAGTTGCCGTTGCCTGCCTGTGCTATCTCTCGGCACATGTCCTCGTTAAGGCGGCTGATGACGGTCTCGCCGTTCTCGTCGGTCATGTAGTCGTGGGTGCCTGCTATGGGGACAGGTGCGCCATCGGGGCTTCCTATGCCTAGCATGTAGATGCGTATGCCTGCCTTGGCTGCATTCCTGGCGGCCTCGACTGCCTGACCTTCGTTATCCTCGCCGTCGGTGATGATGAATATAGCGCGTGAGGCTCCGTTGGATGAGGTGAAGCTTTTCTGTGCAAGGTCTATGGCTGTAGCTATGTCTGTTCCCTGTACGGATATCATGGATGGCGAGATGGTCTCGAGGAACATCTTGGCCGAGACATAGTCATTGGTTATGGGCAGCTGGGTGAATGCCTGGCCTGCGAAGACGATGAGACCGACCTTGTCGTCCTTCATGTTGTCAACAATATTGCTGATAAGCATCTTGGACTTCTCCAAACGGCTGGGGGTAACGTCGCGGGCAAGCATGCTGTTGCTGATGTCCAATGCTATTACTGCTTCTATTCCCTTGCGTTCGTGTGTCTGTACGGATGAGCCGAACTGTGGTCGTGCCATAGCGAGAATCATGCAGGCTGTTGCTGCGAGAAAAAGCCAGAACTTGATTTCCTGACGCAGTCGGGACACGTCTGTCATGAGAAGACGTACGAGTTCCTTGTCGCCATACTTGCGCAGACGCGAACGCCTGATGTAGTTCCAGGCATAGTGCAGCAGTACTGTTACGGGGAGCAACAGCAGGAGGTATAGGTATATGGGACTTTCGAACCTGAACATTCTTTTACGGAATTCGTTTCAAAATCGTTGCTCGCAGCAGTATCTCGACGAGCGAGGCTATGACTGCTATGATTGCGAATATCTGATATGCTTCGTAGCGTTTGGAATATTTCTTGACACTGAGCTTGGTCTTCTCGAGCTTGTCTATCTCCTTGTATACCTGATGCAGGCGCTGGGTATTGGTGGCACGGTATGCGTCACCGCCTGTATTGGCTGCAATTTGGGAGAGTGTCTTGGTGTCTATCTCGACGGTGATGTTGATGTACTCACGGCGGCCTCCTACTATCATGGGGTATGGTGCAGTTCCGTTGGTTCCGACGGCAACTGTATATACGCGTATGCCAAAACTTTTGGCAATGTCTGCTGCCATATTTGGACTGATGTCTCCCCTGTTATTGGTTCCGTCGGTGAGGAGGATGATTACCTTGCTCTTGGCTTTTGAGTCCTTGAGTCGTGTGACTGCATTGGCAATGCCCATGCCTATGGCCGTTCCGTCCTCGAGCTTTCCGTTTATGACCATGTTGCAGTCTATGCCGCTGAGGAGATTGAGCAGTACGGAGTGGTCCGTGGTCATAGGGCATTGTGTATATGCCTCGCCTGCAAAGATGGTAAGGCCGATATTGTCGTCTGGACGGGAATTGATGAATTCGAGGGCTACATTGCGGGCTGCCTGTACACGGTTGGGCTTCAGGTCCTCGCTGAGCATACTGGTGGATACGTCCATACAGAGCATGATGTCAATGCCCTCGACATTGCGCCTGCTCCATGAGTTTGCTGTCTGGGGACGTGCCAATGCAAGGGTTGCGGAGACAAGAATAATGATATTGAGCAGGAAGGGTGCATGGGAAAGCCATACGCGCCATGTCCTGGGAAGGCCTGCGTATGCGGAGATGCTGCTGATCCTGAGACTGGGGGTGGTCTTGGAATACCTGAGCACGTACCATGCTATATATGGTATCAACAGCAACAGGAGCAGGAAATAATATGGGCTCTGGAATTCCATCAGCTAAGCAAATCGTATAAACGGTAAATAATCCATCCGAAGAGGCAGAGGCAGATGATGACGGTTATTGTTATCATGGTCTGTGCAATGATGACCTGACGCAGGCGTGCATGGTCTGTCTGCTTTATTACCTCGGGCTCGGCTTCCTTGTAAACCTCTTCCTCGAGCTTTGTGTCATTGACGTACCTGAGTGCTGCCATCAGGTTGCTGTCGTTTTCGCCCATATAGGGCTGGAAACGTGCAAACTTGACAAGGTCGGCAGTCGCAAAAATAGTCCTCAGCTCGTTGAGGCTCTGCTCATCACCGCGCTCTATGAGATTCTGTATAATCTCGTTGCTGGTAAGCTCCATTGCCGAGAAGCCGTATCTGTCCTGGATGTACTCGCGCAAGACGTCTGTAAGGCGTGTGTAGTATTCCTTGCTGTCGTTGTCTGTCCATGGTTTCTGGGACTTGATATTCTCTATCTCGGTCAATGCCACCTGGTGCGGCGGGAGTTTCTTCTTGACGCGTATGAAGCTGAATACGGGCTTGCCGTTGCGTGTCCTGTGCCATATGTATACGGTAACTCCCACCAATACCATGGAAATAAGCCATGAGTATACGATTCCTTTCCAGTCATCCCAGCAGAAAGGTACTGTCTGTACCGGGCGCGGAGGACATATCTTGTCTGTCTGTGTGGTGTCTATGTCAAGAGTGAGGACCTTGATGGCAAGTGGCTTGGTTTCGTATGGCTTCTTGTCTACAAGCACCTTGAACGGTGGTATTCTGTAGAGCGAGGAATCCCAGGCGGTAATGATGTATTTCTGCTTGATTTCAAGTCGTTTGCCGTCGTTTATCCTTTGTGTGTCTGCCTTCAGGACATTAACGACCTCGACATTGGGAATGAGCATATCGCCTTTCCTGATACGCGGGAGCTGCAGATGCTGCCCGGCATCCATAACGACATTCAATTCTATTCCATCCTGCTGCCCGACAAAGAACTCGACGCTGTCAAGTCTTGCCGAAACATTTACCTGGGCAAATGATGCGTAGGCAAACAGTATTAAAATATATAAGGTAAATAACCTCTTCATCTCTCTATGTCCTGTATCTGAAAAGACGCATTAATGCAGAAACGTAGTCATGGTCCGTGCGTACGCTTACATTGTCGACACCACTGCGCAGGAATGTATCCTGAAGGTATGTCTGGCGGGAGTGCCACCATGCTGACTGCCTGTTGCGTACGCGTGTGTTGGATGTGTCGACGAGCAACTCGCGTCCGGATTCTGCATCGCGTACCTTGACAAGTCCTATGTTGGGCAATTCGGCTACTCGCCTGTCATATACCTGAATGGCAACGACGTCGTGTTTGCGGTTGGCGATTGTGAGGGGCTTGCTAAAGTCCTTTTCTTCTATGAAGTCGCTGAGCAGGAATGCCGTACAGCGGCGCTTGATTACCGAGGTGAGGTACTCGACTGCCATTCCGATGTCGGTCTTGTGGGACTCGGGCTTGAACTCCAGCAGCTCGCGTATAATATACAGAATGTGCTTGCGGCCTTTCTTTGGGGGAATGAACTTCTCTATACGGTCGGAGAAGAATATCACGCCTATCTTGTCGTTGTTCTGTATTGCCGAGAACGCAAGTGTTGCGGCAATCTCGGTCAACATGGAGCGCTTGGTCATAACGCTTGTGCCGAATTCGAGCGAACCGCTGACATCAACACATAGCATTACGGTCAGTTCGCGTTCTTCCTCAAATACCTTGACATAGGGCTTGTTGAAACGTGCGGTCACGTTCCATTCTATGTCCCTGATGTCATCACCATATTGATATTCCCTAACCTCGGCAAAGGCCATACCACGTCCCTTGAAGGCACTGTGGTATTCACCAGCAAAGATATTATTGGACAGACCCTTGGTCTTGATCTCAATCTGGCGTACTTGTTTCAGTATATCAGAAGTTTCCATGAAAACCGGACAATCAGGGAACCTCGACCTTGTTGATAATCTGGCTGATAATCTCCTCGGTGGTTACGTTGTTGGCTTCTGCCTCGTAGGTCAGGCCCAAACGGTGACGCAACACATCGTGTGCAACGGCACGTACGTCCTCGGGGATAACGTATCCGCGATGCTTGATGAATGCGTATGCACGTGCTGCGAGTGCCAGGTTGATGCTGGCACGCGGGCTGCCGCCAAACTCGATGTAATCCTTGATATCACCCAAATTGTATTTCTCGGGATAGCGTGTTGCAAACACGAGGTCTGCAATGTACTGCTCGATCTTTTCGTCAAGATATACCTGATGTACGACCGAACGTGCCTCGAGGATGTCATTGGCCTTCAGTACCGGCTTGATTTCCTGCTTCTGTCCGGATATGTTTAGTCTTACTATGCGCTTCTCTTCCTCGATCTGGGGATAGTCGATCAGGACCTTGAGCATAAAACGGTCGACCTGTGCTTCGGGCAACGGGTATGTGCCTTCCTGTTCAAGGGGATTCTGCGTAGCCATAACAAGGAATGGCCTGGGAAGCTGGAAGGTTTCCTTGCCGATTGTTACCTGGCGCTCCTGCATGGCTTCGAGCAATGCGCTCTGTACCTTTGCCGGTGCACGGTTAATCTCGTCTGCCAGAACGAAGTTGGCGAAGACAGGTCCTTTCTCTGTCTGGAACTTCTCGTCCTTCTGTGAATAGATCATTGTACCGATAACATCGGCTGGCAGAAGGTCCGGTGTGAACTGTATACGGCTGAACTGTGCATCAACGAGCGAGGCGAGGGTCTTGATTGCCTGTGTCTTGGCAAGACCCGGAACGCCCTCGAGAAGCACGTGGCCATCGCTGAGCAGACCGATAAGAAGGCTTTCGACCAGATGCTTCTGACCGATAATGGTCTGTGCCATACCGGTCTGAAGATTGGTTACAAAGGCGCTCTGCTGTTCGATCTGCTCGTTTAGTGCGCGAATGTCAAATGTGTCCATTGTGATATGTTTTACTGAATTTCAGCGCAAAGATAGACACTTCCTTTTGAATATTGTGTTACAGAATACTTAAAACTGAAACAGCAAATTCTAAAGGGTGTTAAATACCCTATCCGGCACTGATCAACAAAACTATCAATGACGACGTGCCCTGGCTCTACTGCGACGCAGTGCTCTCTCCAAACGCCAGCGCTGTTCGGGATGCTTCTCGTAGTATTCCATCACAGCCTGATTGATCTTGGCTATGCTGTCGGAATCGGCCTTTGCCTTTGCAATGCTGTCGGCCTTTGACTTCTCGATCCTTGCTTGTTCTGCTGCCTGGACTGCTGCGATAGAGTCTGCCCTGAGTTTTTCGATAACTGCAGGATCATTTGCGGGATCCTGTTTGTCCGAATATTGTTTTGCAAGGAACAGGATTGCACAAACTGCAACTGCTACTATTGCAAGGACATATATCCATACCTTGTTTCCCTTGGGCTGTGGCTCTTGTTTCTGAGGCTGAGTTGGCTGAGCCGGCTTGGTTACCTGAGCTGGTTTAGCTGGCTTTGCGGGTTTAGGAGCTGCCACGGGCTCGGCCTTCTTCTCAACTTTAGGCTCGGCCTTAGGTTCTGCCTTTGGCTCCGGTTTGGGTTCCGGCTTTGGTTCTGGCTTGGGTTCCGGCTTCGTCTCTTTCTTAAGTTCCTCTACCTTTGGTTTCTCTGCTTTTGCAGGCTCGGCAGGAATAAACTCCATCTTCTCGGTGCTGGCATTATCACTGAGGACTGTAGTCTCGAAATCTGCGAAAGGACGATTGACGGTATCACGCAATACCGAATCGGGGGTAAACGACATCTTGGTGTGACCTGCAATAACAATGCGTTCGCCTGTGTTGACATTGATGCTCTCGCGATCGCTGACCTCTATCAGCTTGAATGTACCAAGACCCTTGATCTTGACGAGCTTGTCCTTTACAAGAAACTCTGAAACAACCTCGAATACACTGCGGCAGAAGATTTCGGCCTCGCTTCCGTCTATTTCCCTTACTTTGGCAATTGCTGCTGCCAATTCCTGTATACCTATCTTGTTATCCATCTCGATTCAATACTTTTAGATTTTACTTTTCATTGTTGCACTTGGCTTGAATGCGACAACAATCTTTGGCGGAACCAGCATGCGCTGTCCTGTGGTCGGGTTTACAAGCACACGCTCCAGGCGCTTCTTTGTCTCGAAATTACCAAATCCTACTACTTGTACGACATCCTCCTCACACAGGGTTTCGGTTATCGTCTGGGCAAGAACCCTTACCCGTTGCTGTGCCTCGCGTACATTGACACCTGTACGTTTTGCGAGTTCGGCAATAAATTCCTTGTTGTTCATAATTATATATTTTGATTGATTAATTTGCGAATCATGAATTGTGAACTATCTCGGCATAGAGGTCAAAGTCATCTGCACCGGTGATCAGGGCATTGTAATATCTGCCTGGCTGAAGACTGGCGGATGAAGTCCTGACAAGGACCTCGGGGTCTACCTCGGGCGAATCGAATTCGGTGCGGCCGACATAGTAGTCTCCCTCGATACGGTCTATGACAATCTGCATAACCTGACCTATCTTGGCTTCCTGTATTTCCGCAGAGATATTCTGCTGTATACGCATCAGTTTGCTGAGTCTTGCCTGCTTGACGTCCTCGGGGACATCGTCCTGATATTGTTTTTCCGCAGGTGTTCCTGCTTCGTGACTGTAGGCAAAGGCTCCCATCCTGTCAAAGCGCATGTCCTTTACAAACTGGCATAGCGACTGGAAATCCTGATCGGTTTCCGATGGGTATCCTACCATCAGTGTCGTCCGTATATGGATTCCGGGAACAGCCTCGCGCATAGCCTGTATGAGCTTGCGTGTTTCTGCCTCGGTAATATGGCGGTTCATTGCCTTGAGAATCCTGTCGCTACTGTGCTGAAGAGCTATGTCGATATAGCGGCAGACATTCTTGTTCTGACGCATAACGTCCAGGAGTTCCATGGGGAAATCTGTAGGGTATGCATAGTGCAGACGTATCCAATGAACGCCGGGAATCTTTGCCATGGAGTCTACAAGACCGGCAATCCTGCGTTCTCCGTAGATATCAATACCGTAATATGTCAATTCCTGGGCTATTACCTGGAATTCGCTGACTCCCTTGCTGACAAGATAGCGTATTTCGTCAAGTATATCCTCTACGGGACGTGATTTGTGCCTGCCTGTCATGATTGGGATGGCACAATATGCACAGTGGCGGTTGCAACCTTCGCTGATCTTTATGTATGCGTAGTGCGACGGTGTCGTAAGGTGTCTGTGGTTCTTGTCCTTCCGGTTATATGCATGACCAAGCTCTTCCATCAGCCCTGGCCAGTCGAACTTGCCGAAATAGCGGTCTACCTCGGGGATTTCCTGACCAAGTTCCTTCATGAACCTTGCACTAAGACATCCCATGACGTAGAGACGTTCCAGCCTGCCCTCGGACTTGCGCTGTGCAAGCTCGAGAATCGTATTTATGCTTTCTTCCTGTGCATCGGCAATGAAACCGCAGGTGTTTACCACTGCTATGTCGCCAGTAAGCACGTCTGCATCATGCTCGACCTGGAATCCTGCTGATTCCAGCTGAGACATCAGGTATTCGCTGTCTACGAGATTCTTGGAGCAACCCAGGGTTATGAAATCTATCTTCTTCATTTACACAGGAACATGGGAGACAGGAATCAGGATTGGAACAACGAATCGACAAATTCCCTGCGGTTAAACGGCAGGAGGTCATCCATTCCCTCTCCGAGGCCGATATAACGTACGGGTATCTTGAACTGGTCGCTGATGCCTATGACAACACCTCCCTTGGCTGTTCCGTCCAGTTTAGTAATTGCCATACTTGTAACTTCGGTGGCTGCGGTAAACTGCTTGGCCTGCTCGTAGGCATTCTGACCTGTACTGCCGTCCAGGACAAGCATGACGTCGTGCGGGGCTTCTGGTATGAGCTTCTGCATAACACGCTTGATTTTGCTCAGCTCGTCCATAAGGCCCTTCTTGTTATGCAGACGTCCTGCGGTGTCAATGAGCACGACGTCTGCCCCCTCGGCAATTGCGTGCTGCAGTGTGTCAAAGGCAACACTGGCAGGGTCGCTGCCCATCTGCTGCTTGACAACAGGAACTCCTACACGCTGTCCCCAGATGACTATCTGTTCCACTGCTGCTGCACGGAATGTATCTGCAGCGCCTATGACAACCTTATGGCCTGCTTGCTTGAACTGGTATGCCAGCTTACCTATCGTCGTGGTCTTGCCTACACCGTTTACGCCAACGACCATTACGACATATGGACGCTTGTCCGTAGGAATCTGGAAGCCGTCTGTGTCAAGGACATTATTCTCGGTCAGGAGGTTGCTTATCTCGTCTCGCAATAACGCGCTCAGCTCGTCTGTTCCCACATATTTGTCACGGGCAACGCGTTTTTCTATACGCTCTATTATACGCAATGTGGCGTCAACGCCGACATCACTTGTAACAAGGACCTCCTCGAGATTATCCAACACATCCTCATCTACCTTGTCACGTCCGGCAACGGCACGGGAAAGCTTCTCGAAGAAACCGCGCTTGGTCTTTTCAAGTCCCTGATCCAGCGTTTCTTTCTTCTCTTTATTGAAAAAATTAAAAAATCCCATAGTCAATTTATACCATATAACGCGACAAAGATACAAAAAAATCATTAAACAAAAAAAATACCCGTAGGAAAACCCACGGGTATAGGAATATTTATTTACAAAACTGCCGACTTTGTTACTGATGTTGTTCGCGTAACAGGTCATTTACCGTCTTAACAGGATTGAACGTGCCCAGAGGAACCTCGACCATAATGGTATTCCAGTTGCTCATGGCACCGTTCCACAATCCGGGCAATTCGAGTGCCTTTAGCTCACGTCCGTTCTTGCTCTTGAATGATATGAAGCCTGTTGCAGGATCCACATAATCAGGCAAATCGAACTTATTGCCCTTATAGTCACGGATACCGCATACGAGGTCTACAGGATTGAAATGTGTACCTTCGCGGAACATCTTCTGGTATTCGGGATTATTCTGGTCTATCTGGCTGCTCTCAAGTATCTGCATGCTGACGCTGCCATCTGGATTGTAGGCAAGGAACGGACCACCGCCAGGTTCACCTACATTCTGCACAACACCGCATACACGGATGGGTCGGTTCAGCTTCTTGCGCAGATAGCATACGAGTTCGGCATCTTCCATGTCCTTGATGTCCTCGTAATCCGTACACAGTGTATGACGCACGAAGCGTATCATATTCTCGATATCGTCGTGGTTGTAGTCTCCGCTGTCCAGCAGTTGCAGATATGCGAATGTCTGACGCTGTGCATCGACCAGGACACCTGCTATGATCTGCTTCCAAAGGGTTGTCTCGTCCTTGAGGCGATCGGGAACGACGTTATCAATATTCTTTATGAACACGACATCGCTGTCCAGGTCATTCAGGTTCTGGATCAAGGCTCCATGGCCGCCCGGACGGAACAGCAGTGAACCGTCGTCGTTGCGGAACGGGGTATTGTCCATATTGACTGCGACGGTATCCGTCATGGGCTTCTGTTCGCTGAAGCTTACATTGAACTTAATACCGTATTCCTTCTCATATTCAGGCAGTTTGTCTGCAACGAGCTGTTCGAATAGTGCCTTGTGCTCCGTGCTGACCGTGAAGTGTACCTCTGCCTCTCCCTGGGAAGCAGCATACAATGCTGCCTCGACCAGATGTTCCTCCAGCGGAGTACGCACGCTGTCGGCATAAGAATGGAACTGGAGCAGTCCCTTTGGCAACTGACCGTAGTTAAGACCGTCCGCATCAAGCATAGCTGCTACGACAGCCTTGTAATTTCCTTCTTCGATCAGCGTGGATATGCGTTTGCCCTCGAGGACCTGGCATGCATCGTCCAATGCCTGATAGAAGGCGAACTTCTCTATGTCCTGGAAATATTTCTTCTCAAAATCCGTCGTCGGAACATCGTAGTCAGCATCCAGGAATTCGAACATGGCCTTGAACATACGGCTGGCAGCTCCGCTGGCAGGTACGAACTTGGTAATATGATGACCTTCCTGCTTGTACTGTTTCCAGATTTGCACATAACTTTCTCTTGCATCTTCATCGGGACGCAGAATACCGTTTTCAACACTGGCTGCAGCCCTTAGTTTCAGAAACGGGAAACCTGTTTCAAAACTGTGCAGCTGGCAATTCAATTGCTCCTCGCTGATGCCTTTCCTGGCAAGCAACGCTCTGTCTTGGTCTGTTAACATAAATAGTATTAGATTAATGTATCTGATTATTTTGTGGCTTAAAGTTACAAATTATGACTGTCACTTCCAACAAAATCGGCAAGTTTTTTATAAATTTGCGGGCGTTTAGTCATATACTTATTAAATTAAAATAAGTGCCGATATGTTTGAGACTTGCACACAAATGGGATTAGACACCAAAAGTGTCTTGAAACTTACCGAGGAGATATTGCATGGTGAACTGGAAGACAGTGCCGAGATAATCAGGGAGCTGGAGATAGAGGATTCACCTATAAGGCAAGCTGTGGCCAAGGTCGGGGACCTGAAGAGCAAGTCGGCAAATATCGAGGACGAGAACCTTCGTGCCCTGATAATGAGTGAGGTTGGTGACATGAAGCACATCATGACACTGATCTCGTTTCACGTGGCTTTGATGCGCAGCATACGTGACATAGAGAACCAGGACCTGAAACGCAAGGAGGCAGAGGAGGCCGGGTATCTGTGGGCACATATCGCTCACCAGCTGGGTCTGTACAACCTGAAGAGGGAACTGGAGGATTTGTCCCTGAAATACCTTGAGCATGATGCATACTACTATATAAAGGACAAGCTGAATGAGACAAAGGCAAGTCGCGACAAGTACATTGCACGCTTCATAGGTCCCATTGAAAAGAAACTGATGGAAGCGGGACTACGCTTTCATATGAAGGGGCGCACGAAGAGCATTCACAGTATCTGGCAGAAGATGAACAAGCAGCATGTGGATGTTGAGGGCGTATATGACTTGTTTGCAATCAGGATCATTCTGAACTCGATACTGGAAAAAGAGAAGCAGGACTGCTGGCAGGTTTTCAGTATCATTACCGATATGTATCAGAGTAATCCCAAACGCATGCGTGACTGGCTGAGCGTTCCGAAGGACAACGGATACGAGTCGCTACACATTACCGTTCTGGGACCGGAGGAAAAATGGGTGGAGGTCCAGATTCGCACCGAGCGAATGGATGATATAGCGGAACACGGTTTGGCTGCTCACTGGCGCTACAAGGGTGTAAAGGAGTCCAAGGACGACGGTATATTTGTATTCACGCCCAAGGGAGATTTACACAAGCTGGCAACAGGATCGACTATCCTGGACTTTGCATACCATATACATTCGGGCTTGGGCAACCGATGTACTGGAGGGCGTATCGGCGGTAAGGCCGTGAGCATCAAGCATGTGTTGCAGAGCGGTGACCAGGTGGAAATCATGACAAGTTCTGCACAGACGCCCAAGCAGGACTGGCTGAATATTGCGACCAGCAGCAAAGCCAAGGCCAAGATACGCCAGAGCTTGAAGGAAATGCAGTTCCGCCAGGCGTTGATGGCGAAGGAGGTGTTGGAGCGTAAAATGAAAAACCGCAAGCTGGAATATGACGAGCCGACACTGATGCATACCATAACCGGAATGGGCTATAAGATAGTTACTGATTTCTATGAGGCCCTGGCACAGAACAGGATTGACGTCAACACCGTCCTGGAAGACTACTCTGCAAGACTGAACCCGGTGGCAAAGCCTGAAACTGGCGGTGCTCCTTCAGAAAGGAGCAAGGCAACGGACTTTGTCCTGAATACGACCAATACGGATCATACGCACCATAGCGATGACGTTCTGGTTATAGACCGCAGTCTAAAGGGTATTGACTTCCAAATGGCGAAATGCTGTCAGCCTGTATACGGAGACGAGGTATTCGGTTTTGTAACGAGTGGCGGAGGAATCAAGATACACCGCACGACCTGTCCTAATGCCAAGCAGTTACGCGAGCGGTTCGGATATAGGATTGTACGTGCCGAATGGGCTGGGAAGGGCGGAAGCCAGTACCCCATTACGCTACGTGTTATCGGCAATGACGACCTGGGTATCATCAATAATATTACCAGTATTATCTCGAAGGAGGAGAAAATCCTGCTCCGCAGTATATCCATTGATTCTGTCGACGGGCTTTTCAGCGGGACACTGACAGTCATGCTTGACGATGCAGGACGTCTTCAGCAATTGATACGCAAGCTGAAGACCGTAAAGGGTGTAAAGAACGTCACGCGTTCGTAATTCATAATGCTTAATTCATAAATAAGATATATAGTGAAACGTATTTTTTGTGCTACAATATTGATAGTATCAGCTATTGCTGCAAACGCAGGCCTTACCGACACCCTGACTGTCAAGAGTGTGAAGGTTGCAGGCCCCTACTCTACTAAGGACGTAATGTTCACGACCAGGGCAAATGCAGAAGGCAGAGATTATGACGGCAAGGATGTCGCATGGGATACAGAGATGAACCTTAACCTGTGGAAGGCTTCCGGGGCAAAGAGTTTGCCTGCAGTAATTACGGACAGTTCTGTAATCACAGTCAACGGCAAAGGCATATATCAGCTGGGATTCACAGTACAGAATACGAGATACCAGAATATGTCTTTCCGTATCAGTTCCAAGGGCAGGAACAGCCTGTATGTTGACGAGACAAAGCGTGACAATAACGTTGCCCTGTCGGCAGGACGTCATGAATGTGTTGTGAAACTGCAGGAAACGGGTGACGATGCCGATACCGTACGGATCCAGGTCTTGGTTGAACGTATTGACAGCATGAAGGGCTGTTACACGGAAGTTAATCCCACTGGCAGGAGGTACTACAGCTTCGAGGACCAGATGTCAAACGAGCATATCGGCAGGACACGTATCAGTGCTTCCGGACGATATGTCTACCAGCAGAAATATATCACAAAGCTGGACGGCAACAACGACTGGACAAAGGAAATCATTGACACGCGCACCGGGAACCGGTATAATGCAGATGACTTCGTACAATGGGCTGCCAAGGATGACAGATATATTACGACAAGCAGGAACAGGGAGAATCACATTGTATATAAATATAAGGATGTGCAGAGCGGGCGATGCACAACATTATTCACATACGCCGGAAAGAACAATGTACAATTCTGTGCCGGAGACACAAAGATGCTGGTAAGCGAACGTGTAGACGGACCTCGTGAGAAAAACAGTGATGTTCACCAGATCCTTACGCCTGATGATCGCATCGAGGGATGGCGCAACCGCTACAACTTGTCGATAATAGATGTGAAAACCGGAGAAATACGTCAGTTGACAAGGGGAACGCGTACAACCGGCGGAAATGTCAGCGAGGACGGCAGTAAGATTATCCTTACATCCCATTGGGGTGATACTACCAAGCGGCCGTTTAGTTTCAGTTCCTGCTATTTGATGGACCTGAATACGGGTGTAACGGATACGATATACGCTTGCGACGGTTTTGTGAGCAGTGCCACATTCTCGCCGGATGCGACACAGATACTGTTTGAGGGAAGCGCAGAAGCTTTTGGAGGCATTGGCAATGTATGCCCCGAAGGAATGATACCAAACATCTTTGACCATGACCTTTTCCTCTACGATATCAGGACACGTAAGTTCACACCACTTACGGCACAATTCAATCCAAGTGTGACATCAATGTACTGGTCGAAGGCTGACGGTTGTATATATGCTTATTGCGAGGACAAGGACGAGATGGGTATCTTCCGTCTTAACCCCCGTGCACCCAGGAAGAACGGAGAATATAACTGGACAAGGCTTAACCTGAATGAAAACTATGTATTCAGCGGATGGGACATGGCAAGCAACAAGGCCGTGATTTCATACGTAGGACAAAGTGCGACAACAGCCGAACGCAGCTGGGTAATGGATATTTCCAATGGCAAGCAGGTTATGCTGGATGACCTGAATCCCAAGACAATGTCGGAAATCAAGATCGGTGAGTGCAGGACATGGACTTTCAAGACCGAGCGTGGTGACAGCATATATGGCTGTTACTATCTGCCTCCTTATTTTGATGCCAACAAAAAATACCCGATGCTGGTATACTACTATGGCGGTTGCTCACCAGTTGGCAGATACCTGAACAGCTCGTATAACTACGAAGCATGGGCATCAATGGGTTACGTCGTGTATGTTCTGCAGCCCAGCGGATGCAGTGGTTTCGGTCAGGAATTCGCTGCGCGTCATTCCAATGCCTATGGCGATTATACTGCCAGTGACATTATCTCAGGAACAAAACAGTTCTGCAAGGAGCATCCGTTTGTAAACGAGAAGAAGATAGGTTGTCTGGGAGCATCCTATGGAGGCTTCATGACACAGTATCTGCAGACGCAAACGGATATTTTTGCTGCAGCAGTGTCACATGCCGGCATATCGAACCCTACAAGCTACTGGGGCGAGGGATACTGGGGATACAGCTACAGTGCATGTGCTGCGCCTAATTCATATCCCTGGAATAATGCAACTCTATATACCGAGCATGCTCCGCTATTCAATGCCGACAAGATCCACACTCCCCTGCTCTTCATGCATGGCAGCGTAGATACGAACGTACCTGTAGGTGAAAGTATCCAGATGTTCAACGCATTAAAGATCCTGGGACGTGAAACGGCATTTATCATCGTGGATGGGGAGAACCATTACATTTCCAACTTCCATAAGCGTATAAAGTGGCACAACAGCATCATGGCGTGGTTCCAGAAGTGGCTTCAGGATGATCCTACATGGTGGAACGACCTATACCCGGAAAAGAACCTGTAAACATGATATATCCAGACAATTTTGAACATAAGATCGGGTTTGACGAGATAAAGAGTCTCCTGTCGCAACACTGTCAAAGCGAATTGGGCCGTGAGAGGGTGTCGCAACTGGAGATGCTGACCGATGCGGACAAGATAACGCAGCGTCAACAGGAGACCAGGGAATTGACTTGCATTCTGGAAGGATGCGCCGAAATTCCCGAGATGTTCTTCTACGACCTGCGCCCGACCATACAACGCATACGCATTGAAGGAACTCATATCGAGGAGGACGACCTTGGCAAGCTGAAAAAATCCCTTGACACTCTGCACTCATGGCTGAAAATAATCCGTGCCGAGGAGGATGGTGAGCAATCATATCCAGCACTGAACCAACTTTCCTATGGGGTATTTACATTCATTGCCGTAGCATCAGTTATTGACAAGACAATTGACAAATACGGGAAAATCAAAGATGATGCGAGCCCAGAGCTGGCACGTATACGTCATGACCTGCGGTGCAGTGAAGGAAGTGTAAACCGCACGCTGCACAGCATCCTGAAAGGTATAAAGGACGAGGGACTTGTTGCACAGGACGTTACACCTACATTCCGCGAGGGACGACTGGTAATACCTGTAAGTCCGACTCTGAAGCGTCGCCTGCACGGCATCGTACATGACGAAAGTGCAACTGGAAAGACAGTATTTATCGAACCACAGGAGGTTGTTGAGGCAAACAACCGCATTCGTGAACTTGAAAGTGAGGAAAGGCGTGAGGTTATTCAGATCCTGAAACATATAACCATGCTGGTCCGTCCGAACACGAAGGAATTGTTGCGGGCATTCAATTTCCTGGCCGATCTCGAGTTCGTTCGTGCCAAGGTCAGGTTTGCACAACAGACGGATTCCATTTGCCCGCAAGTTCTGCGGTATCCGTTCATTGACTGGACATTGGCACAACATCCGCTGCTGAAACTGTCGCTACAGCGTCAAGGCAAGGAGATAGTTCCACTGGATATCAAGCTGGACAAGAAGAACCGCATACTGATAATATCCGGTCCCAACGCGGGGGGAAAGAGTGTATGCCTGAAAACCGTCGGCCTGATACAATACATGCTACAATGCGGCTTACCTGTTCCCGTCGGGGAGAACAGTCGCATGGGTATTTTCGAAAAGCTTGGAATTGACATTGGTGACGAACAGAGCATCGAGAACGACCTGTCTACATATTCGAGCCATCTTCTTAACATGAAAAACATGATGAAGCTGGCTTCGCCTACAACTCTTCTTCTCATCGATGAGTTTGGAGGAGGAACAGAACCTACAATAGGCGGTGCGATTGCCGAGGCTATCCTGAAGCGCTTCGTACAACATAATTCATATGGCATCATAACGACACACTATCAGAACCTGAAGCATTTTGCAGAAGAGAACGAAGGTGTCATAAATGGAGCAATGCTATATGACAGGCAGAAAATGCAGGCTCTGTTCCAATTGCAAATAGGAAATCCGGGAAGCTCGTTTGCCGTCGAGATAGCACGCAAGATAGGAATTCCCGAGGATATCATTGCAGATGCGACTCAACTTGTAGGCAAGGATTATGTGAATGCCGACAAATATCTCCTGGATATCGTACGTGATAAACGATACTGGGAGGGCAAGCGACAGACGATACATTCGCAGGAAAAACAAATGGATGAGACAATACGGCGTTATGAGCAGGAAATGGAGGACCTGAAAAAGAAACGCAAGGAAATCATCCAGGGAGCACGTCAGCAAGCTGAAGAGATTATCCAGAACTCGAACGCTGTGGTCGAAAACACAATACGTGAAATCCGTGAGGCACAGGCAGAAAAGGAACGCACGCGCGAGATAAGGAGTGAACTGAATGAATTCCGCGAACAGCTTAACGACTCGACGCACAGCGAACACGACGAAATGATTGAGCGCAAGATGCGGCAAATACAGGAACGCCGCAAGCGCCAGGAACAACGCCGTCAGGACAAGGCAAAGGAGCAAAGCACTCAGACAATGCAGCAACCACTGCTGAGCGGATTGCTTGGAGCACTGCAGAACAAGGCTCAGCAGGATTGTTTTGCTATAGGTGAACCGGTTAAGATAAAGGGGACTACGGCAATAGGAACTGTAGAGAAAGTAAACGGCAAGAAAATTACCGTCCTGTTCGGGATGGTACGCAGTACCCTGGACGTATCCAAGCTAGAACCTGCCAAAGTACAAAAGAGCCCGAAACAGGACGTACGCCTTGCAACATATGTAAGTCGCGACACACAGAATCGAATACGTGAGACTCACCTGAATTTCAACCCGGATATTGACATACGCGGCATGCGGGGAGACGAGGCTGTAGAGGCAATAACGCACTACATGGACGATGCAATCCTGGTTGCCGCAGGACGTGTACGTATTCTGCACGGAACGGGTAACGGTATTCTCAGGCAATTGGTTCGCCAATACCTGAATACGCTGCCACAGGTGCGCTCTGCACGTGACGAGGACGTCCGGTTCGGAGGTGCTGGAATAACTGTTGTAGAATTGAACTAGAACGGCAGACCCACAGCAAAGTGGAAGGTAAAGTCGCGCTTGAAGTTAGGGTGAATCAGAGGATAGTGGTGCTCGCTGTCGTCAAACGCGGGATTGATTGCCTTCATGCCACCGTCGAAACGTAGGATAAAATAATTGAAGTTGAGACGAAGTCCCAGACCATAGGCAACTGCTATCTGCTCCCAACAGGTGCTCCACTTAAACTGTCCGCCAGGCTGATCCTTGTAATCACGCAGGGTCCAGATATTACCGGCGTCTATGAACAGTGCACCGTCCAATTTCCAAAACAAATGTGTGCGCAGCTCTACATTCATATCCAGTTTCAGGTCGCCCGTCTGGTTAATGAAATCAATCTGGCCGTCTGTTCCCATAAACTTACCTGGGCCCAATTCGCGTACGCTCCATCCACGTACGCTGTTGGCTCCACCGCTGAAATAGCGCTTCTCATACGGAAGGATATCGCTGTTGCCATAGGGATATGCAATACCTAAGCCGAAATGGAAAGCCAACGAAGAGCGGCGTGATATACGTATGCTCTTACTGATATCAAAGTCGAACTTGGCGTACTGAGCATAGGCGACATTGAAAAGTTTGTGATGACCGAGCGAATCCTTCCTGGTATTCGCAAGGCTGCATATAAGGTCGAGCAGATTTCCTGCTGTCTCCAGGTTTACGCTTAAGGTATAGGCATCCTTGCCATATATACCGGCTGGTGAGGCAACGCCTACGCTGGAGTACTTGTATTTATATCCAAGACGTAAGATGAACAGGTTTTGATAATTGTATGCTATAATGGCATTACGGCTCTCGGGATTGGCTATATACTTTTCGTAAAAAGTATCACTAATCCAGGGCATAAACACATAGTTCAAGTCAAACAGGTCAACTCTGTGACTGTGTCTTCCTCCTCCACGTCCCCATCGGTATTTCCACGAAGTTGTCAAGACACGACGATGGAACTCCGGACGGTTCTGGCTGTCAAACGCGATGCTTAGCTCGCTGAAAGCCTGAGCCCTGCGACGGAATGCACGTGAAAGGAAAGGAAATTTGAAGTCAGGAAACGTCAAGCCTGCCTCGATATTGTACTCGAAAAAGTTCTGGTTTTCGTAACCGTGCAGATTACGTATCGCTTCGAAGGCTGTACGTAATTTTATCGAGAACAATTCCGAGCCATGAAAGACATTCCTGTTCTGATACGTCAGCTGTACTGCAGCACCCAAATCACCTGCAGTATTAGTTCCATCAAGTGACAGCTGTATACTGTTCAGCTTGGCAGGCGTTATCTTGATCTGTGCATCCAGCACTGTACTGTCCTCGGCATTCTCGACAAGATGTACATTTGTGGCGGCAATAGCGCCCATGCGATTAAGGCGCGAATATGTATCTGCAACATTCTTCTCGCGATACAGCTCACCCTCGAACAGGCTGTGACTGTTGTTCAGGACGTTTTCCCTGATCCACAACTTGTTTCCACTGGCACGATCGTACGTGAAGCGTACGCTGCCGATCGTGTACAAGGGATGAGAAATAGGTTCAGGGTGTTCGTTGTCGCGATATTTCTGAATCACCATCTTCAAATACACATCCCTGGGAGTGCCGAATGTATCGACTACAAAGTTTATGCAATCGCGGTTGAATTTATAATAGCCGCAATTCTGAAGATGAGACATAATGCGTGAACGCTCACGATTAAGGACATTTGCATCAAATGCCATTCCCCTTTTTAGCAGGGTTTCATGTTCTATCTCGCGAACGCGTTCAATCAGTGTAGTATCCTCGAACTCAGTGTCTATACTGTCCACATAATAGCGGACACCGGGATGTACCAGGTACTTGACCTTAATCTTATGCCCCTTTATTGTCTCTATACGGTCTACGCGTGCGTGCAGAAAACCCATGTTGCGCATGGCATCCTGGATATTCTGCTGCGAACGCATACTCAGCAGGGAATCATACACGACAGGAGCCTCTCCCATCCTGCGTATGAAATTCTGAAAGGCGCTGCTGCTTCTCGGATTACTCATCAGGTATATTCCCAAAGGAACCTTGAGCATTGAAAACCAACGCTGATTGGGGTGCTGACGGACGTATCCTGAAAGCGAGGAAATATTGACATGAGCGCTGTCGGACCTGACACGCACGTCTGTCAATAGATGGTCTCCCTCCTGAAGATACTTCCTGCTACTGCATGACGGCAATAATGCAAGGCATAAAATACCTGCAGCCATACAATGCAAAAGGCACTTTACAGATTGTATCCTCATCAGTAGGGAAATCAGACGAATAACTGCGAAATATTATTCCTCGTCACTGTCAATATTCAGATTACCCAAATCCTCATCCTCGCCATCACCGTCACCTGAAGGATTGACGCCCTCGGAGAAATTACTGTAGAATGTCTCGTCCAGCTGCTCATCATCAATGCTGTCATCCATATCATCGTTCAGGCTGTCATTATCAACGTCCGGTGCATCCTCGTCGTCATCATCGAAGCCCTTGGCTGAACCCTTGCGCAAATTGCCGTTTTCGTCATATTTGTCATCATTCAGATGCAGTTTTGCAACAGGTTCCTTCTTTTTTGCGAAAATTGCCTCTATCCACGTACCCTTCACAATCTCCAGTACCTCGAAACCCTGGGCAAGTTTCTTGTCCAAAGTACCTCCTTCCATATGCATGCGCTTTGCAGGCAATGTAGTATTACTGATATCAAATGCGCTCAGGATAATATCCTTCTGGCTCAAAGAAATACTGTCCCAGCCACCGCCAAAGTTGCGGTCTATCAGTTCCAGAAGAGTTGCAGCCGTGATATGCCTTACATTCTCATAGCTCAAATCAGACAGACGGGTGATATGCTTGCGGCGAATGGCAACCCATCCCTTCTTCTTGTTACAATGCTGGAAAGTCACCCATTCACCATTTTCGTACTTATCACTTTCGCGCTGATCATTTACATTGTAATGAACTACTTCGAAGCACAAGCGGATAATATTCAGCAGTTTGTCCTCGCTTAACGAGAAGCTGCCATCATCCTGTTCGTCTTCCCATGCACGCTTGATTTCGTGCTCACTGACATTCCAGACGTTTGTTGCATTCAAATCCAGGATGCTGTCCAGAACATAAGTCTCAACACCTTTATCTTTTACCATTTTTAGAACTTATATTAATCGATTATAAACTTAATTGCATGCTATCGCCTATTACATCTGGGCATAGTCCTTGGCAAGACCGCCCTCGCTGGTCTCCTTGTAAACGCTAGGAAGATCATGACCTGTCTGATTCATGACATCTACGACCTTGTCAAACGAAACGCGATGAATACCATCGGTAAATGTACTGTAGATATTTGCATCCAGAGCTCGTGTCGCAGCATAGGCATTCCTCTCGATACAAGGTATCTGAACCAGTCCGCATACAGGATCACACGTCATGCCCAGATGATGTTCAAGACCCATCTCCGCAGCATATTCAATCTGGGCAGGGCTGCCGCCAAACAACTGGTTGGCAGCTGCTGCAGCCATGGCACATGCGACACCTACCTCTCCCTGACAACCGACTTCTGCACCTGATATAGAGGCGTTTGACTTGGCAACATTACCAAACAAGGCTGCCGTAGCAAGCGCTTTCAAGATACGGTTCTCGGAAAAATCACGGCTCTTCCACAAATGGTAAAGCACACTGGGCAGGACACCGCAAGAACCGCACGTCGGTGCAGTAACGATACGTCCACCGGAGGCATTCTCCTCACTTACTGCCAACGCATAGGCAAACACAAGTCCGCGAGTACGCAGGTTATCCTTATAGCCAGTGGCCTTGACATAGTACGAAGCAGCCTTGCGACGCAGGTTCAAGGGACCGGGCAGGACACCCTCGGCATCCAGGCCGCGTTCAACGGCAGCCTTCATTACTTCCCATACCTCCCTCAGGAACGACCATATCTCGCTACCCTCGCGCTCTTCTACATATTCCCAATAAGACTTCCCGCTCCATTCGCAATATTGCAGAATCTCGGTCATTGTATTCAGGTCGTACAACTCAGGCAGGGATATTGTGCTCTTGCCCTCTTCGGCCAGAGCACCGCCACCTATGCTGAACACCGTCCAGGGATTTGTATATCTGTCACCTTCACGGCACTCGAACATAATGCCATTAGGATGAAAATCCAGGAACTCCTTGCTCCATACTATTTCCGTCTTCTCTTCAGTCAGGACATCCAGTACGGCACGGTCGGTCATATGCCCCTTGCCTGTTGCACTCAAAGAACCATACAAGGTCACACGATATCCCTCTGCATCGGGAAAACGCTCGAAATACAATTCTGCGGCCTTGCGCGGTCCCATGGTATGACTGCTGCTGGGACCTATACCTATACGAAATATCTCCTTTATTGTTTTCATGGTCTGATATTATATCTGTATACTAAATCAGTTGGACTTCCACAGCAAAACATCCTCCGTAGTACCGGCAGAGCCGTATGTCGGAATACAGTCGAACGTATAAATCGAACCGATGTAAGGATCCATATGACTGGTATGGTCATCCCACTTTACATTCTGGCCGAAACATTCGAAATACAGGTTACAAGTCACCTCTGCCTTACGGAAATCATAAGGTCCGCCCTCTGGAATATCAAAATCAGCATACGAATACAGCAGCCATCCGTCATATTCGGGATTAACTGGAGTAATAACATTCTCTGTCATCTCAGTAACAACGGAAGGACCGCTTGCCTGTGTCGTCCATTTAAGTGTAATAGTACCATTGACCATACCGGTCAGGACGCCATTGCTCTTGCGGTAGCAATAGACACGGACCTTGTCACCGGGGCATATCTCGCCACGTTCTGTTTCCTGTCCGGCACCGTCTCTTTTTACTTTATAGTCAAACCCTTTCCAACTTGGCGGCACGACATCATAATCCGAACTGCACGAAGATGCTGAGAACATCCCCAGTACAACACTCATCAATAAAATAAGTTTTTTCATCATATACTATATTATAACCTTATTCACAATATTCAATCTTCGCAACTCCTCGACCAAGCGCTGTATCGGCAAGCCCATGACGTTATAGTATGAACCGTTCAACCCGGTAACCCCGACATATCCTATCCATTCCTGTATGCCATAGGCACCTGCCTTGTCCATAGGACGGTATTTCCGGACATAATAATTGATTTGCTCATCACTCAGTTCTGCAAATGTAACATCGGTAATACAACTGAATGTTGAACTGTGCATGCCCTCTGATACATTCCAACGCAATGTAACACCCGTTATGACCTGATGTGTCTTGCCACTCAGTTTACGCAGCATGCAGACGGCATCTGCCTCATCCCTGGGCTTACCCAGAACCTCGCCGTCCAGCCACACAATAGTATCAGCAGTTATCAGCAGTTCGTCCTCTGCCAATGTATATGCCTCCGCTTTCTTGAGAGAGATGTGTTCTGCAATCTCCCGCATGCCAAGACCATCCGGGTAAGACTCATCTATACCCTTCATGACCTGTACCTCAAAGTCCAGGTCAAGTCCTGCAAGCAACTCCCTTCTTCGGGGAGAATTAGAAGCCAGTATTATCCTCATTACCAGACAAAAGACATATTATCATTCATCCACAAGCCCTGAGCCTTCAGCACTTGTTCAATCACATCACGGGCGCAGCCCATGCCACCATCCTTGTGGCTCACATACAAGGAAATATCACGAATCTCGGAAGAAGCATCGCGCGGACAACACGGACAGCCGCAGCGTTTCATCATTTCGTAATCAGGGATGTCGTCTCCCATGACCATGACAGTCTCGTCCTTAAGCGAATATTTCTTCAGCAGCTCCTCGTAAACCTCAATCTTGTGGCTCACGGCTATATGGACATCCTGACATCCCAACCTCAGATACCTGTTATGAACGGTCTCGCTGAAACCACCCGAGATTATGGCAATCTTCAAATCTGTCTTGACGGCATGATGAATTGCATAGCCATCCTTGACATTGGCACTGCGCTGTGGTTGTCCGTCAGCTGCCAACGGAGTCGTATTGGCGCTCAATACACCGTCAACGTCGAATATTATCAGTTTTATCTTCTTAAGGTCGTAATTTATCATATTGTCCAATAGATTTGCTCAACAACTCATATATTTCATGCAAAGACGGGTCGTCGATCATAGCAAGATGGGCTGCCATGACCTTATCGTCACCACGTACGGCAGGACCCGTTTGAGCATCATGCGGATGCATCTGGTGAACCTTGGCAACGGTCTCGTCAATCAGTGGAAGCATCATACCGAAAGGTATTCCGTTTCTCTCCAGCAAGCCGGCAGTCAGGTCATAAAGATGATTTGTAAAGTTACAGCATAGCACAGCAGCCAGATGCAGCACCTTTCTATGTTCGCTGTCCAACTGCATCACCTTGTCCGAAATACTGCGTGCAAGCAGCTCCAGTACAGGCATGTCCTCTTTTAGTGCTGTTTCAACGAAAAAAGGGACATCACGCATATCTACATCACGGTCCATACTGAACGTCTGCATGGGATAAAGCACGCCACGATGCCTATAGGGCAGGACATCCATTGGAACACTGCCTGCAGTATGCACAACCAGGGTCTCCGCATTACCAAAAACTATGGAACCTGATATGTCAGGCAAAGCATTATCGCTGATGCTTATGACTGCGACATCAACATCATCAGCAACAGGTTCCAGGCCGTCCCTGCCTCCACACATCTGAACACTATGTCCAGCCTGAAGCAAAGCCTTTTTCAAGTGTACCGCCACACGACCCCGACCAACCAGTGCTGTTTTCATATATCCTTTTTCCTGCGCAAAGTATGGATGTTACATTACTTATTTGTAACTTTGCACGCGCAAAGATAGCAAAAAAACAGTCATAACGCACAAGAAAACGGACCATTTTTGCGTTATATAACAGTATGAAGCGTTTCTTTCTATATATTGTAACATTATTCATCTGTCTTCTGGCAGGCGCTCAGGACACAATACGCGTACACCTCAAAGGGCGTGTCATTGACGAGAAGAATGAGCCGGTCAGTTTCTGTCTTATCAATGTACAAGGTCAGGCAGCAGGTACGACAGCAAATATCAACGGAGAATACAAGTTGTCCTTCAACACGGCAGACTCCGTAGTTATTACCTATCAGATGATGGGTTACAAGAAACGTACTCGCGTATTACGCAAGCCACAGGGAAACCTGACCCTCAACATCGTAATGTACGACGGAGGACACGAACTAAGTGAAGTGGAGGTTCGTGAAATACGCAGGCAGATGAACCAGAATACACAGGTCACTACTACCGAGCTCAACACCATGCCCTCAACAACAGGCAATGCCGTCGAGGAACTTGTAGCCACTCAGGCAGGTGTAACACAGCGCAACGAACTGTCCAGCCAATACAACGTACGCGGAGGATCCTTCGACGAAAACTGCGTATATGTCAACGGTGTTGAGATTTACCGTCCGCTCCTGATGCATACAGGAGAACAGGAAGGTCTCTCTGTCATAAACCCGTACATGGTGGAGAAAGTAAATTTCAGTGCAGGAGGCTTCGAGGCACGATATGGAGACAAGATGTCCAGCGTACTTGACATAACATATAAAAAGCCCAGAGCATGGGAAGGAAACATCTCTGCCTCACTGCTCGGTGCAAGCGGCTACATGGGATACGGTAACAAGAAAGTAAGTTTTACCCACAGCCTTCGTTACAAGACGAATTCCTATATGCTGGGAGCCATGAAGGACGACAGCGAGTACAGCCCCAATTTCATTGACTATCAGGCATACCTCAGCTGGAAGCCTGCTGACAAATGGACCGTTGACGTAATGGGCTACATTTCAAACAACAACTACAAATTCACCCCAAAGACACGAAGCACCAGTTACGGAACGCTGGATAACATCAACAACTTCCAGGTATACTTTGACGGCTGGGAGCAGGACCTGTTCCAAACATATATGCTCAGCGGTACCGCTAAACGACAGTTCAACAAGAAAAGCTCGCTAACCTTCGGATACAGCTTCTTCAAGACAAACGAACGCGTCACATACGATATTCAGGGACAATACTGGCTGTATAACACCACTGCAGGCAGCAACCTTGCTGTAGGAACGTACATGGAGCATGCGCGAGACTTTCTGCGAAGCAGTCAGCATACCCTGCGTGCAGACTATCAGTACAAGACTAACAAGCACAATATACTGGCAGGCTTCCTGTATAGGCATGAATATGTGGAAGAACAGTCTCGACAGTGGGAATACCGGGATTCCAGTGGGTACAGTATGCCGCACACACCAGACAGACTGGAAGTAATATACAACCTGTACGGCAACAACGCCATCAAATCCAGCCACATTGAAATGTACTTGCAGGATACATACCGCCGCGAAACGGCCAAAAGCATCATTAGCATCAACTATGGCATGCGTATGTCGTACTGGACATTTAACAAGGAGTTCCTGTGCTCGCCGCGCGTCAGCATCGGATACATTCCCAAGAGCCACGACAGGCTGACCCTGCGCCTGGCTACTGGTCTGTATTACCAGAGGCCATTCTACAAGGAGCTGAAGGACACCGTGACGTACGGCAAGAATACAGTTATCCAGATTAACAGCGATATTCAGAGCCAACGGTCATTCCAGGTCATAGGAGCTGTCGATTACCGTTTCAAGATAGGTACAAGACCGTTCCTGTTCAGCACCGAACTATACTACAAGGCACAAGACCGTCTGAACCCATATACCGTCAATAACACAAAGGTTGTCTATTACGGACACAATTGTGCAACAGGTAACGTAATGGGTGTTGATTTCAAGCTGTTCGGTCAGTTTGTTCCAGGTACAGATTCATGGCTTACCTTCTCGCTTATGAGGGCACGCATGACCCTGAACGGACGGAACATACCGCAACCGACGGACCAACTATGGAGCCTGAATATGTTCTTTACTGACTATTTCCCGCACACAACACGATGGAAGATGAACCTGCGAGCAGTATTCTCGGGTGGCATACCTCATGGTGCGCCTCATACAGGTCTGGAAAAACACGTATTCCGTTCATCCGCCTACAAGCGTGTTGATGTGGGACTAAGCTATCGTGCACTGAACAACGAAGACCGCCACCTGAAACGCTGCAACAGCATAAAGAACATATGGCTGGGCTTGGATTGCCTGAACATCTTCGGTTTTGACAATGTCAGCGGATATTATTGGGTAACGGACGTCAACAGCAATCAGTATGCAGTTCCAAACTACCTTACTGGCCGCCTCTTCAATTTCAAGGTCAGCGTAGATTTCTAAACTGGGAAGACTACTATTCCACCTACTTTACACGCAGGAAATCACTGATAATCCTGCCTATCGTCTTGTAGTTGTTGACGAATGCCTCCAAAACCTTTGTCGTCTGCACGATACCATCCTTGGAAAACGAAGTGGGAGTAATGTAATAGTCTGCAACAGCAGCAGGAATGAGACAAGAAGCACCTGCAGCCAGCGGAACGACATCACCCGTCGAGCGAATCCTTATCTTGCAGTCACCTTCCATATTCATCAATATCACGAACGAATCGTACTTAGTCATATTACGATGATGCTCAAAAGCCGTTTCCACTATATTGATACTGAAATTGGGAGTGTTTAGCAATTCGGATGCCGTATAGCTTTCGTCACGTGATTCGGTACGATACTCAGGATATACAGTAAAATCTATCGCCTTTGCTGCCAATTCGGTATGCAACGCTCTGGGTTTACCGTCCAGACCAGGACGGTTATAGTCATAGATTCGGTAGGTAATATCACTCGCCTGCTGAATTTCGGCCAGTTTTATGCCACTGCATATAGCATGTATGCGACCGGCTGGAAGATAAAACACATCACCTTTGCTTACATAATGCTTGCACAGCACGTCACATATTGTTCCATCCTGGACACGCTGCCTGTATTCCTCGGGGCTTACATGCTGCTTGAGACCTGCATACAGGAAAGAGCCCGGCTTGGCGTCCATGATATACCACATCTCGCTCTTTCCAGACTTGTTGTGCTCCCTTTGGGCCATAACATTATCAGGATGAACCTGAATGCTCAGATCCTGCCTGGCATCAATAATCTTCGTCAGCAAGGGCAAATTGTTATGATAATCCGTAGCCGTTTTCTTACCCAAAATCTCTGCGGGATGACGCCGTATTACGTCATTAAGCCTGTAATTAGCCCATGTACCGTTCTCGATTACAGATTCGTTGCCGTCAATACCGGAAACCGTCCAGTCCTCGGTACCCCACACCAGGGTCTTGCGATTAGGCTTGAACAACATCGGATACAACTTGTTACGCGACGCCTCAACGACACAACCTATGGTCATTATGCGCGAATCCTGTAGGGCAATCATTTCGTGCAAAGTGCACTTGTCCACATATACAAAAGTATCCTTGTCACAAACCGTTTCCTTACCATCCAGAATCACATTCAGTTCTCCATCCAGCACATAGAACCCCTCCTGCATGTCAGGATGTACATGAGCGACAGCTACCTCACCGCATTTCAAGTCCGTGACAGCAATCTGCGTAATGGAACAACCAGACTCATTGCTATCCAGCAGAACATGCTTCTCTCCCACTCCATGGGCTGTGGGAACAGACTTTATGTCTTTCAGTTTTCTAATCATTCCAGTACCATCTGATATACATTGGTTTCCTTCTTCTGGAAACCAACACTACTATACAAGGCATTGGCAGCAACACGTGCAGGCTTGGATGTCAGGTGCAGTTCAATCGGGGCCAGCTCACGTGCACGGTCCAATACATACAACATCATATCCCTGCCTATATGCCTGCCACGGCAATCCGCACTGACAACGACATCCTCAACCGAAGCCTTGCGACCCGTAGGAGAAACATATACACACAATGTTGCACATGCAATAATCTCTCCCTCAGTACAAACGTACAGATGACAATTTGCATCATCTATCACAGCGCGCAATTTCTCCTCGCTGAAAACACACCTCTGGGTCAGTTGTCCCATCAGTTTCGCAATCTGAGCGTATGCCTCGTCGCTATAGTATGTCAACTCTGTAATAATCATATCAGCAAACGTTCATTCTCATAGTCACCCTCGAACAGAGTAATCAGCTTTTTCTTAATCAATGACAGACGCCAACGGTACAGCAGATATGCAATAAAGAAATATACTGCTGTCTGAATCCACAAGGCACGGAATTCGGGATATACATCTGCAAAACTTGCCCCCATGCCCTGAATACGCACATAAGCATGCATTCCAAATGTCGATGGCAGACAATAACTCACATAACGCCAGAAAGCCGGTTCATGACTGGCAGGCCAGATAACACCGCTCACAAACAGCATCGGAACGCTCAGAGAGACAAATATCATAATACAATCCTCACGCCTGTAAACCAGACATGACAATACCGTCCCCATGAATATACATGCCAGCAGATACGGAACAATCACCACCAGATACGTAAGATAGTCACCCAAAGACGGCAGGCCGAAGAACCTCGTGACAAAAGTAAACATATATACAGCCATGATCAGGTACAGCGCGAAATACGGAATACCCTTACCTATTATTATCTCCACCGGATGCTGGTACAACTGGTGCAATGTATGCATATTCCTGCGGTAAGTCTCACGTGCACGCCCCATACTCATGCCTATACCCAGCAACAACGTCTGCTGCAAGATAAGCATCAAAACCGGTGGCATAATAAATGCAGCAAAACCACTCTGCGTGTTGTATAGAGGTGTATAATAATATCTAACAGGCTGACGCATAACCTTGTTCTGCTGTTTTGTTCCCGCACCCAGATAATTTATGGAAATATCCTTGTTCATGTCCAGGACTGTCATATTCGCTGCAAGCGCCACACTCTTGTAATACAACGACGACGCCATGTTGATGTATAATCCGATACGCGTCTGGCGCTCACCATGGATATCACGTTCAAAACTCTCCGGGATATGCACTATGGCAAAGACTTTCATCTGTCGCATCAACTCCTCAGCCTCGTCCATAGCCGTACATAACTGAACCACCTTTACACCCTGCGTAGCATCCAGGCGATGAGCGAAATCACGCGCAATACGGCTCTTCGAATCATCTACGACAGCAGTGGGCACATCCATCATTACCTCGGTATGGTAAATAAAACCATATACCAACGGATAGGCCAATGGCAACAACAGGATGAAAGTCAGCACACCATGATCATGCATTATCTCATACAGCTCATGTCCTGCAATGCTTATAATTCTCAGAAATTTCTGTAACATCCAATCCTGTTAATTTTGACTACGGCCTGTAACTGTAATCCGTAAATATCCTGTTATATCTTTTCAACACAAGAACCGGCAACAACATCAATACCATCAATGCTGCCACATTAGCCCAGACGTATACAATAGAATAGCCGTTCAGAGCCTGGTTCACATATATCAGATAATAATGACGCAAGGGGAATATATTGACGACATACTGCAAATACTCGTCCATAGCCAGAGTAGGGAAACTATATCCCGAGATTGACATGGAAACGACACCTATCAGCGCACAGACACTCATCGAGAAACGCATCATTCCGGGAAAGACCGCAAAAATAAATATTGCCATCCCCTGCGCAGCAAATACCGTCAGCCATCCTGTCAAGACCATATTGACAAACGCACAATGGCAGGGATAGCACAATATTTTGTAAAGGTAGACATCCATGAACAGGAATATCAGCATATACAGCAATGTCTGAGGAAGCAGCTTTCCCAAAAGAATTATAGCTGTATTCTGATTACCCATACGATAGAGATCCAGATGCGTCTCCATCTTCCACTCCATACCGATTGTATATGCCGTACTAAGCAATATACACAGGATCAACACACCCGGCAGAATGACGTTGCACAGCAATATGGCATAATTAATCCATGGATTGCCCAATGGATGCGTTTCCAGCACAATCGGCTGAGTTGCAGCCATAGCCCTTTTTATTGTATTGCCCTTGGCCGTCATCATACTCCTGTTCACGCTTATGCTGATCATCTCGCTCGACAAGTACATCTCCTTCATCAGCATGGCACTTGGCAGGAAATAAGTCTCGTTTGTATAAAACGATATCGAAGGATGACGCTGAGACAAAGCCTTGGCCATAGTACCCTTCGGAATATGGAAGAAAGCATATATCTCACCTTTCTGCATAGCCTCACGCGCCTCGTGGAACGAAGGATACCTGGCAACCAGTTCCGTCTCCGCCATTGCATCCAGCGTACGTACCAATGAACGTGATACCGTAGTATTATCCTCGTCCACCAGACCTGCGGGCAGGTTTACAGGAAGCCCGTCCCCCATTACCGTGGTAAACAGGATTATACTTGTAACAGGCACAATGAACATACTGAACAGAAACATCGGCCTGCGCGAGAACATATGCATCTCACGGTGAGCAATCAGCCAAATCTTTGTCAGTACATTCCTTATGGTCATACCCCTAATCACTTATCCTTCTCGATAACACCACTCATGCCGGATACGATACCCTCGACCTTTTCTGTCGGAGTAATACGTACCTCGAACACCTTCAGGTCAATGCCATCCAAAGCCTTAGTTGCCTTCCATGCAGCAAAGTTACCCACATTCTTGATACGGGTAACCTTTGCCTTTACCGTCCTGTTGATGCCTGGTACAAATATATTGCATATCTTACCATTACTGAACTGCTGCAACTTGTCCTCGCGAACGTTGAACGTAAACCACACCTTGTCAACCATTGCGACATTCATGATAGGAGCGCCACTGCCTACCAGCTCACCCACGTGAGGGAATATCTCCGTCACCATGCCGTCAGCAGCAGCCGTCAGCACCGTTTCACTCACATAGCAGTTAACCTCGTCCACAGCACCCTGAGCACGATTTACCTGAGCAGCAGCAGCAGCCTTATCCTCAATACGGGCACCCTCCTTTGCCATCTCATACTGACTTTCTGCAGCAATGACTGTTGCCTTTGCAGCATCATACTGAGCCTTTGCCTCGTCACGCTTCTGCTCCGGCAATACGCCATTCTCAAACAGACGCTCAACACGCTGATAAGTCTTCTCGGCTATATCAAGGCCAGCCTTTGCCTTCTGATACAACTCGTATGCACCCTGCACCTCCTGGCGGCGTGCACCATGCTGGGCCTTTGACTCAACAGCCTCCGCCATACTGCGGGCAGCAGTAGCCTGAGTCAGCTTGGCATCAACCTCCGGAGCCTCCATTATGGCCAATGTATCACCCTTTCTTACCATCTGGCCCTCCTCGACACGCAGTTCCAGAACACGCGAAGGCACCTTCGAGCTTACACGATACTCACTCGTTTCGGCCTCACCCTGGATTATCTCCTCCTGCTTGGGAAGGAAGAATCCCACCGTAATGACAACTAACAGCAAAACTATCAACAATGTTGTAATAACTATGATTGATGTCGATTTCGAATTCCTTGCCATAATAATATTTCCTTGCCTTATTTCGTTATTACATTATTCAACAAACCACTAATCTATTGCACCCATATTCCTGCGCAGATACAAATCAGCCAGAAGCAGGTCAATCTGCGAAGACAGATATGTATCATGTGCACTGAGCCATGCCGTCTGGGCAGCCAGCACATTACTCAAAGGTATTACGCCCTCCTTCATACCATAGTTGGCATAACGCAGGTTTTCATCCGCTACGGCCCGGCTCTTGTCAGCCACCTCCAAACGGTGCTCCGCCTCCTCAAGACGCTGCTGTGACTGCTTCACCTGCAGACGTATCTTTTCACTTACCTCGTCCATGCGCAGGCGCTGGATGTTAGCCTCTGCCCTTGCAGCACGCACCTTGTAGAAACGGTCACCCCAGGTCAGTATCGGCACATTTACGCCAACTCCTACAGCCCAGACACCTTCAAACTCCTTCCTGAATCCGTTAAACAGCGAAGGATTCGTAGCCACATAACCGCCCGTCAGGATAACCTTGGGCAGAAACTCGCTGCGCACAATCCTCACCTTCTGGTCATATATGTCACTTGCCAATGCAAGCTGTTTCAACTCCGTACGCTGTGCAACGGCAATATCCTCGTCTGCAACAGTCTTGTTCTTCAGGCTGAAATCAGAACGGTTCTCGTCAGCCAGAACAAAATCAAAATCCTCCAGACCACACTGTTGCGCCAAAAGCATCTTCAACAGCGATATACCATTGTCTGCCTGAATGATGGCCACCTCGGCCTCATTGACCTTGACCCTGACACTCAGACCGTCCGCCTTCGTAGCAAAACCCTCCTTTATCAATTCGTCCACATCGCTGTCCAGTTTCTGCACCAGTTCCAGATAGCTCTGTGCCAACTTGCGCTTACTCGTCAACTGGATAATCTTCCAATAAGTCTCATCTACGGCGACAATAACATTCTGCTGCTCCAGGTCATAACCATTGCGTGCCAGTTCCTCCTGATACTTAGTTATCTTGTGGTAAGCACGAATCTTTCCACCCATATACAATGGCTGGGTCACCATTGCGCTCAATACGCCAGCATTACGTGTATCAGTATGCAATGCCTCGGTAACAGCATTTCCCAACTGCCCAGCACCTGCAGCCAGTTTCTCGCCCATCCCCTGAATGCCTGCCAGTATTCTTGCCTGCATCTCCGGACTCAGGTTCTGTATTATTGGCTGTAATGTCTGTATCACTACTGGCTGCATCTGCTCGATTGCACTCGCAGTAATAGCACCGAGATTATTAAACATCGTCTTCTGTTCGTTGCTCAGCAGGGATATCTCGCGACTCGTACGCATATAACTGCCCATGGCATCCACCTTGGGAAGATAGTTTGTAGCAGCCGATTTACGGTTCCAGTGAGCCATATTGATCTTCTCGCTCGCCATCTTCAACTCCTTGTTGTTACGCAAGGCAAGTGCACGGCAACTGTCCAGCGACAAAACATCTTCCGCCTGTGCACCGCTCCCGACCAACAAGGAAGCAACAAATAACAAAAGCTTTCTTATATTCATTGTCGTTACTAAATCAAATTAACGCGGACAAAGTTACATAAAAATAAGAAAAAACCAAAATAATGCAACCCATAATAATACATTCATAATAATAATTTACTACCTTTGTTTGGACAAAACAAAACATCCACATGAAAATCGAACCCGATGACATCAGCCTTGCATCAAGGTTAAAGGAATACATGCAACGAAACAATGCAACAATCAGTACTGCAGAAAGTTGTACCAGCGGACGTATAGGAGCCACAATAACCAGCATAGACGGCTCGTCCACATATTATCAGGGAGGTATCATAGCATATCAGAACTGGATAAAAGAGCAATACCTCGATGTAACTACTCAAATGATTGAAGAACACGATGTCGTCAGCCGGGAAGTAGTCCTCCAGATGGTTGCTGCCTGTCGCCAGCGGTTCAACACCCATTATGCAATCGCAACCACAGGATACACCGGCGAGGGCAACCAACGCATACCCTCCGGAACCATCTATATTGGCTTTGCCGGCCCGACATCAACCAAAGCCATCAAGCTCACTCTTCCAAACTCTTCACGCGAGGACAATACCGCCATCGCAACCCAAACAGCAATACGCGAGTTCCTCGAATGGATAGAGAATACATAATAAAATAACACGTTTCCTCACTTTTAACTTACAAAAAGCACACCTTATTAAAGAAAAATATTACCTTTGTCGCCTGATTGAATTATAATAAGAAAATTCAGATATATGAAAAAACTTCTTCTAGGCGACGAGGCAATCGCCCTTGGTGCCATTGATGCCGGATTAAGCGGAGTATACGCTTATCCCGGAACCCCCAGCACCGAAATTACCGAATACATACAAGGCAATACCCTTGCCAAAGAGCGCGGCATACATTCCCGCTGGTGTACCAACGAGAAGACTGCCATGGAAGCAGCCCTGGGCATGTCCTTCATGGGCAAGCGTGCACTGGTTTGCATGAAGCACGTGGGAATGAATGTCTGTGCCGACCCCTTTGTAAACAGCGCCATGACAGGCGTGAATGGCGGCGTGGTTGTCCTGGTGGCCGACGACCCCTCCATGCACTCCAGCCAGGACGAGCAGGACAGCCGTTTCTACGGCAAGTTCACCATGATTCCGACGTTCGAACCATCCAACCAGCAGGAGGCATACGACATGATGGAGGCCGCCTTTGATTACTCCGAGCAGCAGTGTCTTCCCGTCCTGATGCGAGTTACCACCCGTATGGCACACTCCCGTGCCGTGGTAGAGGTAAAGGAAGAGGCCCGTCCCGAGAATGGGATGAACTACAATTCCGTAGCTGCAAACTGGGTACTGCTACCTGCCAATGCACGTAAGCGTAACGACAAGGTTACAGCACAGCAGATACAGTTGGAAGAAGATGCGGCTAAATCAAAGTACAATAGCCTCTCCCCAGCCCTCCCCAAAGGGAAGGGAGAAAAGTGTCCTTTGGGTATCATTGCAAGCGGCATAGCATATAACTATGTACAGGAATCACTCAAGACCCTGGCGCTACAGGAGAACGGACAGGAAGTTCCCATCCTGAAGATATCCCAATACCCCTTGCCCAAGCGTCTGGTACGTGATTTGCTAAACAGTTGCGAGAAGGTAATGGTTGTGGAAGAAGGTCAGCCCTTCATCGAGGAGCAGGTTCGTGGTGTATTCGATAGCCAGAACATCCTGGGTCGTCTGACCGGCCAGTTGCCCCGCACAGGTGAGCTGACCCCGGACAACGTTGCCGCTGCGCTATCCAATGCTGGAGTAATTGCTCCCCTCGCTACAAGAGAGGAGCAGGGTGTGAGTCCGTTGGTTGTAGCCCGTCCTCCCCAACTCTGTCAGGGTTGCGGACATCGCGACGTATATACAGCGCTGAACGAAGTGCTGAAGGAGTACGAGAATCCGCGCGTCTTCGGAGACATCGGCTGCTACACTTTGGGCTTCCTGCCCCCGTACAAGGCCATCCATTCGTGCGTTGATATGGGTGCCAGCATCACGATGGCCAAGGGTGCTTCGGATGCAGGTCAGTGGCCAGCTGTTGCCATCATTGGTGACTCCACCTTTACACATAGCGGTATGACTGGCCTCTTGGATGCTGTGAACGAGAAAGCCAACATCACCGTTATCATCTCGGACAACCTCACCACCGCTATGACGGGTGGTCAGGACAGTGCCGGTACCAATAAGTTCAAAGCCATCTGTCTGGGTCTTGGCGTTGAGCCCGAGCATCTGCATGTGGTAGTTCCCCTGCCCAAGAACATGCCCGAGATTACCCGCATCATCCGCCAGGAGATTAACTACCGCGGCGTGTCTGTCATCATTCCGCAGCGCGAATGCATCCAGACGTTCAAACGACACGCAAAAGAACGCAAACAGAACAATTAATTTTAATTGTCAATTATGAAAACAGATATCATCCTTTGTGGTGTGGGAGGACAGGGAATTCTCTCTATTGCCACAATCATTGGCGAAGCAGCCATGAACGAGAACCTATATATCAAGCAGGCCGAGGTGCACGGAATGAGCCAGCGAGGCGGTGATGTGCAGAGTAACCTGCGCATCAGTTCCGACCCCATTGCCAGCGACCTGATAGCCAAAGGCGGAGCAGATGTCATCATCTCCATGGAACCGATGGAAGCCCTTCGCTACCTGCCCTATCTGAACAAGGAGGGATGGGTCATCACCTCCAGCGCTCCTTTTGTGAATATCCCCAACTATCCTGATCTCGAGGACATAAAGGCAGAGCTGGCCAAGTTGCCACATGTCATTGCCATCGACATAGAACAGATTGCCAAGGACAACCAGGTACCGCGTTCGGCCAACGTCATTCTGTTAGGCGCTGCACAGAAGGCTCTGGGTCTTGACTACGCCACACTGGAGAACGCCATCCGCAGCGTCTTCGGCCGCAAAGGCGAAGCCGTGGTCGAAGCCAACATCAAGGCCCTGGCATTGGGCAAGGCAGCTCAGAAATAGTTGATTGTTTTGTGTCGAGAGTTTAGAACGATGAAAGAAACACCGATAAAGAAGGAAATTGTTGACGGATTGATAGCCAGGATAGGCATTCAGGATTTTGCCAAGGCTACCATCCGCGAGGTTAAGCAAGTGGCAGCTATGGCCGAGAAAGAATCGGGCATTGAGTTCATAAAAATGGAGATGGGCATACCCGGACTGCCAGCTGCCGAAGTAGGCGTGAGGGCACAGATAAAGGCGCTGCAGAACGGCATTGCCCACTCCTACCCCGACATACAGGGCTACCCCGAACTGAAGAATCAGGCATCACGCTTTGTGAAGGCGTTCGTCGGCGTGGACATTGCGCCAGAGGGCTGCGTACCCGTTACAGGCAGTATGCAGGGAACATATGCTTCGTTCATGACCTGCTCACAAGCCGACAGGAAAAAGGACACCGTGCTGTTCATAGATCCGGGCTTTCCCGTTCAGAAGATGCAACTGCAGGTGCAGGGCGTGAAATACGAGACCTTTGACGTCTATGATTTCCGTGGCGGCAAGCTGCGTGCCAAGCTGGAGAGCTACCTGCAGAAAGGCAACATCTGCACCATTGTGTATTCCAACCCCAACAACCCGTCGTGGGTCTGCCTGACCGAGAGCGAACTGCAGACGATAGGTGAGTTGGCTACCCAGTACGACACTATCATTATGGAGGACCTTGCTTACTTCGCAATGGACTTCCGCCAGGATCTGAGCGTACCGTTCGAGGCTCCTTATCAGCCAACCGTTGCCCGTTATACCGATAACTATATGCTGCTGATTAGCGGCTCCAAGGCATTCAGCTATGCCGGTGAGCGCATAGGCGTGGTGTGCATCAGCAACAAGTTGTTCCACCGTCATTACGACGACCTTGCTACCCGTTACGAGGGCCTGCCCTTCGGATTGGTATTCAGCACCCGTATGCTCTATGCCCTGAGTAGCGGTACCAGTCACTCGGCCCAATATGCGTTGGCCGAGATGTTCCGTGCTGCCTGCGATGGCGAATATCGTTTCCGCGACGACGTAAAGGTCTATGGCGAGCGTGCCAGGAAGCTGAAGGAAATATTCTGCAAGCATGGCTTCTACATTGTATATGACAAGGACGGCGACCAACCTGTGGCAGACGGATTCTATTTCACCATCGGTTATCCGGGCATGACCAGCGGACAGCTGGCACAGGAGCTGATGTACTACGGCGTGAGTGCCATCTGTCTGGTTACAACAGGTTCGCATCAAGAGGGACTGCGCGTTTGCACGTCCTTCATCGAAGACCATCAGTACGCCCAGTTGGAAGAAAGAATGAAGGTATTTGAGGAAATTCATAATGCTTAATTCATAATGCATAATTAACCCACAACAACAGAACAATGAAAAAGAACAGATTCTTTGTGAAGGCTACGCTGGCTGTGGCACTTGCCATCTTCAGCAGCACGGCCGCAATGGGACAAGAAACAGCAAAAGCGGACTCCACCAAATCTTTTCTGGAAAAGAAATGGGTGAAGGAACTCATCAGCCGCATCAAACTGCATGGCTATGCCCAAGCCGGCTATTCGTACAACCACAACGCAATCGGCACTACCAATACTTTTGAGCTGAAGCGCGTTCTCTTCTGGGCAGAAGCACGTATCACCGACCGCTGGTCGTTTCTTTTCATGCACGACTTCTCGAGTGTCGTACAGGAATATTACACAGACTTCAGGATTACAAGAAACAAAGCCCTCACCGTCAGGGTAGGACAGTTCAAGAACGGTCTGTCACTCGAGAATCCCCTCTCCCCCACCTCTATGGAAGCCATTGACGTTTACAGCGAAGGCGTTACCTATCTGACAGGTTGCGGCAGCGACCCCCTGATGGGTGTGCAATATGGCCGTGACCTGGGTCTGTCGCTTTACGGCGAGACCAACAACGGCAAATTCCGCTACGAGCTGGACGTAATGAACGGACAGGGAATAAACAGAAAGGACGGAAATAACTTCAAGGATTTTATCCTACGACTGGAATATCGTCCCGTGAATGGTCTGAACCTGGTTGCTACCGGACAGATAGGACGCGGACATAATATTCTGACCGACGGGAAAATATCCGTTTATAATCCGACTATACAGAACGGACAGGATTATAAGCGCAACCGTTGGACCTTAGGTTTTGACTATAAAAGCAAGGCGTTTAATGCTCACGGCGAGTACCTGGAAGGCATCGACGGCGAGGTCGTAAGCCGGGGCGGATACCTGACGGGTTCCGTACCGCTGGGTACACCCAAGGTCGAATTTGTGGGCAGTTACGACTACTTCAACTATAATACAACGCTGGGATTGGATCAGCACAAGGCCATTGCCGGACTTCAGTACTGGTTTTACAAGAAATGCCGTCTGCAGGTACAGTATGTGTACAAGAGCGCTTATCTCACAGGCAAGGCGTCCGAGCCGGGCACTGAGTTTGTCCACGGCGCAAACCACGGCCTGATGTGCCAGTTACAGGTCAGATTTAATTAAAGTTTTCCTTATGTTTATAAAAGTTATCCTGACCATTATCTTTCTGGTCGTAATGGTTGGTGTGGGAGTGTACTCCCGTAAGCAGGCCAGCAGTGTCGAAGGTTTTGTACTGGGCGGACGTGCCGTAGGTCCATGGCTGACGGCCTTTGCCTTCGGAACCAGTTATTTCTCGGCCGTAGTATTCGTAGGTTATGCCGGGCAGTTCGGCTGGAAATACGGTCTCTCCAGCGCATGGATAGGTATCGGCAACGCTGTAATAGGCTCGCTGCTGGCATGGATGCTACTTGGCAGGCGGACCAAGCTGATGACCCAGCATATCGAGAGCTGCACGATGCCCGATTTCTTCGGCACCCGCTTCGGCGATCAGGGCTTGCGCGTTGCAGCCTCGATAATTGCCTTCGTATTCCTTATTCCATATACAGCAGGCGTGTATAGCGGTATATCACGACTGTTCGAGATGGGCTTCAATATACCATACGAATACTGTGTCATCATAATGTCCATACTGACAGCCGTCTATGTAATCATCGGCGGCTACAAGGCAACAGCAATGAACGATTTCATTCAGGGTATCATCATGCTCTTCGGTATCGTAGCCGTCATCATTGCCGTACTCAATGCACAGGGCGGACTTACAACAGCATTTGATAAGCTGGCAGCCATCCCCTCTGATGCAGATCCCGCCGTGAATGGCGGCTTCGCCTCGTTGTTCGGTCCCGATCCCTGGGGATTGCTGGGCGTTGTTGTACTGACCTCTCTTGGTACTATGGGTTTGCCGCAGATGGTCGGAAAGTTCTACTCTATTACCGACGAGAGCGCCATCAAGCGCGGCACCATAATCAGCACCATCTTTGCCCTCATCGTGGCTGGCGGCTGTTATTTCCTGGGTGGTTTCGGCCGTCTGTACGAACCTGTCATCAACGAAACGACAGGCAAGATAGCCTTTGACTCCATTATACCCGCCATGCTCATAACATTGCCGGACATCCTTATTGCCCTTGTGGTACTGCTGGTATTGAGTGCTTCCATGTCTACGCTGGCATCCCTGGTGCTGACATCCAGCTCAACCATGACCCTCGACCTCATCTATCGCGACAAGAAATCCCTGCCCGGCGAGGTAGAGGAAGGAACCATCGACGATATCGTGGCCGAGAAGACAGAACGCCGCAAGGTTGTCGTGATGCGCGTACTGATTGTATTCTTCATCGTCATCTCCCTGATGATTGCACTCAACCCGCCCACCTTCATTGCCCAGTTGATGGGTATCTCATGGGGTGCTCTGGCAGGAGCCTTCCTGGCTCCCTTCATGCTGGGCCTCTACTGGCGTGGTGTCACCACCGTTTCCGTATGGGCATGCTTCATCTGGGGCGTAGGCCTTACCGTTATTAACATGCTCCTTGGCAACCCCATCAATCCCATCAACTGCGGTGCCATTGCAATGCTGGGAGGATTCCCCGTATTGCTGCTGGTCAGCCTCTTTACCAAGAAACTGCCTGCAGGCGACGTAAACCGCATGTTCAGGTGCTATGAGAAAGATAAGGCATTAAAAGATTAAAAGATTAAAAGGTTGGAACGTTGTAAGGTTAAAGAATAATTGTTTGTCCAAACGCAGTTTTTTTTGTAATTTTGCATGGGATACAACCTAAATATAAAGAAAACCAATGACTTGGAATCAGAACAAAGAGTGCATGAGTCGCGATGAGATGAGCGCGCTGCAGGGCAAACGCCTGCACAAGATTGTGGAATATGTATACCACAACGTCCCCTTCTATCGCAACAAATTGCAGGAGATGGATATCCGGCCTGACGATATTCAGACAATCGAAGATATCAAGAAACTCCCGTTCACCACAAAGAAGGACCTTCGCGACAACTATCCCTTTGGTCTCCAAGCAGCACCTCAGAGCGAGATTATCCGCATACACGCCTCAAGCGGTACGACAGGCAACCCTACCATCGTGGGATATACACGCAAGGATATAGGTGTATGGAGCGAGTGTATGGCACGCTGTCTGACAGCATACGGTGTGACACGCGATGACATCTTCTCTGTAGCTTACGGCTACGGTCTGTTCACGGGCGGCTTGGGTGCCCACTACGGTGTGGAGCACATTGGTGCGTCTTGTATCCCTGCAGGAACAGGTAACACAGAGAAGCACCTGAAGCTTATACGCGACCTGGGTATCACAGGTCTGGCATGTACCCCTTCCTACGCCCTGTATCTGGCTGAGACAATGGATAAACTGGGTATCAGCAAGGAAGACCTGAAACTGCGTGTAGGTGCCTTCGGTGCCGAGCCTTGGACGGAAAGCATGCGTCAGGAGATTGAAGCCCGTCTGGGGCTCAAGGGCTTTAACATATACGGACTTTCCGAGGTTATGGGCCCCAGCGTCAGCTACGAGTGCCAGATGCAGAACGGTTCTCATATCAACGAAGACCATTTCTATCCCGAGATTATCAACCCTGTAACTCTTGAGCCGCTGCCTGCAGGACAGACAGGTGAATTGGTGTTCACTACGCTGACCAAGGAAGGTATGCCTGTGCTGCGCTATCGTACACGCGACCTCTGCTGTCTGTTGCCCGGCACTTGCGACTGTGGCCGTACCAACGTCCGCATGGGACGAATCCAGGGCCGTTCAGACGACATGCTTATCATCCGCGGTATCAACGTATTCCCGTCACAGGTGGAGAGCGTTATCCTCTCATTGCCCGAATTCGCACCTCACTATCTGCTGGTTGTGGATCGCGTCAACAACCTCGACACCCTGCAGGTACAGGCTGAATTGCGCCAGGAGGTATTTACCTCTACCTTTGATACACCAGCTGCCGTCGAGGCACTTGAGAAGAAACTGGCTGCCAAGCTGAAGAGCGTACTGAGCATTGCCGCAAAGGTTCAGCTGAAGGCACCCGGTTCCATAGAGCGCAACCAGGGCAAGAGCGCCCACGTGATAGATAAACGTAAACTCTAAATCTCTTAAATTCTTAAATTCTTAAACTCTTAAACTCTTAAACTAATAACCCCAAACATGACCATACATCAGTTATCCATCTTCATCGAGAACCGTTCGGGCACACTTATCAAGGTTCTCGAGGCTCTGAAAGAAGCAAATATTCAGATTATAGCCTCTACTATTGCCGATACGGCAGAGTACGGAATCCTGCGTATCGTATGTGCCGAACCGCAACGTGCATGCGAGGAACTGAAGAAGGCGGGCATAGCCGTTGCCATTTCCGAGGTCTTTGCTTTGCAGCTTGACAACAAGCCCGGCGGTGCCGCAGATGTCATCACACTGTTCAGCAAGGCAGGCATAAGCATTACATATATCTACAGCTTCCTGTATGGCGGCAAGGGCATCCTTGTATTCCGTACCGACAATACCGAACTGGCACGCGAGACCATCACACGTAACAACCTGCCCTACATCGACGAGAAAGCCCTCGCCCTGTAGACATAAAGAACCTAATCTTTTAATCTTTTAATTATTTAACCTTCTAACGCTTCAACATGGACGTCAATTCCCCATACCTCCACCCACAATACGAGACCCTCTCACGCGAGGAAATCAACAAACTGCAGACGCAACGCCTGCAAGAGACAGTCAACAGATGTGCGAACGTACCTTTCTATGCCCGTAAATTCAAGGAAATGGGCATCAACGCCCAGGACATCAAATCGCCCGAAGATGTACGCAAGCTTCCCTTCACCACCAAGCAGGACCTTCGTGACAGCTACCCCTTCGGACTTGCAGCAGTTCCCCTGGACAAATGCACACGCCTGCATTCCAGCAGCGGCACTACCGGCAACCCAACCGTCATACTGCATACACAGAACGACCTCGAAGAATGGGCAAACCAGGTAGCACGTAACCTCTGGATGGTAGGCCTCCGTCCCAATGACGTCTTCCAGAACTCATCGGGCTACGGAATGTTCACCGGCGGCCTTGGCTTCCAGTATGGAGCCGAGAAGGTCGGCATGCTCACCGTTCCCGCAGCAGCAGGCAACTCCCTGCGACAGATAAAGTTCATCACAGATTTCGGAACAACAGCCATACATGCCGTACCATCCTATCTGACACGCCTCTACGAGGTCATGCAGGAACAAGGCGTTGACCCCAGGAGAGACACAAAGCTCAAGGTCTTCGCCATCGGTGCAGAGCCACATTCCGAGGAGCAGCGTCAGCGCATCCAGAACATGTTCGGCGTAAAGGCATACAACAGTTTCGGTATGTCCGAGATGTGCGGCCCCGGTGTAGGCTTTGAGTGCCAGGAACAGAACGGCCTGCATTTCTGGGAAGACTACTATATCGTCGAGATTGTCGACCCCGAGACATTGGAGCCTGTTCCCGACGGCGAGATAGGAGAACTTGTCCTCACCACCCTTCGCCGCGAGGCAATGCCTCTGATCAGATACCGTACACGCGACCTCACCCGCGTCCTCGGACGCACCTGTCCCTGCGGACGCAATCACGTACGCCTTGACCGCATGAAGGGCCGCAGCGACGACATGATGGTACTGCGCGGCGTCAACATCTTCCCCATACAGATCGAGAAGATACTGATGATGTTCCCCGAACTCGCAAGCAACTACCTCATCACACTCACTACAGACAACGACAACGACAACATGACCGTCGAGGTCGAGCTGGCAGAGATGTTCACCGACGACTATGCACGCCTGCAGTCACTCACGAGGAACGTCACCCGTGCACTCAAGGACGAGATCCTGCTCACACCCATCGTCAAGCTTGTCCCCAAGGGCAGCCTCCCAGTCAGCGAAGGCAAGGCCGTCAGAGTCGTAGACAAGAGAAAGGTATACCAATAAACCACATCCCCATGAAACAGTTATCAATCTTTATCGAGAACAAGCGCGGTACCCTGCTCACCGTGCTTGACATGCTCAAGACAGCAAACATACAGATAATAGCCTCAACCATTTCCGACACACAGGATTTCGGCATCTACCGCCTCATCTGCAGCGACCCTGAGCGCGCCTTTGCAGTTCTTAGCGGGCAAGGCATTACGGTAACGCTAACAGACGTCTTTGCCATCCAGCTCGAGGACAAGCCGGGCGAAGCCGCACGCGTACTGGCAATCTTTGCCGAGGCAGACATAAACATCGCCTACATGTATTCCTTCCTGCTCTCGGGCAAAGGCATCCTTGTCTTCCGCACAAACGATACAGAAAGGACACAGCAGGTCATCAGGGAGAAATCCCTGCAGCTATTCTGACCAGGCGTATACATCTAATAGTCATAGACCTGCAAACCCGGCGAACAATTCCTATAGACTTCGTCAGGAGTCTTGTAATGGATTCCTCTGGGAATAAACAACTTTGAAAGCGAAGTACAGTATTGGAAGGGGAACCTCCCAATACTGTACTTCGCTTTCTTGGGATTAGGCAGCAGATAAAATTCTTCCCAGCAAATACCATCGGAAAAGGAATACGAATACCCATCAAAGTCTGTACCGCAAACTCTCTTGAACTCACGCCATGACTTTGCATCCATTTCCTTGAATTTGAATACCTTCTTCTCCTCATACGAGTTCTCCCCGACAGATTTTACTATTGTCCGCCAGCGTGAGCCCGTTGCCCTTTTTGAATCAATGTCATTGCGCTGCGGTTCTATTCCATACACTATACGGAACAATACCTCCGTAGCATTGTCGTTCCCTCCTATGTCCAGCATATAATACAAGGACGGCGGCTGTCCAGTTCGCTGCGTAGAATACTGTCAACCTTATTTGCCGGAGTAGCCCCTATCTGAGTGACTGTCATACGTCCCGAATATTTCAGGTTATTGACAAACAGATGCTTTATCTCAAAAAGATTCTTTCCTAAGCTCTTCTGTCCATACTGTTATCCGACAGCCCCAAGATTCCCGGGACAGGCAACTGTCCCCATGCTACAGGGCACCATAACAACAGCAATATAATCCAAACAATCACCCTATGCTTCATAATCTTTAAGATATTACAGGTATTTTCGTACAATTTCCTCCGTTCTGTCCCAAAGTTCCTGCATCTGCCTGTGGTGGAAATACTTCTCACCGACATCCAGGATGCGGTTCGAACGGTTGTAAGTTCCCGTCTGATCCGCCTTGTCCTCGTCCAGCAATAGCCGGATGGCAGTATCCGCCCCCTTACGCGGAGTGTATATTACGGGGCGGAAGAATATGTCAGCCAGAAAATCCACCACTGGGATATGCATGCGAATAATGTTCGTCGAAACCATCCAGGGATCAGCAGCATTCACCGTTATTCCCCTGCCCTTCAGGAGCTTGGCAAGCTGGAAAGTGAACAGCGTAATGGCCAGTTTCGTGTTGCAATAAATGTGAATACGATGGAACCCCCTCTTGCGACCGCGAGTAAAGAACTCCGGGAAATCCAGGCGCCCCATCCAATAAGTCAGCGAAGCCATATTCACTATACGGCTCCCCTCGCCCATCAACGGCAGTAACAGACGCGTCAGCAAGTAAGGACCCACATAGTTCACACTTACCGTATGCTCGATATTGTCCGGCGTCAGATGGAAACCCGTCTGTATCGTCCCCGCATTGTTCATCAGCAAGTCCACACGGTCGAAACGAGCCTTTATCTCGTCAGCAAAACGCCTGACATCACTCAAGTCCGCCAGCTCTATACCAATTATCTCTACATTCCCGTTGCCCGTTTCACGTATAATCTCCTGTCTCTTCTCCTCTGCCTCTGCCGGATGATGGCAAGCCATAACCGTATAATAACCCTTTGCGGCTACAGCCTTTGCCTCCTCGAAGCCCATACCTGTGCCGGCACCGGTAATAATCGCAACCCTAACGGCGGTTTTGCTCTCGCTCAATTCGTTCGATTTCATTTACGATATCTTTTGGTAAAGGTTCGTTCAGATGCTGATGACAAGCCATCTCCAAAGTGTACATCCTACCTATGCAGTAGTTACTGTGTCTGCAGCCGCAACGATGATGCGGGTCATCCTTCAGACGGTTCACGAAATCAGGCTCGTTTAGCAAGCTGCGGGCCATCTGCACAGCCTCAAAGCCGTGACCAAGCACCTCGCTTATCTTGTCACCTGCCACCAAACCACCAACATATATGAATTTCATGTCAGGCAAAGCCTCGCGGAACTTCAGCGCATCCTCCAGGAAGAAAGCCTCCTCGTATGCAACAGGCCTTGTCATGATGTTGCGCACAATCGGCTTGCACGAACGGATGCTATACTTCAGCCAAGGCTTGTCCATATAATGCGTCATCGTCGTCAGAGGCAGCTCGCCGCGCATCACATACATCGGTGTTGCACTCACCAAACCACCGCTCAGAACAATAGCATGCACACCCATTTCCTGCAAGCGACGCGCAACAGGTATACTATGCTCCTCCAGCGAAATACCCCTCTTCAATCCATCCCGCATGTTCATCTTGCAAACCACAGCCATATCATCCCCCGCAGCCCTCATCACCTCCTCCATACATAGCGACATGAAACGCATACGATTCTCCAGCGAACCTCCGTATTCGTCCCTGCGATGATTGAAATAAGGATTCAAGAACTGGTCAATCAGATAGCCATGACCACAATGAATCTCCACCTCGTCAAAACCAGCCTCACGAGCCAAGTTAACCGCCTCACCAAACTTCCTTGCCAACACAGGCAACTCGTCCCTGCGCAAACCACGCACTATTGTAGGACTGTACAGGTTGAAACCCGTGCTTGCACTCACAGGAATACAACCACAAATATTCTTGTGGCTCATATTACCGCAATGCCCCAACTGTATGCCAGCAGCAGCACCCTCTCTGTGAATCCCGTCCGTCAGGCGGCGAAGCCCGGGAACAATCTCACGCTTCATCACCAGCTGGCGGTCAAAGCTCAAACCACTCTCGGTAACAGCAGCGTATGCAACAGTAGTCATACCCACACCACCACGAGCCACACTCGTATGGTAGTCATACAACATCTGGCTCGGCACATGCCCCGGACACATACTCTCGAAAGCCGCACTCCTTATCGTACGGTTCCTCAACGTCAACGGCCCTATGTGAGCACTTTCAAATATTCTATTCATTAATCAGGCGAATTATGATTAGTAAACGAATGGTATTATCCTTTTGCGACCGGCAAGAGCCCCCTCGCCAAACTCCACCCTGTACTTATTATATATTGCGTGCGCGCGAGGCACCAGGTTAGCAGCCGTCCACCACACAAACACCCAGGCAGCAGGCGAACCCGCAACAATAGCAAAACCCGTCCACTCTATTAACTCACCCAGATAGTTTGCCGACGTCACATAACGGTACATACCACCCCCGGGCAGATAATGGCGCGTATCCCCAGGCTTGCGAAGATGACGAATTACATGATCCGAATGCAAGTTCATGGCCATTCCCACCAAGAACACAACCAATCCTACAATCGACGTACCATGCGTCAGGTAGTTCCAACCCTCCTGATACCCCTCCACGGGAAACCAGAACAAAGCCCCACCCTGCATGATACCGTTGATGATGTTGAAAGACATCCCCGACAACATTATTGTTACAGGCATCCTGCTACGCCCCGTCATCAACAAAGGGAAAACAAAGCTCCGCTGGAAATAATGCAACAGGAACAAGCCCAGCAACACCACCTGCGGAGCAGCCACAGGACAACCGCCTCCATACCATACAGCCAGCATCGTCAGGAATGCCGGAGCCTCCATCAGCACCCAAGCCACCCTGTTGTCTATACTCCATCCCCACTGCTTCGTACGGAACTGACCATAACCCGCCGTAACGAAATAAAGACAGACAAAAACCACGATACCCAACCCGGTCATGGTATAAATCAAAACATTGAACCAATCCATACAACACATAAGACACGACAAATTTACAAAAAAAAGACATTATCCCTTTGCTATTTTTAACAAAAAAAATAGTAATTTTACGCGTCATTTGATTAAAAATTTAACAAAATACTAAACACAATGAAACAAAACTTACTCAAACTCAAGGCACTCCTGGTGGTGCTGATGATGGCAGTCGGATTTGGACAAGCATTTGCACAGGAAGAGAGTGTAACATTCTCTGAGCAAGGCTATACAAATGGCGAGAAAGTATCCTCTTATCAAGGAACAAACCTTAGTATTGCTTTTGCTGATGGCTCAACGGCAACAGCGTACTATAATACTGGTACCGGCATTCGTTTATATGGTGGAGGCTCTGCCACATTCACTGTTCCTAACGCGACAATTACGAGTGTTGCTTTAACGTTTTCTGCTAATAGTTATGCTCCAACTTCAACCGATGTGTGGTCTTGTGAAACTGGAAGCGGTTCAGGGACGAGTGGAGTTAATGCGACATGGACGGGTTCTGCATCATCAGTAACTATTGCTCGTCCAACAGGAGGTGGACATTGGCGTCTTCAATCTGTGACAGTTACTTATACAGCAGGTGGTTCTTCCTCTGCTGTTGAAACCACAACAACTATTGATGCAACAGGCATTACCAATACAGACGTCTATGCTGGTACAGCCGCAGGTAAATTGTCTGCTACAGTTGTTGATGAAGACGAAAACGCTGTAGAAGGCGCTACAGTTACATGGAGTGGCAATAATGATAAGGTTGCAACTATTGATGCTTCTACAGGTGCTGTTACCTTGGTTGGTGCTGGTACAGTTACATTTACTGCCATTTATGCTGGTGTGCAGGATGAGTACACATCTTCTTCTAATACATATGTGCTGACTGTAACAGATTCTGCTCCGTACACTGGAGGTGATGTAACATTTGATGCTACTGCAGATATGGGCACAAGTCCATTGGAGAAGAATGGAGTAACATTCACTTGCTCGAATGGTGTTTTGAACAATGGTAGCGAATATAGGCTCTACAAGAATTCTGAAACAACATTCTCTCTCCCAGACAATATTATTTCCCAGGGCTTTGTGATTCAGAAAGTTGAATTTACAGGTACAGGAAGTAATCCTGCTTCAGGCTTTGCAGAGCAAGAAGGTTGGACGACAGATGGTTATAATGGTACTTGGACAGGTGCAGCCACCTCAGTTTCTTTCACTGCATCTGGTGCACAGGTTCGTGCTACAAAGATTAAGGTTTTTGTTTCTAATACTGCAACTCCAACATTCTCTGTAGAAGAAGGCGAGTATAGCGAGGCAAAGAGCATAGAAATCAGTTGTGCAACTGACGGAGCTTCTATTTTCTATACAACAGATGGAAGCACGCCTACCAATAGCAGCACCGCGTATAGTAGCGCTATCTTAATTACAGAGAGCACCACGCTGAAGGCAATTGCCATCAAGGACGAGGTGGAGAGTGCCGTTGCTTCAGCAACCTATATAATGAATCGTCCTGCAGCTCCTACCTTCGATGTTGCAGAAGGTGTTTTTGATGCAGCCTTTGACTTACATCTGAGCACAGAGACGGATGACGCAACAATTTACTACACAACTGATAAATCAACGCCAACTATCAGCAGTACTGAATACTCAACCAAAATTGCTATCTCTAGTACGACAACTGTAAAAGCTATCGCTGTGAAAGATGGTTTGACCAGTGATGTAGCAAGTGCTACCTATACTTATGATTCACGTACTACTCCAACCTTCACGCTTTCAACCACTAGCGTTGAGTTGAAGGTGAATGAAACCAGCTCTGCTGTTACTTTGACAACTAATTCTGATGCAACGCCTTCGTTTACTTGCGAAGATAATCATGTGACGCTTACTGGCAAAGGTAATAGCCGCACTATCTCTGCTAATGCAGCGGGAGAATATACGGTGAATGTTAGTATATCAGGAAGTGCCACATATAAGGATGCCGCAGGCACTATAACAGTAACTGTAACAAAGAAGGCTACGACGATGGTTCTGACACCTTCGTTCACTTCAAAAGATTTGTATGTAACAACAACCGGAAGCATTACTGGTGTTCCACAGTATAATAGTTCTGACATTGATGGTGCTGAAGTTACATATAGCAGCAGCGATACTAAGGTTGCCACAATTGCCTATGATGGTACTATTACGTTTAAGAAAGCTGGCTCTACAACCATTACGGCTTCTTATGCAGGCAATGATGAGTACGATAATTGTGAAGCGTCTTATGTTCTCGAACTCACTGATACAACTCCACAGGCAACAGAAGTGGATATAACATTAAACAACACCTTCTTTGGTTGTGAATCCTTCACAAATTGGACAACAGGGATGGCAACAACACTTTCCGAATCTCATAAAAATATCACAATAACATATTCAAAGGGAGCTAGCTCAAACATGTATTGTAGTACTGAAAAGGTACGTTTCTACACAGACAATACATTCACTATTGTGGCTCCTGCAGGTTATAATATTATAAGTGTTGATATGAATGTAAGCATTAGTTCCGCAGATCCTGAAGGAGCAATTTCTTCCGACACATGGATAGGAGATGCAAATTCTGTTTCGTTCACTTTTGCTAATAAGACAGACATTTCTAGTATCACAGTTACCATCGCTCCTATTGTTACTGTTAGCGCTGCAGGTTATGCAACTTATGCAAGTGATCACGCTCTTGATTTTACTGATTCCAATATCAAGGCTTATATTGCCAAAGCAAAAAACGATGGTTCTGGTGTAACATTCGAACGTAAGTATAAGATTCCTGCTGGAACAGGTGTTCTGCTTTACAAGGATGGTGGTGCTACGGAAGCAATTCCCGTATTTGACCCGGACAAAGAAGATGCTGATAATACAGATGGCAACGTCTTTGTTCGTGGCGAAGGCGTAGCTGTGGCCTCTGTAGTTGGTAACATGTACAACTACATCCTGAACAAAGTAAACAATGTAGTTGGTTTCTACAAGGCAGCTGGTCAGAAAGTTGCCAAGAACCGTGCATACATTCAGGTTGAGAGTGCTTCTTTTGCAAAGGATTTCATCTCAATGCCTGGATTTGATGATAGCACAACTGGCGTAACTGAGGTTAATGGTTCAGGATTAATGGTTAATGGTCCTGTATATGACCTGCAAGGTCGTCGAGTAGAGAAACCCGGTAAGGGCCTCTATATTGTAAACGGTAAGAAAGTACTTAAATATTAAGGTTAATCATTAAATATCGTTATGAAAAAGAAATATATTTCCCCAAATATGCTGGTGGCCCGTCTCGGTATTACCCGGCCCATTGCTGGATCACTAACAACCAACGAAGACGATGAAGTCGTATCTGCCACATTCTATGGTGAAACAGATGCTATAGGCGATGCGATGGGCAGAGACAACTCTATCAAGGACTATAACCTGTGGGACAATGCGTGGTAATGGGCCCCTTGGGTTAACGGTTAATGGTTAACGCAATATAGTAGCAAGGAGGTTGGCAATAATGTCGACCTCCTTGCGTTTGTGAAGAACATGGAATAGGGAAAATATCCTGGGGAATAGGGATTTTTCCTATGTATGGAAAGGAAATGATGTGTATCATTGCACCGGATTGAAACCTAAAATGAAAATGCACATGAAAGAGAATCGTTTAATGGCAGCTGCTATGATAGCTGTGGGTATCGTTTGTTTGGGGTGGTTCGTAAAGGCTGGCATCGACAACTTTGCCAACAAGGACCGTCATGTGACAGTAAAGGGATTGGCTGAGCGCGAGGTGCCTGCGGACAAGGTGACGTGGAGCATAGGCACGAAGGTGACGGGAAACGATCTGCCCTTGCTATACGAGAGCATAAACCAGCAGACGGACAAGATCAAGAGCTTCCTGAAACAGAATGGACTTGACGAGAAGGAAATAACCGTAAACCCGCCAACCATCAACGACCTTGAAGCACGTGAGTGGGGCGAGAACAACAAGAGCTTCCGCTACATCGTATCGACAACAATCACGGTGGCTACCGGCAAGGTGGAACAGGTAAACAAGGCTATCTTCCGTCAGGCAGAGCTTCTGAAACAGGGTGTGGCAATCGAGAACAGCAATGCCCAGTATGATTATGCTTCGTTCCAGCAGATGAAGCCCGAGATGATGGCAGAGGCTATCAAGAATGCACAGAAGACGGCGGAACAGTTTGCGGAGGCGAGCAACGCCCGCCTGGGTGGCATACAGACGGCCGGTCAGGGACAGTTCGAGATTGACAACCGCGACGAGAACACGCCTTATATCAAGAAGTTGCGCGTTGTAACGACCATCACCTATTCGTTGAAGGAATAAAATATCCTGCCCCGCCATACAAAAGTAATTTGTACCGGGAACAAAACATTTTAATACCGCATTTGTAACTATTCTCTCGTCGTGAGAATAAATTATCACGGCGAGAGAATATATTTTCACGACGTAAGAATAAATTCTCACGTCGAGAGAATAATTTTATACGTAATATTTCGTATATTTGTATCCGATATGTATATGTTTTATCCCCAAGACTAAGTAAGTATTTATTTATGGCACAGTACATCAAAAAGGAGATAGTTGACCTGAATGGTTCGAAAACGACAAAGGCTTACTACAAGTTGAGAACCTGGCGCAGATTGGATTTCGACGAGTTTGTGGAACGATTCCATTCCCTTAACAGGGTGTACAGCAAGGGATTGCTGAAGGGTGTCCTGATGGCTTTGAGCGAGCATCTGGCATACGAGATTTCAAACGGATATAGCGTAAAGATTGACGGATTGGGTGTGTTCAATGCCAAACTGGGGGTTCGCAAGGACAAGGAAATGGACGGTTTCGAGGAGGGCACTACCAAGCGAAACGCCAAAAGCATAGAGGTGACTGGTGTGTCATACAAAGCCGATAAGAACCTGATTAGGGAAATTGACATGAACTGCAACCTGGAGCGGGGCGGCGAGGAGCGCATGAGAAAGCCCAAGCTGTCGAGGGAGGCACGCATAAAGCGGGCACGTCAGTTCCTGAAGGACAACAGATATATGCGTGTCAGCGAATATGCCACTATCACAGGTCTCGCCTACTCCACTGCCGCCCGCGAGCTGTGCGACATCGCCAGTGATTCATCAACGGGCATCATAAGTCAGGGCCGCAAGAGCGGCAAGCTGTACTTGCTGGCTGCTGCAGAAACTGCTTAGTACCACACAAGCTACCGAACAAATCTGACAATGTACAACATAGCATCACCACATCCCACTTCGGATAGTGCCTTGTTTCTTTCCGCGCGTGATTGTTATGCCGAAAATCATATCTTCATCATCACATTCTCCGTTGGGCGCCGGATGTTGCTAGCAAAATACCTATAGTGGCAAATACCCACTTCGTTACTTTCCAAATCAATCTTCTTATAGTAATCATCTTCATTATCCTTCATTATACTTTTTATGACCTTTTTCTTGTTATATATGGGATACTATCGCATGAGTTGACATGAATAGGGCATATTTTCACAATCGTATCTGACAAGAAAACATCATCATCAAACCAACTATAATGAACTTGTACATATCCTTTCTTATTTGCTGGTTTGACTACATCTTGACCCAGATTGAGATCCTTATAGAAATGTGACCAATACAGGACAACAGAAGGGATAAAGTACATCCATTCTCCATTTCTGTATGTATATACGTTATAATCCTGCCAGTTTCCCATTTCCTGTTCTCGCCTTATACCCAACTCATCTGTTCCATTTCCGTCCAAGTCACCTTCAGGGACAACATATAGCATATATGCGCAATCAATATCCAATGGAGCCAATCTGCCACTTAGGCTATATAATCTCCAGGACATACTATCTCTATGCTCAAACAATAGCGTATCAAGTCCTTTTCCTCTGAAACTGCCGAAAATAGTATCTACGTTTATATAGCGGACGGAATCGTCTAAAATCACATCTGTTAATACAGAATCTTTCCTTGTATTTTCTGTTGCGTTTTGAGTCTTATTCCTGCATCCAGACAAAGCCATCACACACACAAACAAGAGGGGCAAACCTTTCTTCCCACAACTTAAAATGAGTAGAGGAACTACGTATATCAACAGCCTTTTCATTTTTACTTAATCTTTTATAATACTTTATGAATAGGGCAACTTCATTCATGAGAGGGGCAAACTTTTGGCAGTAAGATTAAGAGGAAAGTTTTTCATAGTCAATTGTCTTTAATACATTAAACACCTAAATAATAATCCTTAATGTACTTCCAAATAATATCCCCGTATGTTGTCGTATGTTTCCTGTTTATGTCATTAAATTGGTTTCCTTTAATATGGTTTAGAAGTTTAGTCATAGCCTGAAAACAATATTTATCTACAAATTCACGATATACTGGAATTATATTGGGAGCAATTAACTCATATCTTCGTGTCAAATCTATCAAAGTAGCAATATCCTCAAACTTATTTTTCTCATGAGCAATAAGTGAAGATAACAATCCCTTTGACTCATTAACAATCCACTCTTCATAATTATTGCAGATATTTACTATGCTATTAAGAGCTTCATCCCAATCGATATTGTCTTTTGCTTGCATAAATGTATGAGGAGATTTCCCTTTATTGTGCCCAATTCCATACTGAACAAATGCTATTTCGTGTTCAGAGAAATGGTAATGGACAGCAGCTTTGCGACATGACATTGATAAAGGTAAGAGAATCACGTCATGAACATATATGTCTATCCATAACCATTGGATAGCTCCTTCACGAGCAAAATGCCGATTCTCTCGACATATTTTTACCTTAAATATACCCAACGAGATTTCAATAAGTTCCTTTTCATGTCCTTTGCACTCAAAAGGTTTAAACACTTCATTATAAAATTCTTCTGGCGTTGTAGAAAACGTATTCGTCTTATAGTTAAAATATAGTTTCATCATACTGTAGAACAACTTCATTTGGTTTAAAGTTATAGAAAACTCGACCTTCGGCGTCACAGTACCCATGGGGGCGACATTTAAATAGATATAGTGTATACTTCTCTTTACCGTCATCCATATATTCTCCAATATAATTAACCTCTTTTATATGGTTGGGTCGATTATATTCCTTTAATTTTAATTCACTATACACTACCTCTAACTGTTGATTTATCGGTAAAAATATACTTCCATTTATATACAAACCTTCAAAAACGGAATTAAAATCACCATTTTCAACATCCGGAAATGTTGGTGTCATCCTATATAGGTATCTATTAATAACTTCTTCAATTTTTACTTCTATATATTCCACCTTCAATGGTTTAAAAAAGAAATCGTAATAATTATCATTAAATGAAATGAAGTTGTCATAGACAGTAAGATTATATGTATATCGTTCATTATCATACATAAAAGTCGGGAATCGATTGTCAATAAGTTTCCCATCTTTTATTATTAAAATACCACAATTTTTTCCTCCATTTTTATAGTGAAAAATATTGTTGCTAAAATCGTCTTCATACTCAATTTCTGTTTCATGATTTGTATAAAACAGTTCATTATACGTTTTTTTAGATAGGCTTTTCCCATCTAATGAATAAAATCTATATAATTTTTCTCCATAACATCCAACTTTCATCTTAAACACAATAAAATTAGAATAAATAAAACACTCAAGGTCATTGTCAGAAGAGACATTTTTTCTAAAATTAAATGCTCTTTTTCTACCATTCTTTTTGTTTCCCTCTTTATGTTGAATAAGTGTTCTGTGAAGTTTCTGAAGGACATTTAGTTCTTCACTATTTATGGTTATACCTTTTTTAAATTCATTTTCGGAAATTAATTGCTTGGATATGTATGATATAGGATACGTATGGTTGGAATAATAATAAACATTGCTTAAAAGCTCACAGAGTTTTGCCGTTCTTTCATATTCAATTAGTCTTAGCTGTTTTTTTAACAGATTTAATGTAGGCGAATCTTCTGTTGCTAGATTAACAAGAGAGATGTTGTTTGTTTTGTCTATCAATTTAGAAAGATTATCAATATCATTTACATCAAAAAAATCAACAATCTCTTTATCTTTAACGGTAACAATATAATCATGATTGTCTTCAGGAACAGATAACAGACAGAATCCATATTCAAAAATACTTTCTATTTTAAATTTATTTGGAATTTCGAATAACTTTGTGAAATCACTAAGACGATAAAAGGTGTTCTTGTTCTCGACAATACCTAACCCCATTTCTTTAGGCGTAAATACTTCAGCATCATCTGAGTCATACCAGTCATTCTTGAAATGCCCATTTTTTATCATAGTATAGTGAATCGTTTCTTTTCCATCCTCGCTAATTATGCATTTCAATAATGGCCCACGGAATTGGGCATCTTTGCCAGGCGCAGAGAAATCTCTATATTCTGTTACGATATAATAACCTTTAGATGTTCGATATATTTCTTCAACATAATCGTAACATGCATATCCGCGATATATTATTTCGTTATTTTTGTTAATTAAGCATGGAACATCATGATAGCTACATGGATCTTTTACATATCCAATAGCAATACCTTTTCTCCATTCTCCAATATATTTAACTTCTAACTTTCCATAATAAGATTGAAAGAAAGTATGCTTTGGGGTAATATCAATATCTATCATTTTTTTTAAAATTTCAAAACATTATTTTTATATTCAAATGGAGTTATACTTTCGAGAATTTTTTGATTGATTTGGAATTATTGTTAGATTAGCCAACCTCTGTCCTTCAAATTCGTATCTTGTACAAGGGGTGTTTCTGTCATCCATAAGAACAACTCTCATACCTTCTGCTTTTTCTGTTTCAGTAATATGAAACTCCCCCTTCATGTCATACCTTATTATTCTTTATTTCATCTCTCACTATTAAATAATACTATAGTACAGCGAGGGCAAAAATAGGAAAAGTCGAGAACAGGACAAAACAAATTGCATATTATTTTTTCCGTCCTCAACTTTTACATAAATGACTATTTAATCTTCATCGAAGAATTTGCCTTTGGGGATTGATGTTGACGCTGACATACAGAAATTGAAGCGTTCACGGCTACGACGCTCACGGGCGAACATGCGATTGGTGCCTTCCTCATCCTGTTGGAATTCCAGGTGCTCGTCGATAGCGAAGGATTGGGCCATTGTCTCTACATCCAGGTTGTCGGTGCCTATGAGCGTGAATGTCCAATTCTGTTTCTTGAGTTTCTCGATTATGTTCCTGACCATCTTTAGTGTCCACTCCCGCGAACTGTTTTCCTCGCCGTCGGTGATGATGGTTACAAGTACGTGGTCATCGTTTCTAACTTGGGCATTGACCTTGGATATCCCCTTGCCTATTGCGTCATACAGAGGTGTACATCCTCCCGGATTGTAGTCTTTCCACCTAAGGTCCTTCGTCATAGATGCTGGTGCGTTGTCATAGTGCCAGGTCGCGTGGTCTGTATCGAAAGTTAGGAGAGTTACAAACTGCTCTTGGTTAGGGTACTTTTCCTGCATCTGTCGGATTGTCTGCAGGGTTTCGTTCATACCTGTGAAGGCTTGCTTGCGAATAATGGACATTGAACCGCTTTCGTCGACAATAATCAGGTTGTGAACTCGCTTTGAATCATTTGTGCTCATAATTGATCTTTTTAAATGGTTAAACTATATTTTTCGGACGTGCCTTTATTATTTAGAAGATTATTTAGTGGAAAAAATTAAGTGAGTTCGTACATTTTTTCTAATTTCGTACCAGAAAAACCTGAACATGCGTCATAAAAAACTGTCTGACGAGAAAATATTAAAGGGTTTCCGCACAGGGGATGCCGATATAATATGGGAATACTTTTACGAGTATTGTCAGGTGGCTTATTATACTTTTGACAAGCGGTATCAACTAAGCGGGAAGGAGAACCTGGATTTCATGTCGCTGGCTCACCAGTATGCGCTGTATCTGATAGAGCATGACTGGAAACCGCTGGAGGACCATGCGCCCGAGGTAAGTCTGAAAACCTGGCTGATAAACGGTTTCCGTTATGTGGTGCTGGATGCCCTGAAATGGTACAGGAGGGAATATGGCAGCATTACGTTCGAGGACTATCTGTGTTCATTTGATGTAACCGATAACCTGCGCCTACAGTTCAACCGAGTAATAGAGGACTTGTGCAAACGTGTGCCTATGAGTCGCGAGGACAAGTTGATTATAGAACTGTTGCTGATTCAGGGGTTCAAGGGCAAGGAAGTTGCCGCCAAAATGGGAATAACGCCTGCTGCCGTGTCGCAGAAGTACAAGAAACTAAAGGAGGAAATCATTGCTCCGTATTTCCTCAAATACTATGATATGGATCTGGATATGATGGAGATAATGGAGACAGAGCCTTCATGTCTCCTTGAATCCAGCATTCCAGAAGAAGATTACGATGATATTGATGCCAGCAGAATATTAGATAGTGATATCGAAAACAAGATACCTATATCACAGAAACGTACAACACCTGAGTTTATTACAGAACTGCAGCCGGGCGAGATATTCGTCTTTGGAAGCAATCTGAAGGGTATGCATGGTGGTGGAGCGGCGTATGTTGCCTACCGCAAGTTTGGAGCAATTATGGGACAGGGCGTTGGCTTACAGGGTCAGAGTTATGGTATTCCCACAATGCAAGGCGGCGTGGAAACCATACGCCCCTATGTGGATGAATTTATTGCCTTTGCCCAAGAGCATCCGGAACTGACTTTCTTGGTTACGCGCATCGGCTGCGGCATTGCGGGTTTTACGGACGACGAGATTTCGCCCCTATTTGACAAAGCCCACGATATAGATAATATCATATTGCCCGAAGACTGGTAAAAAACATCAAAAGCGTGGAGACTGTAAAAGCGACACCGCCATTGTCAAGCGCAATGTCGTGAAGACGCGTCGAAGTCCCGCGCAAGCGCAACTGGTGGGATTATTTCTGCTACTCAGTCGCAGGGCACTGCGCCGTCGTCATTCGGCACGCAATGACATCTAGTCATTGCTGCTACGCGCCTCATTCTCCCATGTAGACCTTGAAGATGGCTTTCTTGAAGGGGGTCGGCGAGATTGCTGGCGAGTGGCCTTCGCCGGGGAAGTGGATGGCCATCTGTCCTAACGGCAGTGTGTAGTAGGTGGATGGGGCATCGGGGTGGATGCTGTAATCGCCTGCCTGGTCGTATGGCTGCTGTGAAACTGCATCAGCGGGAAGGAAGCCTTGCTTCTCGGGTGCCGTGATGGGAACGTGGATGTCTATCATCTGACGGTGTGATTCCATTACGGCTTCATCTGCTGTCTTTGCATCCGGTGTACATACGTTTACATATACCTTGTCGCCATATATGTCGTGGCGTCCGGGGGTTAATGCCGAGAGGTCTGTCTCGGCAAGGAACTTAACGACATAGTCAAAAAGGGGATTGAGCGGGGTGTAGAATCCCAGGCGGTTTACACTATCTATAATCATAGTTAAATGTATTTGGTTTTCGGTGTAAAGATATACATTTCCTCGCATATAACGTTTTTTATGACGCATTTTTAGGGAGGGTGTGGGTATTTTTTCGTATCTTTGGGCGCAAAATATATTATTATGAATATGAAAAGGACATTTATTGTGTTATGTCTGACACTGTGTGTGTCGGTGGGCGTACAGGCTCAGATTCAGAAACAGAAGACGGTGAGGAGCGAGGTTAAGGTTACCGGCGCGGGTGCCGAGAACTATGCAGAGATAAAGTTTGACACGCTGCGTGTAAACCTGGGCAAGTTCCCCAGCAGCAGTCCTGTCCGCAAGTGCCAGTATACGTTCACGAACGTGGGCAGTGCTCCGCTGATTATCAACCAGGCAATTGCTTCGTGCGGTTGTACGGTGCCTAACTACAGCAAGCAGCCGATCAAGCCGGGTGAGCGTGGCGTGATAGATGTCACGTACGATGGTACGGACAAGATAGCTGGCCATTTCCTGAAGACGATAACAATCCGTTCGAATGCGAAGAACGAGGTTGTGCGTCTGTCCCTGGAAGGTACGATGACTGAGTAATTGGGCTTAGGGACGGGTGGCTGTTACTGCTGAAAGGATAATACTGGGTGTCGACCCCGGAACGAATGTGATGGGTTACGGGGTCTTGCGTGTAATGGGGCGCAAGGCGGAGATGCTGGCTCTGGGTATTATTGACTTGCGCAAGTTTGGTGATCATTACCTGAAACTGGGGCATATCTTCGAGCGGATTATCGGCATCATTGATTCGTATCACCCTGACGAGATGGCGATAGAGGCTCCGTTCTTTGGCAAGAACGTGCAGTCGATGCTGAAACTGGGGCGTGCCCAGGGGGTGGCAATGGCGGCTGCGATTGAGAGACAGGTGCCGATTACGGAATATGCTCCGACGAAGATAAAGATGGCCATCACGGGTAACGGTAATGCGAGCAAGGAGCAGGTTGCGGATATGTTGCGCAGGATGCTGAAGCTGGACAAGGAGGAGCTTGGAAACTTTCTGGATGCCACGGATGCGCTGGGTGCTGCGTTTTGTCATTTCCTGCAGATGAGCCGTCCGCAGTCGGAGAAGAAGCATACAAGTTGGAAGGAACTGGCAAGGAAACAGGGAAAAATCTGAATGATTAAGATAGTAAACGGAATAGTTCGTAATCCTGCATGGAGGATGGCCGAGCCTGTAAACCTGGAAATCCGGGAGGGCGAGCAGATTGCCATTTGCGGTGACAATGCTGCGGGCAAGAGTCGTCTGGTGGAGATCCTGACTCAGCATTATCCTTTGTTGCAGAACGAGGTGCAGTTCGACTTTGAAACCGAGATACGCAAGGTGGACGAGGTGACTGGCGTAAAGCGTCTGGTATGCGAGCAGATCAGATACATTACATTCCGTGACAGCTATGGTGATCAGGACGGACAGTATTACCTGCAGCAGCGGTGGAACCAGCATACCATCGAGGATGACATGCCTACGGTTGGTGAGCTGCTGGAGCGTATACCCGAGCAGCGGGAGGGACTGCGCAGGGAACTGTACGGGACTTTCGAGCTGGATTCGCTGCTGGACAAGTACATAGTGGCTTTGTCGAGCGGTGAGCTGCGCAAGTTCCAGCTGATAAAGACACTGCTGTCCAACCCGAGGGTGCTGATTATGGACAATCCGTTTATCGGGTTGGATGCCAAGATGCGATCGCTGCTGCATGATTTCCTGGAGAAGATCACCAGCGAGACGAATCTGCTGATTATACTGGTACTGAGCAAGTATGACGACATACCTACATTCATCACCCATGTGATTGAGGTGAGGGATATGGTGGTGCTGCCAAAGGTACGGAGGGAGGATTTCCGGAGTGGTGTAAAATCTGTTTCTGATGGTTCCGGAGTGAAGAAGAATGATTCCAGGGTTGTGCCTGGGGCGAAGAAGATACTGGATTTCCATAATGTGACGATACGATATGGTGCGAGAACCATACTGAAGGACCTGAACTGGACGGTGCGTCAGGGTGAGTTCTGGGCATTGAGCGGTGATAACGGCTCGGGCAAGTCGACTTTGTTGTCGCTGGTATGTGCCGACAATCCCCAGGCATACGCCTGTGACATAGAGTTGTTCGGACATAAGCGCGGCTCGGGTGAGAGTATCTGGGACATAAAGAAACATATCGGCTATGTAAGCCCCGAGATGCATCGGGCATATATGAAGGATATGCCGGCGATAGACATCGTGGCAAGCGGGCTGAGCGACAGCATAGGGCTGTACCACAGGCCTAAACCCGAGGAGAAGGAGCAGTGCATGTCGTGGATGAGGACATTCGGCATCGAGGGGATTGCGGACCGTACTTTCCTGAAGTTGTCCAGCGGCGAACAGCGTCTGTGCCTGCTGGCACGTGCTTTTGTCAAGGACCCGGAACTGCTGATCCTGGACGAGCCCATGCATGGGCTGGACCTGAAGAACCGCCAGATGGTAAAGGGTATTATTGACCGTTTCTGCTCTGACGAGAAGAAGACGATGGTTATGGTTACCCACTACGAGGAGGAGCTTCCGGGGTGTATAACACATAAATTGTATCTGACGAGAAACTGATGATTGCAGTCGTAAAATATAATGCAGGTAACATACGTTCGGTGCTGAATGCGCTGAACCGCCTGGGGGTTGAGCCTGTGCTGACGGATGATGCGGAGGCCTTGCGCAATGCAGAGCGTGTGCTGTTCCCGGGTCAGGGCGAGGCGGCTACGGCTATGGCGTACCTGAGGGAGCGCGGCCTGGACAGGGTTATATGCTCGCTGAGGCAGCCTGTACTGGGTATATGTATCGGCCAGCAACTGATGTGCAGCCACAGCGAGGAGGGCAACACGGATTGCCTGGGGATATTCCCGATGGAGGTTGTGCGCTTCCAGCCACAGAGGCATGAGGACAAGGTTCCGCAAATGGGATGGAACAGCATACATAACCTGAAGACGCGGTTGTTTGACGGTGTGGACGAGGGTTCGTTCATATACAACGTGCATAGTTTCTACGTGCCTGAGTCGCCCTATACGATTGCAAGTTGCGAGTATATACTGCCTTACAGTGCAGCGCTGAACAAGGATAATTTCTATTCCACGCAGTTCCACCCCGAGAAGAGCGGCAGCGTGGGAGAACAGATATTGAAGAACTTCCTGAAATTGTGAAACGACCGATGATTGAGCTGATTCCTGCCATAGACATAATCGAAGGTAAGTGTGTGCGCCTGACAAAGGGTGACTATGACACCAAGAAGGTGTATGGTGACCCTGTGGAGATGGCTGTGCGCTTCCAGCAGCTGGGGTTCAGCCGTCTGCATGTCGTTGATCTGGACGGGGCGAAGAGCAGACATGTTGTAAACATCGATGCTCTGAGGGGCATAACGTCGGCAACAGACCTTACTGTGGACTTTGGGGGCGGTGTGAAGACCGACGAGGACCTGGAGAAGGCATTTGCTGCTGGTGCCGGAATGGTTACGGCTGGCAGTATTGCGGTTACTGATCCTGACAAGGTGTTGTCGTGGATAGGGAAATTCGGTGCAGGGCGTCTGATACTGGGTGCTGACGTGCGCAATGGCAAGATAAGCATAAACGGTTGGAAGGAGGACAGTCATGAGGACTTGATTCCGTTCCTGAAGCGCTATGTGGATGCCGGTATCAGGAATGTGCTGTGTACCGAGATCAGCAAGGACGGTACCCTGGAGGGGCCTGCCATTGAGCTTTACAGGGAGATAATGAGGCACTACCCCACCCTGCATCTGATTGCAAGCGGGGGTGTGGGATGTGATGATGATATAAGGGCGCTGGACGATGCCGGCATTCCTGCCGTTGTGTTCGGGAAGGCGTTCTACGAAGGGAAAATTACAATTCATAATCAATAGTTGCAAATTGTTAGCCAAGAGAATCATACCTTGTCTGGACGTCAAGAACGGTGAGACGGTGAAGGGCACGAACTTTGTGAACCTCCGCTCGGCAGGCGACCCTGTGGAACTGGGGCGTGCATATAGCGATGCGGGTGCGGACGAGCTGTGCTTTCTGGACATTACTGCCAGCTACGAGGCGCGCAAGACATTCACGGATATGGTCGAGCGTGTGGCACGCGAGATAAACATCCCGTTCACTGTGGGCGGAGGTGTGAACGAGGTAGCTGATGTGGAGCGTCTGCTGGGTGCCGGTGCGGACAAGGTAAGCGTGAACTCGGCTGCCATACGCCGTCCTGAATTGATTGACGAGATTGCCGCACGCTTTGGCTCGCAGGTTCTGGTATGTGCCATAGATGCAAGGCTGGACAGCGACGGATGGCATTGCTATACCAAGGGTGGGCGTGAACGTCAGGAGCTGCCCCTGATGCAGTGGGCACACGAGGCGCAGGAGCGTGGTGCAGGCGAGATTCTGTTCACGAGCATGAATCATGACGGGGTTAAGCAGGGGTTTGCTAACGAGGCTCTGGCCGAGATGGCTTCGATGCTGTCCATACCGATTATAGCAAGTGGCGGTGCCGGGGCGAAGGAGCATTTCCGTGATGCCTTTACGCTGGGGCATGCCGATGCTGCACTGGCTGCAAGCGTATTCCATTTCGGGGAGATTCCTATTCCTGAACTGAAGCAGTATCTACGTGGTGAGGGAATTATAGTAAGATAAAACAAGATAAGAGATATGACAATAGATTTTGAAAAGGGTCAGGGCCTGGTTCCTGCTATTATCCAGGATGCAGAAACAAAGAACGTGCTGATGCTGGGTTACATGAACAAGGATGCCTACCAGAAGACGGTGGAGACGGGCAGGGTTACATTCTGGAGCCGCACACGCAACACGCTGTGGACGAAGGGTGAGACGAGCGGCAATTTCCTGAACGTAGTGGAGATAAAGAACGACTGTGATCAGGATACCTTGCTGATAAAGGTTCATCCGGACGGTCCTACCTGCCACAAGGGTACGGATACGTGCTGGGGTGAAAAGAATGAGAGCAACCCGCTGCTGTTCCTGACCGAACTGCAGAACTTCATCGAGAAGCGTCACGAGGAGATGCCTGAGGGTTCGTACACGACAAGCTTGTTCAGGGATGGCCTGAACCGCATGGCTCAGAAGGTCGGCGAGGAAGCGCTGGAACTGGTCATCGAGGCTTGCAACGGTACGGACGAGCGTATGATCTACGAGGGGAGCGATATGCTGTATCACCTGATTGTACTGCTGACGAGCAAGGGTATGCGTATCGAGGATATGGCGGCCGAGTTGCGTGAACGTCATAATCCGGGATGGAAGAAACATTGATTTGGAAATTGACTATAGCCTGAATACTATGATAGTAGAATACAAGAACGTAAGATTATGCCACTACAACCGCACGGTACTGAAGGACGTGAATCTGGTGGCTGACAAGGGCGAGATGATATACCTGACGGGACAGGTCGGCAGTGGTAAGAGTACCTTGCTGGGCAGTATGTACGGCGAGGGTGAGTATGCCGAGGGTACGGCAGTGGTGCTGGGCGAGGACCTGGCGCTGGGCAAGAGCAGCCGCCTGCCTGCGTTGCGCCGCAAGTTGGGTATTGTACATCAGGAATTGCGTCTGCTGCCTGACAGGACGATACATGACAACCTGGACTTTGTATTGCGTGCTACGGACTGGAGGAACAAGGCCGAGCTCGAGGCGCGCATTGCCGAGGTGCTGGAATGGGTAGGCCTGGAGGATGTAGGCAACAAGTTTCCTCATCAGCTGTCGGGCGGACAGAAGCAGTGCATCTGTATTGCACGTGCTGTACTGAACCGTCCTGCCCTGATTCTGGCAGACGAGCCCACGGGGCAGCTGGACAGCGAGAACGGCGAGCGTGTAATGGCTCTGCTGGACGAGGTACGCCGTCAGGAGCAGGCGACTGTGATCGTCTCGACTCACAACCTGCAGTGGCCGGACTTCTTCCCGGGAACGGTCTACGTCTGTGAAAACGAAATCATAAGGAAAAATAATTAAACAACATAGTATGCAAGTATTGAAATTTGGCGGAACGAGCGTTGGCACGCCTCAGCGCATGAAGGATGTTTCCGCATTGATTACTGCTGACGGCAAGAGCAAGATTGTCGTGCTGTCGGCGATGAGTGGCACCACGAACACGTTAGTGGAGATATCGGACTACCTGTATAAGAAGAATCCCGATGGAGCAAGTGCGCTGATAAGCAGGCTTGAGCAGAAGTACATGGAGCATGTGGATGAACTGTATGAGACTGAAGAGTGGCGCGAGAAGACGCGTGCTTTCCTGCAGGAGCAGTTCCTGTATCTGCGCAGCTTTACGAAGGCTCATTTCACGTCGTTCGAGGAGAAGGTTATCCTGGCTGAAGGTGAGATAATGTCTACCAACATGGTGACAAACTATCTGCTGGAGCGCGGGGTAAAGACAATCCTGCTGCCTGCCTTGGACATAATTCGCACGGACAAGAACCAGGAGCCTGATTTCCAGTATATTACGGAGCGTATCACAAAGGCATTGAAGGACAATCCTGATTATCAGATATATATCACTCAGGGTTTCATCTGCCGCAATGCATACGGTGAGGTGGACAATCTGCTGCGTGGCGGATCGGACTATACAGCGTGCCTGATAGGTGCTGCCCTAAATGCCGAGGAGATACAGATATGGACCGATATCGACGGCATGCACAACAATGACCCGCGTTTTGTGGACCATACCGAGCCTGTACGTCAGTTGCACTTTGCCGAGGCTGCCGAGCTGGCTTATTTCGGCGCAAAGATACTGCATCCGACATGTATACAGCCGGCACGCTTTGCAGGGGTGCCTGTACGTCTGCTGAACACCATGAATCCTTCTGCACCGGGTACTATAATCAACAACGAATACCACAGGGGAACGATAAAGGCTGTTGCTGCACGCGACGGCAATACGTGCATAAAGATTAACTCGAGCCGCATGCTGCTTGCATATGGTTTCCTGCGCAAGGTGTTTGAGATATTCGAGACATACAAGACAAGCATCGACATGGTATGTACGAGCGAGGTGGGTGTTTCCCTGACGATCGACAACACAAGCCGTCTGTATGATATCGAGAACGAGCTGAAGAAGTATGGCAAGGTTACCGTTGAGCGCGATATGTGCATCATCTGCGTGGTTGGTGACCTGCGTCCCGAGAACCGTGGTTTCGAGACTCTGGCATGTGAGGCTCTCCGCGACATTCCCGTACGTATGATTTCGTACGGTGGCAGCAACCATAACATATCGTTTGTCGTTAAGGCCGAGGACAAGCAGCGCACTATGCAGGCACTGACGGATACGATTTTCAAGAAATAAGTCGAATACAAGGACAAATCGAGGTAAAAAGAATGTTTCCCATAGAGAAATTCCAGGGGGTAAGGACACCCTTCTACTATTATGACTTGCAGTTGCTGGACGAGACGCTGAAGCAGATTCGTTGCAACATGACGAAGGAAATGCACCTGCATTATGCAGTCAAGGCGTGTGCCACCCCCAAGGTCCTGGCACGTATTGCGGGGGCCGGGTTTGGTGCTGACTGCGTGAGCGGCGGCGAGATAAAGGCTGCGCTGAACGCAGGTTTCCCTGCCGACAAGATCGTGTATGCCGGTGTAGGCAAGAGCGACTGGGAAATAGAGCTGGCGCTGAATGCGGGCATATTCTGCTTCAACGTGGAGAGTATTCCGGAGCTGGAGGTCATCTCGGAGATAGCCGGGCGAATGGGCAGGACTGCTCGTGTCGCCCTGCGTATCAATCCCAATGTAGGTGCCCATACGCATGCCAACATTACTACGGGTCTGGCCGAGAACAAGTTCGGCATAGACATGCAGGACATGGAGACGGTGATAAACATGACTCGCGGTATGCGCAACGTACAGTTCGTAGGCCTGCATTTCCACATTGGCAGCCAGATACTGGAGATGGATGATTTCCGTGCATTGTGCGTACGTATAAACGAGTTGCAGGACAGGCTCGAGAGGTCGGGTATCAAGGATGTCAGGAACATCAACGTCGGGGGTGGCCTGGGAATTGACTATCGGGATCCTAACAGGAATCCTATTCCTGACTTTGCGTCCTACTTCCAGACATATCGCGACGGACTGGCTCTACGCGAGGGACAGCAGCTACATTTCGAACTTGGCAGGGCCGTAGTGGGCCAGTGCGGAAACCTGGTTACCCGTGTGCTGTATATCAAGAGCAATGCGATCAAGAATTTCTGTATCGTGGATGCTGGCATGACCGACTTGATTCGTCCTGCATTGTACGATGCTTACCACAGCATAGAGAATATCAGTGCTCCTGCGTCTGACAAGACTATGAGCTATGATGTCGTAGGTCCTATCTGCGAGAGCAGCGATGTCTTCGTCAAGGATTACGAGATGCAGCCTACGCATCGCGGTGACCTGCTGGTATTCCGCTCGGCAGGTGCCTATGGCGAGATTATGGCAAGCGGCTACAACTGCCGTCAGCTGCCCAAGAGCTACACAAGCGAGGATTTATGATAAGCCTTGTAATCATAACCCTTAACCAGCAGGAGCAGCTGAGCAAGTCGCTCCCCTTGTGGCTTGCGCAGGAGGATGCGGATTTCGAGATATGCGTTGTGGACAAGAACAGTGAGGACGATACCGTACGTATGCTGGAGGATATGGAGGAGGAGTATACGAACCTTCGCCACATAGTTATTCCACGTACGGCACACGGCATCAACAAGGACCGTCTGGCCGTAATGCTGGGTATCAGGGGTGCTGTATGGAACCGTATGATAATAATCCGTCCGCATGTCATTCCGCCTACAGAGCAGTGGCTGAGGGAAATAGCTGATACATGGGATCCGGGGAAGCCCATACTGATGCTTCCTGTCCTGCAGGGCAGCAAGCTGACCTTCCGTCAGCGATATGCAATGTATATGGCTCAGCACGGACGTGCAAAATGGGCCTTAGGCCACGCCATAGGATATTCCAAGGATTTCTTTATGAGCGGCGGCGGTTTCCCGGGCAAGACAAGCCTCCCTACGTTCAACGCCCTGGTGCGTTATTTTTCCAAACCGAACAATACACAGATTATAAAAGATGCAGAGCATACCCTTCATAGCCTGGTGTCTTAATCACCTGAACTACTGGGTCATCATGCTGTTGATGGCTATAGAGAGCAGTTTCATCCCCTTCCCCAGCGAGGTTGTCGTTCCGCCTGCTGCATATCAGGCGGCTAATGGCGACAAGAACGTTTTCCTCGTTGTGTTCTTTGCAACGCTTGGAGCGTTGATAGGTGCCGTAATCAACTATGCCCTGGCATATTACCTGGGACGTCCCATAGTATACAAGTTTGCCAACTCGCGTATCGGGCACATGTGCCTGATTGACGAGCAGAAAGTCATGGTGGCAGAAAAGTATTTTGACGACCACGGGGCAATAGGTACAATCATAGGGCGTCTGATTCCTGCCGTCCGCCAGTTGATAAGCATCCCTGCGGGCCTGGCAAGGATGAAATTCTCGCAGTTCCTGCTGTACACCTTCATAGGTGCCGGTTTATGGAACTCCGTATTGGCTGCAATAGGCTACTCGCTTGCGCATGTTGTAAAGCCCGAGGAACTGGATGCTACCGTGGCACAGTACGAAAGCCCCATCAAGATAGGTATGGTCGTACTGGGTATTGCCGTGGTATCCTATCTGGTATGGAAAGGCAGAAAGTAATGAGAAGAATACTGCTTGTCCTGGGCATTCTGGCCGTTGCAGCAAACATGGATGCCCAGATGTATGACAAACTGTTTGCGGATGACTACAGGATAGACACCACGCAGACACGTGTGCTGGGGCTGGAGCTGGATGCTACTGCGGCATTCCGCGACAACGAGTACACCACCCCGCTTACCACGGGATATACGCTGCCTGTGGGTATTCTGGCTCCGCGCATAACATACAACCCGATAAACCAGATTCACATGGAGGTCGGTGCGCGTGCAATATTCTTTGCCGGAGCAAACAAATATCCTTCATGGGCCTATCATGACATTGCATACTGGAAGGGTGACCAGTATCAGCACGGATTCCACATACTGCCCTGGCTCCGCCTGCAGGCCGAATTCTTTCAGGACAAGGCGGACAAATCACTCAGCATAGTACTGGGAAACATATACGGAGGTCAGAACCACCGGCTGAACGATGCCCTGTGGAACCCCGAGACGAATATCATTCAGGATCCGGAGATGGGCCTGCAGATATTATGGGACCTAAAGCATCTGCACATGGATACGTGGGTAAGCTGGCAGAGCTTCATCTACAAGCTGGACACTCATCAGGAGGCTTTTACCTTCGGTTCAAACTGGATCGTAAAACTGGGAAGCCGGCCCAAGTACCAGTGGAGCATACCCGTACAGCTGATTGCCCAGCATCGCGGAGGTGAGCAGATACTGGCAAACGCAGGTGTACAGACCATGTGGAATGCCAGTGTGGGTGGAGCGCTGCGGATTAACAACAACCGCAAGGTACTGAGCTGGCAGAACTACGAGCTCAATGCTGTTGTAACCTGGCAACAGGCAGGTAAGCTGTGGGACCATCGCAACGGCTTTGCGATACATGCTGCTGCAGAATGGTGTCTGTGGCAGGGGCTTAACTTCCGTGCAGGCTACCTGTGTGCCCCCAAGCACTTTGTCTCGTTGTACGGCAATACCTTGTTTAATACGCAGAGTATAACACATGACATAAGCTTCGATGGGAACAATACTGCATATGCCCACGTAAGCTACGGCTACTGCTTTGCCAAGCACTATACCCTGGGGGCTGACATCAGCGCATACTATACACATCTGGGCAAGTCGTCACAGACGGACAAGGGCGACTCGCGCTTCAACATGAACTTTGGCGTCTACATGCGGATAGACCCGACAATTGTGTTGAAAAGATTCAGGAAATAATACTACAGTATACCGCGCAGCCCTTTCAACCACCACCCCATGCGACGTTGCTTGCGCGTATACATCGTCTTCCAGTTATCACGTGTCAGCAACGTACTGCCCTGGATTTCCTTTTCGTAATAGGCATTCAGCTCCCGGCACATCAAGGGTGAGAAATAGTATGCGTTGACCTCGTAGTCGAAGGCGAGGCTCCTGGCATCCAGATTGGCAGTACCTACAGTACACAGCGTATCATCTACAATCATTATCTTGTCGTGATGAAAGCCTCCGTCGTACAGCCATACCTTGGCTCCCCGGCGGGCCAGGTTGTAGACCTCGCGTGCGGTGCTTGTCTCGCTGATGGCGTGGTCACCCTTGTGGCTGAGCAGTATCTCCAGTTCCACACCACGCTCTATTGTACGCCGCAGGGCCTTGCGGACACTGCTGGTCAGTATAATGTAGGGATTCAGTATGCGCACCCGCTTCCGGGCATGATCCAGGCACGAGATATAGCTCTGACGTATAGCCTTGCTCTCCCGTCCCGGCTTGCGGTCGACGATAAAGGCTTCGCTGCCGCGTGACCTTATTTCATCTGCTATACGTTCGTCGATATACGTCTTGCAGCCTTGCATGCTGTATGCCACGGAGTCCAGTCGCTCGCGAGTGATCCTGTACCACATACCGGCAAAAAGCTTCTCGTATCCGTCCACTATAGGACCTGTAAGCCTGCCATGCATATCACGCCATGCACCTATCTCGGGACGCCCCTTGATGTAGTAGTCGGCAATATTCATGCCGCCAGTATACACCATAACACCGTCAACGATGACGATCTTGCGGTGAAGACGATGCAGGGCGTGGTTGATATACGGGAAACGCATTGGGTCAAACGCGTACATCATCACACCGCGCTGACGGTATTCCTCTACAAATTCCCTGGTTACATCCGGTGCCTTGCCGCTATTGCCGAAGGCATCATATATGACGCGGACCTTTACACCACGCTTTACGCTGCGTGCAAGTGCATCCAGAAATACGCGTCCCGTGCTGTCGTTCCACAGCTTGTAATACTCCACGTGTACATAGAACCTGGCATTCTCTATACTTTGGAGCATATCTTCCATCTTCTCGCGCCCGGATGGAAGCAAATGCATGTCGCATCCATGATATTGTGCAAATCCGTATCGTTTGAAATCCTGGCGTATAGCATCCATCTGCGCCCACACGGGCTGCATGACGAACAGCAGCATGAGCGACAGCAATGTCAGACGAACGGTTTTCCTCACTTCTTGAAATAGTATACGAATGTGCTTATACCCTCAACGGCTTTCTTGCCGGTTTCCTTTATCTCGATGACAAAATGCACATCCGTCTTGATTGCGCCGCGCAGGTTCAGGATTTCCTTCAGGTCCACACGCATACGGATACTCTGTCCGCTCAGAACGGGCTGGGCAAACCTCATCTCCTTGATGCCGTAGTTCATCATACGCTCCAGGTTGTTTACCTCGATGATCTCGTTCCACATGTGCGGAACCATGCTGATTGTAAGATATCCGTGCGCTATGGTCTGACCGAAAGGACTCTCGGCCTTGGCCTTCTCGGTATCCACATGAATCCACTGATGGTCATCCGTAGCATCGGCAAACACATTGATACGCTCCTGACTAAGCTCAATCCAATTGCTCACCCCCAGCTCCTTACCTTCGTAAGCAGCAAATTCCTCGAACGAATTAACTGTGACCATAATCCTTATAGCTTGATCCTCAATTCCTTTACAATCTCACTTATGCGTCTTTCCGTATTGAGCTGGGCAGGAACCAGAGGCAGGCGCAGATTGTTCTCTATAAGACCCATCTCGTTCAGCAACGCCTTGACACCTGCAGGATTGCCGTCTACGAACAACAGTTTGAACAGCTCGGTAAACTTGTGGTGAATGTGCAACGCCTGCCTGTATTCGCCCTTAAGGCCAAGACGAACCATACGGCTGAACTCGCGTGGCAGGGCATTGCCAATAACGCTTATTACGCCCACGGCACCAAGGGTGATCAACGGGAAGGTAATGCCGTCGTCACCGCTGATGACATCAAAGTTCTTCGGCTTGTTCTTGATAATGTCATCCATCTGTGATATGTTGCCGCTGGCCTCCTTGATGGCCACTATGTTGTCAAACTCGCGGGCCAGGCGCAACGTCGTCTCGGCAGTCATGTTGACACCCGTGCGACCGGGCACATTATACAGGACAACAGGAACAGGGCTGGCCTTTGCGATAGCCCTGAAATGCTGGTATAGTCCCTCCTGGCTGGGTTTGTTGTAATACGGGCATATACTCAGTATTCCGTCAATTCCGGTAAAGTCGGCCGTCTGCAGTTCGTTTACCACAGCAGCGGTATTGTTGCCTCCACAGCCCAGCAGTATAGGGACACGGCCGGCAACGCGCTCTACCAGATCCTTCTTGATACGCTCCTTCTCCTCTGCCGACAGGGTCGGTGTCTCGGCAGTAGTTCCCATGACACACAGGAAATCCGCACCGCTGCTGATCTGGAATTCCACCAGACGGTACAACGCTGCCCAGTCCACACTGCCATCTGAGGTGAACGGTGTTACCAACGCAACGCCTAATCCCTTGAACTTATTTTGAGCCATAAATGATATCTGTATATTTTCGCATACAAAAGTACAAAAAAAAGCCGATACGTCCCACACATGTTATCGTTTTTTGCTAAATTTGCGTACAAAACAAGTGACATGAACGACAAAGAGCGAATCTTAGAACTCAGGGAGCAGCTGCACACACACAATTACAATTACTATGTGCTGAACAAGCCTGCAATTTCCGATCAGGAATTCGACCATCTCATGCATGAGCTGGAGGCACTTGAGCAGCAGCATCCGGACATGTATGATGCAAACTCACCTACCCTGCGCGTAGGCAGTGACCTCAGCCAGGATTTTCCCACCGTCCGCCATATCCGCCCGATGCTGTCACTTGCAAACACATACAATCTGGACGAGGTCCGCGAGTTTTACCAACGAGTATCGAACTGGCTGAACGGGCAGCCCTTCCAGATCTGTGCGGAACTTAAATACGACGGTCTGTCCATTGCACTCCATTACGAGAAAGGACGGCTGGTGCAGGCAGTAACACGTGGTGACGGCCTGCAGGGCGACGATGTAACAGGCAATGTGCGTACCATACGTACGATACCGCTGGTCCTGAACGGTCCCATTCCCGACGAATTTGAGATACGCGGCGAGATCCTCATGCCCTGGAGCAGCTTTGAACGTCTCAACCGCGAGCGTATGGAAGCAGAGGAAGAACTGTTCGCAAATCCCCGCAATGCTGCCAGCGGCACTCTCAAGAGCAAGGACTCGCGCATCGTGGCACATCGCGGCCTGGATGCATACCTGTATTACCTGCTGGGCGAGAACCTGCCCGGCGAAGGACACTACCAGCGCATGCAGACAGCACGCCAGTGGGGTTTCAACGTCAGCAACGACATCAAACTATGCGACACCCTGCAGGATGTATGGGACTACATTACATACTGGGACACACACCGCAAGGAGCTGCCCGTTGCAACCGACGGTATTGTTCTCAAGGTCAATTCCCTTGCACAACAGCGTTCGCTGGGCATGACCGCAAAAAGCCCGCGCTGGGCAATAGCATATAAATTCCAGGCCGAACAGGCAAGCACCACGCTGCACGAAGTGACATTCCAGGTCGGCCGTACCGGAATCATAACCCCCGTAGCCAACATGGCACCTGTGTTGCTGTCGGGTACAATGGTACACCGAGCAACACTACACAACCAGGACGTAATGGACAGCCTGAACCTGCACATCGGCGACAATGTGCTGATAGAAAAAGGCGGAGAGATAATCCCGAAAATTGTTGACATAGACTGGGAGCGGACCAATAGTGAGCACCGTGGTGCAAAGATTGACTTCATCACACACTGCCCGGTATGCGGGACTCCCCTGCAACGGAACGAGGACGAAGCCTCGACCTTCTGCCCAAACGACCAGGAGTGCGCCCCTCAGATAATCGGAAGGCTGGAACATTTCGTATCGCGTAAGGCCATGAATATCAACATGATTGGCTCTGAGCTGATAAATTCGTACTTTAATAGCGGGCTGCTGCATGACGTATCGGACTTCTACTACATGCAGCACGATGCCAAGATCCAGCAGTCAATAGAGGACAGCAAGCAGGTGCCGTTCGAGCGCGTCCTCTTTGCACTGGGCATACGCTTCGTCGGAGAGATTGCCGCCAAAGTGCTGGCACGAAAGTACAAAGATATTGACAGCCTAAGCCAGGCAAGCATGGAGTCGCTACTTGAGACAGACGGTATCGGACAGGTCATAGCCGCCAGTGTATACTCATACCTGCACGACGGGAAGAACATGGCACTCATCAACCGCCTGCGTCAAGCCGGCCTGCAGTTCGCACTCAGCGAGACACAGCTCACACTGCACAGCAATATACTGGAGGGACAGACCGTAGTAATCAGCGGTGTGTTCAAACATCATTCGCGAGACGAATACAAACGTATGATCGAGCAGCACGGAGGCAAGAACTCCGGCTCAATAAGCGCCAAGACCAGCTTCATACTGGCAGGTGACAACATGGGACCCGCAAAACTGGAAAAAGCAAGCAAGCTGGGCATACGTATTGTAAACGAAAACGAATTCCTTGCAATGATAGAATGACCCATAACCTACAATTCACGATACAGCAATTGCTCCCCTACATCAACTGGGTATATTTCTACCATACATGGGGAATAAAGGAGGAGTCTGCAAGCGAATTACGTAACGAGGCCGATACCGTGCTACGGCAATGGGCAGACGAAGGACGGCATGCAAACTTCCGCGTCTCACTGATGCCAGCCAACTCCAACGGAGAAGACATTGTTATTACCTCATCATACGAAGGCGGCTGGAACGGTATCATACCCCTACTGCGCCAACAGCATCCGCCATATCTGTGTCTGTCCGATTTCCTGCCGCCTGCCGGCATGGAACCACAGACAATAGGCATCTTTGCCAGCAGTGTACCATTTGCCGTACAGGGACTTCTGGAGCAGACACTTGCAGACAGGCTGGCCGAAGCAGCAGCAGAACTGGGGCACCAGCACACACGTCGCAAACTGTGGGGATATGCGCCGGATGAAGACCTCACACCACAGGAACTGTTTGCCGAACGCTATCAGGGCAAGCGTCCCGCCGTAGGGTATCCCTCCCTACCCGACCAGAGCCTGATATTCGTCCTGGCAGATATACTGGATTTCAAGGACATGGGCATTACCCTCACGGAAACCGGAGCAATGATCCCCCATGCCAGCACGGCAGGCCTTATGCTGTCCCACCCCAAGGCACAGCATTTCAGCATCGGCACCATAGGTCAGGACCAGCTGCAACAATATGCACAACGTCGCGGAGTACCTGTCGGAGAGATACGTCCATTCATAAAGGTAAAGTACTAATGAAACGAGCCATCATCATTGCTCTCCTATCACTTGTTTCATTAACAGGGCGAGCGCAGGATGTGACTGGGGCTTTCCGTCCGCTGACGGACAGGCTGAATGCCTTTGGACAGACTATCCCACAGGAGAAGGTCTATGTCCACATGGACAATACCAGTTATATGATTGGCGACACTATCTGGTTCACGGCTTATACGCGGCAGACCAATACAGGAAAGCCTTCGGATGTGAGCGGTGTGCTTTATGTGGAGCTCTACGGGCATGAGGGCTATATGATAGAGCGCAAACTGATCCAGATGAAGGAGGGACGTGGCAATGGTTTCTTCGCGCTGACAAACCAGATTCAGTATGCGGGCTTCTATGAACTGAGGGCCTACACACGCTGGCAACTGAATTGGGGAGTCTTCGAACACAAACATACGGGCAAGCTGAAATTTGAATCCAAGCGGCAGGAAGAGGAGTACTACCGCGACTATGAGAAGCTCTACAGCCGCGTGTTTCCGGTCTATGACAAGCCCGTTGAACCGGGAGAATACAATCGTGACATGTCGCTGAGAGCATTGCGCAGAAGCTACGAGACAGAACCGGAGAAACGCGAACTGAGGCTCTCGCTCTACCCCGAAGGCGGTAATCTGGTGGAAGGCTTGCCTTGCAGAATCGCATTCGAAGCCTGTTGGGATAACGGAGAATGGGCAGAAGGCAGGCTGGTTTATGGAAGCGATTCGGCAAATGTCATGAACCGGGGAAGGGGACTTTTCGAGGTCATTCCGCAAAAAGGAATGGAGCAAGAGGTTCTCTTTGTGGCAAGAGAGGGACAGACAGTCAGGGCAAAACTGCCAAAGGCGGAAAAGACGGGTATTTCACTACGCCTGGAACAAGACAACGACCATTGGTATTCTCGTATTTGCTATACAGCAGACCTCTCGGCAGACAATCTGGCTCTGAGCCTTATGCACGAAGGCAGGTTGGCAGATGTGCGCATGCTGTCGGAGCAGACTGATGTGGAAAAGGGTTGCCCTTATATTATAGACGACGCGCTTCTTACTGAGGCTGGTGTTTATCAGCTGACTGTCTTTGACGCTCAGGGGCGTGTCTATGCAGACAGGCTCTTCTTTGCGAGAGGCAGAGATGGCTTGCAGCCGACGTTGGACATCCATGGACTGAAGGACGAATACGAGCCATACGAATCTGTTAATTTGACAATAAAGGGAAAGACGGGAGGTGCTTTTTCCATTTCCGTCAGGGATGATATGCGGCGGGACTTTCTTTATGATGACAGCAGCATTTTGACGGAAATGCTCCTGTCAAGCGAAATTCGCGGTTTTGTTCCTCAACCGGGATGGTATTTTGAAGAAGATGACGAGGAACATCGTTCGGCTCTGGATCTCCTGATGATGACGCAAGGTTGGCGACGCTTTGACTGGCAGAGCATGGCGGTCAAGGGGAGCTGGGACATGACTCAGCCAGCAGAAAAGGCTCCCATCCTGATTGGCAATACGTTCAGGAACATCAACACAGAGGGTATGTTCCTTGAGAGTATCAATTCGAAGATTCCGAATAAAAGGGCGCGTGAAGAAACTGAATACAAGAGGGCTGTTAACGAGAAAGAACAAAGTAAAGCAAAGCGAAAGGAGCTGAAAGTTCATGCGGAAATAGTGGCTGTGGATGCAAACACCTCTTTCGTTGGTGAGGTCAAGACGGATCTGAACGCATTCCGTATCCAGTTGCCACCCTTCTACGGTCCCTCGGTGCTCTTCATCAGCGTTGCCGACACCACAAAATGGAAGAAAGGCAAACCATACACATGGATACAAGCAGAACCCTACGATGAGAAAACGGATTATATGTTCATGCCGGCAAGCAGGAAATTAAAGAACAGGTTTTATGTCGACCGGGCAGATTATCTGGCCCGGATCAGCTGGCCTTATCCAAGGTTCGTGAAACCCTATAACTTTTACCAGAACCATTTGGCTCCAGCTCCATCGAAGAATATGAAGGCGAACAGAAAATCGTCAGTACTCCTTGACGAAACACTCATGCGCGAGGTGACTGTGAGGGCAAGGCGGCACACGCTTCGTAAGTTTGACGATACATGGCCTATCCTCTGCATTGATGCATTGGAGGCAAATAATATTGCAAAGGACTGCGGCCTTGGCTTCATGGAGGTTATGGTAGGAGACTACGGCGTTGGCGCTCCGAGTAACGACGGAGGTATCAGGGGAGAGCCTACATTCGAAATACGTTATGGTTATGGAATGACTCGCCGGATGCTGATGGACAAGAAAATCCCCCAAGATTCAATCTATGCCAGAAAGTACTTGAAATCAGGCTCCTTCAGAATAACACCTCCGACTTTGGGGCCGATGGGCATTGGAGAGTTTGGCGCGGAAAACTCCGGGCTCTCTCCTGGCGAATCCATGGAGTATATGGGAAGCGGAGTATGGGACAAATATGTGCTTTATTCCGACTATAGTCCGCGTATGGAAGGCAACAAGCAGTATTTTGGAGCCAATGAGCCAAAGACAAAATTGGTTAGATATCCTTTCCCCGATGGTTCACGACGTATAACCTATCGCGACCGCCGTTACATCCTCGAAGGCTTTGCATATCCGGCAAAGTTCTACAATCCAGATTACTCCAGGCAGACACCGCCCGTTCCGACGGATTACCGCCGTACGCTATATTGGAACCCCGATCTGAAATTGGACGAGAATGGAGAAGCCTGCATCACGTTCTATAACAACAGCCGTCAGACAACACTTTCCGTTGAAGCCGAAGGTCAATGCCCGGACGGCACCTTGCTATGGACACGATGAAGCAAGCTCTCTACTGAGGTGAGCGCCTCAGAGTTTCGGGTATTATTCCAGTTTCTTTGCCGGCCAGCCGTAGTCCTGGTACATTGTGGCCTGGATGTCGTGCTTCCTGACATATTGGGCCAATACCTTGGCTCTCAGCTTCTCGCGCCTTGCGTCGTCGCTGTTGACTGTCTGGAAGGTGTCGTACTTGTCACCGAAAATGCGCTTTGCGCTGGGGACATTGTCCGAGCCGTCCTCGACTGGGTCAAAGGATGCTACGGCGAATCGGCTTCCTGTCTTGCGGATGTGCATCAATCCGGGATGGCTGCCGCCGGAAACGCATTTAAGGGTGTCGCCGACATGATTGTAGTTGAATACCCAGAAGTCGCCCCATACCTTGATATCGTCTGCATTGCTTTCATCCAGCCCTATTATGGTGTAGAAGGGGACGCAATACTTGCCCTTGGCATACTGACTGCCGATTTCTTGGGTGAGATAAGCATCAATGGCATGGGAATAGTCTGCCTGGTCCTTGGCATAGCCGACAGGATTGTTGAGAACGGGGATCTGTGTATCCTTCAGGTTGAGTGCCCGGGCCAGTGCGTCCTTGTTCATAGAGGCGCGGGGAACTGTGGCCAGATGTGCTGCTGCGCAGTACAGGCAGATGTTGCCTGATACATAGCCGGCATCCATACAGGCAAGTTTCTCTACCACCTCGCGCTGTGAGGCGAGGCCTTCGGGATAGCGTGACAGATCTGCTACCATGACAAGGAACAGGGGGGCGTCAAGCTTCTTCTGTCCGCATATTGCGGGGCACAGGTTTTCTGTAGTTATGCGTACAAGCCGGCTCTGACTGGCATCGTAGAGGTAGGCTCCGTCGGCGGTGCAGACATAGATGTCTATATCCTGGGAATTGACGGCGGACGGGGCTGTGCGCTTTCCGTCCTCGCGGTTGATGCCGTTGGCGGCCCAGAGGAGTGACGAGAGCTCCTCGAGTGAGATGAGTGAGTCGGAAAATTCTCTCTGCGACTTACGGTCACCGAGTGCTTGCATGAGAGTCACATCAAGTGTTTTGTCGGGTTCTGTGAGCTGTATGATGCTGTCGGCAGGGATTGCGGTCCGTACCTTCTGGTCAGCAGCATCGATTTGATTACTTGGCACCGGTGCACATGCTGTAATGGCCGCAGCACACAGTACGCTGGCTGTCGCTTTGAGAATGTTCTTTTTCATAGTTGTATATGTATGTGGTATCTCCCTTAAAACAATTAGCAGGAAAATCCTTTGAAAATAACCTTTCAGATGATTCTCCTGCTATTCTTTTTCTGAGCCTCTTGTCGGATTCGAACCAACGACCCCGAGATTACAAATCACGTGCTCTGGCCAACTGAGCTAAAGAGGCGGGTGGGTAAGCGAT
>OCTX012286307.1_pt1 | contig 104165 bp, 67 predicted proteins | sample 1539691 | NCBI WGS metagenome assembly OCTX01 (sample SAMN02144231, study PRJEB22623) | gut metagenome | biome: sheep rumen | host: Ovis aries | place: New Zealand
CGCACGCCGAAGGGCTTCTTGACGAGCATCATCGAGGTGGCCTTGTCGCGGTTGCTCATGTCGAGCGACAGCTCCACGCGGGTGAAGGCCAGCGTCTCCTGGTCGATGTAGAGCCGTCCGTGGTAGAGGGCGTAGGGCATCGTGACCGTCGGTTCGAGCCTGACGACGAACTGCAGTCGGTCGGCAATCATGGTCGGCGCCTCCATCACGAGGTTATAGCAGCCGAGGTCGTCGGCGTCGAGCAGGAAGTCGCGGTTCTTCACGACGTCGAGCTGGACGGCCGTCACGGGGCCGCCCTGCACCTTCACGCCGAGCGTGTCGCCCTGCTTCGCGCTGAGCAGCCGCCGGCCCTTCTGTATGGCCACACGGTCGCGCACGGCGCCCGCCTCGACGCCGCTCTTGTACATCGACACCACGCCCTCGGCCACGCTGATGTAGTGCTGCCGCTTCATCGCCGTCTCGCGGTAGAAGCAGTGGTAGAGTTCAGGCTGGCGGCTGTAGTTATGCGGTATCTTCGCGATGGCAGCCCGCACCAGTTCGCGCGGGTTGTCGGCCATCACCAGCACCTCGTGCAGCTGAATGACCGTCGGCTGCAGGCGGACGGTCAGCTGCCCGTCCGTCACGGCCACCCGACGCGAGCGGTAGCCCACGTGCGACGCCACCACAGCCTCCGGCACCTGCTCGCTTTTCAGCGTGAAGAAGCCGTCGGCATTGGTCACTACCGACAGGCCGCCGGCCGTCACGCTGGCTCCCATCACCGGCTCGCCTGTAGAAGCATCTACAACGGTTCCGCTGACTGCCGTCTTTTGCGCCATGATGGTCATTGCCATCAGCAACGCCACGATTAACATTGTTCCTCTTTTCATGATGCTGCAAAGATACGAAATTTTCTGAAATACAAGCAACTATCATCAACTTTTTCTTACATTAGTTCCCAAAAGGCGGTGCCTTTTGCCCAAAACCCGGCGGGTTATGGAAAAAAGGCGGCGCCTTTTGAAAATTCACTGGCGGTGAACAAAAATTCACCAGCGCTGAATAAATCCTGCATGCCACGATTGCCCTATATGATTGTCGTTTGCAGTTTTCAACCCGCACTCCCCGCACTTCCGTCACCACGCCGGGTGTGGGAAGTGCGGGGAGTGCGGGTTGAAAAGTGCTATTCACAACTATAGGCTAATCCTCGTCGGCATCGACGCGGACAAACGCCGGACGGGCGTCGGGCGCGGCGGTGGTCACCGTCACACGGTCGAAACTGACACCGCGGGCATGGCGCACGTAAAACGCCTTGGCGGGCAGATTGCCCCACATCGTGGCCTCGGGGTACTCCTTCGCCTTCTCGTCCTGCAGGGCCGCGTCGATGGCGCCCAGGTCGGCCGTCGTCACGCCGCCCGCTTGGTGCAGCGTGATGTCCGTCAGCGTGACGTCCTCAACAGGGTGGCCCGGCAAGCCCGTTATGCTGCAGCCCACGGGCCCGGCATTGCGCACGCTGATGTGGCTCAGCCGCAGGCCGCGCATCGTCCCGACGTGGTCGATGGGTATGAGCTCGGCTATCGTGTCGTCGTTGCCCTGTCCGCTGAGCGTGCCGTCGCCGCCGCGCAGCTTGTAGCCGCGGCCGCGGTTGGCCAGGCGGATGAAGATGGGCGACTCGGTGCCCTCGACGGTGAAGTCGCTGAGGCTGACGTTCTCCATCGTGCCGCCATCGACTATCTCCAACGAGATGGCCGACGTGCCTATCTTCGACGGGGCACCGAAGAACTGGGTCGACTGGTCGCTGCTGGGCTTGACGACGATGCCGCTGATGCTGATGTTGCGGAAGCCGCCGTTGGTCTCGGTACCCAGCTTCACGCCATTGCAGTGGCTCGACACCACGCAGTCGCTGATGCGGATGTTCTCGCAGAGCCGGGGCGACGTCGACTTCAGCGTGATGGCGTCGTCGTCACTGTCGGCTATCATGCCCGTCACCACCACGTCGTGGCAGCCGTCCAGGTCGAGGGCGTCGTTGTTGTAGTTGTTGCGGTTGATGACCTTGATGCCGCGTATCTGCAGGCGGTCGCAGGCCAGGTAGTGCTGCATCCAGCAGCCCGAATTGCGCAGCGTGACGTCCTCGATTCGGATGTCGCGGCTCTGGACGAAGCGCAGCAGGTGGGGCCGCGTGATGCCCTCGTCGTTCCACGTCTGCTTCTTAAACGCCCGTCCGCGCCCGTCGATGGTGCCGTAGCCGCTGATGGTCACGTCCTCCACACCGTCGGCGTAAACGAGCTGCACCGTCGCCGTCTGCGTGCGCAGCGAGACGTAGTCGGTCTTCATCGGGCGGTAGTCCTCAAGTCGGGTGCTGCCGTAGAGCGTGGCCCCCTGCTCGAGGTAGAGGTTGACGTGGCTGCGCAGCACGAGCGTGCCCGTGGCATACTGTCCGGCGGGCACGACGACGCGGCCGCCGCCGGCTGCCGAGCAGGCATCGACGGCGCGCTGTATGGCCTCGGTGCTGAGCCGCGTGGTGTCGCTCACGGCGCCGTAGTCCGTGATGACGTAGTCCTTGGCCCCGGCCGTCAGCGACAGCAGCAGGGCCAGCGTCAGCGACAGGCGCCGCCAGAGGCAGCAGGGCACGCGCCGCCACAGCCAGGTGACGACCCGCCAGCGCCAGTCGACGACGCGCACGTGGCGCCGCCGCTCGATGGAGCCGACGATGTCGCGGGCCACGGCACACTTGTCGAGCATCATGGGGTAGGAGTCGCCGCCCAGCAGGTCGGTCTCGACGAAGCCCGGGCGGATGTCGGTGAAGCTGATGTTCAGCCCCCGGGCGTTGGCCAGCTGCTCTAACGACTCTACGTAGGTGTTCTGCAGCGCCTTCGTGGCCGAGTAGGCCGGGGCAGGCCCCAAGCCCTTCGTACCCGCAATCGACGAGATGACGGCGATGTGTCCGCCGCCGTGGCTGGCCATGTAGCGGTAGGCGGCGCCCACCATGCGGGCGAAGCCGAGGCCGTTGGTCTCGACGGTCTGCAGCTCGATGTCCTCCTCGAGTTCGCGGTTCTGGTGGCCGATGCCCGAGGCGTGGAAGTACAGGTCCATGCCGCCCAGCCTCTCGGCCAGCTCCACCAGCCTCTGCCCGGCCTCAGCGTCGTTCACGTCAATCTGTTCCGCGACGTCAAACTCCGCCAGCCGTTCCACCCTGCGGGCAGCCACGCCCACCGTCCACCCCCTCTGCCGCAGCAGCCGGGCCACCTCCAGTCCGATGCCCGACGAGGCACCCACAACAATTGCTCGCTTCATAACGGTGCAAAAATAGGCAATTTTCTGCACATCGCCCAAATTATTCCTCCGATTTAGCACTCTATAACAAAATAGTGACTGAAATGTTTGGAAGATTCAGGGCTTCTTCGTATCTTTGCAACATAAATGTTAGGACAATGGAAGAAGAGAAGAGATACCAAAGACTTGAGGAAGAAGATAATATGGACGCAGCCTGTGAACCTGCTGCAGGATATGCTGCTACTGGCAGCGGCTATAACACCTTTGAGGGAATTAGCAACTACGACAAAATACCTGTGGGGAAACTGGTTTTCTACACAGAGGATCCTTCCGTCTTTGAATCCCGCATAACAGAGATAGAAACTGATTTGGAGCGAGCTGAACAAGGCGACGAAAGCGCCTGGCTGACAGCAGAAGAATTTGACGTAGAGCTGAAGAAGGAATTTCCATGGTTACGATAAGATGGAACAAAAAAGCACTGAAAAAGAGAATTCATTAGAGATTGTTTCGTTTTAAGTATAAACGAAAAAAGAGCCACCCCCGGCGGGGTGGCTCTTTCTGTTCGTTCAGCTGATAGCTTACTTCACCATAAACTTACGGCCGTTCTTGATGACCAGGCCGCGATAGCTGCCGGAAACCTGCTGACCGCTGAGGTTGTAGGCCGGGGCGTTGGCATCGAGGCCGAGCTTGACGGCCGTGACGCTGGCGGCATCCTTGCCGTTGACGCTGATGAGGTGGCCGCTGACCAGCTCGGGCGTGGTAGCGTCGCCCTTGACGTACTTCTGCAGCAGACCCTGGAACTCAACGAGGTCGCCCTCCTTGAGGCTCGAAATGGTCTCCTCGTCGAAGTTCTGGTTGTCGAAGTTCTTGGCGCGGAAGATGGTCAGCGTGGTGGCGCCGCCCTGCTCGTCGGCTATCATGCAGTTGACGTTGCCGAAGAGTGCGCCTTCGGAATTGCGCTGGAAGTCGGGAGCGCCGACGATGTAGCCCTTCACGATGTAGTTGCTCTCGGTCTTGGCACCGTCGGCCAGGGCGTTGATGATTTCGAGGGCCTTGGCCACGCTGACCTCAGTCACCGTGGGCTCGGGCGTGGGCTGGTCGTCGCCCTTGGTCTTGCCGTTCAGCGAGTAGATGTAGCAGCCCTGCGTGAACTCCGGGGTCACGGGGTCGGTCTCGGCGGCCTTCGAGCTGCGGTAGTTCACCAGCTGTCCGCAGATAATCACCTCGTCGCCCACCTTGATCTGGTCGGTGGCGGTAAACTTTTCCTTCTCTAAGAACACGCAGCGGAAGACCTCTAACTGGCCGTCCTCTGAGCCCGTGTCTGAGATGTAGAACGTGGCGTTGCCGTACTGCTTGGTCTCAACCTCGTCGATCTTCGAAATCTTGCCCTTGGCATAGATCTGGTCTGACTTCACGTTGGGGGCCAACGTAGCCAGCAGCGCCTGGGCCTGAGCCACGGTGTAGGGGTTGTTCAGTGAGCCGGGCTTGTTGGGGTCGTCGGGCTGCGGGGTAGGAGTGTCGCCGCCACCTTCGCCGACGGTCACGACAATCTCGGTAGCACGCACCTGAGCAGCCTCAGCGGTGAGAGTCAGCGTCGTGGCATTGCCTGTCCAGGTGCCGGTCTTGCCTTCAGCCTCGAAGGTGTAGCCGTCGGTGGCAGCAAAGTTGCCGGGACCGTACTTGGCCGTACCGTTAGCGGTGCAGGTAAAGACAATCTTTGTCAGGTTATCGCCTGTAGCCGTGAAGGTGATGGTCTTACCCTTGAAGATGCGGAACTGCGAGTCGGTCACCGTACTCGCGACGACGCTCATGGTCACGCCGTCCTTGGTCAGCGAGTAGTCGGAAGACTCGGCCGGGGTGAACTCGCCCGGAAGGAAGGTGATGTCCTTGGCTGATACTCCGCTGGCTATAAGCACAAACAGGCCAGCAAATAATACGCGTAATGATTTCTTCATAATGTTTTTGTTATTAGTTAATGATTCTTGAAACGAGTCCCCGCCGGCGCTGACCGACGGGGACAGGGTAGGGGTGTGACGTTAGTCGCAGAAGGGGTTCTCCGTCGGGTAGTAGTCACCCTTCGGGAAGTTGTAGTCAATCTCCTCAACGGGGATGCCCATGTACTTCAGCACCTCCCACAGGTACTTGCCGGCGTGCTCGAACATGACGGCAGCGTGGTGCGGATAGTGCTTCTCGATGAGCACGTGACGGTAGAAGCGGCTCATGTTCTTGATGCCGAACGTGCCGATGGAGCCGAACGAGCGGGTGGCCACGGGCAGAATCTCGCCCTGGGCGATGTAGGCGCGCAGCTTCGTGTCGGCCGTCGACTGCAGGCGGTAGACGGTGGCCTTGCCGGGCTTGAGGTCGCCCTCAAGGGTGCCGTTGGTCACCTCGATGGGCAGGGCGCGGGCCATGATGCGCTGGAAGCACATCTGGCAGTTGCAGACCTTCGAGCTGGCGGTGTTGCCGCAGTGGAAGCCCATGAAGATTTCCTTGTCGGTGTACTCGTCGCAGAGGAACTTCTTGCCCTTGATGCTCTCCTCGTACATGTCGCGGGGCACGGAGTTGTTGATGTCGAGCAGCGTCACGGCGTCCTGGGTGATGCAGGTGCCGATATACTCTGACAGGGCACCGTAGATGTCGACCTCGCAGGCCACGGGGATGCCACGGCCCGTCAGGCGGCTGTTGACGTAGCAGGGCACGAAGCCGAACATGGTCTGGAAGGCCGGCCAGCACTTGTTGGCCATGGCCACGAACTGGCGCGAGCCCTTGTGGGCCTCAATCCAGTCGGTCAGCGTCAGCTCATACTGGGCCAGCTTGGGCAGCACCTGCGGTATCTTGTTGCCGGTGCCCAGCTCCTGGGCCATGTCCTTCACCACGTCGTCGATGCGGGGGTCGCCGGCGTGCTTCTGGAAGGCCTCGAGCAGGTCGAGCTCGGAGTTCTCCTCAATCTCAACGTCGAGATCATAGAGGGCACGGATAGGAGCGTTGCAGGCCAGGAAGTTGTTGGGACGGGGACCGAAGCTGATGATCTTCAGGTTCTGCAGACCGACGATGGCGCGAGCGATGGGCACGAACTCGTGGATCATCTCGGCACACTGGGCGGCGTCGCCGACGGGCTCCTCGGGAATGTAGGCACGCGTCTTGCGCAGGCTCAGGGCCTGGCTGGCGTTCAGCATGCCGCAGTAGGCGTCGCCACGGCCGTCGATGAGGTCGTTCTGGGTCTCCTCGGCAGCAGCGCAGAACATCGTCGGGCCCTGGAACCAGTCGGCAATCATCGTCTCGCTGATCTCGGGACCGAAGTTGCCCAAATAGACGCAGAGGGCGTTGCAGCCGGCCTTCTTCACATCCTCAAGGGCCTGCTGGGCGTGAATCTCGCTCTCAACGATACAGATGGGACACTCGTAGATGTCGGCAGCGCCGAACTTCTCTACATACTTGGCAATCACGGCCTTGCGGCGGTTGACGGCCAATGACTCGGGGAAACAGTCGCGGCTGACGGCCACGACACCAATCTTGATTACAGGTACGTTTTTCATATTCAAAAAGTATTTGTTAAGTAATGAAATTGTTTCAAGCCACAAAGTTACATCTTTATTGGCAAACCACCAAATTCTTTAGGAAAAATAACATTTCAACCCGAAAAGCTTTCGCCTTTCAGATTATTTCCTTACTTTTGCACGGCGTATGACAAGCTATCTGAACACTGAGAACATCAACCGCAGCAAGGGTGGGGTAGAGTACCACCCGCTCAGGCCCTTCCTGCCCGACGGCGCCAGGGTGCTCTTCCTCGGCAGCTTCCCGCCACAGCGCAAGCGCTGGTGCATGGACTTCTTCTACCCGAACTTCATCAACGACCATTGGCGCATAGAGGGCCAGCTGTTCTTCGCCGACCGCAACCACTTCGTCGACCTCGAGGCCAAGCGCTTCAAGCTCGACGAAATCGTCAGCTTCTGCCAACAGAAGGGCATCGCCTTCTTCGACACCTCCACCGCCGTGCGCCGACTGAAGGACAACGCCTCAGACAAGTTCCTGGAAGTGGTCGAGCCTACCGACATTCCGGCGCTCATCGGCCGCCTGCCTCAGCTGCGGGCCATCGTCACCACGGGCGAGAAGGCTACGGAAACCATCTGCGCCTCGCTCCACATCGCGGAATCGCCAAAGGTCAACAGCTACGTCAACATTCCTGACTTCAGCCCCATCGTGCTCTACCGACTGCCCTCATCGTCGCGTGCCTATCCCCTCGCCTTCGACAAGAAGGTCGCCGCCTACAGGCAGATGTTCCAGTTCGTTGGCATTTAGAACAGCGATTCCTTCTTGGTGCTGACCTTGATGAGCTTGCCGTTCTTCCACTTATAGGTCTCAATATACATATCATCTACATCACGGATAGCACTCGTGATGGTCTTGTCATTCGAGCTGATGTCGGGTTCCTGCATTTCGTCGAATGCATCCACAGGATAGAAGCGGCGGGTCTGGGGATTCCACACGAAAGCCTTGTAGAGCGACCTTCCGTGGTGGGTCAGCCCGATGAACACCAGCAGGTCGGGAATGCCGTCGAAGTTGATGTCATCCTCCGTCACCCATTTCAGATTCTTCTCCTGACGGCCATTGAAGGCTCCCGACAGGTCTTCCTTGAAACTGAAGGGACTCTTCTTGCCGTTGGCCATCACGTCTACGCTGATGGTCTGGAGCCAGCCGTCCTTATCCTTCTCGAAAGAGTGCTTGAAGGTATAGGCGTCGCGCTTAGGGGCCGTGAGCGTTGAGGGAGCACCCGGATACCAGGCGGGCAGTTCGAACGACTCCTTCATGTTCATCATCGTCAGACTCTTCCCCGTTTCAGGGTTCGTCCACGACCCTTTATAGAAATGGTAGTCGCCCTCCACCTCGTAGTACATCAGGTTGAAGCGCCCCGTGATGCTGCCGTCCTCCTGATACTCCTCGAAGCGTAGCTGGAAGAGGTTCTCGCTGTTGGGCAGCTTCGGGTCGACTTTGACGTCCTTTCCAACGATGAGAATCGGCGCCGGTGTCTTGGCATTGGGGTAGTAGATGTAGCCCGCCGTCACCCATTCGCCGTCGTTCATGGCCTGTTGGAAGGCTATCTCCACCGCTATCTTGCCACCAAGCTTACCCTTGAAGACATGACGCTCGTAATCAACTTGTGCAGCAGCATTCATTGCCGCCAGCAGCAACAGGATTGACAGTAACTTTCTCATAAGCTAAATGCGTTTGATATTTCTACAACATTCTCTTCAGCCAGATGTCGAGGAAACGATCATAAACGATATAGCCATCAACCGTCTGGTAAACCAAGTCCTTTTCCTTCAACACCTCAAGGGCCTTTTTAATACTGCTTAGGGTGGGGAGCTCGTATTTGCTTACAAATTCCTTCGACTGGGGTCGGCTAACTATGCCTTCTTGAGCTATTGCTTTCAGAAGATTGAGCTGGTTCTCTGTCAGAAACATCATCAACGTGTCGTATTGGCTCGACTTGTCTGACAATATGCTGAGTATGGCCTCATTTACTTGCCGATAATCCGTCACTCGTTTTTCGCGTTCATAAAGTCGATTCAATACAGATTGAATATACCAAGTGTAACCATTGAACCGATCGTACAGCTGACCAAAGACGTCTTCTGACATTTCACCGTTCTTGGCCAGGAAGAAACGGGAGGCAAAATCATAGTATATCTCCTTGTGCAACGGCTCAAGAGTCATCATTGCTGTGCTCTGATAGAATGGACGCTTTGGCGACCCAAACATTTCATACATCACATGCTGTTTACTGCCGGAGAAGATGAAGTGTACGTTATGGATAAACTGTATATAACTGCGCAATAAAGCCTCAGTACCTTGTTCCGGATAGTCAGTAATGGTTTGAAATTCATCGATGGCCACATACACCTCCTTGTCGCTGTTGGCAAGATGGTCGAAAATGCTTTTAATCGTATGTTCAGTATGCGCCCGTTCTATGTTGATTGAAATGCTGGGCATACCTGTCATTGGGTCTATCGTCATGGTTGGCCGCCATAAACTGAAAAACTTCAGCACCTTTGCCATTGAGTTTCGAGAATTATGAAGTCTTTCTTGTATGATGGCCCTTCCCAATGTCTGAACAAAATCGTATTGGTTATGGGTGTGAAAGATGTCGATATAGATGCAAACCGCATCTTTATTCTGCTCTTTTATGAGATGAAAAGTGTGCTGAATAAGCCCGGTTTTCCCTATTTTTCTTGGAGAAACAAGTGTTACATTGCGCCCATTTTGTAGATGAGCAATCAAATTTTCACTCTCCACTATACGGTCACAAAAATAGTCAGGACTCTCATAACCCTCATAAATAAAGGGATTCTTCAACTGGTAAGACGTCTTTTTTGCCATAATTGTCACTTCACTTTTGGTGTCACACTTTTGGTGTTATTCTTCCAATGCGATGCAAAGGTAGTAATTATTCTCCAAACTTCCAAACTATTTTAGGCTTTTTTCCAACCAATCCTATCCCTAAGAATATGGAGGCCGCTATAGCTTCCACATCCCTTTTGTCAAGAAAACTTGCCTAAAAAAGCATCATCGCGAAAGAGTAATCTGGGAGAAGTATAGGGTTGGGAAGGGCTTCTTTGTAAAGAAAACGGAGGCTGTTGGGAGTTTACCGGCACCTTTCTATGAGTTTGGTGGCGCCTTTCGGGGTGTAAGGTGCCGTCTTACTGACAGCAAAAAGGCCTGTTTTCGAGTGAAAAACAGGCCTTTTCTGCCGATTATTAGCGGGTTTCCGGGCTTTTCCAAAGGCGCAATTTTATAAGCCTCAGAGCGTCAAACGATTATAAAATCGGGCATAACTTCGGTATTCGACAGCCACTTGTCTATTGCTGACTTCCGCAAGAGTTATGAGCATCGGTTTGTCAATATTTATACACCTTGCGCCCATTCACGATATTCAGCCCCTTCCGCAAAGAATTGATGCGCTGGCCTTGGAGGTTGTAGATACTTCCATTCTTGAATTTTTCAATTCTTACATTTTCCTCTATCCCCGTCGTCTGCGTCTCAAACTGCCCAGTGAACGACTCATTGCTGTTCTCAACCGTCACGGTGTAGCGGCCTTTTGCATAGCCAGAGATGTCGATGTTGAGGCCGACGATGTTGCCCGCGTTGACGGTCTTCTCGTAGACGGCCTTGCCCGCCTCGTCGGTGATGCTTACCTGATAGGCTTCATCGAGCGCATTGAGATTGATGCCCAACTGCTGGCTGTTGTATTCGCCATAGAGCGACTTCGCTTCTGCCTCTCTCGCCGTCCTCGACTTCGGCTTTATCTTGATGGTATGTGTGAAGTCGATACTGTCTTTTCGGGCCAATGCCTCAGGCGTAGCCCCGTCCTCGTATTCATCGTTGAGGTAGATGACTTCATCGCTAACGGTACATGACATCAAGAACCACATTGGGTCTGATAATTCCACATTAAAGACATTTGTTGTCGGGGGACCGTAAACACCTCCGACACCTTCCAGCCAAGGGGCACATCGGAAAGTGTTCTCTCCGTCTCCATACTCCCGAACATCTCTATGAACGCCCTTAAAGCCCTTTATGCCTCCCGTCTGCCTCGGCTCAATCAGATAAGACAGACCATTTGTCTGGAAGAGGTCATTGGCTACGATGGAGAAGTCGTACATCAACTTAAACTGCTTGTTTGTTGCGTCGTGAAAATATACTTTCTTGTCCTCTTCGTACCATGCTCCCACATAGCTCAGGGAGTTATCTTGTGAAATGAAATAAGATTCCGCATAATCCAGATTGATATATCGTTGGAGCATCATCTGCTTGCAAGTCTTTCCGTCGATGATGGTGTCTCCGTCGAAATAGTAGTACTCAACCCACTGCACAGGATTACCCGAGCCTTCGGATCCTACTTTCCACACCTTACCGTCTTCGACGAATGGGCGATAAGCCATGTCGGGGGCAGGTTTGGTCTGGACGTTAAAGTCGTCTGCCGTGAAGATACATTCTCCGTCCTCATAGCAGGAGACGAAATAAGTATAGTCACTTGTTGTCTTCACTGGCGGTTCATGGGATGGTATCTGATCCTCAATACCGTGGCTTGCCGAGCCTACACCCTCAACCCAGATATCGTGCCACACGCCTTCACCATTATATTCTATCGTCGACAGTTCCTCTCCTTCCTCCGAATACTTCTGCAAGCAGGTATATCTGCGGAACGGCTGGCCTTTCACTTCTATGGTATCAACGCCATAGACCATCCAGTTGGTATTGCCCAGAGCATTTTTGGCCTTCCAGGTGAAAACCCTTCCGAAATCGTCACGGTCGAATTCAAAGAAAGCTGTCATAATTGGCGAGTCGTAGGAGTTGTTGCCCATGTCTGTATTCTTATACACCGTGCGCCTTGTCTCACGAAGAAGGCATACAAGCCGCTCGGTCTTCTCGTCCTGATACCATAGTTTCTTGTAAGTGGTACGCCGGATGACAGTATCGCCTTTCACCACGTATGAATAGGGGTCGCGATGCTCACCGTCTTCATCTACATAATAGTGGATATAGTTCCACCGCTTACCCTCAATACCCATCTTGTGATACCCTTTTGCAGTCAAGTCTGGCTCAATATACTGATAGAGCTTCTCTCCATTCAGCTCACAGGCGTTTAGGCTGTTGTAGTTTCCCGCTGCCGGCACCATTCCAAAGAAATCCAGCATGGCTCCCACGCCCTCTATCCAGACCACATATTCCTCTTCATAGTCCCAAATAATCTTGAGCGTGTACTTCTTGACGTCAATGCCACCATTATCCTCCATCTGAATATCTTTCACAAGTACCTGATAATTATAAGGATAATAGATTTGAAGTGTATCACCCACCTTGCAATCGAAGTCATATAATAGTTCTGCCTCATCCTTCCCTGGAAAAAAGCAATACACCTTCTTGCTTTCCTCGTACAGGGCACCCTCATATCTGACGATACCATCATTGGCCCTATTCTCAGAGTACATCTTCAGGCACTTCTTTCCAGCAATTATGGTGTCGCCCTTCAAATCATAGTAATAATAGTGGTCATACTCGGCAGGGCGCAAGGGCATATAGTTGTCGTACGTCCAATGCTTGCCCTCCTCAACCAGTGGACGATAATCATCTTCAGTTTGACCTTCGCTGTCATTGATGTCTGAAGTAAACACGAAGTAATCATTATCAGTATAGTACAGCCTCAACAAATTTCCATCTAACTGGTAGAACATTATGCCACAGATATGGTCTTCGAAGAAAAGGTTTTCTGTAATATCACAATTGACCTGTGTCATAACACACCGATCTTTCCCGTCAAAGATCATTTCATTTCCACGAAGAGTTAGCAGGCCTACAAAAATCTCGTTGACCATCGAATAGGCCATCACGTAGCCTTCCTTTGGTATTTCAATACTGAGATGCCGATGACTTACATACTTGGTATCGACCTCAAACCAATTTCCCCCGTCGTTCCATCCCACAAGCCACCATTCACCATATATCGATTCCTTTGGGTCGGCATTGCCAAAGACATGTGCACTTGCGAGTACAGGCAATAACAAAATGGTAAATAATAATGCAATCTTTTTCATATCTGTCTGCTTTTATATCAATTGTCACTTCACAAACACCTTCCGTCCGCTGACGATGTTCAGCCCCTTCCGCAAGGAGCTGATGCGCTGACCCTGGAGGTTGTAGATGTTATCATTTATCATTTCTCCATTATCATTTAGACGCTCCGCGTCGCTTATTCCCGTCGTTCGTGTGTCAATTTCGCCCGTAAACGACTCGTTGCTGTTCTCAACCGTCACGGTATAGCGGCCTTTCGCGTAGGCAGAAATGTCGATGTTGAGGCCGACGATGCTGCCTGCGTTGACGGTCTTCTCATAAACGGTCTTGCCCGCCTCGTCGGTGATGCTTACCTGATAGGCTTCATCGAGCGAATTGAGATTGATGCCCAACTGCTGGCTGTTGTATTCGCCGTAGAGCGACTTCGCCTCTGCCTCTCTCGCCGTCCTTGACTTCGGTTTTATCTTGATGGTATGCGTGAAGTCTATGCGGTCTTTTCGGGCTCCCAAAACGAATGAATCGTTCTCTTCGTTGTTATAATAAATAACTTCATCGCCTACTCTACATGAAAGGAGAATGCCTCCTACTCCAATATAGGAATGAGGAAAATTGATGTACGGCAATGATGCGCTGCCAACACCTTCAAGCCAGCGTTCTATCTTTTTATTGTCATTACGCCTAAGCTCATAATATGTTCCTTTGAAGCCTGTGATACCTCCAGACATTTTTTGCACAACATACATAAAATCCTCTTGAACAGTATTAACTTCTGACATGTAATCCCCTGGATTTACAATATCGCCAGAAGAAATAGTAAAGTCGTAGAGCAGTTCAAACTGCGGTCTATCGCCAGCTAAATACGCCCCCGTGTCGTCCCGCTCTCTGTTATTGCCAGCAAAATACACCTTTTTGTCTTGCTCGTAAAAAGCACCGATATACAGTGGAGAAGGGTTGGCATTCGTAAAACACTTCATTTGCTTACATGTTTGTCCGCCGATGATGGTGTCACCATCTAAATAACAATATTCAACCGATGATTCTGGAAGCCCATAAGGAGAAATAGTACTGCATTTTACGACCCACACCTTACCTTCTTCGATTAATGGGCGGTAAGCAATTCCTATCTCGAAATCATAATCAGAAGACAAGTCTGGTACTGATGATGCAAATTCTCCACTTTCATATAATTCGTTCGCACATTGCAACGGGCTTTTTTCACTTTGCGGAGTAACATACAGAACGTACCACAATGGCAGGGATTGGCTAAAACTCCCAAGATTCCTAAGTCCATACTTTTCCGCATAGGCATCAAGCAAGCCTGCATCCTCTTCCTCCTTGAGTTTTACATTTAGGTACGGAGTCTCAAAGACCTCCGTCTTGTCCTCCGTATAATAACTTGAAGTCAGAACCACAGACTTTGCGTCTTCTTTCCAGAAGTCTTGTGAAGCCAGCCTCTCGAAATCTGACCGAGGAATAATAAAGCTGTCGAAGACCTCGTCTTTAATCGTACTTAGAACCGGGAGATTTGCACGAATTCTTTTGCTTATGCCATCATGCTCTTTAGGAATGCTGACAACGACCTTGTTCTCATTCAGAGTTAAAGGAATCTTATTACCTTTGTAGTAATAGTAGGCCATCTGTGTCTCGATTGAGGGTATTGTGCCTAAAGTCTGGAAATCATGATTCGTAAAGAGAGTGTCCTCTCCTAATTTGCAAGAGGAGAAACAATAGGAATTACCAGGCAAAAGGCAATTTGCCGTGAGACCATACTTTCCACCTATTCCCTCAACCCACCAGTTAGGCCATCCTTTCATGTCATTTGATCGAACGTCCAAGGCACGGAAGGCCCGACTGCCTACCACAATGGTATCCACAGAGACAACCGTTGCCCATGCATTAGGGTCTGAACCATTGTTGTCATCATATAGCTGGAAAGCATCACCCACATTCAATCCGAAGTCGTAAATCAGTTTTTCGCCCGAATAGTGGGGATAAGTTGCATAAACCTTACGCCCCTCTTCACGTATGGCACAGTCTACACGTCCAGTTGTCACATCGACAATTTTCTTATAGCTCTTATCGTCGACAACCGTGTCGCCGCTTACCATAAGGAATTCATAGAAATCTTTCCCTGTACTATCATTATAGTAGTGGTATGTCCACACTTTACCTTCTTCGACGAATGGGCGGTAATCATCCTGAACTGCCATTTCTACAATCTCTTTAAAGACCATCCATCCTTTTGCTGACTTATATTTTTCTATGGTTCCTTTGGGAACATAGAGTATAGCGGCTGACGTGCTTCCAGAGAAAGCATTTTCTGAAATCTCAAATGGCTCACCGATAAAAGACCTGACCGTTTTCAGCTGCTTACAGCCATCAAAAGCACCTTCACCTATTTCCTCCACCGTTTCAGGAATATCGATGGAACTAAGTGATGAACAATCTCTAAAAGCCCAGGCTCCAATTGATATGATGGAATTGGGAATAATAATGGAGGTCAAACTGTAACATTTCTCAAACATATTTGGGGCGATGGACGTTACAGAGTTGGGGATACTGATGGAGGCCAGACTTGCACATTCCCCAAATGCTCCCCAATTAATATACTTGACAGAATTGGGGATGGTCACGCCAGTCAAACTCTTGCAGCCAGTAAAAGCGTGATCTAAAATGGCAATAACAGAATTGGGTATGGTCACAGAAAACAGGTCCCCACAATCCAGAAAAGCCTCTTTTCCAATTGACGTGATATCATAGGTAACATCGTTATAAAACACTATGTCAGGGATAACTACATCACCTGAATATTTGTTTGGTTTACTTGTCACTTCTGCCGTCTTATTATGTGAAGAGAGGTCATAGTAAATGCCGTCAATCTCCACAACATCTGCACTTGCCAACATTGGCGTTAGCATCAAAATGAATAAGGATAATAGTTTTTTCATTGTTGTCATTGTATTTGTTATTAATTCTATTCGTTCCATTTATTAACTCCTGAGCACCTGCTCCAGCGTGACATCCGGGTCGGTCACCCCGAACACGTCCTTCTTCAGCTTGAGCTTGCGATGCTGGACGGCTGAGACGGTGATACAGTAGATGTTGCCGATGGTGCGGTTGCTGAGGCCCAGTCGGGTGAGGATACACAGGCGGATGTCGTCTTCCGTCATATCAGGGTACTGCTCGCGGATGTTGGCGAAGCGGTTGTTGTCGATGGCGTTGAGCGTCCGTTCTATTTCGCTCCATTCGTGCAGACTGAGCGTGATGAGCGAATCGCCGCTCTGGTTCAGTTTCTTGATTACCTCCGTCCGTTCGAGGATGAAGCTCTGCAGGAATGCCACCACTTCGTTTGTCTGGTGAAGCAGCGTTTTCTGGTGCTCGGCCTCCTGCTGTAGCTGGCGCTTCTCCTGTTCCTGAATGTGCATTCTGTTCCGAATCAACAATGCAATCGCCAATATGACAATGAGCGATGCAACGATTGTCATCAGGAGTGTACGTCTGTACGTCTGCGAGCGGTATTCCAGTTGCTGGTTCTCCATCTCCTGACGCAGCGTCTCCTGATAATACTCGTCTTTCTGTTCGAGTGCCTTATAGTAGAAGTCCTCCACTTGTGCGAAGGCTTCGGCCACGCTGTCCTCTACCTGTGTGGCCCCTATCCGTCGGAGCGCAATCTTGGCGAGGTTGCTCTGCACGATATAAGCCATGTGGACATCGTCGCCCGGCTCTATCTGCCGGTAGACGGTCTCTGCCGAATCGAGCATGTTGAGGCTGAGGTAGCTGCGGGCCAACACTTGTAGCGTGCCAGGTCTTAGGTCGGCTGTTGCCACAGCTTCTGCCTGACGGGCGTAGTCAACGGCCTGGCGGTAGTCTTCTTTGGCCCAAGTGATGTTGGCAAGACTGGTCAGCGTCTGGCATACGAGGTCAGTCATCTGGCCCTTCCTTGCTATATCGTATGCGCGATTAGTGAAATCGAGCGCTTCGTCGTAGGGTCCTTCTTTGGTGAAAGCCACTTGTGCGGCGTAAGTGCCGGCATAGTCGAGCAGCATGACATGATTACGCTCATCGTCGGGATGCTGTTCATAGACAGTCAGCGCTTGCTTCATCAGCCGCAAAGCCTCCTCAGGGTTGCCCTGCGACAAGGCTCCGGCCAGCCGCTGATGCGCGATATAATTGGTGTGCCAATCCTCCGACGCTTCCGACAACTGGATGGCTTTCCGCAGCAGCGTCTCACCCTGACGGATGCTGTCGTTGGCCAAGGCAGCCTCAGCCTCCTCCAGACAACGTGCCGATGTCGGCGTATCACTCTGTTGCTGACCGCAGGCAACCAGCAGCAAGCCCATTATGAATAAGTATAGTCTTCTTGTTATCATGTCGTGTTTTATTGGTTATTTTCCGGTTGCAAAGTTACGACTTTTTTCCCAATGGTGTATCTCCAGCCTATGGAAAAGATGCGAACGCGCCAAAACAGTAAACAGCTAAAAATCAGAGATTTGCCGAAAACCGAACGCTTCAGCCTATGGAAAACTGAAGCAAAGGGTATGGAAAAGGGGTATAACTTCTGGGCTTTGGGCCGCAAAAAGATTTGGAACTATCGACTTTATTGTGTAATTTTGCCTCCGAATACATTTTAACTAAACGAATTATGAAACGAGGATGGATTGGAGTGTTGGCGGCGATAATGGCGGCGAAATCGACGACGCAGCCTTCCCCATGCGCTATGAAATAGACTACGTCATCATCTACGAACGCAGTCAAAAGTGAAAATAAATGGTGTTTTATTTTGCATTCTTCTCACTTATTCGTATCTTTGCAGCCCAAATACTAATGTACGGAAACTATTAGAATCAAAATACGACAATGGATTACAATTTCAGAGAGATTGAAAAGAAATGGCAGAAGCGGTGGGTTGACCAGAAGACCTACCGCGTAGTGGAAGACAAGACGAAGAAGAAGTTCTACGTGCTGAACATGTTCCCCTACCCATCGGGAGCAGGACTGCACGTGGGCCATCCCCTCGGCTACATAGCCAGCGACATCTACGCCCGCTACAAGCGGCAGCAGGGCTTCAACGTGCTCAACCCCATGGGCTACGACGCCTACGGACTGCCCGCCGAGCAGTATGCCATACAGACCGGCCAGCACCCGGAGAAGACAACGTTTGAGAACATCGACCGCTACCGCTCGCAGCTCGACAAGATAGGCTTCTCGTTCGACTGGGAGCGCGAGGTCAGAACCTGCGACCCCATCTACTACAAGTGGACGCAGTGGGCCTTCCAGCGCATGTTCAAGAGTTACTACTCGACGGCCTCGCACAAGGCGCAGCCCACCATCAAGCTCATTGAGCACTTCGAACTGATGGGCACCAAGGACTGCAACGCCCTGGGTACGGAGGAGCTGCACTTCACGGCCTCCGACTGGGCCGGCTTCTCTGAGAAGAAGAAGCAGGAGGTGCTGATGAACTATCGCATAGCCTACCTGGCCGACACGATGGTAAACTGGTGCCCGAAGCTGGGCACGGTGCTGGCCAACGACGAGGTGGTCGACGGCCTCTCGGTGCGCGGCGGCTACCCCGTTGAGCAGAAGAAGATGCGCCAGTGGTGCCTGCGTGTCAGCGCCTACGCCCAGCGTCTGCTCGACGGGCTCGACACCATCGACTGGACCGACTCGCTGAAGGAGACCCAGCGCAACTGGATAGGCCGCTCAGAGGGTACGGAGGTAGAGTTCAAGGTGGCCGACAGCGACAAGCACTTCACCATCTTCACCACCCGCGCCGACACGATGTTCGGCGTGACGTTCATGGTGCTGGCGCCCGAGAGTGAGCTGGTGCCCCAGCTGACCACGCCTGAGCAGAAGGAGGAGGTGGCCCAGTACCTCGACTACGTGAAGAAGCGCACCGAGCGCGACCGCCAGATGGACCACAAGGTGACGGGCGTCTTCTCAGGCTCCTACGCCATCAATCCGTTTACTGACGAGAAGATTCCCATCTGGATAGCCGAATACGTGCTGGCCGGCTACGGTACGGGTGCCATCATGGCCGTGCCTGCCCACGACTCGCGCGACTATGCCTTTGCCAAGCACTTCGGGCTGCCCATCATCCCGGTCATCGAGGGCGCCGACGTCTCGGAGGAGAGCTTTGACGCCAAGGACGGCATCATGTGCAACTCGGCCTCAGAGAAGTTCTCGCTCAACGGCCTGACCGTTAAGGAGGCCATTGCCGCCACGAAGAAGTACGTCACCGAGCAGGGCTTAGGTCGCGTAAAGGTGAACTACCGCCTGCGCGACGCCATCTTCTCGCGCCAGCGCTACTGGGGCGAGCCGTTCCCCGTTTACTACAAGGAGGACATGCCCTATATGATTCCGAAGGAGTGCCTGCCCTTGGAGCTGCCCGAGATTGACGAGTACAAGCCCACCGAGACCGGCGAGCCGCCTCTGGGCCGCGCCAAGCACTGGGCCTGGAACACCGTGACGAACACAGTGGCCGATGTTTCTGACATCGACAACAAGACCGTCTTCCCCCTGGAGCTGAACACCATGCCGGGCTTCGCCGGCTCCAGTGCCTACTACCTGCGCTACATGGACCCGAAGAACGAGAAGGCCCTGGTAGACAAGGACATCGACGAGTACTGGCGCAACGTCGACCTCTACGTCGGCGGCACCGAGCACGCCACGGGTCACCTCATCTACTCGCGCTTCTGGAACAAGTTCCTCTTCGACAGCGGCTACAGCTGCGAGGACGAGCCGTTCAAGAAGCTCGTCAACCAGGGCATGATCCAGGGTCGCTCGAACTTCGTCTACCGCGTCGAGAACGAGGGCCCGGACAAGGGCAAGTTCGTCAGCTTCGGGCTGAAGGACCAGTACCAGACGACGCCCATCCACGTCGACGTGAACATCGTCTCGGCCGACGTGCTCGACATCGAGGCTTTCCGTGCCTGGCGCCCTGAGTACGAGAACGCTGAGTTCATACTCGAGAACGGCCAGTACAAATGCGGCTGGGCCATCGAGAAGATGTCGAAGTCGATGTTCAACGTCGTCAACCCCGACATGATTGTCGAGCGCTACGGTGCCGACACGCTGCGCCTCTACGAGATGTTCCTCGGGCCCGTGGAGCAGTCGAAGCCCTGGGACACCAACGGCATCGACGGCTGCCACCGCTTCCTGCGCAAGTTCTGGAACCTCTGCATAGCAGGCTGCGACACAGTCGCAGCAAACGAGAAGGCTACGCCCGAGAACCTGAAGTCGGTGCACAAGCTGATCAAGAAGGTGACGCAGGACATCGAGACCTTCTCGTACAACACGGCCATCTCGGCCTTCATGATCTGCGTCAACGAGCTGTCGCAGCAGAAGTGCACCTCGAAGGAGATGCTGCAGACGCTGGTGGTGCTCATCGCACCCTTCGCACCCCACATCGCCGAGGAGCTGTGGGAGCAGATGGGCGGCACGGGCTCCGTCTGCGACGCCAAGTGGCCCACGTGGGACGACCAGTACCTGGTTGAGAACACCGTCAAGCTGGGAGTGGCCTTCAACGGCAAGACGCGTTTCGAGATGCAGTTTGCCGCCGATGCCGACAACGGCACCATCGAGGCTGCCGTCCTGGCCGACGAGCGTGCCCAGAAGTATCTTGAAGGCTTCCAGGTTGCAAAGGTTATCATCGTCCCTAAGCGTATGGTGAACATTGTGCTGAAGAAGTAAATGACAATAAACCACAAGCTAATACTCAAGGAGGTCGGGGATTATGTAGGCATAACCCTCGGCCTCCTATTGTACACGTTCGGCTTCACGTTCTTCCTGATGCCTTACGAGATTGTCACCGGCGGCGTGTCGGGTATCGGCGCCATCGTCTACTACGCCACGCGCTTCCCCATCAACTACACCTACTTTCTCATCAACGGCTTGCTGCTCATCGTGGGGCTGAAGATACTGGGCTGGAAGTTCCTGACCAAGACCATCTACGCCATACTGGTGCTCACCCTGCTGTTAGGCCTGGCCCAGCAAATCATTCCCCGCGACGCTGAGGGCAACTTCGTGCGCATCCTCGGCGACGGACAGGAGTTCATGTCGCTCGTCATCGGCTGTATGATGACGGGCACGGCCCTGGCCGTGGTCTTCCTGAACAACGGCTCAACGGGCGGCACCGACATCATCGCCGCCTCGGTCAACAAGTTCCGCAACGTCTCGCTCGGCACGGTGCTCACGTTCGTCGACCTGGTCATCATCGGCTCCTGTCTGTTCATACCCCAGTTTGGCGACACGCTCGACCGCATCCACAAGATTGTGTTCGGCTTCTGCACGATGGTCATCGAGAACTTCATGCTCGACTACGTCATGAACCGCCGCCGACAGTCGGTGCAGTTCTTCATCTTCTCGGCCAAGTGGCAGGAGATAGCCAACGCCCTGGGCACGAAGCTCGACCACGGCGTGACCATACTCGACGGCCACGGCTGGTACACGGGCCACGAGCGCAAGGTCATCTGCCTGCTGGCCCGCAAGAGCGAGTCGACCTACATCTTCCGCCTCATCAAGATGATCGACCCCAACGCCTTCGTCTCGCAGAGTGCCGTTATCGGTGTCTACGGCGAGGGCTTCGACGAAATGAAGGTTTCTAAATCCACTAAGATATGAAGATAGTATTCGCAACTAACAACCAGCATAAGCTGGACGAAGTGCGCCAGATTCTGGGCGACACCATCGAGGTGTTGTCGCTCAGCGACATCGGCTGCCACGAAGATATACCCGAAACGGGCACGACGCTCGAACAGAACGCCCTACAGAAGGCGCAGTACGTCTACAACCACTACCACACCGACTGCTTTGCCGACGACACCGGCCTCGAGGTCGACGCTCTTGGCGGTGCCCCCGGCGTCTACAGTGCCCGCTACGCTGCTGTTGGCTGTGCTGCGACGTTGTCGCAGCCTATCGACCACGACTCTGAAGCCAATATGACCCGCCTTCTCAGCGAATTAGGAGAAAATAACAATCGCAACGCAAGATTCCGCACCGTTATCGCGTTAATACTACAGGGCGAGCTGCACGAATTTGAGGGCATCGTCAACGGTCAGATTATCCGCGAGCGCAGGGGAGGAGAAGGCTTCGGCTACGACCCCATCTTCCAGCCCGACGGTTACGACCAGACTTTCGCCGAACTGGGCACTGAAGTGAAGAACCACATCAGCCACCGCGCACGGGCTACGCAGAAGCTGGCCGAATACCTGTTAAACAAATAACACACCATGAGAAGAGTCGCACTCATCGCATTGCTCATTCTGCAATGCTCCATCTTGTCAGCGCAGGTCGGCACCTGGCGCACCTACATGTCGTACCACGAGCCGCAGCAGATTGTCAAGGCCGGCAACACCCTGTTCGTTCGCGCCTCGAACGACCTCTACCAGTACAACCTTGACGACCACTCGATAACCACCTACGACAAGATTACCGGCCTGAGCGACTCTTACATCACCCACATCGGCTGGAACCAGCAGGTCGGGCGGCTCATCATCGTCTACCAGAACACGAACATCGACCTGATGGACCAGAGCGGCAACGTGACCAACGTCTCGGCGCTCTACCGCAAGTCAATGACCGACGACAAGACCGTCGACAGCCTCACCATCGACGGCCCCTACGCCTATCTCTACGCCCGCTTCGGCATCGTCAAGGTGAACATGCAGCGGGCCGAGATCAGCGACACCTACACCCCCGAGCATCCCGAGTACCCCAAGAGCCTGCCGCCATCAGCCGTCAATGCCGACTGGGCACAGTACATCGACGTGGTGCGCACGCTGAAGCCCGACGGGCCGAAGTATAACTACTTCCCGGAATTAAAGTTCGGCAATGGCCGACTCTACACCGTCGGCGGCTACTTCGTCTCGGGTGGGGCTGATATGGAACGACCGGGCATCGTACAGGTGTGGGACGGCACCGACTGGCAGGTCTACCAAGAGCGCCTCGACACCATCACGGGCTATAGTTACAAGGACAACAACTGCATCGACTACGACCCGACCGACCCCACCCACGTCGCCGTGGGCGGCCGCTGCGGACTGTATGAGTTCAGCAACGGCCGGCTGATCAAGTATCACAACCAGCAGAACAGCCTGCTCGGCGGAGCCATCGACAACGACAAGGAGCTTGGCAACGACTACAACCTCATCAACGGACTGAAATTCGATCGTGAGGGCAACCTCTGGGTGCTCAACAGCCAGGCCAAGGGCGTCAACTTGCTGGAACTGACGAAGGACGGCCAATGGGTTAACCATTATCAGGACGAGCTGGCCGACGACGACGGCGTAGGCTTGCACGTCCTACAGTCGCCGACCATCGACCGCAGCGGCAACCTCTGGTTCATCAACGTTCACTGGGACTTGCCGTCGTTCTACTGCTACAACCCGTCGACCGACAAGATTACAGGCACCTACACATCGCTTACCAACCAGGATGCTACCGTCTATAACGGCTCTACACCGCAGTGCATGATGGAGGACCTGGACGGCAACGTCTGGGTGGGCACCAACATCGGACCGTTCATCGTCAAGCCTGACAATGCATCGACAGGTGTCAACGTCGAACAGGTCAAAGTGCCCCGCAACGACGGCAGCGACTATGCCGACTACCTGCTCTCAGGCGTCATCATCAGCAGCATGGCCGTCGACGGCGGCGGCCGTAAGTGGTTTGGCACGCAGGACAACGGCGTCTACCTCATCAGTGCCGACAACATGACACAGCTGCAGCACTTCACGGCCGAGAACAGTCCACTGCTGTCCAACACCGTCAAGTCGATTGCCATCAACAACGCCACGGGCGAGGTTTTCTTCGGCACCGACAACGGTCTCTGCTCCTATCTGAGCAATGCCACACAGTCGGCAGAGACGATGGATAAAGACAACGTCTACGCCTATCCCAACCCCGTCGCTGCAGACTACACAGGACTCATCACCGTCGTGGGCCTGTCGCTCAACGCCGACGTCAAAATCTGCACGCCGAGCGGAAAACTCGTAGCAGAGGGCCGCAGCAACGGCGGCACCTTCACCTGGGACGGTTGCGACCGGAGCGGCAACCGCGTCGCCAGCGGCGTCTACATGGTCATCACGGCTACAAGCGAAGGCAATAAGGGAACAGTATGCAAGATCGCCATCATCCGTTAACACCCACCACCCATGAAAACAGTCTCAGTCATCATACCCTGCCATAACGAACAGCAGAACGTCGGCCCGCTCTATCAGTCGCTCTGCGACCTGACGGCCAGCGAGACGGCCTACAACTGGCAATTCATGTTCGTCGACGACGGCAGCACCGACCTCACCCTGCAGAATATTAAGGAACTGCAGGCCGACGACAGTCGCGTCAGCTACGTCAGCCTGTCGAGAAACTTCGGGAAGGAGAACGCCATACTCGCCGGACTCGACCACATCGGCGGGCACTGCACCGTCATCATCGATGCCGACATGCAACACCCGCCCCTCCTTATCGGCGAGATGCTCAGACTGTGGGAACAGGGCTACGACGACGTCTACGCCGAGCGCCAGAGCAGAGGCAGCGAAAGCTGGCTGCGCAAACGCTTCACGATGGCCTACTACTGGCTGCTGCAGAAGATGACGCGCATTGACATACTGCCCAACGTCGGCGACTTCCGACTGCTCGACCGTAAGTGTATCGATGCACTCAAAGCCCTGCGTGAGACGCAGCGCTACAACAAGGGACTCTACTGCTGGATAGGCTACAAGAAGCAAAAGATAACGTTCCGCCAAGGCGACCGCCTTCAGGGAAGGTCATCGTTCAGCTATCGCAGTCTGTTCAACCTGGCCATCGAGGGCATTACCTCCTACACCACCGCCCCGCTGCGCATCTCAACCGTTGCCGGACTCGTCGTCTCGCTGGCTGCCTTCCTCTATATGTGTTTCGTCCTCGTCAAGACGCTCATCTACGGCGACCCTGTGCAGGGTTATCCGACGCTCATCATCGTCATACTTTTCTTAGGCGGTATCCAGCTGGTGTCGCTCGGCATCATCGGCGAATACCTTGGCCGCATTTTCTACGAGACGAAGAACCGTCCGGCTTACCTCGTCGCCGAACGGCATATCACTCAAGTTCCACGTGATGAATCCGACGATAAACTTTAGTCGTCGGACGTGTAAAGACTAAGTACCTGCGACCGAAGGCTTCAACCGTCTCGAATCTGAACGGGTCGAGCTCGAAGCGATTGCCGTCGTAGGCCAGAAGCCGTTGGTGGGGCAGCAGTTCAGAGGGGTCTTCATCATTCAGTACGAACGTCACCTTATTTACCGTCTGACCAGCTCTCAGCCGCCATACGTAGATTGCCTGGCTCGAGTCCAGTTCGTAGTCGGCATAGGCCGTACTGTCGTGCTCAATACGTTCCAGCACGTCGGCCGGCAGGAACACCAGCCGCTCCTTGCCTGACAGCCGGGCAGCACAGCGTATGTTGCTGTCGGTGCAGTCGAAGGCCATATAGCAGCAATAATAGCCAAACTCAAACGACGGCTGTACGTAGCGGTCGCGCATATAGTCCATCAGCACGTTCCGACCTTTGACGACGGTCCTCACACCGACGACTTCCCTGCCAGGAGTCTTCATCTGCTTCTCAGCCAACTGCCACGTCTCCTTGTTTTCATGCCTGACGATATACGCAGGGACAACCGTAAGCAGCATTACCACACTGCAGAACACCGTCAGACGGCGTAGCCACACCCGTGGCGCAACATCGACCAGCAGCGGCAGTAGCAACAGCATAGCAATGAAATCTGTGTAGAACGCCACACGCTCAAGCGTGCTGCCACAAAGAAGCACAATACCCATAGAAACCGCCAAGGCCACAAAACCATAGTCATAGCGACACACGTAGGCCCTAAGGCGACGACGGTCGGCAAACCACTGGTAAATCATCAATGCCAACAGCAGCCACACGATACGGACATTGAAGATGTAGTTCAGTCCGCCACTTAACAGCCGCATAGCGAAGCTCGGCGCATCAGCCGAACGGTTCAAGATTCCAGGCGACAAAAGACACAACACCGTCCCTGCCACATAGAATAATATATAAGGTGTAACCGTACGACGCCACCTATCACTCATCTTCACACCCAACACCCAACATCCAGCAACTGCCAAAGGCAGCGATATTGCCTCATGGCTCCAGCCTGCGACAAGGGCCAAGGGCGACAACACCCAACAACTAACTCCCAACACCCGGCAACGGCGCACCCACAGCAGCCACAGCATCGTAGCCACCAACACCCAGAGGTAATTGAAACTGCCAATGCTCCAGAATATAGCCGTCCGAAAGCCTTGGAAAACAACCGTCAGCAGGAAGCAGGCCACGACGACGACGGTAAGCTGCTCTTTGGGCCGGTGAACATACAACGTCAGCAGATGCAGCAGCACGACAAAGAGCGCGGCATTCACAATCTGCAGCACCACGGGCGGCACAAACGCCAGAAAAGCCTGTGCCACCGTATGCACCAGCAAACGTCCGTTTACAAGCATGTAATGCAGCTGCTGAGAGTGCAGCAGGTCGCCGAGCGACGTGATTGGCACTACCTCGTCGCCCTCATGCGCCTGCCACTGGAATCGGTAGACCATGTCGTCGCTCAACGTCGGAACGTCCTCAAAGTTCAGCCAGAGCATTGCCATTCCGACCGCCAACAGGAAAAGCACGTAGCCTTCGCTACGCCTTTCGGCATGGGTGACGGCATAGCGTACCAACAAGTAATTCAAAGGTACAGCCAACACGAACACCGGCAACGGAGCCACCGCCAACGACAGCCCCATCAGCACAAATACATTGAGCAGCACAATGCCTATGAGGTAGTTCAGCAGGTGACTCATGCAGAAGCTCACAAACTTCTGCACCGTCATGCGCACACGGAACGTAAACAACGACGTCAGCACGTAGTTGCCTAAGAAACTTACCGCATACCCTGTCGTATAGGCCACGTTATGGTCAACAGCCGACAGCAGCAGATAGTAAATGGCATAATGAACGGCAGTAGCAACAGTGCCAACCACCGCAAACCGCAAAACCTCACTTACCCTTTCACCCATCACCAGACCAGCCTCAGCTCAGCTCCAGCATCCGCTCGATAGGCTTTACGGCCTCCTTCGCTATATCGGGGTCGACCTCCACCGTCGGCCACTCGTACTTCAGCGTGTTATACACCTTCAGCAGCGTGTTCATCTTCATGTACTGGCACTCGTTGCACGAGCACTCCAGTCCGCTCTCTGAAATCTCAGGCGGCACGGGGATGAACGCCTTACCCGGACACGTCCGCTGCAGCTCGTGCAGGATGCCGGCCTCAGTCGCTACGATGAACTGCGTGGCGGGGTTTTGCCGAGCCTCACGCAGCATGTCAGCCGTTGAGCCCTTCACGTCGGCCAGCGCCAAGACGGGGCCCTTACACTCCAGATGAGCCATCACCACGGCCTCGGGGTACTGCGCCTTCAGCTCGATGATCTTCGCCGCCGAGAAGCGCTCGTGAACGTGGCAGCCACCCTCCCAGAGCAGCATCTCGCGGCCCGTCACCTCGTTGATATAGTTGCCCAGGTTATAGTCGGGGCCGAAGATGAGCTTTGCGTCCCGTGGCAGCTGGTCGACCACCTTCTTCGCATTGCCAGAGGTCACGACGACGTCGGTCAGCGCCTTCACGGCGGCCGTCGTGTTGACGTAGCTCACCACCTGATAGCCCGGGTGCTCGTCCTTGAACTTCTTCAGGTCCTCAGCCTTGCACGAGTCGGCCAGCGAGCAGCCGGCGTTCAGGTCGGGACAGAGCACCGTCTTCTCGGGCGACAGCAGCTTGCACGTCTCGGCCATGAAGTGAACGCCACACATCACCATCATCCGCGCCTTCGTCTCGGCGGCCTTGCGGGCCAGCGCCAGCGAGTCGCCGACGAAGTCGGCCACCTCCTGAATGTCGCCAACGGTATAGTAGTGCGCCAGTATGATGGCGTCTTTCTCCTTACACATCTTCCTGATTTCAGCCTTCAGGTCGGTACCCTCGGCTGCGGCCTCGTCGATGAAGCCCTGTTCTGTCCACTGCTTTTTCAACATGTTATTATTATTTTATTTTCTCTTTTTTCTTTTTTAAAAAGAATATGAATAGGATGATGTGGCGTTGAAATGTGCAAAACTTTCTGCCCTCGCGCTTGCCAGAATTATTATCCACCCGTGGGCGCCGCTGTTTCCACACCCATTGTTAATACTAACTCATTGATATTGTTGCATCAACGATAGTTATCCACAATTTCTAATTTCGGTGCAAAATTACTAAGTTTATATCTTTTTCTATCAAAAAAACGTGGAAAAGTTATCAGAAAGCTATAAATAACTATGTGGATATCCTCCTTTTTCGGGTTCTAACGGATATTATTACTGTTTATCCCCTCGTTATCCACCGACTTATCCACATAGTTATCCACAGTTGTTTTTCAGTTTCAACGCTTCAGCACTTTCGTTCGGAAGACACCCTTATCGGTGTCAACCGTAATGTAGTAGAGACCCGTCGGCAGCGAGCCCGTATAGACACCCAGCCCAGGCAGAACACCAGCCTTGTGCAGTCGCTTCACGCCCCGCATATCATAGACCTCCACCTGCTGTATCATTCCGAAGTTGCCGTTCACATACAGCCAGTCTTCGATTGGCAGCGGTGAGAGGATGACCTTGAGACCGTCAGTGCCTACCTCATCAATGCCATCGCTGCCATCGACGATGTAAATAAATTCCGCAACATCACTTTCTGCCATATCCGGAGCAATAGCCATTACCTTGACGACCACGCTCTCGTCAATGATGATGGGCGTACCGTCATACTTCTTGCGGCTGCCGGTTTCATCGCAAGGGCAGGAACCATCCAGCGTATAGTAGATTGTGGCACTCTCTGTAGCACAGGAAAGCGTGATTGCCGTGCCTTTCTCCACCACAGAACCCGAAGCGATGTTGGTCATTGGCGTTGCAACTGTTTTGAGTATAGTCTGCTCAACATTGGCAATGGTCATGGCCGTTTTGTCCGTACCTTCTACAGAGAAAGACAAGGCGGCAATGCCAGGCAGTTCGCCAGAAACGATGATTTCTGCCTTTCCGTCATTGTCAATCGTCACCAGTTCTTTCTCAACGCCAAGAATCATTGGTGAGGATGTCTTGACGGTCAACACTTTTCCTTTCGATGCTGATGCCGGGAGCACCGAGACAACGTAAGTCTTCGTGTCGCCATAGCCAACAGTTATCAGAGAGTCATTGGCAATCTGTTTGATTTCCTGCTCAATGGCGAATGTCTGCTGATAGTCGTCCTGCATCCGTATGCCAGCATAACTCTTCACGCGGTTGCTCACCATCAGCGTAATCTCTTGCTCCGTGAATGATTGGGCAGCGTTGAAGCGAACTTTCGATGCAAAGGTTTCTGTCCCGCCTTCGTGTGAAACTTCTTCGTTCAAGAGTTGGACAGTGCCCTCAACAGCCTTGCCATTTTGCATGACTACGATGTTCGCCGCAGTCAGCAGTTCGGGCATCATATATTTGTCGAACTCCAATTCTACAGCATCCTCAAATGCACGAGCCAACTTGACTTCTGGCTGCCTGTTCTGCTTCATGGCAATATTGATGTCAAGTTGCGGCGGTGGCACGGGCAGCCATTCTGAGTAGGCGGTCTCATAACCTTCCTTCTCAAACTTTACCTGCCACAGACCATTTGGAACATCCCAAGCATACATACCATATTCATCCGTGAACAGAGGATTCTCTTGTGCATATTCTGAAGCATCCCACTTTACGATGTTCTCGTGCAGGTCACCATACATATCCTCTACCATCTCTTTGTAGTAGGCTGTGGCAGTAACGCCTTCAACTCTGTTAGAAGCTACGCCTTCATATACATAACCAGAAGGATCCATGACATGCTCTACTGGCGGGAATGGCCACCAGTCAGGTGGGAATGGCCACCAGTCAGGCGAGCCATCGTCGTCTTTATCACATTTAATCTTTTTTAATTCAGTAGCCAATGCTTCCCTATGTGAAGACTTGAACTTTCCGTTAACCCAGCCAACAGACCAGGAATATAAGTCCAATACTAGAGAAGCTATCCATCCAAAAGGATTGTTAGTGGCATCAAGCACCAAGGCCGCTGTACTTGCGGCGACTGTCGAAACATCTATGCCTACGTGCAAGGTTGTAACCCCAAGTGCCTTTGCCATAAACTTCTGATATCTTGTTTGGTTGTCTTTGCACGGCCACTTAGCCCAAATGTCGTTCCATAGATTATTCCATCTGGCAATTTCCTCTCCTAGTTCATAAGCATCAAGCCATAAGGGAATTAGTTGTAAAGCTGCTCCTACTGTAGTCCCAACAACCTTTCCAATATTCCCAGCAATACGAAAAACTTTTAGAGCCTTTGGATTCTTCAAACTCTTCGGTATGTTATTTAGGAATGCCTTTATCTTACCTACATTTTCTTTCGCTAATTTAAATTTCTCAAGATTATCTGCTATGCGAATTTCTATCTCTTTTAAGTTCTCAACATACCCTGCAATTTCTTTTTCCAACTTTGTAATCTGAGTATTAGCACTCCTCTTAGCAGCCTGATTAAAATTTATCTCATTCTGAATAAATAATTTGGACTCCTCTGTAATAGCTTTTGACATCTGCTCTTCGAGTCTTTGCAACTCTTTTTCATATTCAGCGATATTTCCTTTAAGTCGGTTAATATCAGAATTTGCTAACTCAATTTTGTAATTATAGTTTTTTTTGCTTATCGAAAGTTCCTTCTCAGTTGTAGCATACGATCCAAGCAATTCGTCAGACTCAGCATTAAAGTTGTCAAAAATCTGTTTAACTGTATTTTCATATATACATTCAATAGATCCTTTAACACCATCAAGAGTTGTACAAATTGATCCTAAGAGTGATTGTATTTTCTCTGCGTCATTCTCAGACCTAATGGCATCTGCAAGAGATTGGAGGCCATGTACAATTGTCTCATAATTTGTGATACATTTCACCAATGTAATATCACTGCCATCAGGAATTCTTATTTTTTTAGCTCTTGCTCTTGAAATAGAATCTCCTTCTTCTACCTTAACTTCATAGAAGCTCAGATTTTTCTCATCAATAAAAATCTGAGAACTATTAGAGACTTTCACATAAATGTGGGTATTGTCAGTCATTGGCACTTCATCATAACCATCGGCAATGAGTTCATCACGATTTACATCAGACAATAACTTTTTCGTGATTATTTTATATCCGTCATCCGTGGGAATAGAAAAAGAATACTCGTCTGGTAGTTGTGCTGACGTAATGTCGGGTGCCAACATGTTGTCAAGCAGTCCAGACAACAGGGTGTTCCTTCTTTCATCTTCAGCGTCAATATGCCTCAATAATTCATCAATACTTATTTCTTCGATTGTTTCACTTTCATTTTGCGTATTACTACCTAAAGAGTCAATAATTTTTGACAGCAGCTCATAAGATTCCTGAGTGAAAGTGCTATCTGAGCGCAGAGTCTCATAAAAAGCATCATAAAGATGCTGAGTTTGCAAAGGGGTAGCGACAGAGAAATCCGCCTCTATTTTCTTTCGCTCTTTTATAGATTCCTCCAAGGCCAATGCAAATGATTTTTTCTCAGACTCAAGTAAATCACGGTCAAAAACCATATTAGTATTTGCATCAAAAGTAACATTAACGTTGGTTGGTAGTGCATTGGAATGATACTGGCTCATAGCAACCCAACATCTATTTACATTATTGTATGTAGGTGTCAGTACAGAGATGGTATTGTCAGATAAAAGCACATACAACTTTACATTGGACACAATGGTTGTGTCATTATTTGTAAAATCGATAAGGAAGGTGAAATCAGGATAATTAGGCCAATACCAATAAGGGCTGCGTACTTCCTCAGGATTGGTAAAATCAAATTCTGTGACATATTCGCATAGATTCAAATTCCCCGATGGATGAGCCGTATTAATCATTGTAACTTTAGACACCTTTATGGCATTCTTATCGTACGTCAATTCTTTCGTCTCAGAACTAAGTTCCAACCCTGATTTTGTGGTAACTTTCGCATGAATATTATGAATTGAAAGGTTATAGGGCTCATTCAGCTCACAAATTGCAGACCATGTGCCATTTTTTAGAGAAGAAGTTTGACCTATCAACACATCGTTATCATAAATATCTATTGACGAGAGACCTATGGCAGTACCTAATATAGACACGCTCGTTTTTGCCACAACGGAGGGCACTATAATTGAAAGGTCTTGACAAGTGTAGTAAGCTGCCCCGACTGGTTGCGTCACTGTCTCACCATTCAAATCAAACTGCACGAAGGCACTGGGTGCATACTCACCGCCGAGTGTGGGAATGATGCAGAAACGCACGCGGTCAGTATAGCGGGCCATGGGGATAGTAATATGATTGCCACGGAGTGCGTAACTGCTTGTGCTGTTGCCCACCATCACCGAATTCTCTACGAATGAGCACGATTCTGGCAAATCGACAATCAGGTTGACATTGCTAACACTGGTGGCGTATGCCGGCTTGAAGTCGATGCGACCTGTCAATGTGAGGTAGTTGCCGGCTACGATGCTTGGTTTGTTCACCGTGAACGACGTGTTTTCACCAGTGTAATACAGCTTGCTTTCGTCAAGTTTCGGGACATCAGCAATGCTGACCTGACTAATGACACCGCTCTTCACTTCCACCGTGTTCTGCACATAGTCTGTACCCTCAGACAGTCCCGTCTGCGGCAACTGTGCAAGTTCGTAGATGGTGTTGAACAGGCGGCTGCTGCCCATCGACACCAATGTGTATTGCCCGTCGGCAAGGCCGGTGATAGTCAGCGAAGCATTTGAGTAATTGCATGTCTTCACCAACTTACCCGATGCGTCGTACAGAGAACCGACAACCGAGGCATTGCCCGTGGTGGTGAACGACGAGCGGATTTTGCCGAGTTCCACTATGGCGAATGTGGCCGTTGCCTTTTGTTCAGCCATAGTTGCAGTCGTCTCCACAGGCATGAAGGCATTCGTGCGACTTGTCGCTGTCAGCTGTAGCACATCGCCGTCATCCACATCTTCCAGCAATACAATTTGCGGATATTGCACGTTAAACTGGCTGATAGCATGTTGTCTCGTCTTGTTGTAAAGCGTATAGCCGACATTATTGTAGTCGCTGTACCACCCTTCCGTTTCTCCATCGCAGGTGGTATATGTGAAGTCCAGCGAGATGGTGGCACCTGATATAGACTTCAGCAACACATCCTCCAATTCGTTCAATTCGTGTAGTTCGTTGTCGGAATAGTTTCGCGTCTGGCTGACGTAGTTGGAAGCAGCAAAAGCCAAGGATGTCGGCACATTGGCTATTGCAATAGTGAACGAGCCGTTACCGTCCGTCTTGACATTCAGCGTCTTGCTGTATTTGCCACCAAAGGTCTGTGATGCGCTGATGGTGGCACCGCTCAGCGGCAGTCCCGTCGCGGCGTCCTTCACCTTGCCCGAAATCTGCACTTGCGGGATGGAACTGAGCTGGCAGGTGATGTTGTTATTGCCGTCGGTCAGCACATAGTCCGCCTGCTGGGGTGTCATATATGCCATTGCGAGGTCTTGGGGCAATGCCATGCGGTAGCTGGTTCGACAGCCAACAGGAAGGCCCGTCAGCGATGTTCCTTGGGCGATGTAGTTGCCGGAAGCATCCATCCACGTTATTTGTGTCTGTGACGTTACGTTTTGTCCGTCTGGGGTCATCACCGTAAGCGTAACACTTTGCGGCTTCGACAACGAGGCGAACATGACGCTGACATCTTCATCCTTCACCTCCACATTGTCTATCTGTCCGAACACGTCACCCCGCTCGTTCCTCAACGTGACGTTCCACGTCGTGTTGCGGATGATGTTTGCAAAAGTGTACTGTGTGCGGTCGGTCATTACATAGTGCATACGTTGGCCACTCTTCGTGTTGGTCAATTCCAGCCACATCTTTGCATAATCCTGGCCGTTCGTACCGTTGGGCAGGGAAATGGAGATGCTGCGGATGTCCTCTTGGATGGGCAAGATGGTAAAATCCTTCCAACCCACAGCATCCTGGTATTGCGTAATTGAAGAAGCCGGAACGTACACAACAAGCCCTTCAGGCACATTGGTGAAAACTTGATTCTCGAGTGCTGGAGGCATCATCGCATAGACGGTAAGCGAAGACAGTTGCTTGCACTCATAGAAGGCGCGGTAGCCAATCTTCTCAATCGTGGCTGGCAGATACACCGACTCTAAGTTTGTGTAATCGAAAGCATTCGACGGAACTTGTGTGATACCCGTCACTCGACTCAAGTCAAGCAGGGTGCAATTGTTGTAGTCGTTGATTATCCCGAAGTCTTTATCGTTCATTCTGCCAGCCACGGTAATCATTGCTACGTCGCTGCGATTGCTTCCGCTGATGACTGACGACACGGCACCGCCAAGGCTGCCTGTCGCGAAGTCATCGACGATGACTTCGCCCATTTCTTTGTTCCAATAGTTTTTGTTCGGGTTTCCTGGAGCGGCTGGATCAAACTCAAAGATGCCATACAGTTTTGAATTGCCATGAGGCATGACATAGTAGAAATTCTGTGCCGTCGAGACCGTTTCGCCTGCTTCGTCCTCCCAGCGTAGGAACCTGTAGCCAGTATTAGTGTAGGCGTGAAGATTTACTTTGCCGCCTTCTTCTGCAGTTTCACTCGTCGTATTGAAAGTACCACCCCCCACGGGTTTACAGGCCACTGTCACCGTGTAACGGGTAGCCATGGAGTCGGGATTGGCGGGAACAGACGGGTCGTATATGTAAAGTGCGGTCAGTTGGGAATCGTGATATGGCATCGTGTAGTTATACGACGATGACGACGAAAGCGTTTCGCCGACTTCATTTTGCCAGCCCACAAACTGATAGCCAGTATTGGCATTCGCACGCAAGTTAACCTTTGCTCCAGCGGTATATCTGCCACTCGTTGTGTTCAATGAACCGGCACCTGACGGTGAAACCTGTGCAGTAAACGAATAGTAGGTTGCCGTGTCGGGCATGGCCGGGTCGCCAGGCGCTGCGGGGTCATATTCATATCTTGCCTGCACCGTAATATCGTATGACGGCATGGTGTAGCTGAATCTGGCCGATGATGAAAGCAGTGTTTCGCCCTCATACCATCCTTTGAATACATAGCCGTTATGGCCAGATGTCTGCAGATTTATTCTGCTTCCTTCTTCGTATGTTCCACCACTTGTGTTAAGCAAGCCTGAACCGCCGGGGGTTACTTCCACGCGCAAGTTGTATGTGGAAGCAATGGTCAGCGATACCTGTAGCAGACATACGAGCGCAATGCTTAATAGTCTGTTCATATCCTTTGGATGATTACTTATTCAACATGATTTTCTTGCCGTTCTGAATATAGACCCCTTTCTTCGTGGGAACATTTACCTTAATGCCTTCAATAGAATAAATGGAGACATTGGCTTCGCTTTCATGGAGGACTTCTTCAACGCCTGTTGCCTCATTGTTGAAATGCACAACAAAGCGGTTAGCGATTGTTCCTGCTTTTGTATAGAACTTATAGCCATAGCCAGGGGTTAAAATGACCTTCTTGTTTTCTGCCTTGTCCTCAAGAGTCACATTATAATCACTTACCTCGTTGACAAGGTTAATGGTATGCAGTCCCTCTGAACAGAAGTGTGTCGTGAGTTCAACAGTTCCGTCAGCAAGCGGACGCTCATTGATAGAGTAGTTCACATTCTCGGATGATGTGTAAATCTGCGGCACAGTAGCGTCGGTACTCATGAACTTACAGGCGTCCTTGTCCATTTCATATTGCATCATAGCATTGCCGTTCAAGACGATTCGGGTGCGGTCGGTATTGTTTCCGTCCGAAAGGCTGAGATTGACAATTGTGCGGGGGCTGTTTGCTGCACTGGCTTTACGTATGTTGGAACGCGCAGAATTCTCAATAACACGAACATTACGGTTGGTCTGGCGTCCATCCTTGCTAAATACAATATTTCCTTTGCCTATTGGACGCTGGATAAAGAAAGCTTCGCCCGGGCAGAGAATATAAGAGTCGTCAGTGGGACTGTATGCTTCGTAAGTGCTGTTACGCATATTCCATACGGTGATGGGCGCTTCGAAGTCCATGAAACGAGTGTCGTAATAGCAGGGATATGGATTGCCAATAAGATTCCATGAGCGGTTATGGACAAACTCGCTCTCGTATTCATTTAGTGTCACCGTTATGTCTGTGGTGCTGAAGATCTTGTTCTTGTTGGCATTGTTGATAGCTTTCATACGGATGCCACTGTAATCTTGCCTGTTAGTGCCAATATAGCGGCTACTCTGAATGATATAGCCTTCACCGGCATTCAAGACGTCATCATTGACAAGTTTAACCCATGTTTCCGATGTTTCGCCATTAGCTCGTTTCTGTCCGTCATACCTGCGTACAACCCAATTGGTAGAACCGTCACAGCATGTTTCTATATCAGACACTTTTACATCAAACGGCATAGTGATGAATGTCCACCTGTCGTTACGCGGATAAACATCAATAGACACCTGGTCGGCACGCAGATGAGAGTTGTTCAATAGTGAGCAATAATTCAGATTCCTGTTGTAATTATTGTATTGAAGGTTGGGGTCGTACATCATTTTGAATTCCGACATGGAAAGCGTTCCTGCGCCATTGACGGTAAGGCAGCCATATTGCGGATCCATGGCATGAAGCAATTCAACATGAGGTTTGTAGTCGGCAGGAATGTTTTCTGGCAGTGTCAGATGAAGTTCTGTGCGCACCGCAATGTTTTCGGGCAGATAGTCAATCGGCTTGATGGCGGGGAACTTTTCCCATCCACTGGTCTGCTTATAAGCATTGATGGACAAGGCTGGCACATACAGTTCACGACCATCCATGCCTAAACCGTATGGAATTTGGTCTGTCATATAGGGCGGTTCAATAGAGAGACAAGTCACTTTCCTAAGATTATCGCAGTAGTCAAAAGGTGAAGCATTGGCAAGAACAAGTGAACTGGGCAGTGTTACCTCGGTCAAAGCGTCGCAATCATAGAACGCATTGTCGCCTATTTGGAATAGTCCCTCGTTAAACTCTATGTTCGACAAAGAGCGGTTATAGGCAAAAGATTCGTTTCCTATATAATATAAAGAGGATGGGAATTTCAGGTTGTTTAATGATACACACTGATAGAAAGCTCTGTTATTGATATGAGTTAGACCGTTAGAAAATTCTATATTCTTTAAACGCTTGTTATTCCAAAACGTTGCTTCACTAATGGTTTGAAGAGTTGAAGGTAATTTTATATACTCAGACATTTCACAGCGAGAAAAGGCATCGTTACCCAAAGTAGTGAGACCTTCAGGCAGGATTATCTCTTGTAGATTATCACAAATTGCAAATGCGAACCTGTTAATAGTTGTTAGGGATGCTGGGAATTCTATATGCTTGATTCCATGACATTCATAGAAAGCATATTCTCCTATAGAAGTCAACGTCGATGGCAGTTTTACAATCTCCAAAAGCGAGTGTTGATAGAAGAATTTGTTTGGTAGTGAGACCAATTTTACATCAGTCATATCAATTTCTCTCAATTGCGTCAACCGATTTTGAATGATGGCATAGTCAGCATCGCCTAATGTTCCTGATACTTTTAGGCTTTGCACATCAACGAAATTTTCTACCTTGTTAAGAATACTATCGCCAAGTGACCCTGGGACAGATATGGCTAAATCTATATGAACATAATTCAAACGTTTAATTAAATCATTTATTTGATTCAAAATATTCTGAATTTCTTGTTCTGCTATAGTACCCGCAGATAAACGATTATTTGTATCAGTGATTATCTCTTTAGCTTCATTAACAATAACTAAATTTGTGCTCTTCCTTGTATCAAGACTATGTTGCAAAGCTTCTACAGTTTCTTTCACCAATGCAATTTGTTCTGAATATCTCCTTGCATTGGCAAATACTTCGGAAGATTCGACTATTATGCGACATTTTGCCTCATAGTCTTTTGCTGTCTTCAATTTGTTTATCAATGCCAACACATTAGGGTCTTTTCCAGAAGGTGGGGTTGGTAAAGCCTCTATCTCTGAAATAGTATTGTCAAGTTCTTTTTCAGTGATATATTCGAATCGGAAATTGTCGAATACCGTCCATCGTGTCACATCATTTTGCTCTGACGTAGCGATGCCAATGTCAAAGACAGCCGTATCAACGTATGCATAGAATTCGTTTTCATATAATCCATTTTGGAAAGCCACAGAAGCAGTGACCATGTTGGTTGGAATATATGTATTATCAGGTGTACAGTAGAAATAGTTATCGGTATAATAATCATTCGATTTAGCAGCGTCCTCAAAGATACTTTTAATAATTTGTTTTTGGTCATTTATATACAGGTAAGGTGCATTAGACCTGCCATTTTTGTATTGTTCCCAGCCCCAGTAGAGACCAGAATCTGCAAAGCCCTCGAACGCTTGTGCCCGAAGTCTGTAAAGTCCTCTTTTGCTCGTCCTGATTGTTTGGTGTACATCGAAGGGATTCTCACTTAAACAGCGCGCAACATAATTGAAACTTTGGCCTCCAGTAGTTAAGCCATCTCCTTTGTACAACCATCCGTTGAAACCATTGTCAAAATTCAGATTAGTCAAAGGAAACACATGGTCAGCTTCAATGCCAAAATCCATAAAAGCCTCTCCGCCGCCTGTGTCACTGACTTTCACAGCTATTACATTGTCTCCTTTCACGAAATGCGAGCACATCTCTTCTGTCATAGTGATTGTTATGTAATTTGTATGATAGTCCTTGTCATTGTATATGAGTGCTCCATTCAAATAAATTTCGCAACCATCATCATGGTAAACATACAAGAATACGAAAGGGTGTTCTTCGATATTGTTTACTGTAAAATGGCGACGCACCCAATAGGTAGTATAGTTGCCATCCCAGGGAGTCACTCGGTATCCACTACTTGTACTGATAGGCCCTTCCAAAGTATTCCATCCAGAATCATTAAAATCCGTAGCATACCAGTTGTCTGGTGGGGTTTCGCCATCAATGGGCGCATGGAAATAACTGGCAGTCCAAGGCTGCTGTGTGAATTGGCCAAAAGGAAGAATCACCTTTTGGGCTTTTGCTTTACTGCAAAGTAACATTGCGATAGTAAGCACATATACAATTCTCTGTTTCATCTTGTTTGTTTTTTAGTTATTGATGTTATATGTTTGGCTTCCTATTAGGCTCGTTTATCTCCGAGGTGCAAGTTCGCTGATGTAAGAGCCTGTCTATTGTGTAGACATAGTGGGTACACGCGGACAAAGATACAACATAAAAATGGAATGACAATGAATAAACGCCACTTTTTTCACTCCGACCTCCACAAAAAAGAGAAAAAGTTTGGAGAATCCAGCTACGTGACTATATCATAGAGCATAAGCAGACCGATGACCGTTGGTTTGGAAAGATTGTGGAGGAAGGGTTAGGAGCCGTCGTAGCATTGCTGTTTGCTGCGTAGAGTTGCAGCGTTTGAAATCTTAGCAGTAAGAAACAAATAAGTCTTTCGATTTGGAAGAACCGAAAGAATGTCGTAACTTTGCAGCATGATTACGAAAAGGAAAGTAAGAACGATAGAAATGCAGCGGCTTAGCGTCGAGGAGTTCCGCGAGGCCGAGAAGCTGCCGTTGGTGGTGGTGCTCGATGACGTGCGGTCGATGCACAACGTGGGCAGCGTGTTCCGCACGGGCGATGCCTTCCGCGTGGAGGCGGTCTATTTGTGTGGCATAACGTCAACGCCGCCGATGGCCGAGATTCACAAGACGGCGCTCGGCGCCGAGGACAGCGTCTGCTGGCGCTACTTCGCCACGGCACTTGAGGCCGTGGAGCAGTTGAAGGCCGACGGCTACACGGTCTACAGTGTCGAACAGGTGGAACATTCTACTAAGCTGCATCGCTTCCAGGCCGAGGCAGGGCGTCGCTATGCCGTCGTCTTCGGCAACGAAGTAAAAGGCGTCCACCAGGAAGTGGTGGACGCCAGTGACGGTTGCTTGGAGATACCCCAACTGGGCACGAAGCACTCGATGAATGTGTCGGTCACCGCCGGCATCGTCATCTATAAGTTTGCCGAGCAGTTGGAGTTAGGCACTTAGGTTACTCTTCAGGCGAGAAGTCGCCCTTGCCAACGCCGCAGATGGGGCATACCCAGTCTTCAGGAATGTCTTCGAAGGCTGTGCCTGGAGCGATGCCGCTGTCGGGATCGCCAGCTTCGGGGTCGTACACGTAGCCGCATACGTCGCAAACGTACTTTTTCATAAGCTTTTACTGTTTGTTTTTTGGTTAATAATCTGTTCTATTCTCTCGGTAATCTGTTCGGGTTTGATGAGCATCATGCAGGCCATGTCGCCGCGGCGGCAGGGGCGGTTGCCGAAGATGCTGCACGGCCGGCAGTCGAGGTCAGCCTGAATGGCGTTCTCGGCGGGCTGGCCCCAGCCCATGAAGCCGGCGTAGGGGTGGGTGGCTCCCCAGACGCTGACGACGGGTGTGGCCGTGAGCGACGCCAGGTGCATGTTCGACGAGTCCATCGACAGCATGACGTCGAGATGGCTCATCAGGATGAGCTCCTGGTGCATGCTCTCCAAGTGCTGGCTGACGTAGACGCAGCCGGGCACCTGGCTGCACCATTCGTTGAAGAGTCGGTCCTCGTCGCTGCCCCGGCCGAAGAGGAAGAAGCGGGCCCTGGGGTACTTCTGCCGCAGCTGGCTGATGACCTCGAGCGTGCGCTCGGTGGGGTAGGTCTTACCGGGGTGAGCGGCCAGTGGGGCTATGCCTATCCACTGTTCGAAGCTCTTCTTGGGACCGAAGATGGCGGGCAGCATGTTCAGGTTGCCGCCCTCGGGGGGGAAGAGCGAGGTGAACTCCACGTTGACGGGATAGCCCAGACGGGCGAGCACGTCGGCGTAGTTCTCGAAGGGCGTCTTCAGCTGTTTACGTACCTTATTATTATAGGCCGTCAGTCGGCGGCGGTCGCGGCGGTGCTTGTCGAGGTGCTCCGTGCGGTAGCGGCCTATGTTGAAGCGCAGACGCAGATACTCCGAGCGTAGCACGTTGTGGAGGTCGGCAACCTTGGTAAACTGCTTGGCCGTCAGCCGTCGGTAGAGGGCGTTGAGTCCGCGCACGCCGTGGTACTCGTTCTTCAGGTCGGCCTCCATGAAGCTGACGTTAGGCGCCAGGTCCTCGAAGAAGGCGCGGGCATAGCTCCGGCTGAGCACGGTGATGCGCAGGTCGGGGTACTGCGTGGCCAGCGAGTAGACCACGGGCACGGCCATGGCCACGTCGCCCATTGCCGAGAAGCGTATGATGAGTATATGCTCGTGTCTCACTTCTTCTGGTACAGTACTGGGTTGGTAGCCGGGTCGTTGTACATCTTCATCTGTCGGTAGACCTTCATGTAGATGCGTCCCGCCGCGATGTCGTCGAGCAGCTGGTCGATAGCTGTCGAGAGGTCTTGCTGCTGCTCGAGCAGTACGTCGAGCTTGGCCTGGCAGCGCTGACGGTGGTCGTCGGTGGCGTCGGTTCGCTCAGCCTGCTCGCGCATGTGGTAGATTTTCAGTGCGAGGATGCTCAGCCGGTCGACGGCCCATGCCGGACTCTCAGTGTTGAGTCGTGCCGTGGGCAGCGGCTTCACCTCGCTGTAGGTCTGGCGGAAGTAGGTGTCAATCTGCTCCACCAGGTCAGTGCGCTCCTGGTTTGAGCGGTCTATGCGGCGCTTCAGCGACAGTGCGTCGACGGGGTCGATGTGCGGGTCGCGTATGATGTCCTCATAGTGCCACTGCACGGTGTCGATCCAGCATTTCAGGTAGAGCGCGTACTCAATGGTGTCACGCTGGTAGGGATTTTTCGCCGGCGCGTCAACGCTGTCGGTGAGGTGGTAGTCGCTGATGACCTTGCTGAAAATCTTGTTGGCTTGTTCTGTAAATGACATGCTTTTTCTCTTCTGTTTTTGTTTTAGGCTACAAAGCTACAGAAACTTTTCCACATCTGCAACTAAAACGCGAAGTTTTTCATTATAATTTGCATAATAAGGGTAAAAGATACACGCAAAGGGGCGTGTTTTTTGCACAATTGCACCTAAAATGTGCACGCAAACGTCACTTTTCCCCGAAAAAATTTGCGTAACTGACGGAAAATGTGTTACTTTGCACCCGCAAACGGCGAAAGGCCGTCTGAAAGTTTCAAGATAGCAAGTAATTATTAACATTTTAAAGATTAAAAATCATGTCAGAAATTGAAAGCAAAGTAAAGGCAATTATTGTAGACAAACTGGGTGTTGACGAGGCTGAGGTGAAGCCCGAAGCAAGTTTCACCAACGATCTGGGTGCTGACTCACTCGACACCGTTGAGCTCATCATGGAGTTCGAGAAGGAATTTGGCATTTCAATTCCCGACGATAGGGCTGAGAAGATCGGTACCGTTGGCGACGCCATCGCCTATATCGAGGAGAATTCAAAATAAAAAGTAAAAAAGGAAAAGTGAAGAGTGAATAATTTGCTGCCGCCATTCCGTTTCACTTTGGTATGCGGTAGCAAATTATTCACTTTTCACTTTTTCACTATCAACCTTAAATGATATGGAATTAAAGAGAGTTGTCGTGACAGGACTCGGTGCCGTCACTCCCGTGGGTAACAACCCCGACGAGACGTGGAAGAACCTGATTGCCGGCGTCAGCGGTGCCGCACCTATTACACTTTTCGATACGACCCTGTTCAAAACCAAGTTCGCCTGCGAGGTGAAGAACCTCAACGTCAGCGACTACATCGACCGTAAGGAGGCCCGCAAGATGGACCGCTATACACAGCTGGCCATGATAGCCGCCAAGCAGGCCGTCGAGGACTGCGGATGGGACCTTGAGCAGGTAGACAAGAACCGCATCGGCGTCGTCTTCGGCGTCGGCATCGGCGGTATCAAGACCTTCGAGGACGAAGTGACTTACTACGGCCAGCACATGGCCGACGGTCCGAAGTTCAACCCCTTCTTCATTCCGAAGATGATCGCCGACATCGCCGCCGGCCAGATCTCTATACAGTACGGATTCCACGGCCCCAACTACATCACGGCCTCGGCCTGCGCCTCGTCGTCGAATGCACTGGCCGACGCCTTCAACCTCATCCGCCTGGGCAAGGCCAACGCCATCGTTGCCGGCGGTGCCGAGGCTGCCATCTGCGCCACCGGCGTGGGAGGCTTCAACGCCATGCACGCACTGTCGACCCGTAACGACGAGCCCGAGAAGGCCAGCCGCCCGTTCAGCGCCTCGCGCGACGGATTCATCATGGCCGAGGGTGCCGGATGCCTCATTCTCGAGGAACTGGAGCACGCCAAGGCCCGCGGCGCCAAGATCTACGCCGAGATGGCTGGTGCTGGCATGAGTGCCGACGCACACCACATCACGGCCTCACACCCCGAGGGTCTGGGCGCCAAGCTGGTGATGCAGAACGCTCTCGAGGACGCCGGCATGAAGCCCGAGGACATCGACTACATCAACGTTCACGGCACGTCGACACACGTCGGCGACATCTCTGAGGCCAAGGCCATCAAGGAGGTGTTCGGACAGCACGTCTACGAGCTGAACATCTCGTCGACGAAGTCCATGACGGGCCACCTGCTCGGTGCCGCCGGAGCCGTCGAGGCCATGGCTACCGTGCTCGCCGTCAAGAACGACGTCATTCCGCCCACCATCAACCACGAGGAGGGCGACGATGACCCGGAGATCGACTACAACCTGAACTTCACCTTCAACAAGGCACAGCAACGCACCGTTCGCGCCGGACTCAGCAATACCTTTGGCTTCGGCGGCCACAACGCTTGTGTCGTCTTCAAGAAGTATGAGGCTTAGTGACATCATTGACCGTATAAGGCTCCCTTTCCGCCAGGAGAAGGAGCTTTTTTCTTCCCTTTACGAGGTTATGGGCTTCTACCCCCATGACATCAGCTACTACAAGCAGGCGCTGATGCACAAGAGCATCGGGCGGCGCAACGACAAGGGCAAGCCCCTGAACAACGAGCGCCTGGAGTTCCTCGGCGACGCACTGCTCGACGCCGTCGTGGGCCACATCGTCTACGACCACTTCCCCGGCAAGCGCGAAGGCTTCCTGACGAACACCCGATCGAAGCTCGTCAGCCGCGACACCCTCGGCAAGCTGGCCGAGGAAATGGGGCTCAAGCGGCTCATCGTCAGCAGCGGACAGAACAACTCGCACAACAGCTACATGGCCGGTAACGCCTTCGAGGCACTCGTCGGCGCCATCTACCTCGACCAGGGCTACGACGCCGTCATGAGGTTCATGGAGAAGCGGATACTGGCCAAGCTCATCAACATCGACAAGGTGGCCTACAAGGAGGTGAACTTCAAGTCGAAGCTGCTGGAGTGGAGCCAGAAGAACCGCGTCCGCCTGGAGTACCAGATGAGGAAGCAGGAGACCGACAAGGAGAGCGGCTCGCCCGTGTTCAAGTTCCAGGTGCTGCTTGAGGGCGTGCCGGGCGAGTCGGGCAAGGGATTCTCGAAGAAGGAGGCCCAGCAGCTGGCCTCCGAGGCCACGCTGAAGCGCCTGAAGCGCGAGCCCCAGTTCATCGACGCCATCTTTACCGCCAAGTCGGAGCGCACGAAGATGGAGGAGATGCCCACCATGGCCGTGCCCTCTACCGAGACCGACCAGGATTTCGTCATCCACCAGGAGAGCAGCGAGCAGCCCGCCGAGCCTGCTCCCCGCGAGCAGCTGAGTGCCGCCCCCGAGGTAGCGAAAGCCGCCCCCGAGGACCCGGACCCTCACGACGAGTTTGACCTCTCTGACATCTCGGCCACGCCCCAGGAGCAGTCGCGCGAGGACATCATCGCCGCCGCCGAGGCTGCCGCCTTCGACGAGCCGGCCGCGTCATAGTATTTATTATAGATTCTCTTATTCTGACTTATCAATCTTGACGCTGAGCGACTGGCTGTCGAAGCGGATGCCCTGACGATCGATGAAGCGGCTCAGGGAGCCATCATCGGCCAGCTGGCGCGGTGTGCCGATGCTCAGACCATTCGTGGCGTCCATCAGCCAGATGCAGTCGGCTATCTGCAGGGCCAGCTCCAGATCGTGGGTAGACAGGAAGATGGTCTTCTGCTGCTCGCGACTGATGCGCCTGAGCAGCAGCATCACCTCCACCTTGCTGGGAAAATCGAGGAAGGCCGTCGGCTCGTCGAGATAGATGATGGGCGTCTGCTGGGCCAGAGCCTTGGCTATCATCACCTTCTGGCGCTCGCCGTCGGAGAGCGTGTCGACCAGGCGCGACTTCAGGCCGCTGATGCCGACCAGTGCCAGAGCGCGGTCGACGATGCGCAGGTCCTCGTCGTTGTTGGTACCCCAGAAGCCGGTGTAGGGCGACCGTCCGAGGCTCACCAGCTCGCCGGCGGTCATGTTGCGCACGTCGGGCTTCTCGGTCAGCACCACGCCGATGGTGCGGCTCAGTTCCTTGGGCGTGTAGTCGTCAGTCTCGCGGCCCTCGGTCATGATGCTGCCGCCCAGCTTCGGCTGGAAGCCTGACAGCGTGCGCAGCAGCGTGGACTTACCCACGCCGTTGGCCCCTATCAGGCAGGTCAGCTCGCCGCGCCTGATGGCGGCCGTGATGTCGGTGGCCACCGTCTTCGAGTTGCCTTTCTTGCGGTAGCCGATGCTCAGGTTGTCGAGCCTGACGCTCACAGTCTTGTCGTTGCTCATTTTGCTTTCTGTCGCTGTTTCTCTCGTTTCTTGAATGCCTTTTAGGCCGCGGCTCCCGACGGGTGGCCGGCGCCGACGGCATCCTTGTATGACTGGCGCGCCTCCTTGTAGGCGCCTAATCGCTCGTAGGCAATGGCCATGAATAGGTACAGGTCGGGCGTATGGTAGTGCGACTCCTGTGCCGTGACCGTCAGGCAGGCCAGTGTCAGCGCGATGATTGTGACGATTGTTTTCATGACTGATAGCGGTAAATCGAGTGCAAAAATAATACTTTTGTTTGATAGTAGCAAACAAAACAGCTATTTTTATCTGAAAGTTAAACCAGAAAAAATCCTGCTTTTCCTGCACTGAAATGGCTAACAGGCTGACAGTCAGGCAGCTGGGAATCCGTACAACGCGTAAAGCTGCACTGGAAGTTGCACCTAAACCTGCACCGAAGCTGAATGGGCTTCGGGACCGAGAGGTGGCGCCAAAGGAGCGTTCCCACGGCCTGGGACAAACGTCCCAGGCCGTGGGAACGCTCCTTTGGCGCCTCTTTTCGACGATGGGCGGGCGGTTTTCTTCAGTGCAGGTTTCAGTGTGGAGTCCGGTGCAAGTGGCAGTGCAGCATCCGGTGCCGGTTTTGGTGCAGGTTTTGGTGGCGTAACCCTCTGATAATGAGGGTTCAGTGCAGGAGTGCAGGATAATTTTCGATGAGTGCACGGAAGACGGGATTGCGGCTGAGCAGGCGGGCGTTGCCCGTCATAAGCAGCTGGCAGCGGGCGCGGGTGATGGCGACGTTCAGCTTGCGATCGATGGTGCGGCCGCCCTCAGTGAAGCAGTTCGACGTGAGGAAGTCGAGCTGGTAGGGACGGCTGACGGTGAACGAGTAGATGATGACGTCGCGCTGCGACCCCTGGTAGCGCTCCACGGTGTCGATAGAGATATGTTCCAGTTCGTCCAGCCCCAGCTGCGCTATCTCCTGGCGTATCATGGCTATCTGATTGCGGTAGGGCACGATGACGCCCACGGTCTTCAGCGGGTTGAAGCGCGGGCCGTAGAAGCGGCAGACGCGCCGCAGCAGGTCGGCCACGATGTGCGCCTCGGCCGCGTTCACCTTGTCTGACAGTTGGTCGTGCCCCTCCTTCTCGCAGTCGAAGAACAGTACGCGGCGCTGCTTCAGCAGGTCGTCGAGCGGGTCGAGCGACGGCAGGTCGTAGTGGAGCGTGGTGTCGAGCTGGTGCTCCAGCGGCACCGGCTCGAGCTGCTCGTCGTGGTAGAACATCTCGTTGGGGAAACGGGCGATGTCGGGGTGCATGCGTCCCTGCTTGCGCAGGATGCCGGTGAACTGCGTCCGGCCGCAGCGCCGCTCCCAGTTGAGCAGACGCTCGAAGAGCGACTGCCGGCAGTCGCTGATGCCGATGGCCGTGAGCAGAGGGTCGCTGACCCTCGACTCCTGTTCCGACTGCTGAACGACGGCTGGCAGCTGCTTGTGGTCGCCGACGAGGATGAAGCGGTCGATGCGGTCGCTCGAGAGCAGGCCCACCAGTCCGGGCTCCAAGATTTGCGAGGCCTCGTCGACGATACAGAGCGTGAAGTGCTTCAACTGGAAAATCCAGGGCCGAGCCTGCAGCATCGACGTGGTGCCGACGACGATGGGCGTGGCGTCGATGCGGCGGCGGATGTCGTCGAGGCGTGGCTTCTGGCCGAGCCTGTTCTCTAACAGCCGGTCGCGGAAGCGCTCGTCGCACGACGACTCGTTGCCTATGCGCAGGTAGTCGTGGCCGGAGTCGTCGAGCATGGCGCAGATTTCGTCGACGGCGCGGTTGGTGTAGCTCATCAGGAGGAGGGTGGGGGTGGGTGAAGTGTGAGGGGTGAGCTCCTCGTCGACCATGAAGCGCAGAGCCATCGACGTCTTGCCCGTGCCGGGAGGGCCGACCAGCAGGAAGTAGTCGCGGGCCTGACAGGCGCGCAGCAGCACCTCGTCGTAGTGGGGGTGGTAGTGGCGCGACAGCTGCCGTCTTGGGTCGGCCTCAGGTGGGCGCTGGCCCAGCAGCAGCGCGCGCTTGCTGGCGCTGGCCGTGATAAACTGGTGTAGGCTCTTGATGGCGCTGGTGGTGTTCATGTCGCTGCCGGCATGCTCTATTGCCCAGCGGCCCTGCTTCATCGGGTCGTTGTCCTGCTGTCCGTCGGCTATTCTGACGCCGACGCCGTCGCTGTCAATGCGCTCAATCGTACCTTTATATAATATAGCGCTGCGCACGTCGGGCTCATCGCCCTTGTAGTTGTAGATGTAGACCATGTCGCCGCGCCTGAAGTTCAGTGTGGGGTTGTTTTCGCCGCTCAGAATGATGTTGCCCGTCTCGCGCTTCTCGGCCAGCGGCATGTTCCACAGGTCGCTCGTGGCACCGCCCTGTCCCTCCTGGCGTCCCACCTTCTGCAGCAGCTGTTCGCGGTAGACGAAGGTCATCATGCGCTCATAGTAGGCGCGCTCGGTTGGCGTGAGAATCGAGAATTGAGAATTGAGAATTGACAACTGGGGCTCTATGAAGCGGTGGAAGTAGCCGTCGCGCTCGGCGTCGCGGAAGATGACGTCGGTGCGCAGCAGGGGCAGTATGCGGCCGAAGCCCTCGCGGGCCACGAGCATCTCGGTGGCCACGATCTGGTTGCGCAGTCGGATGGCCTCGGCAAACAGCGTGCGGTAGAAGTTGACGTAGAGCAGTCCGCGGTCGGCCGCGTAGCGTGAGTAGAGCAGCCTGATGTCCACCTTCGTGTCGGTGCGGCCGAAGTTGTAGCGCAGAATGCCGTAGTAGAGCAGCAGCTGGACGTAGTGCTCTTCTTTGTAGGTGATGGGTGATGAGTGTTGGGTGGTGGGCGACGGGCGTTCGAGGCTGTAGTTCTTGCCCGACTTCTGCTCGACGAGCAGCCTCATGTCGCTCGTCATCAGGTCGACGCGGCCCTGCAGCCCTAACCGCTCGCAGACGAACGACGGCTCGAGCAGCGCGCGTCGGCGGTCGTAGTCGCTGTCGAAGAGCGCCGCCACCGCCTCCTTGATGTTGTCTACCTGCTGTCGGGCGTCGTCCATAAACTGCCGCGGGTTGAAGTCGGCGCAGGTGGTGAACTGCAGGGCTTGCTGGCAGAAGAATCGGTTCATCGTGTCGCTGAGGCTGTACGCCGGGTTGTTGATGATGTCGTCGAGAGCCGCTCCGGCGAAGTTACCCAGCAGCATGGCCTGCGAGTTGCCGCGTGGCCTGAGCCGCTCGGCGGTGTAGAAGAGTGGGTGGTGGCCGTAGTTGCCCTGGAAGCAGTGGGCCAGGGCCGAGATGTCAATCAGGAAGTCGGGCTCGACGACCACCAATCCGGGCTCCACCGTGGGCCCTTCCATGCGGCAGTCGAGCAGGTTCAGCTGCATGCCCTTGCGCAGAATCTTGCGCAGGTAGTCGTGGGCCGAGTAGTCGGCCTCGATGTGGTTGCCGTCGGTCGTGTCGGCCCAGATGGTATGCCCGTCGAACCGGCTGACGATGCAGCGTATGTAGCGGGCGTTGGGTGATGGCCGTTGGGCGGTGGCTGAAGGCTGGTGGGGCAGCCGCTGCAGCAGTTCGCCGGGAATGCCCGTCTTATGGACTGCCGAAACGAACAGCGCCAGGGCCCGCACGTCGCTGAGCCAGGTGTCGCGGTCGGGCACGTCGGCGTGGTTCGACCGCCGCCTCATCTGCTGCACCGCTATCCTGTCGGCGGTGGCCATCCCGCTGTGCTTCGCTAAGTAGTCTACCTGGGCGAAGAGGTTGCCGAAGCCAGTGCCCGCCGACGTGAGTGCCTCGGCGCAGCAGAGCACCAGCGTCTCGTGCATGAAACGCAGTGCCGGCGCCGAGGGTTCCGCCGCGGCCAGCTCCAGGCATCGTCCGAATAATTCCTGTACTTCCATAATGTGACGGCAAAGGTACGGAAAAAAAGTGAAACGGGCGAACAACGGCGCATAAAAATAGCCGAGCGGATATTTGTGGAATCAAATTATTTATCGTAACTTTGCACCCACGATGAAGAAGATACTGCTAATCAACGATGTGGTGGGCTACAGCCACGTGGGTATGGTGGCCATGATGCCCATTTTGACCTACCTGGGCCACCCGACGTATAACCTGCCGACGTCGCTCGTGTCGAACACGCTCGACTACGGGCGTTTCAACGTGCTCGACACGACAGACTATATGCGCGGCGTGCTGCCCGTCTGGCGCGAGCTGGGCTTCACGTTCGACGCCGTCTGCACCGGACTGATGTTCAGCGAGGAGCAGGCCCTGCTCGTGTCGAAGTACTGCACCGAGCTGTCGCGCCAGGGCACCACCATCTTTGTCGACCCCATCATGGGCGACGGCGGCCGCCTCTACAACGGCATCACGCAGCGCTCGGTCGAGCTGATGCGCCAGATGGTGTCGGTGGCCGACCTGACGCTGCCCAACTACACCGAGGCGTGCTACCTGACGTCGACGCCCTACCAGACAGAGGGCATGACGTGGCAGGAGGCCCGCGAGGTGCTGTCGCGGCTGCGCGACATCGGCTGCCGCTCGGCCTTGGTGACGAGTGCGCGCGTCGAGGGCCAGAGCTGCGTCATCGGCTACAACCACTACGATGGCGAGTTCTTCCGCTTGGACTACGACGAGATACCGGTGCTCATCCACGGCACGGGCGACATCTTCTCGGCCGTGCTCATAGGCCACCTGCTGCGCGGCGAGCCGCTGAAGCAGAGCACGCGCACGGCGATGGACGTCGTCAGCCGACTCATAGAGCGCAACCGCGACCTCGACGACAAGAAGCGCGGCATACCCATCGAGAAGTGTCTCGACCTGCTGTGAGCACACGGCGCTACCTGACTATAAAATCATTACATAACAAACTACTACAATGAACAAAAGACTACTGACACTGGCGACGCTGGCCCTCGCACTATGCACCCTGGCCAACGGCGCAAAGAAGGTTCACACGCTGGGCGACTCGACGATGGCCCCCTACGACGAGTCGGCCACTGAGACGCGTGGATGGGGCATGTATTTCGGCAACTTCCTTACCGGCGGATGGACGTCGGAGAACTACGCCAAGGGCGGGCGCGACTCGCGCCAGGGCTACAATGAGCTGTGGCAGACGGCCAAGAACAACGTCGGGGCCGGCGACTACGTGCTCATACAGTTTGCCCACAACGACGAGAAGATTGGCGGCGCCGACCGCGACGCCGTCTACGACTACTACACGTCGAAGGGCATGACGAGCCAGGCCGCCGCCCTCGAGACGCGCGGCACCACGCCCTCGACGACCTACCGCGAGTGGCTGACGAAGATTGTCGACGCCGTCAAGGCCAAGGGCGCCACGCCCGTGCTGGTGTCGGCCGTCTGCCGCTGCTACTTCTCGAGCGGCAAGATTACGCGGGCCGGGCGCCACGACCTGGGCGACAAGTTCACCGTGCTGACCGCCAACGGACTGGTGGAAAACCAGCGCGTGGGCGCCGACGACCACTCGATGGACTACAGCTACCAGATGGAGCAGCTGGCCCGGCAGCTGGGCGTCAGCTTCATCGACATGACCACGGCCACGAAAGAGCTGTACGAGAGCTACGGCCAGGACAAGTGCTACGCCACACTCTTCGACAAGCACGAGACGGCCAACGGCGGCAATCAGGACCTGACCCACTTCAACGCCACCGGGGCGCTGCTGGCTGCCCGCCTCTGCGCCCAGCTGCTGAAGGAGCAGGGCATCCTGGCCGACTGCATCAACGTGCCCACCGACCTGAGCCTCTCGCCCGCCGCCATTGACCTGGGCGACGGCTACAAGGGCCAGACCGCCAGCCGCCAGCTGACGCTCAACGGCTTCGGCCTCACGCCCGCCGACGGCAGCATCAGCCTCACGGCCAGCGAGGGCATAGAACTCTCTGCCGACCGGCAGAACTGGGGCAGCAGCCTCACGGTAGACTATAAGAACGGCACGCTCGTGAAGAACTTCTACATGCGACTCGTGCTGGCCACACCCGGCGCCCTGAGCGGCGCCGTCACGGCCACGCTGGGCGACAAGACGGTGCAGGTGCCCGTGACGGGCAACGTCGTCGAGGCGGCCGGCGACGTCAACCTGACGGGCAGCATTAGCTACAGCCTCGACAAGGGCGGCACCGACCAGGGCGACGACGCCGTCTACGCGCCCGCCGACCTGCAGACCGGCTTTGCCGCCGCCAAATGGACGGCCGGCGCCGACCTGACCCTCGACGGCACCGTGACCTACAAGGGCCAGAACGAGGCGACGACCAAGATGACCAAGATCTACAACGCCACGGGAGCCTCGTTCTCGTCGGCAGCCAGCAGCTCGAACACGCTGACGCTGACACTGACGCCCGAGGACGGCTTCACCTTCATCCCCTCGAAGGTCAGCTTCCAGGGCGCCCGCTTCGGCACCGACGGCGGCACGCTGACCGTCGTGGCCGAGACCGGCGACCAGAGCGAGACCCTCTGCACCAATGCCGGCGTGAACCGCAGCGACCGCAGCCTCGACATCGCCGCCTTCAGCTTCGACCTCAGCAGTCTGGCGGCCACGTCCTCGGCCCCGCTCAGGCTCAAGTTCTCGTTCATCGGACTGGGCAAGACCAAGACGATGGGCTTGGCTAATCTCGCCATCGAGGGCCGGCTGACCGGCAGTGCCACGCAGACGAAGAAATACACGCTCAGCACCACCGTCGTGCCCGCCGGGGCAGGCACCGTGACGAGCGACCCTGACCTGGCCAGCTACAAGGAGGGCGCCGTGGTGACGCTCCGCGCTGACCGCAACTTCGGCTACCGCTTCGCAGGCTGGCAGGACGCTGACGGCAAGACCGTCGGCGACAAGCCCGAGCTGACCGTCACGATGGACGGCGAGACGGCACTGAAGGCCGTCTTCGATGCCGTCCCCGTCTATACCGTCACCACTCGCGCCACCAACGACGCCGACCGCACACTGGGCAGCGTCACGCTGTCGCCCAACGACCACAACGGCCAGTTCGAGGCCGGCTCAGAGGTGACGGCCATCGCCGAGGAGTCGAAGATCCTGAAGTTCATGCAGTGGACCGACGAGTATGCCGACGGCGGCACGTCGCCGCGGCGCACGCTGACCGTCGATGGCGACATGGAGCTGGTGGCCGACTACGAGGTGCAGGACTTCATCGCTGTCTTCGACGCCAGTGCCAACAACTACTATGCCTACCCGTCGACGTCGGGCTATCCCTTCCCGGCCGACGTCGCCTGGGACAGCCAGCGCGCCGCCGCCAGTGCCGTCGTGAAGCTGAGCGACGGCCAGCCGGCCTACACCAAGGATGGCGGCACGCCCGTGGTGCGTAACCGCGAGGGCGTCGTGCTGACGGGCATCAACGGCCTCTACCAGAACGGCTACCGCACGACCGACATCGCCTTCCAGTTCCAGTTCTCGACCGTCGGCTTCACCACCGCCACGTTCGTGGCCGACATGGCTGCCAAGAACATGGCGTCGAAACAGTGGAAGGCCCTCATCTCGACCGACGGCAAGACCTTCCAGCCCATAGCCGGTGCCACGTGGACGATGACGGCCAACGCCGTGATGCCCCTCAGCATCGACCTGCCCGCCGAGGCAATGGGGCGGCCGACGGTCGTCGTGCGCATTACTGGCGACGGCGACGAGACGCTCTCAACCAGCTACAGTTTCGACCAGCAGTTCGACGGGCTGGCCTACTGCTCACACTCCGAGAGCGGCGTCGGCAACGTCTACGTGCTGGGAACGGCCGTCGTGGCCGACGACAAGGTGGCGCCCCTCGTGACGGCCACACTGCCCGCCGCCGGTGGCGAGGGCGTCAGTGCATCGGGGCGCATCACCGTGAGCTACGACGAGCGCATCACCGCCGGCGACACCGCCCTGAAGGCCACCCTGACGGGCGGCGGCGAGACCACCGTCCTCGACCCCGTGTGGAACAGCCGTTCGTTGTCGTTTGGCTACGTCGGCCTGGCCTACGGCACCGCCTACACGCTGACCATCCCCGCCGGCTACGCCACCGACCGCTCGGGCAACGCCGCCCCCGCGCTGACGCTCAGCTTCACCACGATGGAGCGCCGCCAGCCCGCCTCGAAGCTCTATGACGCCATCGTGGCACAGGACGGCTCGGGCGACTTTGCCAGCGTGCAGGCCGCCGTCGACGCTGCCCCCGCCGGGCGCGGCAAGCCCTGGCTCGTCTTTATCAAGAACGGGCGCTACAAGGAGCACGTCGACGTGCCCGCAACGAAGCCCTACCTGCACTTCATCGGTCAGGACCGCGACAAGACCGTCATCCTCGACGACAGGCTTTCAGGCGGCGACAACGCCGTACACGTCAGCGTGGGTGCCACCGTCGTGGTGAACGCCGACAACACGTACTTCGAGAACCTGACCCTGGAGAACAGCTACGGCCACGAGCGGCAGGCCGGCCCGCAGGCGCTGGCCCTGAACACGCAGGGCGACCGCATAGCCCTGAACAACGTGGCGCTGCTGAGCTATCAGGACACCTGGATCACCTCCAGCAACCAGCGCGCCCGCCACTACATTCGCCACTCGCTCATCGAGGGCGCCGTAGACTTCATCTATAACGGCGGCGACGTCTACTTCGACGCCGACACGCTCGAGATCAACCGCCCCTCGGGCGGCTACATTGTCGCGCCGTGGCACACCGCCGAGACGCGCTGGGGCTACGTCTTCCAGAACACCATTATCCGTCCGCACCGCGGCGTCAGCGTCAAGGACGTCTGGCTGGGCCGCCCCTGGCACGGCGAGCCCAAGACCGTGTTCATCAATACCAAGACCTACGTCAACCTGCCTGCCAAGGGCTGGTACAACACGATGGGCGGACTGCCGGCACTCTGGGCTGAGTATAACACCGTCGACGCCAACGGCACGCCGCTCGACCTGTCGCAGCGCGAGACCTACTACTATTACACCGAGAAGGAGACGGGCAAGAAGTACGAGGTAGACGGTGTGAAGAACACGCTGACGGCCGACGAGGCCGCACAGTACACGCTGAAGAACGTGCTCAGCGGCGACGACGGCTGGCAGCCCGACCTGATGTGCGAGCCCTGCGCCGCGCCGCAGCCCGTGGCCGACGGCCAGCGGCTGGTGTGGCCGGCCGTGCCCTACGCCGTCTGCTACGTCGTGACGCGCAACGGCGAGGTGGCGGGCTTCACCACCTCAACCAGCTTCGAGGGCTACACCGCTGCCGACCGCTGGCAGGTGCAGGCCGTCAATGAGTACGGCGGTCTGAGCGCGAAGGCCACCGTCGGCGCTACTGTTGGCATCAGCCTGCCGACGTCGGCCGCCGCTGCTGGCACCGTCGTCTATACCATCGACGGTCGCCGAGGCGCCAGCCTGCGCTCCGGTCTGAACATCGTCCGTCAGCCAGACGGCACGTTCCGCAAGATTATTGTTAAGTAAGAGGTAAGAGGTAAGAGGTGAGAGAAATGCTGGAAAGCCCAGGCTGAAGATATCTCTTACCTCTCACCTCTTACCTCTTACCTCTTAATAAAATCGGCTGATGGCGCGGGCGAAGCTGCCGCTGGCGCAGCTGACGGCCGTCGGCTCGCCGGAGTTGCGGCGGGCCTCGTCGGTGCGGTCGATGAAGTCAGTGGCGGGCTCGGCGTCGGGAGCCGTCCGGCTGCGGAAGTACTTCTGGTTTGAGAACCCGCCGTAGCTGCCCAGGCGGTTGCTGTAGTAGCTCCAGTCGCCGTAGCTGACGTTGTCGAAGTCGAACTGAATACGGCGGTTGCTGTAGTCGCGTATGAAGCCCCTGAAGCGGGTGTCGTAGTCGAGCTCCTCGCCGCGGCCGCTGGTATAGTAGTTACCCCGCGAGGTGAATCGCATGACGGTGGCGTATTCAGTACCCGACAGTCCCCAGCGGTCGCTGTAGTATGCGCCGACGTAGCCCTGCCAGTCGCCTGCGCGCAGTTGCTGTGCAATGTAGTCGTCTTCCTTGTCGCAGCCGGTGAAGGCCGTCAGTACGGTGGCCGCAAGGACCATAAACAGAAAAGTCTTCTTCATGTCAGTTCGTTTGGTTTAAGGGTTAATAAATTTCTTGCCGCGGCTGATGTTCAGGCCGTGGCGGGGCTTCGACAGGCGGATGCCGCCGAGCGAGTAGACGGCGGGCGAGCCGGCGTCGGTGGCCGTCGGCTCGCTGATGCCGACGATGGGCTCTATGCCCTCGGCCGTGGTCGTGCGGCCGAGCACGCCCTGCTCAGAGACGCTCCTGACGGTGACGCTGGTGGGCTTCACTCCGCCGCTAAAGGTCATGGATTGGGCGGTCAGCACGATGCTGCTGCCGTCGACGGTCAGCAGGAAGCAGGCGGCCTGGCCCGTGGGGTCGGTCCAGCTGAGGGTCGGTCCGTCGACGGTCAGTTCGGGGGCGTCGAGTATGTGGCCCTGCTGGTCGGCCTGCCACTGGTCGCTGCCGCTGAGCACGTTGTCTACGGTGTAGGCGGCAGCCTCGGCGGCGGTGAGCTCGGCGCGGCTTACGGCCGTCTTGCCGTCGGCGGTGAAGAGGGTCTTGCGGTGGCTGAGGTCTACGGGCTGGCCGTCGGCGTCGCGGGTGTTATATTCAGCCATCATGGTGGGCAGTCCGCCCATGTCGCGCCAGCCGGCGGGGTTGATGCTGACGCCCGGGGCCAGGCGCGTGTCGATGAAGGCCACCTTCGGCGTGTCGCCCCAGGGGCGGCCCAGGTCGGTGGTGACGGCGGTTGGCTGCGGCGACGCCGCAGCACGGCCGACGGGCGGGAACGCGGCTGCAGGGGCGATGAAGGCGTCGCGGAAGACGTAGCCCCACTTGGGGCTGATGTGGGTGGGGGCGACGATGACATTTGTAGAGTTGGTCAGCTGCAGGGTGTCGCGGTCGAAGAAGACGTCGCCGGCGTTGTAGATGAAGTCGGTGGTGCCGCTGATGGTACACTCGCGGACGAGGTGGCGCTGGCCGTTGCGGCCTGTGCGGTAAGTGTCCTGCCAGCCCTCTATGCGGCACTGCGTCACGCTGACGCGGTCGCCCAGCGTATAGAGCGCCAAGGCCTGCTTGCCCTGGCCGTAGGTGTTGCGTATGGTGAGGTTGTCGAGCGTGACGTCGTCGGCCGCCACGTAGACGGTAGCCGTGCGTCCCAGGTTGGCGTTGTCGTCCTTCGTCTTGTTGTCGGTGATGACGACGTCGTCGCGGTTCTGTCCCGTCAGGTGAATGTAGGGCTTCGTTATCTCCACGTGCTCGTTGTACGTGCCGGCCTCAATCAGTATATAGTAGGGAGCGTCCTTGGTGGCCTGCTGCTCGGCGGCGGCTACGGCGTCGGCGATGGTTGGGAAGTAGGTCTGGCCCTGTGAGGTAACGCCCGGCGTGGCGGTGGGACTGACGACGGCGTTGAAGATGACGCGGCGCTCCACCGGCTTCGCCGTCTTGTAGGGCGTGAGGTCGATGAGCCCGTCGGCCACGCCGTTGAGGAACACCTCGAGGTTGGAGTATCCGCTCTCGGTGAGTCGGTAGCCGTCGGTAGCGTCGGCGGGGTTCAGTCCGGCGGCCAGCTCGTAGTCGTCGGGCATGCCGTCGCTGTCGGTGTCCTTCATCAGCTGCTCGCCTTCGTCCATGCCGAGCCAGGGCCACTGGCTGGTCTTGACGGTCTGGCCGGTGGCCTCGTCGAGGGCGTAGAACTCGTCGGCGCGCTCCAGACGGACGTCGGCGGGCGAGTTGATGATGCCGGCGGCGGGCGTCGTGGTGTTGCCGTTCTTAGGGCTGGTGAAGCTTGCGCCGTGGAACTGCGGGTCGCGGCGGCCGGCGGCCTCGTCGAGCAGTCGGCGGTCCACCTCGTCGTAGCGTGGCAGCGAGGCGCCGGCCTTCTGGGTGACGGCAAGGAAGGCCTCGTCGGCCGACTCATAGCTTAGTCCGCTGAGCGGGTAGGGCAGTTCGCTGAGCAGGGCCTTGTCGGCCAGCGTCTGCGACGGCGACACCGACCAGAAGTTCATGGCGCGCGAGGCGTTGTCGCTGACGAAGCCGTAGTAGTTGTCCTGGTTTACCTTCTGCAGCTCGGCGTTGCTCCAGATGCTGGTGGCCGGTGCCCACCGGCTGGACGTCTCGAACTTGTTGCCGCTGAGGTACCACTCGCCCACCTGGTTGATGTTGTCGCCCGAGGCCGAGACGAAGTATCGGCGGCTGGCGGCTCCGCTCTTGGTGGCGGGTCCGGGGCGGAAGTAGTTGTTCACCATATAGACGCGGTCGTAGTCGCCGGCGACGCCCGTAGAGCACTCGCCGCCGTAGACGGAGTTGTGGCTGCCCCAGTTGAAGATGACGTTGTTGGCAAACTCGTTGTCGGCGTGGCGGTCGTGGGTGTTTGGCCTGACGCCGTTGAAGCGCGGCGTGCGGCTCATCGAGTTGCTGATGAGACAGTGGTGCATCGTGCCGTGCTCGCCGCCCCACTGCATGGCGTACGAGCGCTCGCCCTTGACGTTCTTCGAGTAGTAGAGTCCCTCGGCCGAGATGCACCACTGCATGGTGGTTGAGTCGCAGTCGTAGAGCGTCAGGTTCTCCTCCATCGACCACGACAGCGAGCAATGGTCGAGCACGATGTGGTGGGTGTTCTCGACGTCGAGTGGCGACATGCTGTCGGCAGTGAGGTCGCCGGCGCGGAAGCGCACGTGGCGGATGATGATGTTAGGCTGCGAGAGCTTCATCTGGTAGCCGGCGATGCAGATGCCGCCGCCGGGTGCGGTCTGTCCGGCTATGGTGATGTTGGGGTGGTTCAGGGCGAGCTTCGACGTCAGGTAGATGGTGCCGCAGGTGCGGAAGAGCACGGTGCGCGGCGTGTCGTCGCCCGAGCGCAGCGCCCAGCGCAGGGTGCCCTCGACGAGGGCGTCGTCGGGGCAGTCGTCGTTGCGGGTGACGTAGTAGACGCGGGCGCCGCGGTTGTCGGTCATGCGTCCGCCGGTGGTGAAGCGGCCGTAGCCCTCAGCGCCGGGGAAGGCCGTCAGGTCGGCGCGGTAGTTGTCGATCATGGCGAACTGGGCGTAGACGGCCTGGTCGCTGTCGAGCCTGAAGGTGTACTGCTGGGCGGTGGAGAGCACGCGGCCGTCGGCATCGACCCAACTGACGAAGTAGTGGCCCTTCAGGGCGGTGGCGGTCAGGGTCAGGGTGGTGCCGGCGTTGTACTTGATGGTGTTGCCCGACGGGGAACCGTCGGGCACGGGGGCTACGGCTACGGTGCCCATCTGCGGGTTCGAGGTGCCGTAGGTCAGCGTGGCCTCGGGCAGCTTGGTGAAGCGGGCCTCGACCTGGGTGTCGGCGGCGATGGCGAAGGTGTGGGGGTTCTGGGCTGAGACGAGCGTGCCGCCCTGGTACCAGCCCTCGAAGGCATAGCCGACGAAGGGCGTTGCCGTGCAGGTGACGTTGTCGCCCCTGATGACGGCCGTCGTGGCGGGCTGTACGGTGCCGGCACCGGCGGGGCTGACGGTGGCTGCAAACTGGCAGGTCTCGACGGTGCCGCCGAGGGTGGCCGTGCCCACGAGGGTGACGTTGCCCACGGCCAGGTTGGTGCCGTTGTTGTAGCCCTTGGCCATGCGGACGACGACCACCCACGGGTCGGCCGACGCCGTGGCCGTGGCGGGCACGTCGAAGGCGACGTCGTCGTACTGGGCGTTGACGTCGGTGTGGCTCTTCACCTGGCCCAGCGCGTAGGTCTGTGTCACCTCGCCGTCGGCGTTCAGCTTGCGCAGGATGACCTCGAAGGCCGTGTTCGAGTTCTTCAGCCACGAGGCCACGCTCAGGCTGAGGCGCGTGGGCACGTAGGTCAGGTCGCTGCCCGTGGGGCTCAGGGTGAGCATCACGGCGTAGTCGTCGGTGCCGTCGGCGGCGCCCTGTGTCTTGAAGCGCAGCAGCTGCAGGCCCGTCTCCTTGGTGACGTAGCTCTGTGGGGTGATGGTGGCCTGGAAGGCGAGTTTCGCGCCGAAGGCGACGCTCGTGCTGAGCATCTTCGCGACGTCGGTGCCCTCGCAGCCGATGGTGGCCGCCGTAGCCCGTTGGTAGGCTGCCGAGCCCGGCGCCAGGTCCTTGATGCTCTGGCTGAGTGCCCAGTGGGTGGTTACGGTGGTCTGTGCATACAGGTTCATGACGGCCAGCAACAGCGTCGCCATGACAGAAAAGGTTCTTCTTTGCATAGTTGTCAGTAGCTTTATTGTATTGTTTGCCCGCAAAGGTACGCAATATTTCTAAAAAAACACCGATTATTCGCATTTATTTTTTATCTTTGCAGTCCAAATGTCGACATTCCATCCTTTACACACAACGACTGAGCCGCCCGAGCGGTTCACCTACCCCTTCTGCTACGAGCCCCACCCGCTGGCCGTCGAGGCCGCCCGCGAGCTACAGCAGGAGCTGGGCCGCATGATGCTGACCGAGGGCAAGATGTTCGGCGTGCTCGTCGTAGCCTCCCCCAGTGGGGGGACGCCGGAGGGGGCTTCGTTGGGCTTCCTGGCTGCCTACTCGGGCCTGCTCGAGGGGCGCGGCGACTGGCCCTACTTCGTGCCGTCGGTCTACGACGCCCAGCAGCCCGACGGCTACTTCAAGCAGGAGGAGCGCCGCATATCGGCCATGACGGCCGCCGACCAGCACGACGAGCGCCGACAGCGGTCGCAGCAGCTGCAGCTGTGGCTCTTCGACCAGTATCGCCTGCTCAACGCCCGTGGCGAGCGGCGGCGCCTGGTAGACGTCTGGCAGGACTACCACTGCTCGGAGCGCATACGCCGCCGCTACCCGCTGCCGCCGGGCGGCACGGGCGACTGCTGCGCGCCGAAGCTGCTGCAGTATGCCTACGACCACGGGCTGAAGCCCCTCTGCATGGCCGAGTTCTGGTGGGGCCCGTCGCCGAAGACCGAGATCCGCCAGCACGGACAGTTCTACCCCGCCTGCCGCGGCAAGTGCAAGCCCGTGCTGACGTGGATGCTGCAGGGCCTCGACGTTGACCCTAACCCCGAGACCCTGACGGGCCAGCCACAGCTGGGCATCGACATCGTCTACGAGGACGACTGGATCGTGGTGGTCAACAAGCCGTCGGGGCTGCTCAGCGTGCCCGGCCGCGTGGGACCCCACTCGGTGGCCACCATCCTGCACCAGCGCTACCCGGGCTCGCTGCTGGCCCACCGCCTCGACATGGGCACCAGCGGACTGATGGTGGCGGCCAAGAGCCGCAGCGTCTATGCCGCCCTGCAGCAGCAGTTTACAGCCCACACCGTCAGCAAGACCTACGTGGCCCTGCTCGACGACGCCTATCGCCCGTCGCCCTTCACCGTCGGCCAGCGGGGGCGCATCGCACTGCCGCTGCTCTGCGACCCCGTCAACCGGCCGCGCCAGGTGGTAGACTACGAGCGGGGCAAGGAGGCCGTCACCGACTACGAGGTGACGGGCGACCACCGCGTGAGGCTGCACCCCCTGACCGGCCGCACCCACCAGCTGCGCATGCACTGTGCCCACTCTGACGGTCTGGGTTGCCCCATTCTCGGCGACGAGCTCTACGGCCGCCCGTCCGACCGGCTCTACCTGCACGCCGAGCGGCTGGAACTGACTCACCCCGTCAGCGGCCGCCGCATGGCGTTCGAGCAGCAGGCCGACTTCTGAGGCGCGGTTTTGCGACTACGAATTATACGAATTAAACGAATTAAGCTGCCGAACAGTTTTTGTTTTTTATCCGTCACATCCGTCACTTCCTCGTACATGCGAAAGTAATAATTATCACTAAAAAATGCTTAATTATGACGCCTTTATGCCGCCGTTACAAAAGTTTAGGGTAATTTTGCACCAAAATATCTTTGAAACAATGAGCTTAACAGGAATAGCAAGCAAAGTGTTCAAACCGCGTCAGCGCGAACTGGAACGACACAACAACGAGGGCGAAGCACTGCAGCGCGTGGTGCTGGAGCGACTGCTGAAGCGCGGCGCCGACACCGAGTACGGCCGGCAGCACGTGTTCAGCGACATTCATAACTACGACCAGTTCGCCAAGCGCGTGCCGGTGAACACCTACGAGGAGCTGAAAGGCCAGATAGACCGCATGCGCCACGGCGAGCATGACGTGCTCTGGCCGGGACGCACGAAGTGGTATGCCAAGTCGAGCGGCACGACCAACGACAAGTCGAAGTTCATACCCGTCACCAGCGAGGGTCTGCAGCACATTCACTACGCCGGCGCCTTCGACAGCGTGGCGCTCTACCTGCGTAACAACCCCGCGAGCCGCATCTTCGACGGCCGCGCACTGATACTGGGCGGCAGCCACTCGCCCAACTACAACCTGCCGGGCTCGCTGGTGGGCGACCTGAGCGCCATACTCATCGAGAATATGAACCCGCTGGCCAACCTGGTGCGCGTGCCCAAGAAGCAGACGGCCCTGCTGAGCGACTTTGAAATCAAGCGCGACCGCATAGCCCGCGAAGCCATGACGAAGAACGTGACCAACCTGAGCGGCGTGCCCTCGTGGATGCTCTCGGTGCTCGACCGCGTGATGGAGCTCAGCGGCAAGGAGCACTTAGAGGAGGTGTGGCCCAACCTGGAGGTCTTCTTCCACGGCGGCGTGGCCTTCACCCCTTACCGCCACCAGTACGAGCGGCTCATCACCAGCCCCCGCATGCACTACATGGAGACCTACAACGCCAGCGAGGGCTTCTTCGGCCTGCAGAGCGACCCACAGGACAAGGCGATGCTGCTGATGTTGGACTACGACGTGTTCTACGAGTTCATACCCGTTGAGAATTTAGAATCTAATCATAATTCTCAATTCTCAATTCCCAATTCCCAATTTCAGCCCGTGCCGCTCTGGGGCGTCGAGCCGGGCCGCAACTACGCCATGATCATCACCACGTCGTGCGGACTGTGGCGCTACATGATAGGCGACACCGTGAGGTTCACATCGACCAACCCCTACAAGTTTGTCATCTCGGGCCGGACGAAGCATTTCATCAACGCCTTCGGCGAAGAGCTCATCGTCGACAACGCCGAGCAGGGACTGCAGTACGCCTGCCAGCAGACCGGCGCCGAGGTGCAGGAGTACACCGCCGCCCCGGTGTTCATGGACGAGCACGGCAAGTGCCGCCACCAGTGGCTCATCGAGTTCAACCGCCCGCCCCAGGACCTCGGCCGCTTTGCACGCCTGCTCGACGAGCACCTGCAGACGGTGAACAGCGACTACGAGGCCAAGCGCTACAAGGACATCACGCTGCAGCCGCTGGAGATCGTCGTCGCCCGTCAGGGCCTGTTCAACGACTGGCTGAAGCAGCAGGGCAAGCTCGGCGGCCAGCACAAGGTGCCGAGGCTGAGCAACGAGCGTACGCACATAGAGCAACTCTTAAAACTGAACGTATGAAGAAAATCCTGTATATATGTCTGTTGGTACTGGGTGTGGCCAGTTGCGCAAGAATGGGCAGCCCCGACGGGGGCTGGTACGACGACACGCCGCCCTACGTCGTCAGCTCGGCACCCCAGGAGGGGGCCGTCTTCGTCGAAGACCGTCGCGTCGTCATCAACTTCAACGAGTATATCAAGCTGCAGGACGCCATGAGCAAGGTCATCGTCTCGCCGCCACAGCTCGAAATGCCCGACATCAAGGAGCGCGGCAAGCAGATCGTCGTCGAGCTGAAGGACACGCTGAAGCCCAACACCACCTACACCATCGACTTCGGCGACGCCATCAGCGACTTCACCGAGGGCAACCCAATGGGCAACTACGCCTTCACCTTCTCGACAGGGGGACAGATTGACACGCTACAGGTGGCGGGCTACGTGCTCAACGCCGAAGACCTGGAACCCGTGAAGGACATGCTCGTGGGACTCTACGACAACCTGGCCGACAGCGCCTTCACAACCCTGCCCATGAGCCGCATATCGCGGACCGACAGCCGCGGACACTTCACCATCAAGGGCGTGGCGCCGGGAACGTACCGTGTCTTCGCACTCCAGGATGCCGACGACAACTACGTCTACAGCCAAAAGAGCGAGATGCTGGCCTTCAACCACGACACCTACCAGCCGACGTGGAAACCCGACGTCAGGCAGGACACCATCTGGCGCGACTCGCTGCACATCGACAACATCCTGCGCACGCCCTTCACACACTTCCTGCCCGACGACATCACGCTGCTGGCCTTCACCGCCGTCCAGGACAGCCGATACCTGCTGAAGACGGAGCGCAAGCAGCCCGACCGGCTCGACTTCTACTTCACCTACGGCGACTCGCTGCCGCCGACGCTTCGCGGACTGAACTTCAATGCCGACAGCGCCTTCGTCGTCGAGGCGTCGCAGAAGAACGACACCGTCTTCTACTGGCTGCGCGACACGACGCTCGTCAACCAGGACACGCTGATGGTCGAGGCCATCTATAACTACACCGACACGGCGGGCCTGCTCGTCAGCAAGGCCGACACCCTGGAGTTCCTGGCCAAGGAGACCTACGAGAAGCGCCAGAAAGCCCGACAGAAGGCGTTCGAGGAATGGAAGAAGGAGCAGGAGAAGAAAAAGAAGAAGGACGAGCCCTACGACTCAATCTACCCCCGCGAGTTCCTGAAGCTGAAGGTATCGCCATCGGGCGGCATTGAGCCGACTGACAACATCATCATCGAGTCGCCGACGCCGCTGGGCCGCGTCGACGCCAGCGCCATTCACCTCAGCGCCAAGGTCGACTCCACGTTTCAGGCGGTCGACTTCGCCTTCAGCCCGCGCAAGGAGAACATCCGGCAGTACTGCCTGAAGGCCAAGTGGAAGACCGGAACGGAGTACAACCTGGTCATCGACTCGGCCGCCTTCGTCGACATCTACGGTCTGGAAAACAACACCGTCAAGCAGTCGCTGAAGCTCAAGAAGGACGAGGAGTACGGCACGCTGACGGTCAGGCTGGCCGGCGTCCAGGACACCGGCGTCGTCGTCCAGCTGGTGAGCAAGGGCGGCAGCGTGGCCATGCAGGCCCGGGCCCGGCAGGGACAGGTGAAGTTCGTCTACGTCAAGCCCGGAACATACTATATGAAGGCCTGGGTCGATGCTAACGGCAACAACATCTGGGACACGGGCGACTACCAAGCCGACCGCCAGCCCGAGGCCGTCTACTTCAACAACCAGGAGGTGGAGTGCAAGGCCAAGTGGGACCTGACGCGCGACTGGGACCTCAACGCACGTCCGCGATACCTGCAGAAGCCCGAGCCGCTGATCAAGCAGAAGCCCGAGAAAGAGAAGAAACTGAGAAACCGCAACCTGGAGCGCGCCAAGCAGCTGGGTAAGGAGTATATACAGAAAACCACAGGGGTTAAACTATGAATAAAGCAATGAACAACAAACGTAAGACACTGACAGCCCTGGCCTTCGTCATCGGCCAGCTGTTTTTCTGCGGAAGCATTAGAGCACAGCAGTGCGGCATCGAGAATACGGCGTTTGCCAGCGGCGAGCGCCTGACCTATGACCTCCACTTCAACTGGAAGTTCGTGTGGTTCAAGGTGGGACAGGCCACGATGAACACCGACCTCACCACCTTCGAGGGCAAGCGGGCCTGGCGGTCGAGCCTCGTCACCGGCGGCAACAAGAAGCTCGACAAGTTCTTCACCATGCGCGACACGCTCATCTCCTATTGCAGCGAGAACCTCTCGCCGCTCTACTTCAGAAAGGGCGCCCGCGAGGGCAAGCGATACTACATCGACGAGCTGTGGTACTCGTACCCCAACAACACCTGCAAGCTGCGCATGCACCGCATCGACGCCGACGGCGAGGAGCACTGGAAGGACGCGCGCTACCAGGACTGCATCTACGACATGATGAGCATCTTCCTGCGCGCACGAAACTTCGACTCGTCGACCATGAAGGAGGGCGACAAGATTCCCCTGCCCATCAGCGACGCCAAGCGACTGAGCAATTCGTGGCTGCAGTTCCGCGGCCGAGAGACGTTCAAGGTCGACGACACGAAGGAGAAGTTCCGCTGTCTCGTCTTCTCGTTCATCGAGCGCGAGGACGGCAAGAACCGCGAGCTGATACGCTTCTTCGTCACCGACGACAAGAACCACATCCCCGTGCGCCTCGACCTGAACCTTAACTTCGGCTCGGCCAAGGCCTTCCTGAAGAGCTACAAGGGCGTGCGCTCGGAGATGACGTCGAGAATCAAGTAATGATTCTAAGGATTCTGGGATTTTGGGATTTTGGGATTTTCTGTACACAGCACAGACTGGGAAAATCCTTAAATCCCCAAATCCTTAGAGGCAGAAATATCCGCAGAGACGCTAAACGTGAAACCTAATACGAAATGACTATGAGCAAAACGGAGATTAAAAGGCTTGTTGGCCTAAAAGCGGCAATGGCATTGCTGCTTGTTGTAATTACGGCTTGTGGAGGAAGCGATGATTCCGATTCCTCGACTCCTGACCCCACTGTATCCCCGACGGTAGTACGCAGCGAAGTCAGCTACTCAGTGGCTAAAATCGGCAACGGCAGTTCTGGTTCGGCTACTGCCGCCGACCCCGCTGTTGCTCACGGTGGCGATACGCTCTCAGTGACCATTTCGCAGAAAAGCACCATCACGGAATCCGACGGAAAGACCTTCAACTGCGAACCAAAGGCTGTCGTCAAGGTGTTTACCCCTAAGGACACGCTTTACGTGAAGGATTTCAAGACGCTGTTAGAGGTCACCGAGCGCTCTAACAGCCAGTCGACCAAGACCCCTGCCGGAAACCAGAAGACCTTGCAGCGCCTGCAGAAATTCAGTGTGGGCGGCCAGGAAGTCACCTTCGACCTGTCGCATGATATTATCACTTACGTCAGCCAGCAGCAGTCTGTCGAGATGCCTTACGTCAGGCTTAAGCCTGCTAAGTACGGTGCTGCCCAGCCCACCGAGATTCAGACCCGTTCGGCCGCCGGTGCCGTGGGCGTGTCGGCCATACGCCTCACGCCGCTTGAACCGATGACAACGCGGGGCGGCGTGCTGACTGAGAAGACGCCTTACGAGGTGAGTGTATCGTTTACCGTAGGCATGGAGCGTGTAAACACGACCCAGACCGACGCACAGACTCTGTCGTTCGACGTGAGGTTTGTCAGCGTTGTGGAGTCGACAACCGAGATTCCCGACCCGAAGACAACGCTCGACTATGAGCTGAGCAAGACGGGCACCAGCAACACCGTCTCGCCATTTGTGCTGACGAGTGGCGACGAGCTCTCGTTAGCATGGCAGCAGACGGCCTCATACCATTATTTCTCCATCGAAGAGAAAGCCATGATGATGGTCAGCCGGGAGCCAAAGGCGTATGTGCAGCTGAAAGCCGAAAAGGCAGACACGCTCTGGGTGCAAGATGTCTCCGAACTTGAAGTAATGACGGTGGAAAAGCCTACATTGACACAAAATGGAACGGCTCCAGTTGAAAATACCGGTGCTGTGAAATTTACGGTTGCCGGTCAAGAGCTTGCTCTGACCTGGGGATATCAGGCTTATCCGACGTTTAAGGTTAATGAAACAGATGTGAATCTGCCGTATTTGACTTTGAGCACACCTGAAATTGCGGATGTAAAAGTTGCAGAAGTGCCAAACGGGGTGCTGAAAGGCAAAAAAGGAAAGCTCTATATGCTGACGATAACGTTAGCACAAGAACTCGCCGTTGCCAATGCAAGCGAACCCAAAGGTCAGACCTTGCAATATGTTGTGAAATATTTTGCAGGTATTGCCGAAGAAGAGGTTAAACTGGTGGACATCAAGTATCGGAAAGATTATAAGTGGTATGAACCGCATGATAATATTCCGCTCTGCTACCAATTTATTGTCTATAAGGATAGCATCTTCTCTGACGGCTCTGTGCATACGACGATGACCGGCAGCCCCTTGACCTCCGTTGACTTTGGAGGAAGTTTCTTTCAGGGAGACGGAAAGAGCACTAAACAGCAAATAGTGAATGTTTGTTCCTATTATGAAGAATATACAGGAAAAGGTGAATGGGTGCCGGTTTATTACTTTGAGAAAAAACATGAACGCGTTGACACAGCTTATCACATGGATCATAAATCTTCTATGAAGCTTGCCGTGCCGGACATCTCTGCGGTTAGTATTGCGCATGATGATGTTTTTGATTTAGTTGCCACCTATCCCAACCAATGGGAACTGTATGACGGGTTTGATATCAATAACCCTAAAGTCGGTTGGTATATCAGCTATTTTAAAAAGTTAAATTATGCTAGCATATGCTTAAATCCGACACGGGGAGGAGGAACTTTAACAATATTTAACGTTTTCTGTATGTGCTATCATAGCATTCTCTATGTGGAAGACAGCATCAACGGCGGCCAGCTGATAACTTTCTTAGGAGATGAAAGTGATATTGACGATGTGGATTACAGCGGAAAAATCAATGTAGACCTTACGGAAGAAAATATCACGATGCCAACCGGTGAGCCTGCGAAGGTGTTTACTCATACCGGCATAACCCAAATGTTAGGAAAAGAGTTCCGTTATCAGTTTGTTGACACGGTGTATCAATACACCACACCGCCTTTTGAAGGGGAACCGATTAATCCTGGTCCAGAATATTAACATCTCTATTTAAAAAAGGAGCAGACTTCGGTCTGCTCTTTTTTAGCTGCCACAAAAACTTTTGGCTTCTTTCTTGTCGTTTTGCAAAAAATTGCTTATATTTGCACCGTAAAAAGGAAAAACTGTTATGGCAACGAAAAGAGGATACGGCGTAGGGCTGCAGTCCTTCCCCGAGATGATCAAGCGCGAGTGTGTCTACGTTGACAAGACGGCGTATGTGTATAAGATGGCACAGTCGAAGGGCAAGAACTTCTTCCTGAGCCGTCCGCGCCGCTTCGGCAAGTCGCTCCTGGTGAGCACGCTTGAGGCCTACTTCCAGGGGCGCAAGGAGCTGTTCCGCGGACTGGCCATTGAGCAGCTGGAGACGGAGTGGACGGAGTATCCTGTCATCCGGCTCAACCTGTCGATGGGTAAGTATTATGAAAAGGAGCGGGTACATGGCACCATCAGCAGCATCTTGCGCGACCACGAAAAGCGGTGGAACGTTACGGTCTATGATGAGTATAATTACGACGACCGGCTGAAGAGTATTATCCAGGCTGCCTATGAGCAGACGGGCCGCCAGGTGGTGGTGCTCATCGACGAGTACGACGCCCCGATGCTCGACAGCATCACCAACCGCGACTTGCAGGACTATATCCGCGAGCGCATACGCAGCCTGTTCTCGCCGCTGAAGGCGATGGAGGACTTGTTGCGCTTCGTCTTCCTGACGGGCATCTCGAAGTTCTCGCAGCTGTCGGTATTCAGCGAGCTGAACAACCTGAACGTGCTGACCTTCGATCCAGGGTACGAGGGCGTCTGCGGCATCACGGCTGAAGAACTGGAAACACAGCTGAAGCCCGACATCGAGTGTCTGGCTGAGGCCATCAGCAAGATTAAGCCGATGACCTACGACGAGACGCTGGCTGAGCTGAGGCGGATGTACGATGGCTACCACTTCTCTTATCAGTTGACCGACGTGTACAACCCCTGGAGCCTTATCTACGCCTTCGAGAAAGGCTGGATAGAGAACTACTGGTTCTCGACCGGCACGCCCTCGTCGCTCATCAACCTGCTGAGGGTGCGCCAGCTCGTCATGCCTGAGCTGGAGGGCTATGAGGCCGACTTGAAGCAGTTCGATGCGCCCACCGAGCGCATTGATGACCCTATACCCGTGCTCTTCCAGAGCGGCTACCTGACCATCAAAGGCTACAACCGCAAGGACAATACATATATCTTGGGGTTCCCCAATGCTGAAGTCTACGAGGGTTTTGCTGATTCACTCTACAAGTATTACTGTCCAGAGTACTTTGGCAGCAGCAACCAGATAGCAAACGTCTACAGAAGGCTACGACGCAAGGAGACCACCTTCGAGCAGTTCTTAGAGTCGGTGCGACGCTGGTATGCGGGCATACCTTATTCTATTACTGACAAGAACCAGAACGAGCAGTTCTACCAGGCACTCTTCTACTCGCTCATGGCAGGCATCGGCGCCGACGTGGAGGCCGAGGGACAGACCAGCGACGGGCGCTTTGACATAGCACTGAAGCTCTCCGACGCCATCTACATCCTTGAGTTCAAGTTCGGCAGAAGCGCTGAGGAAGCCACCGACCAGATTATCAAGAAGGACTACGCCGCGCGCTTCGCCCAGGACCAGCGCCCCGTGTGGGCCGTTGGCTTGAACATCAGCAAGGACCGCCGCACCATTGAGAGCTACATCGTGGTAAACGTGAAATAACTTCTCAGGCGGCTGCTCTAGACCTCAATGGCTTCGGCCGACAGCGCGTCGAGGCACTGCAGATTCTTCTGAAGCTGCTGCGTGGAGCTGGCACCGACAAGCACGCTCGTGACGCCAGGCTGGTGGAGAATCCAGGCCAGGGCCGAGGCGGCCAGCGTGTGGCCGTGGCTCTGGGCGACGTCGTTCCAGTGGCGTATCTTGGCCAGCACGTCGTCGGTCAGCATCTCCGGGCGGAGGAACTTGCCCTTCGACATGCGCGAGTCGTCGGGGATGCCCGTCAGGTAGCGGTCGGTCAGCAGCCCCTGAGCCAGCGGCGAGAACGAGATGAAGCCCACGCCAGCCTCGCGGCAGAGGTCGAGTATGCCCTCCTCTTGAGGCTCGCGATCGAGCATGTTGAGCTTGCCCTGATAGATGAGGCAGGGCACGTCGCGGGCAGCCAGATACTTGAAAGCCGTGCGCGTGGCCTCTAACGGCCAGCGCGAGATGCCGACGTAGAGGGCCTTGCCCGAGCGAACGATGTCGACCAGCGCCTGAAGCGTCTCCTCAAGGGGCGTCTCGGGGTCGTAGCGGTGGCTGTAGAACAGGTCGACATAGTCAATGTGCATGCGCTTGAGCGACTGGTCGAGCGACGCCATCAGGTACTTGCGAGAACCCCAGTTGCCGTAGGGGCCCGGCCACATGTCGTAGCCGGCCTTGGTCGAGATGAACAGCTCGTCGCGGTAGGGGCGGAAGTCGTCGTCCATCAGGCGCCCCATCGTCTCCTCGGCCGAACCGTAGGGAGGACCGTAGTTGTTGGCCAGGTCGAAGTGTGTGATACCGTGGTCGAAGGCGTAGTGGGTGATAGCGCGACTGCGCTCGTAGGGGTCTACGCCGCCGAAGTTGTGCCAGAAGCCGAGCGACACCTTGGGCAGCATGACGCCCGAACGGCCGCATCGCTCGTATTGCATCCCGTTTTCGTAGCGCTGCGGGTCAGCAAGATAGTTTTCCATATCGTTTGTCTTTTGGTTCTCGAGAAGTTTGCTGCAAAGATAGTGATTTGTTCTGGAACGAGCAAGAAAAACCGTGCTTTTTGTGTTGGCGTAGCAAAGAAAAGGCAGTCAGGCGAAGAGCCACCGCACGAAGAACCACGCGACGGGTACCAGCAGGGCCGGCAGAAGGTTCAGCGTCTTGCAGTCCTTCAGCTGAAGCAGGCTCAGGCCGCTGCCGGTGATGAGCAGCCCGCCGACAATCAGCAGCTCGGCCATCAGGGCGTCGCTGACGGCCGTGCTCGAGACGTGGGCCACGAGCCAGAACATGCCCTGCCAGAGAAACAGCACCGGCGCGGCCAGCAGCATGCCGATGCCGTAGGTGGAGGCAAAGACCATCGACGAGACGAAGTCGAGCGTGGCGTTGGTGAAGAGGAACGTGTGGTCGCCCTTCAGGGCCGAGATGACGGGGCCGAGCATTGAGAGCGGGCCGATGCAGTAGAGCAGGATGGCCGTGGCAAGCCCGTCGGCCAGTGAACGGCCGTCAGCCTGCTGCCGCGAGCGGCGGTTGACGAGCCGCTTGAAGCGCCCGTCGATGTCGAGCGCCGTACCGGCGACGCCGCCGACGGCCAGTGCCACGATGAAGAGAACTGGATATTCGCTCTTGGCGAAGTTCTGGATGGTGGCGTTCAGCCCGATGGCCAGCGAGGCCAGCCCGAGCCCGTTGTAGAGCGCCGTCTTGTAATGCTCCTTCACGCCGCGATGCAGCAGTGTGCCTAAGATGGTGCCTGCGATGATGGTGCAGGTGTTGACGATGGTTCCTATCATGATTGCGGGTGCAAAGTTACGCAAAAATTATCAATTATCAATTGCCAATTATCAATTATTTCGTACCTTTGCACCCGTGAACGCAATACAGTCCTTACAACAGCAACGGCTGTTGCTCCAGATGGAGTACCAGACGGAGAAGGAGGCCTTCCGCCGGCAGACCGAGCAGCGAGGCCTGGCCCGCCTGGTGAAGCGCGGCGACGCCTGGTGGCCGGTCAGCGTGGGGCGGAGCTTCTACAACTCGCTGAACCAGCCCTGCATCGAGCTGACGCGCACCGCCGACACCGAGACGGAGCACACCTTCGAGTACGGTCGGCCGGTCATGTTCTTCACCGTGGGCCAGGAGGGCCAGGTGAAGTACTACGGCCAGACGGGCACCGTGAGCTACGTCGACGGCGACCGGATGGTGGTCGTCGTCTCCGACGGGTTCAGTGCCGACGCCTTGGGGCCGGGGCTGGGGGTTCAGCTGTCGTTCGACGAGACCAGCTACCGCACGATGTTCGACGCCCTCGACCGCGTCATGCGCGCCAAGGGCCGGCTGGCTTACCTGCGCGACCTCTTCTACAGCAGGCAGAAGGCTGAGACCTTCACCTTCCAGCCCATGCAGTTCCCATACCTGAACAAGACGCAGGAGGAGGCGGTCAACAAGGTGCTCAGGGCCAAGGACGTGGCCGTGGTGCACGGCCCGCCGGGCACGGGCAAGACGACGACGCTCGTTGAGGCCATCTACGAGACGCTGCGCCGTGAGCCCCAGGTGCTGGTCTGCGCACAGTCGAACATGGCCGTCGACTGGATTTCCGAGAAGCTCGTCGACCGCGGCGTCCCCGTGCTGAGAATCGGCAATCCGACGCGCGTGAACGACAAGATGCTGTCGTTTACATACGAGCGCCGCTTCGAGTCGCACCCCGACTACGAGCTGCTGTGGGCCATCCGCAAGGCCATCCGCGAGCTGCGCGCCCACCGTCGGCGCGGCGACGAGAAGTACCACCAGAAGCTGGAGCGGCTGAAGGACCGCGCCAACGAGCTGGAGATACGCATCAACGCCCAGCTCTTCGGCGAGGCCCGCGTCATCGCATCGACGCTCGTCGGCTCGGCCCACCGCCTGCTCGACGGCCAGAAGTTCGGCACCGTCTTCATCGACGAGGCGGCGCAGGCGCTCGAGGCCGCCTCGTGGATACCCATCCGCCGCGCCAGCCGCGTCATACTGGCCGGCGACCACTGTCAGCTGCCGCCGACGGTGAAGAGCATCGCCGCCCTGAAGGCCGGCCTTGGCACGACGCTCATGGAGCGTATCGTGGCCAACAAGCCCGAGGTGGTGACCCTGCTGCGCATGCAGTACCGCATGAACGAGGAGATTATGCGCTTCTCGAGCGACTGGTTCTACGGCGGACAGGTGGAGTCGGCGCCCGAAGTGAGGTTCCGCTCTGTGCTCGACCTCGATGTGCCGATGGAGTGGGTGGAGGCCTCGCACGACGCTGTCGAGGACGGCGAGAAGGGCTTCGAGGAGTTCGTCGGCGAGTCGTTCGGCCGCATCAACAAGGTCGAGGCCGAACTGACGCTGCTGACGCTGCAGGAGTACTTCGAGCGCATCGGCAAGACGCGCGTCCTCAACGAGCGGCTCGACGTGGGCATCATCTCGCCCTACCGCGCACAGGTGCAGTACCTGCGGAGCCTGCTGAAGAAGCGCGAGTTCTTCAAGCCCTTCAGGCAGCTCATCACGGTGAACACCGTCGACGGCTTCCAGGGCCAGGAGCGCGACGTCATCGTCATCTCGCTCGTGCGCTCTAACGACGAGGGCCAGATTGGCTTCCTGCGCGACCTGCGCCGCATGAACGTGGCCATCACCCGCGCACGCATGAAGCTCATCATCCTGGGCGACACGGCGACGATGACCCGCCACCCCTTCTACCGCAAGCTCCACGAGTACGTCGAGGCACTGAAAATAGATAAAGACAGTTAATACAAAGATATGATAAAGATAAGCAAGGTTACTACGACAAAAGAGCTGAAACAATTCGTCCAGTTCTACTATGACCTTTACCGCGGCAATGCTCAGGCCGTACCTTATTTGTTCTTCGACGAGATGGCCACGCTCAGGCGCGACAAGAACCCCTCGTTCGAGTGCTGCGAGGCCGACTACTTCCTGGCCTACCGCGACGGCCGTGTAGTGGGCCGCGTGGCTGCCATCATCAACCGCCGCGCCAACGAGCAGTGGCGGGTTAACCAGGTGCGCTTCGGGTGGTTCGACTTCGTCGACGACCTGGAGGTGTCGGCCGCACTGCTACGAGCCGTCGAGCAGTGGGGCCGCGAGCGCGGAATGACCGAGATGGCCGGGCCGCTGGGCTTCATCGACACCGACCGCGAGGGCATGCTCGTCGAGGGCTTCGACGAGCTCTCGACGATGTACGTCAATTACAACTACCCCTACTACGTGCGCCACATCGAGCACTACGGCGGGCTGCAGAAGGACAACGACTACGTGGAGTACAAGGTCAGGATACCGCAGGACGACAATTATAAGTTCCACCGCGTGGCCGAGATGGTGCGTCAGCGCTACGGGCTGCGGGTGCATAAGTTTACGCGTCACGAACTGCTGAAGGAGGGCTACGGCCACGAAGTGTTCCGGCTGCTGAACTCCACCTACAAGGACCTCTACGGCTTCAGCCACCTCTCGGACAGCCAGGTCGACAAGCTCGTGAACGACTACATCAAGATAGCCGACCTTAACCTCGTGACGGCAATCATGGACGGCGACCGCATGGTGGGCTTCGGCATCACCTTCCCCTCGTTCAGCCGCGCCTTGCAGCACACGCGCGACGGGTGCCTCTGGCCCTTCGGCTGGTGGCACGTGCTGAAGATCCTGAAGTGGCACTGCACCGACACCGTCGACCTGCTGCTCATCGGCGTGCTGCCCGAGTACCGCTCGAAGGGCGCCACGGCACTGATCTTCGACGACCTAATCCACCAGTTCCAGCGCTACGGCTTCGTCTGGGCCGACGCCATGCCGCAGATGGAGAGCAACGAGGCCGTGCGCGCCCAGTGGCAGTATCTCGACAGCCAGATACACCGCCGCCACCGCTGTTTCCGCAAGATACTCTAATGCTGTAGCGGCATGTGGCGCAAGAACCGCTTATTGCAGTCGGCACCCCTGGCCGTGCCGGGGGGTATGCTCGCAGCAGGCATCGTCGTGGGCGACAGTCTGGGCGACGTCCGGCTGTGGTGGGCGCTGCTGGCGCTGACGCTGGTCGCCGCCGTCATCAGCCGCCGCCGGCCGAGCCTGCAGACGGTGGCCGTGGCGCTGACGGCGGCCGCCTTGGGCGGCCTGCGCTCGTCGACGGTGCGACAGTCGCACGACGGCGTGACGTGGCCCGACGGCAACGTCAGCTATGAGGGCATTGTCGTCTCCGAGGGGGCCGAGAAGCCCAAGACGGTGGCCCTTGACGTCGTCATCGTGCCGGGCGGCCAGAAGCTGAAGTGCTATGTGTCAAAGGACGAGCGCAGCCTGCGCCTGACGGTCGGCGACCGTCTTCAGCTGACGTCGCACATCGAGCGCAACGGCGAGTGGCGGCGCGGCACGTTCGACTACCGCCGCTACCAGGAAGTCCACGGTTTCTCGGGCCGGACCTTCGTCAGGGCCGGCGACTGGCGTTTGCTGCCGCGCTCCACTGATGGACTGTCGTCGCTGCAGCGGTTGAGGCTGGCGCTGCTGGGCTACCGCCACAAGCTGCTGGAGCGTTACCGCGCCATGGGTGCCGCCGACGAGACGTACGCCGTTTTGGCCGCCATGACGCTGGGCGAGAAGACAGCCATGAGCAGCGAGCTGCGCGAGGTCTACAGCGTCAGCGGAGCCTCGCACGTACTGGCGCTCAGCGGCCTCCATTTAGGCATCATCTATATGGTGCTGTCGCTGCTGGTGGTCAGCCGTCGGCTGCGGCTGCCGTTGCAGGTGCTCATCGTCGTGGCCATCTGGGCCTTTGCCCTGCTGGTGGGACTGCCGGCCAGCGTGGTGCGTGCGGCGCTGATGATCAGCACCTACGCGCTGCTGTCGGCCGTGGGTCGCCGCCGCATGTCGCTCAACGCGCTGGCCCTGGCGGCGCTCATCATCCTTGTGCTCAGCCCCGACAGCCTCTTCGACGTCGGTTTCCAACTGTCGTTTCTCGCCATGCTGGCCATCCTGACGCTGCAGCCGCTGGCCGATCGTCTGGTGAGCCGCGATTGGCTGCTCGACCGGCCCGTCGTGCGCTGGCTGTGGGGCCTGCTGACGGTCTCGGTGGCTGCCCAGATAGGCGTGGCGCCGCTCGTGGCCTACTACTTCGGCCGCTTCCCGACCTACTTCCTGCTGACCAACCTGATCGTCATCCCGGCCACGACGGCCATCCTCTACCTCACGCCCGTGGCGCTGCTGCTGCCCGTGGCGGGCGCGCTGCTGCTGCGGGTCGTCGACTGGCTCAACGCCGCCCTTACGTTCATTGCCACGAGCCTGCCCCGTGCCAGCATCGAGGGTCTCCGCCCGTCGGTGCTGCAGACGGCCCTGGTTTACGTCGTCATTGTTTCCACCTATTTAATAATAATAAAGTATGATAAGTCTGCCTGATCTTCTGCTACTGTCGGTAGCTTTGGCCATGGATTGCTTCACGGTGAGCATCATGAGCGGCGTGGTGCTGCGGCGCCCCGTCGGCGGTGCCGTCGTGCGCATGGCCCTGCTCTTCGGCCTGTTCCAGGGCCTGATGCCGCTTGTCGGCTGGTTTGGCACGTCGCATTTCAGCCACTATCTTGAGGCAGTCGACCACTGGGTCGCCTTCGGCCTGCTGACGTTCGTCGGCGGCAAGATGATCTGGGAGTCGCTGACCGGCGACGACGACCACCAGTCGTTCGACCCGCTGTCGCTGCGCACGCAGCTGGTGCTGGCCGTGGCGACGAGCATCGACGCCCTCGCCGTAGGCATCTCGATGGCCTGTCTGGGTTACGCCCACGTCAGCCAGCTGACGGTGCCTCTGCTGCTGATAGGCGTCGTCTCGACGGTGCTCAGCCTGGCTGGCTATCGGCTTGGCGTCAGTTTCGGCCGCGTCATCGCTGAGCGGCTCAAGCCCGGCCTGCTTGGCGGGCTGGTGCTGGTGTTTATCGGCATAAAAGTGCTGGTTTCCCATCTTTTCGGTTAAAAAAATAGCCGCAGACGTTTGGTTTTCTTAAATTTTTCGTATCTTTGCCAACGATTTAACGCTTAAACAACGGTAATATGAAGAAAGTAAATGTAAAAGTTGCTGCCTGCTTGATGGCAGGCGCTCTGCTGTACAGCTCGTGTATCGGGTCGTTCAGCCTGTTCAACAGCTACGCTAAGTGGCAGTGTAACATGACCAACAGCAAGTTCGTAAACGCTATCGTGGGCTTCGTGCTGATGCCAATCGTTGGTTCGGTGACGACGTTCATCGACTGGGTAGTGCTCAACACCATTGAGTTCTGGAGCGGCACCAACCCCATGCAGGCCAACATCGGCAAGACCCAGAAGGTGCTTGGCGGCGACGGTCTCTACTATGCCGTGACGACGACGAAGAACGGCTATGAGGTGAAGGCCCCCTCAGGCGAGGTGAGCTACTTCACATACGACAAGAAGACCGACGCCTGGACGCTGACTCAGAACGGCGAGACGCGCGAGCTGTTCCGCTTCAACCAGGACGGCACCATCACGACCGTAGTCGCCAACGGCGAGCAGCTGACCGTCACTCCCGACGAGGCTGGCCTCTGGAAGGTTCGCACGGCTATGGGCGGCGGATATTTCTTCGCAATGCGCTAATCTTGAAGTAAGAAGTAATAAGTAAGAAGTAAGAAGTAAGAGGTAAGAAGGTGGAGGCGACGAAAGCCTCTTACTTCTTACCTCTTACTTCTTTCTTACGTTCACGGCACGGGGTCGTAGCCGGAGCCGCCCCAGGGGTGGCAGCGCAGAATGCGTCGCACGGCCAGCCAGAGCCCTTTCAGCGGACCGTGCTTCACGATAGCCTGGCGTGCGTATTCCGAGCACGTCGGCGTGAAGCGGCACGACGGCGGGGTGAACGGACTGATGCAAGTCTGGTAGAAACGGATGGGCAGCAGCAGCAGCCACGACAGCAGGCGCGACAGCAATTTCATACTTTCTCGGCTATGCGTACGACGAGCGCCTCGACCTGACGGGCAACCTTGTCGGAAGGGGCGTGGCGGTCGGCCATCCACATAAAGCCCAGCAGCAGCGTCACGTCGTCGGGCACGGCCTCGACGAGACGCTGCTTGGCGTGACGATAGGCTTCGCGCAGCTGCCGCTTCACGCGGTTGCGGTCGACGGCGTGCTTGAATCGCCGCTTCGAGACGCTGACGAGCACCTGCACGGGTACGCCGGTCTCCGAGCGCGGCACCGTCCTAAAGACAGCCCTCAGCGGGTAGGCCGACATCGACTTGCTGCCGCTGCTGAAGAGCGTCTCCATCAGTCGGGTGCTGACGAGATGTTCGCGTTTGTTAAACCTTGCGTCCAAAGTAAAGCTGCGTTCTGAGGTTCAGTCGTCGAGCATGATGAGATAGTGCTGCAGCGCACCGGTCATAGAGGGGTACTTCTCGTTGGGCGCCTCGATGTCGAGCCTCAGTCCGGCCTCCTTGGCGGCCTTAGCCGTAGCCGGTCCGAAGGTAGCGATGGCGATGTCGCCCTGCTTGAAGTCGGGGAAGTTCTTGGTGAGCGCCTCGATGCCCGAGGGGCTGAAGAAGATGAGCATGTCGTAGTCGAAGTTTTTGACCTCCTCAGGGGTGAAGTCGTTGCTGACGGTCTTGTACATGACGACCTCCTTGTGGTTCAGCTTCTTCGAGTCGAGCAGCAGCGTGAGCGAGTCGTTGTGTACGTCGCTCATGGGGACGAGGTACTTCTCGGTCTTGTGCTTGACCATTGTAGGCAGCAGGTCGTCGACGCGTCCCGTAGTGCCGAAGAAGACCTTACGCTTGCGGTACTGCACGTACTTCTGTATATACAGGGCAATGGTCTCAGTGACGCAGAAGTACTTCATGTCCTCGGGGATGTTGACTCTCAGCTCCTTGGCAAGCGTGAAGAAATGATCAATGGCGTGCCTCGACGTGAAGACGATGGCGGTGTAGTCGAGAATACTGACCTTCTGTGTCCGAAACTCCTTTGCCGACATGCCTTCCACTTTGATGAAGGGCCTGAACACCAGTTCAACATCAAATTTGCTTGCGATGTCATAGTAAGGTGACTTCTCGCTTGAGGGCTTTGGCTGTGAAACCAGAATTTTCTTAATCATTTCGTGTTGTGTCCTATAAATTTACTATTAGTTGGTCGGTAATCAGAACCAGTACGCCGCCGAGCGACAGTAAAGGTACGATTTCGAGGGCACAAAGGTACAAAATAATTTGGAGAAAATCGCCAATTTGTCGGAAAAAGATGATATGGCACTTGTAAAATGTCAATATTTTCGTCAAAACGAGCACAAAAATGAAATAATATACGACATTTTGCATGGGCAGGTTGAAGTAGACCTGCAGGATGACGGCGGGGAAGAGCGCGATGCCTTCGAGCGCGGTGATGAAGATGAGGGTCCTCGTCCACTGTTTGGTTTTTTTACTTTTGAAGAAGACGACGTTGACGAGCGTGTAGACGATAACCTTACAGGCGAAGTAGGCCGCGAAGACGGCGCTGAAGATAGCGATGGCGACGTAGGGGACGTCGAACGTATAAGTGGCTTCTACGTAGTGGGTGATGTAGAAGTAGTACGAGATGGCCAGCAGCAGGCAGGTCTGCAGTCCGAGGAAGAGGTAGATGTGCAGGTGGAAGCGGTTGCCCGTCTCGGCCGACGACGAGTGGTCGGCACGTGGGGCAAGGAAGAAGTCCTTCAGCTGCTGAAGGATAGACTGCCGGTCGTAGGCGAAGGCGGCGACGGCCAGGACGAAGCAGGCGAGCAGCATGCAGGTGACGGCGTCGTCGCCCCGCACGGTGTAAGGCACGGGGTCGCCGGCAACGCCCGGCCGTCCGCCGGGCAGTTCGGGGTGAAGCAGCGAGTCGCCCTTGAAGAACGACTCGCGGTAGAACAGCGGCAGCGTGTCGGCGGCCACGGGGGGCAGACTATCTTCCAGCAGGTAGTAGGTCACAGGCCGAACTCACGTTTGATGTCATCAACCCGGTCGAGCTTCTCCCATGTGAAGAGCTCGACGTCAATCTCGCGCGTCTCGTGGTAGTGGCTGGTGAACACCTTGCGCACGGTCTCGTTCCGTCGGCCCATGTGTCCGTAGGCGGCCGTCTCGAGGTACATGGGCTGGCGCAGCTTCAGCGCGCGTTCAATGGCCTTCGGCCTGAGGTCGAAGAGCTTCTCGATGCGCCTTGCTATCTCGCCGTCGCTCATCTTGACGTGCGACCGTCCGTAGGTATTGACGTAGATGTTCATGGGCTTGGCCACGCCGATGGCGTAGCTGATCTGCACCAGGATTTCGTCGCTGACGCCGGCCGCCACCATGTTCTTGGCAATGTGGCGGGCGGCGTAGGCAGCCGAGCGGTCGACCTTCGATGAGTCCTTGCCCGAGAAGGCGCCGCCGCCGTGGGCGCCCTTGCCGCCGTAGGTGTCGACGATGATCTTGCGGCCCGTCAGGCCGGTGTCGCCGTGGGGTCCGCCGATGACGAATTTGCCCGTCGGGTTGACGAAGAGCTTGATGCCCGGGGCGTTGAAGTTCTCTTCCGTCGGGTTGACGTTGTAGGTGTCAGAGTCGAAGAGGTCGAGCACCTTCTGCGAGTGTATCTGCTGCTTCACCCTCGGCATGAGGATGTTGACGACGTCGTCCTTGATGCGGTCGAGCATCGCCTTGTCCTCGTCGAACTCGTCGTGCTGGGTCGAGACGACGATGGTGTCGATGCGCTCGGGAATGCCCTCGTCGCTGTACTGCACGGTGACCTGGCTCTTGGCGTCGGGGCGCAGGTAGGTCATCACCTGGCCCTCGCGGCGGATGTCGGCCAGCGTGCGCATGATGAGGTGTGCCACGTCGAGCGAGACGGGCATGTAGGACTCCGTCTCGTTGGTGGCGTAGCCGAACATCATGCCCTGGTCGCCTGCGCCCTGGGCGTCCTCGTCGTCGCGGTCGACGCCCCGGTTAATGTCGGCGCTCTGCTCGTGGATGGCGCTGAGTATGCCGCACGAGTTGCCGTCGAACTGGTATTCGGCCTTGGTGTAGCCTATGCGGTTGATGGTGTTGCGGGCGATGGTCTGCAGGTCGATGTAGACCTCGCTGCTGACCTCGCCCATGAGCACCACCTGACCAGTGGTGACAAACGACTCGCAGGCCACGCGGGCCTTGGGGTCGTAAGCCAGGAACTGGTCGAGTATGGCGTCGCTTATCTGGTCGGCCACCTTGTCGGGATGGCCTTCACTGACTGACTCGGATGAAAAGAAATAGCTCATTCTTAATTCTCAATTCTCAATTGTCAATTATCAATTTTCAATCCCCTAAACTATCACTCGGCCGGCAGCATGACGACCTCGGCCTGGTTGCCGGCCTTCAGCACCTGGCTGACGAACTGGCAGACGCTCTCGGGCGTGACGGCCTGTACGGTCTTCTCGTAGTCGGTGTGCAGGTCGAGGTTCCACAGGCGCCAGGCGCGAATGCAGCCAGCCCAGTAGCCGTTGAGCTTCAGCTGGTCGGCGTGCTCCTTGAGCATGTACTCCTTCACCTTCTGCACCATGTCGGCGTCGCACTTGCCAGCGGCCATGTCGCTGACGGCGCGGCGCATGATGCTGATGGCGACGTCGGCCTTCTCGGGCTTCATTGGGCAGACGGCGAGGATCGAGGTCTCGTCGCCGAAGTCGTCGCGGTTGACGCCGGCCTGAGCCTGCACGGTGTAGGCGGCGCTGGCCTCCTCGCGGATCTCCTTCAGGTAGACCATCTGTAGCACCTGTCCGGCCACCTCGGCGCGGACGGCGTTCTCGAGTGTGTAGGGCATCTGCTTCGAGTACCAGTGAACGACGGCCATGGCCTTCGGCGTCTCGGCCTTGTGCTTGAAGTTGTTCACCACGTGGCCCTTGTAGTCGGTCGAAACGTCCTTGCCCTTGACAATCTTCTTCTGTGCGGGCAGCGAGCCGATGTACTGCTCGACGAGGGGGCGAATCTTGGCCTCGTCGAAGTTGCCGATGATGGTGAAGGTGAAGGCGGCGGCGTTCTGCGTGCGCTCCTTGGCCATCTGCAGTATGCGGTCGTAGCTGACGTCCTTCAGGTCGCTGACGTCGAGGTTCTTGAAGCGGGGGTTATGGCAGGTGAGCGTCAGCGAGAGCGAGTCGCTGAACACGGCCTCGGGCTGCAGCAGGCGGTTCTTGAGCTGCAGCTCGCTGGTCTTCATCATCTGGTCGAACGACTGCTGGTCCTTCTTGATCGAGCTGGTCATGTAGAGGTAGACGAGCTGCATCATCGTCTCGACGTCGTTGGGCGTCGACGAACCGTTGACGCTGGTGCGCTGGGTGCTCATCGAGAGCGTTGCGCCGGCAATCTTTCCGGCCAGGGCCTTCGTCAGCTCGGTGTGGCTGAAGGCGCCCAGTCCGCTGGCCTCGACGGCGTCGTTGAACAGGGCGATGTTGGCGCGCTCCTTGACGTCGTAGAGCGACGAGCCGCCCCAGCCCTCGCCGGTGAGCAGCACCTGGTCCTTCTTCAGGTCGCTCTGCTTCAGTATGACCTTCACGCCGTTCTGTAGCGTCAGCTCCGTGTAGCCAAACTTGTCGTTCTTCACCTCCTTGGTAATCTTTCCGGGCTTGGGCAGGGTGGTCATCAGCGGCTCGTCCTTGACGTTGTCGACCCATGCCGTGAGCTGCTCGGCGCGGGCCTTGGCGATGGCGCCCAGCAGGCCGGCCTCGGTGGGGAAGGTGGCGCCGTCCTTCTCCTGGTTGAAGTTCAGCACCACGAGGTTCGAGTCGTTCTTGGGCATGAGCTGGGCCATGACGGCGTTGACGGCCTCGACGGGAATGGCGGGCACGAGCTGCTTCATGAGCTGGTAGTAGTCGTCGAGCGAGGGGATGGGCTCGTTGTTGAGGAAGTGCTGCACGTACTCCTGGACGAACTGCGAGTTGTAGCGCTTGTCCTTGTTAGAGTACTGCTTGTCGAGGGCGCTCAGCGTGTTGGCCTTCGAGCGGCCGTACTCGGTCTGAGTGAATCCGAACTCGGCGGCGCGGCGTGCCTCGGCGACGACGGTGCTGACGGCCTCGTTCATCATGCCCTCCTTGGGCACGATGCCCAGGTCGAAGGCGTCGACGGGCTTCGACAGCAGGTAGGTGCCGTCGCTGACGCTGGCCTGCAGGAAGGGGCAGTCGGGCTTCTCGGCCAGTTCGCCGAGACGGCTGTTGAGCATGCCCAGTGCGACGTTCTTCAGGTAGCTGGCCACGAGGTAGTCGAGCGAGCCCTTGGCCGAGTCGGGCACGGCTTCGTGCTTGAACATCACCTCGACCATGTCGATGCGCTGCTCCTTGTCCTTGTCGATGACGACGATGGGCTTGGCGTTGTCGGGCACGCCGACGGCCTCCAGTCGTGCGGCGTCGGCGCCGGGCTTGGCTATCTGCGAGAACATCGTCTTGATCTTCTGCTCCACCTTGTCGACGTCAATGTCGCCGACGACGATGATGCCCTGGTTGTCGGGGCGGTACCACTTCTCGTAGTACTGCTGCAGGAAGGGCCGCTCGAAGTTGTCGATGATCTCCATCAGTCCGATGGGCATGCGGTAGCCATACTTCGAGCCCGGGTAGAGGCGGGGCAGGTCGCGCTCGAGCATGCGCATCTGGGCCGACGTCCTCAGTCGCCACTCCTCGTGGATGACGCCGCGCTCCTTCTCAATCTCGTCCTGCTCAAGCAGCAGGCCGTCGGCCCAGTCCCAGAGTATCATCAGGCACGAGTCGACGATGCTCTCGCGCGTGGTGGGCACGTTCGATATGTTGTAGACCGTCTGGTCGATCGAGGTGTAGGCGTTGAGGTCGGCGCCGAACTTCACGCCGATCGACTCGCACCAGCGCAGCAGCTCGTTGCCCTGGAAGTGCTTCGAGCCGTTGAAGGCCATGTGTTCGAGGAAGTGTGCCAGTCCGCGCTGCGTGTCGTCCTCCTGAATGGAGCCCACCTTCTGGGCGATGTAGAATTCGGCGCGCTGTTCGGGCCAGTTGTTGTGACGGATGTAGTAGGTCAGTCCGTTGTCGAGCTGTCCGATGCGTACCTCGGGGTCGACGGGGATGGTGGGCAGCTGCATCTGCTGCTGGGCTGCCACTGTGGTAATGCCAGCCATGGCCAGCACCAGTGTTACGAGAATTTTTCTTGGCTTCATAATGATAGTTTTAACGAAATTGCCTGCAAAATTACTGTTTTTTTTCTTATTAGACGCAGAAAAAGCTGAAAAACTACACTCCGCCGCCGTTTTTCTGTGCTGCGGGGGGTTAGTCTACGAACTCGTCGGCCCTGTGCGGCTGAGCGCGGCCTATTTGATGTTCCTCGGGTGGTGCTCCAGTATCTCCTGGCGCAGCGTGGTGGTGTCGATGTGGGTGTATATCTCGGTCGTGCCGATGCTCTCGTGGCCGAGCATGGCCTGAATGGCGCGCAGGTCGGCGCCGCCCTCGAGCAGCGCCGTGGCGAACGAGTGGCGCAGCGTGTGGGGCGAGATGGTCTTCTGGATGCCGGCCTCCACTGCCTGCCGCTTTATCATGATGAGTATCATGGTGCGCGTCAGGTGGGCGCCGCGGCGGTTCAGGAAGACGTAGTCCTCCTCGCCCGCCTTGATGGTCATCTGGCGGCGGTCGTCGAACCAGAAGCCGAGCTCGCTGACGGCGCGCGGCGAGATGGGCACGAGCCGCTCCTTCGACCCCTTGCCGTTGACGCGCAGGAAGCCGTCGTCGAGGTAGAGGTTCGACAGGCGCAGCGTCGTCAGCTCCGACACGCGCAGGCCGCACGAGAAGAGCACCTCGATGATGGCGCGGTTGCGGTGGCCCTCCCACTTCGACAGGTCGACCGACGCCTCCAGACGGTCGACCTCGGCCGTGGTGAGCACCTCGGGCAGGTGCTCGCCGAGCACGGGCGACTCAAGCAGCTCTGTGGGGTCGTCGTCGCGGTAGCCGTCGACCACGAGGTAGTGGTAGAAGGCGCGCACGCCGCTCAGTATGCGGCACTGCGAGCGTGGCCCGATGCCGATGTCGTGCAGTCCAGCGGCGAAGTTCTGCAGGTCGTCGAGCCCGACGTCGAGGGGGTGCTTCCCGGCCCGGCTGAGGTAGCCGAGCAGCTTGTCGAGGTCGCGCCGGTAGGCCTCGACGGTGTTGGCCGACACGTTGCGCTCCAGCTTGAGGTAGCGCATGTATCGCCTCACGATGTCGTTCTGCTTCGTTTGTTCCATGTCAGGGCGCAAAGTTACGAATTTATTGGCAGACGGCGGCAGAAATGAGACGAAATTATAAGTAAATGAAATGTGCGTGGCGGCAAATGATACGAAATTGAAATACACTCAGCCTATATTAAAAGCGTGTGTGCGTATTTTGTTGTAACTTTGCAGCCGTAAAGCAACTAACAAAACAATAGCGAAAAATGGTAAAACGAAAGACAATGTGCAAGAGGTGCCGCGACGGACTCGTCGCCGGTGCCGTGTTCGCCTTTGGTCTGGCAGGGGCTGCCTGTAGCGGGTACGACCTGGACGAGCGTGAGCCCGACACGATGGGCGGCTCGCAGTCCATCTACGGCTACCTGAGCTCGCAACCGGGCTTCACCACGATGGTGAGGCTGATTGACGAGCTGAACTACAGGGAGGTGCTGGACAAGACGGGCTCTAAGACACTCTTCGCCGCCGACGACGAGGCCTTCGGCCGATTCTTCAGGCACAACGACTGGGGTGTGACGAGTTACGACCGCCTCTCGGCTGCTCAGAAGAAGATGCTGCTCAACGGCGCAATGATTAACAACAGCTACCAGGTGCAGACGCTCTCGAGCGTCGAGGGTCCACTCGAGGGCCAGTGCATGCGCCGCACGTCGGCCCAGGAGGTCTACGACACGGTGCCCGTGCTGCGCCCGCAGGACATGCCGCAGAACCCCTACTGGCAGCGCCACCGCGCGAAGGACAAGATGGTCTGCATGAAGGACAACAGCGTCGTGCCGATGACCCACTTCATCGAGCAGTTCCTGCAGAACAACAAAATTACCAACGCCGACTACGACTTCCTGACCAACCACACCACGCAGCGCAAGGCCGGCGACGCCTCGGTGAACGGCGTGCAGATGGTCGAGCAGAACATTCGCTGCTTCAACGGATTCATCCACCGCATGGCTGAGGTCGTCACGCCGCTGCCCAACATGGCCGAGATTATTGCATCGAAGCCTAACACGACGCTCTTCAACCACCTGCTGGAGCGCTACTGCGCCCCCTACCCGTGTGGCGACGACGTGACGCGCACTTATAATAATGTGTATGGCACCAACGTGGACACCGTATACCAGAAGCGCTTCTTCTCAGAGAAGTCGCAGGGCGGAACGCTCAACCGCCTGCCCGACGGCGGGGCTGCTCCCGAGTTCAGCCTGCTGAAGTTCGACCCCGAGTGGAACAGCTACTACACCAGCCGCGTGCTCGCCCCCGAGGTGGCTCTGCAGCGCGACATGGGCGTCATCATGGTGCCCACCGACGAGGCCCTGCGCGACTACTGGGAGAACGGCGCCGGACGCATCCTGAAGGACAACTACGGCTCGTGGGACAACGTGCCCAACCGCGTGCTCACGCCGCTCATCAACAACAACATGCTCTCGTCGTTCGTCGGCAGCGTGCCCTCTAAGTTCCAGGGCATACTCAACGACGCCAACGACCCCATGGGCGTCACCGAGGAGAGCATCGACTCCGTCTGGCAGGCCTGCAACGGCGCCATCTACCTGACCAACAAGGTCTACTCGCCGACAACCTACGTCAGCGTGATGTTCCCCGCACTCATCAACGAGTCGATGAACATCATCTACTGGGCCATCCAGCAGCTGCAGTACTACGTCTACCTGAACTCGCTGAACTCCTACTACAGCTTCTTCCTGCCTACGAACAACGCCCTGCTGGAGTACGTCGACCCCGTCTCCTACGGTAAGACGCAGACCCAGCTGCTGCGCTTCCACTACGACAACACGCAGCTCAACGAGCAGGACAAGGTCTGGGCCACCGTCTACAGCTACGACGCCGTCACGGGCGAGGTGGGCGACTCCATCGGCCGGGCGGGCTACCAGGAGGTGCGCGACCGTCTGGAGGACATCCTCGACAGCCACATCGTCATCGGCAACGTTGAGGACGGCCACGAGTACTACCGCACCAAGGGCGGCACCGAAATCCGCGTGCGCAACGTCGCACAGGGCGCCGACGGCATGACCGTCGAGGGCTCCTACCAGGTGAACGAGGGCGAGCCACAGCGCGTCAGCTACATCTACGACCAGAGCAAGGACGGCAACGGAAAGGTCTACATCCTTGAGGGACAGCCCATCATGGGCACACGCATGACCGTCTACGACATACTCTCGGCCCACCCGGAGTACTCCGCATTCCTCGACCTGATGGAGGGCAGCGGCGTCTTCGAGACGATGCACACCACCGGCAGCCGCACCAGCATCTGCGGCGGTACCAACATCAGCCTCTTCAGCAGCTACCACTACACCGTCTACGTGCCCTCAAACGAGGCCATACAGCAGCTGCACGACAGCGGAAAGCTGCCCACGTGGGAGGACGTCGACCAGGCCGCACAGGCCGGCAACGACGCCAAGCGCATGGCCGACTCGACGGCCATCGTCAACTTCGTGAAGTACCACATACAGGACAACGCCGTCTTCGTCGGCGCAAGTCCTGCCGAGGGCGACTTCGAGACGTCGGTCATCGACCCCAAGACCGAGCGCTTCTACAAGCTGCACGTCAATGCCACGGGCGACGCCATCACCGTCACCGACAACCAGGGCAACACCCGCCGCGTCGTGACCACCGACGGCTCGCTGTACAACCAGATGGCCCGCGAGTTCCAGTACAACGCCGCCGACGCCAGGCGCGCCACCCAGATCGAGACGTCCTCGTCGGCCGTGGTTCACCTGATTGACGGCCCACTGTTAATTGAGAATTGAGAATGGAGAGTTGAGGATTATGATTACTAAGAGATTTAAGAGTATAATAGGATTGATAGTTTTCGGCTGCCAGTTGTCAATTATCAATTCGTACGCACAGAACGCCGGCGACATCATCAGCGGAACGGTGACCGACGCCTTCGGGCCGGTGATGATGGCCAACGTGACTGAGATTGACGCCGCCAACCGTATCGTGGCTGCCGGCGTGACCGACATAAACGGTAACTTCTCGTTCAAGATCAAGAACCCGAAGGACCGCCTGAAGATTTCGTACGTGGGCTACAAGACCGTGATACTGCCCATCAACAAGACTAAGTTCGCCATCCACATGGAGGACCAGACGACGCTCAAGCCCGTCGAGGTCGTGGCCAAGCGCAAGGCTCAGGGCTCGGGCCTGGCCATACCCCAGAAGGAGGTGTCGACGGCCCGCCAGAGCATCGACATGAAGGAGTTCGACGGACTGTCGTTCACCACCGTCGACGAGGCCCTGCAGGGACGTATCGCCGGTCTCGACATCGTGGCCAACTCAGGAAACCTGGGCTCGGGCACGTCGATGCGACTGCGCGGCGTGTCGAGTATCAACGGCAACTCCGAGCCGCTCATCGTCGTCGATGGCAATGTCTGGGAGACCGACCAGTCGAACTTCGACCCGTCGTCGGCCAACGAGGAGAAGTTCGCCGAGCTGCTGAACATCAACCCCGAGGACATTGAGAGCATAGCCGTGCTCAAGGACGCCGCCGCAACGGCCATCTGGGGCTCGCAGGGCGCCAACGGCGTCATCGAGATCAAGACCAAGCGAGGCGCACGCGGCAAGACGCGCGTCACCTACAGCTTCCGACTGACCGGCACCTACCAGCCCGAGGGCATGAAGCTGCTCAACGGCGACCAGTACACCATGCTGCTCAAGGAGGAGTACTTCAACCCCGAGCTCAGGAGCCAGGCCAGCGAGTTCCCCGAAATCAACTACGTCTCGGGCGGCTCGTTCTCAGAGTACGAGATGTATAACAACAACACCGACTGGGTGGACGCCGTCAAGCAGACCGGCTGGCGACAGAACCACTACGTGGCTCTGAGCGGCGGCGGCGAGAAGGCCAACTTCCGCGTGGCCGCCGGCTACGACCACGAGACGGGCTCAATCATCAAGCAGCAGCTCGACCGACTGACGTCGCGCGTGGCGCTCGACTACTTCGTCAGCGACCGCATCAAGATCGTCACCAACGTCGCGCTGACCTACACCAACAACAAGAAGAACTACGGCGACCTGCTCGGCACCAGCTACCGCCGAATGCCTAACCTGAGCATCTTCGAGCAGGACGACCAGGGCCGCGACCTCGACACCTATTATAATATGCTGCCCACCGTCAGCAGCCAGCTGCAGGACCAGCTCGGCGATTACAACCCCGTGGCGCTGGCCAACCTGGCCAAGAACCACGAGACGAGCTACAACATCGAGCCGGAGTTCAAGCTGAACTACGAGCTGCTGGGCATCGAGGAGGAGAAGTCGAGACTGTCGTACGAGGGCAAGGTCGTGTTCAACATCTTCAACCGCTACACCGACCAGTTCCTGCCCCTCGAGATGAGCACCAAGGGATTCCTCGGCAACGACGCCAACAAGGCCACCAGCGACTCCTACAAGAGTCTGGGCATCACCACCACCCACACGCTGACCTTCGTGCCACACTTCCGCAACGAGGACCACTCGCTGATGATGATGCTCCGCGGACAGCTCACCGACGGCAGCTCGACCACGCAGAACACCGCCGAGTACGGACTGCCCACCGGCAGCATTCAGGGAACGGGAGTACCGGGCGTCATCTCGGCGTTCAGCACCTCCAACGGACAGTGGCGCAGCATCTACCTGACCTACTCGGCCCACTACGCCTTCAAGGGGCGCTACGTCGTCGACTTCTCGCTGCGGCGCGACGGCTCGACGAAGTTCGGCCCCGACCAGCGCTGGGGTAACTTCCCCGCCATCTCGGGTAAGTGGATCGTCAGCGACGAGCCCTGGTTCAAGCGCGCCCTGCCCTTCGTCTCGATGCTTGCCATACGTCCGGGCTGGGGTATCGTGGGCACGCAGCCCGGCGCCGAGTACCTCTACTTCAGCAAGTACCGCAACGGCTCGGGCTACCTGGGCAACGGTACCGTCAACCAGAGCAACGTCCAGCTCAAGACCCTGAAGTGGGAGGAGAAGGAGACGCTCAACCTCGGCTTCGACCTGGGACTCTTCGACGACCGCATCGAGGCCAACGTCGACATCTATAAGCAGAACACCAAGGACCTGCTGATGACCAACCGCGGCATTCCCACCTCGTCGGGCTTCTCAAGCCTGGCCTACCAGAACGTCGGACGCATGGAGAACATCGGCTGGGAGTTCAACGTCAACGGCCGCAACATCATACGCGCCGGAAAGTTCGGCGTCGACTTCAACGTCACCTTCGCCAACAACCGCAACAAGATTACCGAGATGGACGAGACCTGCCTGGCCACGCTCAACTCCGACTTCGACCGCAACAACGGCTCATACCTGACCCGCATCGAGCTCGACCGACCCTTCGGCAGCATCTACGGCTTCCGCTACAAGGGCGTCTACCAGTACAGCAAGTACTCTGACGAGGAGGTGCCCGGCGTCAGCGGTCCCAACGCCCCCGTTGCACGCGACGAGCAGGGCAACGTCATCCTCGACAACAAGGGCCGCACGTCGCCCATGATGTTCTGCTTCGGCTCGTCTACAGAGTACGAGTTCAAGGGCGGCGACGCCATGTACGACGACGTCAACCACGACGGACAGATCAACGAGCTCGACATCGTCTACCTCGGCTCGTCGCTGCCCAAGGTCACCGGCGGATGGGGCTTCAAGCTGCACTACGGCCGCTGGTCGCTCAACAGCCAGTTCAACTTCCGCTGGGGCAACAAGATCATCAACCGCGCACGTATGCTGGCCGAGAACATGTACTCGAACAACAACCAGAGCCGCGCCGTGATGTGGCGCTGGCGCGTCGAGGGCGACATCACCCAGATTCCGCGCGCACTCTACCAGAGCGGCTACAACTGGCTCGGCAGCGACCGCTTCGTCGAGAACGGCTCGTTCATGCGACTGAACTACATGCAGCTCTCATACGCCCTGGGACAGAAGCAGCTCAAGAGCCTTGGCCTGTCGCAGCTCAGCTTCTACCTCTCGGCCAACAACCTGTTCTGCCTCACCGAGTACTCCGGTGCCGACCCCGAGGTGGGCTACGGCGGCTACGGCATGGTCTACGACTCTGCCCAGACGCCACGCGCACGCTCATTCACCGGCGGCATCACCATTTCGTTCTAACCTAAGAATTGATAACTGAGAATTATGATTACCAAAAGCATAAAACATACAATCGCCGCAGGTTGGCTGTGCTGCGGCGTCGCCGCAGCCACGCTCACCGCCTGCTCCGACTTCCTCGACATCCTGCCCATGAACGACGTGGTGCTCGAGAACTACTGGACGGAGAAGAGCGACGTCGCATCGGTGCTCAACGGCTGCTACGAGAGCCTCGAGTCAGCCGACTGCCTGACGCGCATGGCACTCTGGGGCGAGGTGCGATCCGACAACATGTACCTCGGCTCGTCAGTGCCCTGGGAACTCGAGCAGGTCGTCAAGGAGAACATACTGCCCACGAACACGTTCTGCAAGTGGACGGCACTCTACCAGACCATCAACCGCTGCAACTCCGTCTGCTTCTACGCCCCGCAGGTGCAGCAGATCGACCCCAACTACACCTACACCGAGATGCGCGCCAACGTGGCCGAGGCTACCGCCATACGCGCACTCTGCTACTTCCACCTCATCCGCACGTTCCGCGACGTGCCCTTCAGCCGACAGCCGACCATCGACGACACTAACGACTTCCGGCTGCCGGCAACGTCGTTCGACAACGTGCTCGACTCGCTCATTGCCGACCTCGAGACCGTCAAGGACGAGGCCGTGAGGCGCTATTACACCGACGACAACGAGCTGGCCTACACCAATACCAGCCGCATCACCCGCCCGGCCATCTACGCCCTGCTGGCCGACCTCTACCTGTGGAAGGGCGACTGGGACCGCTGCATCAGCAGCAGCCAGTACGTCATCGACTTCAAGCGCAACCAGTATGAGGAGATGCTCGAGCGCGAGGGCACGCTGACCGACATCCAGCTCTACGGCGACATTCCCCTCATCATGGAGCGTCCCGTGGGCAGCACCATGTCGGGCAACGTCTACAACCAGGTCTTCGGCACGGGCAACTCCTTCGAGAGCCTCTTCGAGCTCTACTTCCGCGAGAACCAGAGCGTGGCCAACAACTTCATAGCCGACTACTACATGCGCAGCAACTCGGGCGCCATACAGGCCGGCCGGCTGGCCGTCAACGACGAGGACGGATTCTTCTACGGCGACCTGCCCGCCACCGCCTCGCAGCTCTTTGGCAAGACCGACTGCCGCGCCTACGAGAGCCTGCACAGCATCTCGTCGTCGTCGAAGGCCATTGCCAAGTACGCCCGCCAGCGCGTGTCGTTCAACACGCAGGGAACCATCACGGCCAACTCGCTGCGCCTCGAAGCCTCGCTGCGCTCAACCAACTTCGCCAACTGGGTGGTCTACCGCCTCACCGACGTCATGCTCATGCAGGCCGAGGCACTCATCGAGAAGAACGAGCTCGAGCGCGCCTTCCAACTCATCAACATCGTCAACATGCGCGCCAACTGCATCAGCACCGAGGCCGGCGCGCTGCTGAAGCTGAGCAACTACCCCACGCAGGCCGACATGCGCAGCCTGCTCATGGAGGAGCGCCAGCGCGAACTCATGTTCGAGGGTAAGCGCTGGTACGACCTCGTACGCATGGCCCGCCGCGAGGGCAACACCCGCTCGCTGGCCAACACTGTGGTGAAGAAGCAGAAGGTCAGCAAGGACGCCATCAAGATCAAGCTGGCCGACCCCAACGCCCTCTACTTCCCCTACTCGCGCGACGAGCTGAAGATGAACCCCAACCTGCACCAGAACCCGGCCTACAACACCGGCGACGATGCCGACCTGGAGAAGAATTGACAATTGAGAATTGACAATTGACAATTGAGAATTGATAACAGATAATTGAGAATAGAGAATTATGATGACCAAAAGCATAACTACCATCCTCCTTTCCGCAGGTCGGCTGTGCTGCGGCGCCGCCGCAGCCCTCATGGCGCTCACCACGACGCTTACCGCCTGCAACGACGAGGACATACCCGACAACTTCTACTCGTCGACCAAGCTGACCGCCGGCGCCTTCATCGAGGCCGACGCCGACCAGTTCAGCGACTTCCAGACGATACTCAGCCGCGGAAAGTACCTTGCCATGCTCAAGACCTACGGCAACTACACCCTCTTCGCCCCGACCAACAGCGCCGTGCGTTCATGGCTCAGCGAGAACGGCTACGCCTCGGTCGACGAGCTGCCCGTGGCACAGTGCGACACCATTGCCCGCAACCACATCGTGCGCTCTAAGGCGCTCTTCACCACCGACTTCAGTGCCTCCTCGGCTCCGATGAACATGAACGACACGTACATTGAGCTGTCGGTCGACTCGGACGCCACCAACAACAACGCCCTGATCGTCTACGTCAACAAGTACTCGAAGATCATCGAGCGCGACGACTCGGTCACCAACGGCGTCGTCCACGTCGTCGACCACCTGCTCTCGGCCACCAACCAGTTCCTGCCGGGACTGATGGAGGAGGACCCCAACCTGACGCTCTTCTGCCAGGCCCTGCGACTGACCGGCATGGCCGACTCGTTGAACCGCTACATGGACCTCACCTACTCGTGCTCTGACGACTCCGTTACGGACGGCATACGCGTCTCCTACGGTACGGCCAACGGCGGCGGCTCGAAGACACCGCCGGCCTACTTCCCCGAGAAGCGCTACTACAAGTTCACGGCCTTCGTCGAGACCGACTCCACCTACCAGGCCAACGGCATCAACAACCTCGCCGACCTGACGGCCTACGCCAAGCGCGTCTATGACGAGGCCTACCCCCAGGACGCCGGACTCTACGACGACGACCCCACCAACCGCCGCAACCCGCTGAACCGCTTCGTCAGCTACCACCTCATCAACCGCATCGGACTCTACGAGGACTGGGTCATCCAGGGTGCCATCATGGAGAAGTGCTTCGACCGCACCAAGGCCGACCCCGAGGACTACTACGAGACGATGTGCCCCGGCACGATCATGCGCTTCTGCTGTCCCACCACCGGACTCTGGATTAACCGCAAGGGTCTGGCCCGCAACGTACAGGTGCGCGGCGCCCGCGTGCTCACCCGCGAAGAAAGCGGTACGCGTAACCAGCAGGCCCGCAACGGCATCTACCACTACGTCGACGACATCCTGGCTTACTCCAAGGAGGTGCGCGACGTCGTCTTCAACCGCCGCATACGCGTCGACTTCACCACGCTCAGCCCCGACTTCATGAACGTCGAGGGCGGCACCCGCGGCCACCACATCGACCAGAGCGAGTTCCTCACCGCCTTCAAGCGTGGCTACGTCACCGACTGGCAGTTCTCGCCCGAGACGTTCATCGGCGTCTCCAACGAGCAGTCGTCGTGGTGGCACTACCAGGGCCAGGGCGTGGCCGTCGTCGGGCTCTTCGACGTCTCGGTCAAGCTGCCCCCCGTGCCCTCGTCAACCTATGAAATCCGACTCGGCTACACCGTCGGTCCCGAGCGCGGCGTGGCTCAGGTCTACCTGAACAACGTGCCCTGCGGCATTCCCGTCGACCTGCGCGTGGGCTGCGAAGGCTACGAGGCCGACACCGACGACGACGACGAGAACCTGGCCATCGACAAGGCCATGCGCAACCTCGGCTTCATGAAGGCCCCCGACAGCTACCGTCCCGGCGGCGGCGGCAGCATGCGCGAGAACGGCATCATACGCCGCATCCTGGCCACCGAGTATCTGGACGAAGACCAGGAGTACTGGCTCCGCTTCCGTCAGGTGCTCGACGACCCCAACTGCTACATCTCGCTCGACTACCTGGAGCTCTGTCCGAAGAGCGTCTACGCCAGCCCCGAGGGCGAGGACAGACACTGAGCAGGAATTGAGAATTGAAAATTGATAATTGAGAATTGAGAATTGAAAATTGATAATTGACAATTGAGAATTTAGAATTATGATTACCAAAAGCATAAAACATACCCTCAACGCCGCATGTCGGCTGTGCTGCGGCGGCGCCGCAGCCCTCGCCGCCCTGACCGCCTGCGCCGACTGGGACGACCACTACGACGCCACGGCCGGCACGGGCAGCGAGCTGACGCTCTGGCAGACCATGAAGCAGCAGCCGCAGCTGAGCGACTTCTGTCAGGTGCTCGAGCAGACCAAGGTGTTCCGCCAGCACCGCAAGACGGCCACCAGCTACGCCCAGCTGCTCGACGGCGGACAGTCGTTCACCGTCCTGGCGCCCGTCAACGGCACCTTCAACCGCGACTCGCTCCTGCAGCTCGTCCAGACGGCCGTCGGCGACTCTGCCGTCGAGCAGAACTTCGTGCTCAACCACCTCTCGCGCACCAACGTCTCCGTCGTCGGCCAGATGCAGGAGATGCGCCTGGCCAACACCAAGCTCACCAGCATCGGCCAGAGCCTCGTGGGCGGCGTGGGCGTGGCCACGGCCAACCAGCGCACCCATAACGGCACGCTCCACGTGCTCAACGGCTGCCTGCCCTACAACCAGAATATCTACGAGCGGCTCACCACGCTGCCGCAGTTTGCCGCCCTCGGACAGTTCCTGCGCAGCTACGACGAGGACGACTTCGACGAGAACGCCTCGCTCTCGAGCGGTATGGTCGACGGCGTGCCCGTCTACGTCGACTCCGTCGTCATCGAGCGCAACCGCTTCCTCGAAGGCATCGGCCTGCTGGCCGACGAGGACTCATCCTACGTCGCCGTGGTGCCCTCGGCCGAGGGCTGGCAGAGCGCCTACGAAGAGGCCCTGGCCCACTTCGTCTACGACGAGACCGTCAGCCGCCGCGACTCGCTGCAGCTCTACTGGACCCACCGCGGACTGATGGACGACGCCGTCTTCAGCCTCACCACCCAGACGTCGCCCACCGACTCGCTCGTCTCGGCCCACTACGACCGCCTGCGCCCCGAGTACCACGTCTTCTACAAGCCTTACTCTGAGGGCATCCTGAGCCGCGCCACCACCGTCTACGAGTGCAGCAACGGCAAGCTCTACCAGACGGCCCAGTGGCCCTTCACGCCCGAGCAGACCTACTTCCGCGTGCTGAAGGCCGAGGGCGAGGACGTACCCCTCATCCTCGACTACAACTACTGCAGCTACAGCAAGCGCACGTTCTCGGCCGACAGCGTCTCGCAGAGCGGCTATCTCGACATCGTGCCCGCCACGGGAACGTCCAACTGGAACGTCACCTTCAAACTCGAGAACACCCTCGCCGGCACCTACGACATCTGTGCCGTCATACTGCCCAAGTCAGTCTACAACACCACGGCCCCCGACGTCCGCCCCTGCAAGTTCAAGGCCCAGGTCAACTACGTCGACCTGGAGGGCAACGAGAAGTCGTACGACTGCGGCAATACCGCCTTCCAGTCCGACCCCCTGCGTGTCGACACCGTCGTGCTGGCCAGCGCCTTCACCTTCCCGGCCTGCAACTACGGTCAGGTGAACACCAAGGTGTCGCTCCGTCTGACGTGCAACATCCTGGCCCGCGAGACCAGCCGCTACGCCCGCGAGATGTATCTCGACTGTATCTATCTCAGACCATCAAAGAAGGAGGAATAATACTATGATGAAGAAACTGCTTATCATACCCCTGGCCATCGCTGCCACCACGGCGCTGGCCCAGACAGCCGAAAAGACCGTCAGCGGAACCGTCACCGACGCCGCCACCGGACAGCCCCTGGCCGGCGTCTACGTCCAGGCCTACGGCAACGGCCGCTTCTCGGCCATGACCGACGAGAAGGGCCAGTACCAGATTACCGTCCCCGACTACACCACGAGCCTCTCCATGCGCATCGACGGCTACCAGCTGCTGCAGAAGGCCATCAGCGGCGACAAGGCCGACGCCAGCCTCTACTCGGCAGCCTTCAGCCCCGTCTACCAGCGCACCACCACCGCCGCGCTGAGCCGCCTGGCCGAGGGCTTCGACAACACCGCCGAGCAGAGTATCGACCCGCTCATCAGCCAGCGCCTCGGCGCCGACGTGCGTACCATCAGCCGCGGCGCCAACCCCGCCGAGGGCAACGTCATGCTGATGGCCGGCCTGAACAGCCTGCAGAGCCAGGCGCAGCCGCTCGTCGTCATCGACGGCGTCATCACCGACATGCAGTACGACCGCTCGATGCTCCACGACGGCTATTACAACAACCTGCTGGCCAACATCAACGTCAACGACATCGAGCGCGTCACCGTGCTCAAGAACGGCACGGCCCTCTACGGCGCCAAGGGAGCCGCCGGCGTGCTGCTCATCGAGACCAAGCGCAACAAGTCGATGGCCACCAAGATCGACGTCACCATCAACGGCTCCTACCAGCTCATGCCGCGCACGCCGAAGATGATGGGCGCCGAGGACTACCGACTCTACGCCACCGAGCTGCTGGCCAACCAGACCGACAACGTCGGCAAGCTCGGCTTCGTCAACAGCGACCCCACCTACTTCTACTACAACCAGTACCACAACGACACCGACTGGAAGGACGAGGTCTACCACAACGCCTTCACCCAGAACTACGGCATCAACGTGCAGGGCGGCGACGACGTCGCCTCCTACAACCTCTCCGTGGGCTACTCGCTGGCCAACAGCACGCTGCGCGACAACAGCTACTCGCGCTTCAACATGCGACTGAACACCGACATCGAGATCTTCCGTCGGCTCAAGACCCGCTTCGACGCCTCCTACAGCGACGTCAACCGTAACCTGCGCGACGACGGCGCTCCTGCCCCCGGCACGCCCGTGGTCAGCTCGCCCGGATTCCTCGCCCTGGCCAAGTCGCCCTTCCTCTCGCCCTACGCCTACGACCTGCAGGGCCACCTCTCGGGCTACCTCTCCGAGGCCGACGACTACCTCGAGCAGGTCTACGGCACCGACGCCTCGCTGGCCAACCCCACGGCCATCCTCTCCTACGGCGACGGCGAGAACCGCAACCAGGCCGGCAACCGCATGATCTCGTTCTCAATCACCCCGCGCTACGAGTTCAGCAAGGGCCTCACACTCTCCGAGCACTTCAACTTCTCGCTCGTCAACACCAACGAGAACTACTACCTGCCCATGAGCGGCGTGCCGCAGTTCAAGGTCGAGAGCCTCGGCCAGAACTACCTCAGCAACATCGTCCAGAGCATGGCGGCCCGCCAGACCTCCATCCAGAGCGACACCCGCCTCAGCTGGAACCACCGCTTCGGCGCCCACCAGCTCAGCCTCTTCGGCGGCATGCGCTACCTCAGCATGAACTACAAGCTCACCGCCCAGCGCGGCTATAACACCGGCAACGACAAGACGCCGAACATGTCGACCTCGCTGCAGTACAAGACCACCGACGGCGCCGACGACAAGCTGCGCTCAGTCACCTGGTACGCACAGGCCGACTACAGCCTGGCCGACAAGTACTACCTCGCCGCAGGACTCTCGGCCGAGGCCTCCTCGCGCTTCGGCGACGATGCCGACGGACTCAGCCTCTTCGGCACCGTCTGGGGGCTCTTCCCCAGCGTCGAGGCCGCCTGGGTCATCTCGAGCGAGCCCTGGCTCGCCCGTGTCCCCGGCATCGACTACCTGCGCCTGAACGTCGGCTTCGACATCAGCGGCAACGACAACATCGACTACACCGCCTCGCGTACCTACTTCATTGCCAACAGCATGCTCGGCGGCAGCGTCGACGGCAAGTCAATCGGCAACATCGGCAACACCGCCCTGAAGTGGGAGACTACCAGCCGCCTGACCGCCGCCCTCGAGGGTAACTTCATCGGCAACCGCCTGAACCTGCACGTGGGCTACTTCCGCAGCTGGACCAGCGACCTGCTCACCCTGCGGCAGCTGGCCTGGACCAGCGGTCTCGACCAGAACTGGAGCAACGACGGCAAGCTCGAGAACCAGGGCTTCGACGCCGGCTTCGGCGTCAAGGTGCTCGCGCTGAAGGACCTCGCCTGGGAGGTAGGTGCCTCGGCCGGACACTATAAGAACGAGGTCACGGCACTGCCCGACGGCAAGTCGATAGAGACCAGCCTCTACGGCGCCACCGTGCTCACCGAGGTGGGCCGACCCGTCGGCGTCTTCTACGGCTACAAGACCGAGGGCGTCTTCACCACCCAGGCCGACGCCGACCAGGCCGCCCTCTGCCTGCTCAACGAGCGCGGACAGCAGCAGTACTTCGCCGCGGGCGACATGCGCTTCGCCGACCTCGACGGCAACCACGTCATCGATCAGGCCGACCGCACCGTCATCGGCGACCCCAACCCCGACATCTACGGCAACATCTACACCCGCCTCAACTGGCGGCGCTGGACACTCGACGCCACCGCCAACTACTCGCTCGGCGGCGACATCTACAACTACCAGCGCTCGCTCATCGAGGGCGGCTCCCACTTCTACAACCAGACCACGGCCATGAACGCACGCTGGACCACCGACGGACAGACCACCGACGTGCCGCGCGTCAGCTACGCCGACCCCATGGGCAACGCCCGCTTCAGCGACCGCTGGATCGAGGACGGCTCATACCTGCGCCTGGCCAACGTCACACTGGCCTACGAGCTGCCCATACAGAGCACCTACCTGCAGGGCATCACCATCTGGGGCTCGGCCCAGAACCTCTTCACCCTGACCCACTACCTCGGCGGCGACCCCGACTGCTCGCTCTCGGGCAGCCTCCTGGCCCAGGGCATCGACCGCGGCCTGCTGGCCCGTGGCCGCAGCTTCTCCATCGGCGTCAAGGTCAACCTCTAAATGTAATTGTGAACTGAGAATTTAGAAATGAGAATTATGATTACCAAGAGCATAAAACAGACCCTCCTCTCCGCAAGTTGGCTGTGCTGCGGCGCCGCCGCAGCCCTCACCGCCACGACCGCCCTCACCGCCTGCTCCGACATACTCGACACCGACTCCGAGCTCGTCGAGTTCCAGGAGAACAACCGGCTCAGCCAGCCCACCGACTCCGTCTACAGCGTCATGGGCATCATCTACAAGCTGCAGACCATTGCCGACCGCACAGCCCTGCTCGGCGAGCTGCGCGCCGACCTCGTCAGGCCCAACGACGCCGCCTCGGCCGACATGAAGGCCATTGCCAACTTCACCGTCGCCGACGGCAACAGCTACAACAAGATCAGCGACTACTACGCCGTCGTCAACAACTGCAACTACTACCTGGCCAACGTCGACACCGCCCTCACCAAGCACGGACGCCGCCTCTTCGAGGCCGAGTATGCCGCCGTCAAGGCCTTCCGCGCATGGACCTACCTCCAGCTGGCACTCGTCTACGGCGAGGTGCCCCTCGTGCTACAGCCACTGCTCACCGAGAAGGAGGCCGACGAGGCCATGCACCAGAAGTTCCTACCCGTGGCCGACGTCTGCAACTACTTCATCGCCGACCTCGCCCCTTACGTCGACACCAAGCTGCCACAGTGGGGCACCATCAACGGCCACAACTCTCAGAAGTTCTTCATCCCCGTGCGCGCACTGCTCGGCGACCTCTGCCTCTGGGCCGGACGCTACCAGGAGGCCTGCACCTACTACCACGACTACCTCACCCTGCGCACCAACCCCATCACCACCGGCGTCAGCCGCGTGCAGTGGAGCTCGCAGACGCGCGACTTCCAGCAGGTCGAGAACGGCTACAGCGCGCCGCTCACGCAGAGTAGCGACGACGAGGTCATCTGCTTCCTGCCCATGGAGCTGAGCGAGTACGACGGCGTCTACAGCCAGCTGCAGAACGTCTACACCTCGACGCTGCGCAACAACTACTACGCCCAGGCCGCACCGTCGACCGCCTGCGAGCAGCTCTACGCCAGCCAGAACTACTGCATGAAGTACGCCGTCAGCGACTCACAGGTAGACACCGTCTACGCCCCCAAGCAGAACCTGCTGCAGCCCTTCCAGGAGGGCGACCTGCGTCTCTACGCCACCTACCGCACCAACGTCGTCAACCAGGCCCAGAACTCGCGCTACTCGGCCAACCGCCAGACGCTCACCAAGTTCAACCAGGACGGACTGACGCTCTACCGCCGCCAGGTGGTCTACCTCCACTTCGCCGAGGCCCTCAACCGCGCCGGTTATCCCCAGTCGGCCTTCGCCGTGCTGAAGTACGGACTCTACGACCAGATGATACGCGAGCACATCGACGAGAACGAGCGCCAGCTGGCCGGAGCACTGCTCTCATTCGACACTAACGTCTTCACCAGCCGCAGCACCCTGGCCGTCCACGCCCGCGGATGTGGCGACGCCGACGCCGACACCCTCTACGCCATGCCCCAGCCCGCCCAGGCCCTGGCCACGCGCCAGGACACCGTGGACTGGCAGCAGCCCCGCGTCGAGGACCTCATCGTGCGCGAGCTCGCCCTCGAGACCGCCTTCGAGGGGCAGCGCTACTACGACCTCATGCGCGTAGCCCTGCGCCGTGGCGACCCCGCCTACTTGGCCGACCCAGTCAGCCGCCGCAACGGCACCCGCGACGAGGCTCTCTTCGCCCGCCTCTCCGACCCTGCCAACTGGTATCTCAGCAAGTAGTGCCCCCGCAGCGCCTCGGAAAGTGCGCCTTGCGGTTTTGCCGCAAGCCTCGCGCGCGTAGTGAAGGGCAGCGCCAAAACATCTGACACTTCCCGCACTACTGACACCTGCGCCCCTTCCCCATCAGCCGCCACGCCTCCGCCGAGGCGTGGCGGTTTTCGCTCCCCCGGCCGCCCCACAATCATTCCACCGCGTGGAATAATTATTCCGCCCTGTGGAATTTTTATTCCAGGCCATGGAACACCCGTCGCCGCGCCCCCTCGTCGCGCGACCCTGAGCCAGGTGTCAGAAGTGCTGAAAGTGTAAGATAAACCCCGCCATTCGCAATCATCGCACGCGCGCGCGAACAGGCCGCCGTGAGACCGCATAATCTTAGGCACGGAAAAACACGGAGAAACACTGATTTTCTGTCACCAGCAGTGTTCCTCCGTGCCTAAAAATAAAATGATTATCCGTATGTACCCGATAGACGGCCTGAAAGGCCAAAAAGCAATCAGCCCAGGGCAACGCCCTGGGGGCATCGGGGACGACGTTCGCCCTGCAAGGGCAAAAGCATTGCATCTAAATAACGCTTTTGCCCTTGCAGGGCGTGGGCTATGTCGTCTATTACCCCAGGGCGATGCCCTGGGCTTGTTGCTCATTGCCCCTTTGGGGCGTTATCTGTTTATTGCTGATAATCCTAAAAAACGTCTTCTACTGCTTCTGCAGGTTATACGTCTGAATCAGGTTCACAATAGCCGCGTTTATTTCGCTTGAGATGATTTCTTTCATGGCGTTCAGCTGATAGGTCTTGACGAGAGACTCTATAGAGATGTCAATGGCCTTGCTCCAAGCCTCCTTGTCCATGGTGGCCTGCATCTTGATCTGGTCGAGAGCATAGTTCTGTGCCATAGCCTGAGCATTGGAGGCGGCATCCTTGCCAGCTTGCGCGGCAGTAGCGGCAACCTTGTCGGCGTATTTCTCAAGGGAAGCCTCCAGCTCGGGAATAAACTTCTGCAGAGCCTCCGTGTTCTTGCCATTGGCAATGATGTTCTGAGCGTTCTTGGCAACGTCGCCCTTGATGGCCTCGTTGACCTTATCCTGAGCGTCCTTGTTGGTCTGTGCGGTCTGAGTCAGGGAATAGATGGCAGAGGTGTTGTTGCTGATGAGCATCCGGGCAGCACCGAGATCAGCAATGATGCCGTCCACGGCAGCCTTCAGAGCGTCAGCAGCAGCGGTCTTGTTGTTGTCAATGTTTCCAGACAGAACACTGATAGACGCTTTCACTTGTTCTAAGGCAACGGCCAGGTCAATGTATCCTTTCAGGTTTGCCGCAGCCTGGTCGGTGTACGCTTTCGCCTGGTTGACGGCACTGCCGACGAGCGTCTCGATGGTCTCGCCGGTCACGGTCAGTTGGCCGTTGTTGAAGGTGACGTTCTTCACTTCGTTCGGGCCGATGGTGAGTTTGGTGCCGTTTTGCATCTCGATCACCATGGCATAGGTGTTGGTCTGGGCGCTGGCTGCCAGCGTCAGTATCGCTAAGAGCGATGAAAGCATTAACTTCTTCATAGTTGTCTTGGTTTTTATAGTTTGACTTGTTTACTGTTTCCCCGTTATGAGGTTAATGATTCGTGTGACGTCAGTAATGGTTACCGCCCCGTCGCCGTCTACGTCTGCAGCCTCTCTGACAAATTTCAGATTCGGCTTGCCCAGTATAAAGTTGTTGATGCAGAAAGCATCGTTGATGTCTATCCTGCCGTCGGCGTTGACATCGTGTATCATCACGTTGGCAACAGAGAAGGTCCATTCCTTCACGTCAGACAGCGGATTGCTCACCGTTCCGTTCGCTGTCTGCACAATCATCTTGTCGCCGGCAAACGTGATGACCGGTGCATCGGCTAAGGCAAAGCTGACGGTGCTCTGGTTGAGCGTCACGTTTAGGAATTGCACGTCGTCTTGACCGTGGGCCAGCTGCCCGTGCAGCAAGAGCGAAAGGGTAAGAAAGAAAAGCAGTTTCTTCATGTTCGAAAATTCAACAGTGCCAGGCAGACACCCCAGACCCTGACCGTTCAACATTTGACTTTCGGCTATACACAAAAAAGAAGCGTGGGAGTCTTGTCCTTGTCACTCGTCCCACACCTCGAAGCTCTGGCATGCTCTAATCGTCAGAACGAGCAACGCCGAAGCCCACGCCGTATGTAAACCTGTAGTAAGCTTATTATATAAGCTACCACACAGGATATTACATACCCATGGGCGTTAACCGTTGCTTTGTTTTTGACGATTGTTTGGAACTGCCAGATTCCGAGGTGTCAAAGTACAAAGCGTCAAGTAACGCCTTTTTCTATATATAGGCCCTCCCGCCAAACGGCTGTTACCCTCAGGCACTGTAGCCGCCCCTTGCGGGGCATCGGCAGAAAGGACGGGTACAAAGATACGGAGAAAATCTGAAAGATGCAAGTTTTTCGGTAAAAAAAACGGCAAAAAGTTTTGTTATGACAATACTGACCCCACCCCTGACCCCTCCCCTCCGGAGGGGGGGGAAGGCTAGCGCGACGTCGTTCGGAGGACAAGGGGGCAGAATGTTTTCTTTGTTGTCATGGTTGTCTTTTTTTCTCCCTATATGTTTGGCCGTTCCGAAATTTGTTCGTATCTTTGCGGCGGTGTTTAATACATTTATGTTATGGGAAAGTTCATCAACCCTTTTACGGACGTTGGCTTCAAGCGCATCTTCGGGCAGGAGTTCTCGAAGCCACTCCTGCTTGAC